>Ga0326728_10015986_pt1 | contig 15444 bp, 13 predicted proteins | sample MB3enrmetagenome_FD_207602 | JGI IMG/M metagenome (GOLD analysis project Ga0326728, IMG submission 207602) | Lab enriched peat soil microbial communities from McLean, Ithaca, NY, United States - MB31MN | ecosystem: Environmental > Terrestrial > Soil > Wetlands > Peat | place: USA: New York...
GTAGCAGCAGCTACCGCCTTTCTTCTTCCGCCCCTTGCACATTTACCGTATGAACCGAAGATGGAAAGCGGTAGCTGCTGCTACCGCACTCCAAGGCGCTGCGCGCATTTTCATGCTCGGTCGCCTGCCGATCACAGCTTGCACCCCGCCTGGGCCGCGCACTCGCGCAGAGCTCGCCGCGCCAGCACCCCGCTCATTTCGCGGCGGTATTCGGCGGAGGCCCGGCTGTCGCTAATGGGACGGTCTTCTTTCATGACTGCTTCACCCACCCGCGTCATCAGTTCTTCGCTGAAAATGCTTCCCAGCAGCAAGGCTTCACTGTTCCGCGCTCGCAGCGGAGTGGGTCCCACTGCTCCCAGAGCGAGGCTCGCCCACTTGACCCGGCCGCGGGGGTCGATCTGCAACCCCGCCGCCACGTTAACCAGGGAAATGTCGGTTGCGGTGCGTCCGAGCTTTTGAAATGACCAACCCTGGCGCCCGCCGCCGGGCAAGGCGGGAATAACCACTTCCTTCAGCAACTCGCCCTTCAAGACGGTCTTGTGCGGGGCAGTGTAAAACTCCGTCAGCGCCATCTTTCGCTGGCGGCGCGAATTCACCACCACCACCTGCGCGTCGAGCGCCAGGAGCACCGCGGCAGTATCGGCAGCGGGCGAAGCATTCGCCAGATTGCCTCCCACGGTGGCCATGTTGCGGTTTTGAATGGAGCCGCACGTGGAGGCAGCCTTGGCCAGGATCCCGCCCGCGAGGGAACGAATGATGGGCGAACGTTCCAGCGCGGCCATCGTGGTGGCGGCGCCGATCACGCATCCCCGGCCGTTTCCCCGGACATAGTCCAAGCCCAGGCGGGTGATGTCAACGAGGAATCGAGTTGACCGGTCGGCCTGGGTGACGATGTCCGTCGCGCCGGCGACAATCCGTCCATGCTTCCCCACTTTGCGGAGCAACAGCAGCGCTTCGCGAATACTGGCAGGCTGGTAGAACTGCTCAACGTGATCAAACATTGCTTTTTCAAATAGATAGAGTCATCGCCGAGAACCGAATGCACGCGAGCCCAATAACCCTTGGTTACCCCACAGGGGCTATTGTCAAGCGGGAGTATATCAAATGAGGGGTGGGCTTCCAACCATTTTGGCGGCGAAACGGCGATGGCGAGCCAGCACGGGAGCAAGCGCAATTGTCCTGAGCTCATGGTTTTCCACCACCACTTGCCCTTCGACAATCAGAGTTTCCACGCGGGTGGGAGCACACAGCACCATGGCCGCCGCCACATCTTCAGCCCCGCTGTAACCCACGTCACGAAGATCGAACAGCGCGATATCCGCGCGCTTGCCCGCGGCGAGGCTTCCAATGTCAGTGCGCCCAAGGCATTCAGCGCCTCCCACGGTCGCCATGTGCAACGCCTCCATTGCTTTGAGCGCCGACGCCCCGTGGGCAAGGCGATTGAGCAACAAAGCCTGGCGCGCTTCCGCCAGCATGTGGGAACTGTCATTGGAGGCGCTGCCGTCAACTCCCAGGCCCACCGGCGAGCCGGCGTGGCGCAAGGCCAGAACCGGGGCGATGCCGGAACCGAGCCGCATGTTGGAACTAGGGCAATGCGCGATCCCCACGCGGGCGCGCCCCAGGCATCTGACCTCGCGGGAGTTGAAATGGATCCCGTGCGCGATCCACGTGGTCCCGCCCAGCCAGCCCACATCCGCCATAAAATCCAGGGGGCGCTTGCCGAAATGCTTCAGGCAATAGTCCTGCTCGTCCCGGGTCTCCGCAAGATGGGTGTGCATCCGCACCTGGTGGCGTTCGGCCATCAGGGCAGTTTGGCGCATCAGTTCCTTCGACACGGAGAACGGCGAGCACGGCGCCAGGGCAATCCGCAGCATGGAACCCGGCGCGGGATCGTGATATTTGCGAATCACACGCTCGCAATCCTCCAAGATTTCGTCCTGACCCTGCACCACGGAATCCGGGGGCAAGCCTCCCTTGCTTTGGCCCACACTCATGCTTCCCCGCGTGGGATGAAATCGCATGCCGATTTTGCGAGCGGCGGCAATTTCCGCATCGATCAGTTTCGTTTGGCCCCTTGGAAACAGATAGTGATGGTCAGTGGTCGTGGTGCAGCCTGAGAGCATGAGCTCCGCCATGCCCACCAAGGCGGCCACGTGCATTGATTCTTCATTCAGGCGCGCCCACATGGGATAAAGGGTGCGGAGCCAGTCGAACAGTTCCATGTCGGCGGCCGCGGCGCAGGCACGCGTCAGCGTTTGGCAAAGATGATGGTGGGTATTGATCAATCCCGGCAAGGCTACTGCATATCGAGCGCTGATCGTGCGGTCAGCGCGCAGCCGCGCGGGCGGATGCTTGCCGACCTGCTTGATTTCGCCACCCTCGGCGTAGATGAATCCGCCGCGCAGAATGGTGTCGTTTGCATCCATCGTAATCACCGTGTGGATGTCGCGAATCAGCAGGGATGGCTTGACGGGATTAGGTTTGGGCATACCTATTTATACCGCAGTAGGGGCACCCCTTGTGGGTGCCCTAGCGTCGGCCATGCCGACGGGGAGGGCAGGCACGAGGCCTGCCCCTACAACACGCGCGTTTGCGGTTACGCCGCACCGTGTAACGCGGCTTCTTGAAAAATTAAGGATGGGGGCTACCCACCATTTCTTTTAAGTAACGTGCCATCTTTTTTCCATTTGTGAATCCCACCCAGTGCCATACCGCAGCAAAAGACTCCAAAGGACCAGCGAATCCAGTTATCCAGGCGGGACTGTTCCTTTAGGGTCTGGTAAACCACAACTCCGTGGATGTTGAGCGGGTAAATGCTGCCGGCCTCCGGATTGGGGGACCGAGGAAGATATCTGAAGTACTGTCCCAGATCCCAAACGTCCAAATCCAGCCTAGGAGACCCACCGCGCATAGTGTAAAGGCCACGAGCCACAATAGCCGGTCTTTCTTCGGGATCAATGTCATTGTACCTCCGCTATCTGGCTACTGAACCAGGCCACGGCCTGCCAAGATCTCCTCCAGCCCGGCCCCATCTGCCGCGATGTCGAAGGGTTTGGTGACCGCGGCTTGGGCGCTGCGAATGTCTTTCAGCCCGTTGCCGGTGACAACCGCCAATACGCTCTCCTTGCGTTCGATCACGGCGTCTTGGACGGCGCGGCGCACACCGGCAACCGCGGTGGCGGCGGCGGGTTCGGCAAAGATGCCGGTCAAGCGGCCCGTGCATCTCATGGCTTCGAGTATTTCCTCGTCCTGCACATTGATCATCGTGCCGCCGGAAGCTTGGATGGCAAGCACCGCCTTCTTCCAGTTCCTCGGCACGCCCACCGCGATGCTGTCGGCAATCGTTTGGGGCTCGATGGGCTTGAGGGGCTCGCCGGTGCGAAACGCAGTGGTCACCGGCGCCGCGCCCGCCGCCTGCACGCCCAGCATTTTGGGGGTGCGCGCGATGAGGCCCAAGGTCTTCATTTCGTGGAAAGCCTTCCAAACGCCGGCGATCGTGCAGCCGTCGCCCACTGAAACCGCCACCCAGTCGGGAACCTGCCATTCAAGTTGCTCGCAGATTTCCAGCCCCACGGTTTTCTTGCCCTCGACCAGGTAGGGATTGATGGCGCTATTGCGGTTGTACCAACCCCAACGCTCGCAAGCGTGCTGGCACATCTGAAAAGCGTCCTCGTAACTGCCGCGCACTCGCAAGACGGTGGCTCCGAAAATGAGCAGTTGCGTGACCTTGGGCTCGGGGGCACGCTCGGGTACAAAGATGACGCTTCTCAATCCCAGCGACGCCGCCATGCCTGCCAGCGAGGAGGCCGCGTTGCCGGTGCTGGCGCAAGCGATAATCTTCTGCCGCCTCTCGCGGGCTTTGACCACACCTACCGAGCTGGCACGGTCCTTCAAAGAGCCGCTGGGATTGCGCCCGTCATCTTTAAGGTAGAGAGTCTTCAAGCCCATGTGCCGTGCCAGGGACGCGGCGGGCACAATCGGTGTCCACCCGATCTGGAGGCTCGGCAGCACGGCGTCTTTGCGGATGGGCAACAACTCCCGGTATCGCCAGTGCGAGAATTCGGCGCGCTTGGCCAGGCTTGACCGGGTCAGGCGCTTCGCAATGGCCGGGTAGTCGTATTGAACGTCCAGCATGCCGGTGATTCCGCATGCGGGACACGTGTAGGGAATGCGCGTCGAGTACGTCGCACCACAAAAAACACATTGGAGTCCGGTCACGAATTCCACGATAGGATCCCTGTAGCTCGGAAACATAGGTTACCTCGGAACTCATTGCCCAAACCAAAAATTCTTTTCCCCTCGCCCCTTTGAGGAAATTGGGGACCACAAGGCGGAAGGAGCCACAAGTTGTGCGATTGGTGGGCGGGAGGCAAACGCCGAAACGGAGCAGGCTTAATTCTGCCCAAGCTAGCGGGCAATTACATATAATGGTCATTGCCCCACTGGGCAGTGGAGGTAACCCCGAATGTTATTGGACAAGTCCACGATACAGGTTATTCCCAAGGTCTTACTGCACGAACATTTGGACGGCTCCATGCGTCCGCAGACGATCATTGAATTGGCCAGGGACGCCAAGTACACGAAGCTGCCGACCGACGATCCGGCAGCGCTGGCGGACTGGTTCTATCAGGGAGCGTATCGTGGCGATTTAGCCGGCTACCTGGAGGGCTTTGCCCACACCATCGCGGTAACTCAGACCGCTGATGCCCTGGAGCGGGTCGCTTACGAGCAGGTGGAGGATCTGAAGAATGACGGGGTGGTCTACTTTGAAACCCGGTTTGCTCCCATCTTCCACACCAAGAAGGGCCTGACCAACATGGATGTGGTCGCGGCCGTTCTTAGAGGATTAGAGCGCGGGCGAAGAGACTTCAAAATCCCGGCGGGATTGATTGTCTGCGCCATGCGCAACATGAAAATCTCCCTGGAAGTGGCGGAACTCGCTGTGGATTTTCGTGACCGGGGCGTCGTAGGGTTTGATCTGGCAGGGGAAGAGGGCGGTTATCCCCCCAAGAAACATGTCGACGCGTTCCACTACATCCAGCGTCAGAATTTCAACATTACTGTCCACGCAGGCGAGGGCTACGGAAAGGAATCCATCTGGCAGGCCATCCAGTATTGCGGGGCGCATCGCATCGGCCACGGAACGCGGCTGATTGACGACATCTCGGTAAAGGACGGGGCAGGAGTGAGGTTGGGAGGACTGGCGCAGTACGTACTCGACAAGCGCATTCCCCTGGAAATCTGCCTCTCCAGCAACGTGCACACTGGCGCGATTCCTTCGATCGCGGAGCACCCTTTCAAGGTGCTCTATCAACAACAATTCCGGGTTACGCTCAACACCGATAATCGGTTGATGAGCCGCACCAGCATGAGCAATGAATTCCAAGTGGCAATGGACACGTTTGGACTGGGATTGGATGACTTCGAAAAAATTACCATCAATGCCATGAAGAGTTCGTTTCTCCCCTACGCGGAGCGCATCCGCATCATCTATACCGCCATCAAACCGGGTTATGCCAGGGTTCGTTACCCTGAAAGTTTGCCCGTGGGCGGGGCCTGATCGGCTGCTGGAAAAGGTCTGACTGCGGTAAGAAGTTGGGTTTTCACGCCCGCGGCTCAGAGAGCGCTCTGATCAAACGGGCGGGGAAAAATTTCGGCAAGGTGCAGGGTCTTCCGGAAGCCCTGCGGGTTGGCGAGAATGATTTCGATGTCGCCGCAGTATTCCCAAAGAAGCTGCCGGCATGCGCCGCACGGGGAAGCGGGAGGCTCACTGGGAGTGACCACGGCAATTTGCGTGAATTTCCGTTCACCCTCCGAAAGGGCCTTCCACAGCGCCACCCGCTCGGCGCACACAGTCAGGCCGTAAGTGGAGTTTTCCACGTTGCACCCCGTGTAAACCCTGCCGCTCGAGGCCACCAATGCTGCCCCCACCTGGTAATGGGAGTAGTTGGCGCAGGCATTTTCTCGTACTTCCGTAGCGCGTGCAATAAGTTCTTCAGGATTCATGGCCGTACACTCCCCTCACTCACCTGTGGCAGAACCAGATCAAGAAGATCCGCAAGGCGGCGCGAGGCGGCACGTCCCGCGGCGAGCACCTCTTCGTGCGCGAGGGGCTTTCCCGCCAGTCCCGCGGCTCGATTGGAAATTGTGGCGATGGCCAGCACGCGGCGTTGCAATTGGCGTGCTGCCATCACCTCCGGCACGGTGGACATCCCCACTGCATCCGCGCCCATGCCCATCAAGGCACGGATTTCCGCCGGCGTCTCATAGGTTGGACCGAGCATCGACGCGTACACGCCTTCAAAGCACGGCACACGCAGTTGGCTTGCCGCCTGGCGCGTGACCCGGCGCAAGCGGGGAATGTAGGCCTCGGTCAAATCCACGAATTGCGCTCCCCAGCGCGGGTCGTGAACCCCCACAAGCGGATTCACCCCTTGCAAGTGCAAGTGGTCGGAGAAAACCATGAAGCCCCCGGGCTTTGACTTGGCGGCGATGCCACCAGCCGCACAAGTCAGGATGAAAGTCTCGACCCCCGCCAACGCCAGGACGCGCACGGGAAACACCACGGCGGCCGGCGCCTGACCTTCATAACAGTGCACGCGCCCCTCCAGAATGGCTACGGGGATACCTTTCCAGTCTCCCCAATGAAGGGTGCCGCCATGCCCCTGCACGGTCGTACCGGGAAAATGGGGGATGAGCTTGTAGGGAATTTTCACTTGCGCATGCAACCGCCCCACCACCTCATCCAATCCGGAGCCGAGAGTGATGGCGACACGTGGGGCAAAGCCCCGAGTGAGAATAAATTCTGCGGCTTGCTTCGCCTCTTCATAACCATGCGGCGAGCGGTGCGTTCCTGGCGAAGTGTGACGAGGCATGGGTTTCACCTGAAATGGTAGATTGTGAATAGTGAATTGTGCTTTACCCATCCTGTTGACGGGATCGCGGGCGTCCGTCTTGTTTCACCATTTACCATTCACTATTCACCATTCCTTATCACCCTAACAGCAACCCGGCGATAGCTGCCGCCAGGTAATTGGCGAGAGTGCCAGCGATCAGCGCCCGGAATCCCAGCCTGGCCAGATCCTGCTTCCGCGTAGGAGCCAGGGCGCCGATTCCCCCGATCTGGATTCCAATGGAAGAGAAGTTGGCAAACCCGCAAAGTGCGAAAGTGGCAATGGTGAAAGAGCGCTCGGCAATGTGGCCCCGCATGGGGCCCAGCATAGAAAAAGCCACAAACTCATTCACGACAACTTTAGTCCCCATCAAGTTCCCGATGGCGGCAGCGTCCTTCCAGGGAACGCCCAACAGCCATGCCACCGGCGCCAGGGGATAGCCGAGCACACTTTGCAGGGTGGTGTGAACGAGACGGGTCATGCCCATGTTCACCAGGTAAATCAGCGCCACGAAAGCCACGAGCATGGCGGCGACGTTCAGCGCCAGGTGCAGGCCGTCGTAAACCCCGCGGGATGCGGCGTCCAGGAGGTTGATGGGCTTCCCCTCCTCGGTGAGTTTGACATTGCCGGCGGTCTTGGGGTGGCCGGTTTCAGGGACGATGATCTTGGCCATCACGATGGTTCCGGGAGCGGTCATCACCACCGCGGTCAGCAGGTGGCGCGCCTCTGCGCCGAAAAGAACATATGCGCCAAAAACCGAACCGGCAATATGGGCCATCCCCGCCGTCATAATGGTCATTAACTCCGATTCCGTCAAGTCCGCCAGGTAGGGCCGGATCACCAGCGGCGCTTCCGTCTGCCCCATGAGAATGCTGGCGGCGACTTCCAGGGATTCAGCTCCGCTGGTGCCCAGCAATTTCATCATCGCCTTTCCGGTCAGCGTTACCAACACGGGGGTAATGCGCAAGTAGTAAAGGATGGACATCAGCGAGGCCACAAAGATAATCATGGGCAGGGCTTGAAAGGCAAAGACAAAGCCAAAACTGCTTTGATGTTTCCCGAGGTCGCCGAAGACAAATTCCGAGCCGGCAAAGGAACAATTCAGCACGCTCACGAAGGCGCTTGAGACCTTGGTCATGAGCGTATAGCCCCAGCCCGTGCGCAGTACAAACAATGCAAGGAGAATCTGTAATTCGAGTCCGATGCGCACCGTGCGCCAGGGAATGGCTTTGCGGTTCTTAGAGAGGAGGACGGCCGCCGCAAGGATGACCAGCATGCCGAGTATGGGGATGAACCGTGTCATGAGATCTTTCCGATTTGGTGATTCTTAAAATGGCGAATGGGTAGTCGCAGGGGCTGCCAGGTCGCCCCATCATTCAATCGCTCCATTTCACCAAGCAAGCATCGATGATTTCAAAGATCGCCCCATGACGCAATCGCTAAATCACGCAATCGCTAAATCGCCAATTCTCCTACAGCTCCACAATCCGCTCAGTTGGAGTCACAACGCTTTCTGAATGCAGCACGCGCTCCAGAACCAGAGGCGTGGGAATCACCGGCTGCGGAGAAAGGGTGATCGCTTCGCGAATGATATCGAGCGCCCAGGGCACGCGCGCCCGGTCATTTGAGTATAGGCTGCAAATCCGCTCGCCGGCGCCGACCGCGTCCCCCACCTTTTTTTCAAAAACCACCCCCACCGCAGGATCGATGGCCGCATCCGCGCGATCCCGCCCCGCGCCCAGAATCATCGACGCGACACCCATCACTCTCGCTTCCAGTGCGGCGACGTAACCGTCCTCCCGCGCCACGATGGAATCTTCGTACCGGGCCTGGGGCAGGAGTGAGTAGTCTTGCAGGGCGCGCGCATTGCCTCCCTGCTCCACCACCGCGCGCGCGAACCTTTCCAGGGCCTGGCCGCTGGCGATGGCGGAATCATAGCGGGCGCGCGCCTCGTCCAAAGAATCCGTCATCTTTCCCAATACCAGCATGTGGGCGGTCAGTTCGCGGCAAAGTTCCACCAAATCGCGCGGCCCGCGGCCCTTGAGTGTTTCGACGGACTCGATGACCTCCAGAGCGTTCCCAACCGCATTTCCCAATGGCTGGCTCATGTCGGTAATCAGGGCGTGAACTCGCTTGCCGTGGGCGGCGCCCGTATTCACCAGGCTGATGGCCAGCGCGCGGGCATTTTTCAACTCTTGCATGAATGCCCCCGAACCCGTTTTGACGTCCAGCACCAGCCCGTCAATACCCTCCGCCAGTTTCTTGCTCATGATGGACGCGGTAATCAGGGGGATGGATTCCACCGTGGCGGTCACATCGCGAAGGGCATAAAGCTTCCGGTCCGCGGGGGCAAATTCCTCGGTCGCTGCGCCGAAAGCGAGGCCGCAGGACTCCAGTACGCGGTGAAACTCCGGGGATGACAAACGGGGATTGAAGCCGGGGATCGCTTCCAGCTTGTCCAGGGTGCCGCCCGTGTGCCCCAGGCCGCGGCCGGAAATCATGGGCACCAGGACGCCTGCCGCCGCTGCCGCCGGAGCAATAATCAATGAGGTCTTGTCGCCCACACCGCCCGTGGAATGTTTGTCAACCTTGGCTGCGGGCAAGGCCGAAAAGTCGAGCACGCGGCCCGAGCGCAGCATCGCCTCGGTCAGATCCGCCGTTTCGCGGCGGTCCATGCCACGAAAATAGATCGCCATGAGTAACGCCGAGGCTTGATAGTCGGGAATTTCGCCCCGCGTGTAATGCGCGATGAAATCGAAAATCTCTTCCCTGGCCAGAACCAGGCCGTCGCGCTTTTTTCGGATTAGTTCAGGCGTATCCATGATGGGATGAAAGTGCGCTGCCCTGCGCGTCACCCGCAACTTGCTTTCCTGGCCCAGTGAGGCAAAGGAGTATACAACCTTTTATTCCCCCTGCGGATTTCCACTCTGTATCTCTCCCCAATTCGCCGGGAGCATGCCGACCTCCCGTGAAGTTCGGCTCTCGAATTTAGATTTTCGTTTCTCCCCGGTGGGCATACAATTCTAAATCGTGCGAACATTGAAAGCCAGCATTCCCACACCATGCGGGGAAAGAAACGCCACGCCATGATGGAGCACCTTATGGATTACACCTACGAAAATATTGCGAAGATGGTTGACCACTCGCTCCTGCCCCCCTCGTTGACGGATCGGGACCTTGAATACGGATGCCGTATGGCTTTGGAGTACAACTGCGCCAGCGTCTGCATCATGCCGTATTACCTCAAAAGGTGTGCGGAGATTTTAGCAGGCAGCACGGTGAAGGCCAGCACCACCATCGGCTTTCCGCACGGCGGCCACACGACTGCCGTCAAGGTGGCGGAAACGGAGCGGGCCTTGGACGATGGTGGCCAGGAATTGGATATGGTCGTGAACATCAGCAAGGTTTTGAGCGGCGACTGGGCTTACGTCACCACGGAACTGAAAGCCGTTATTGATGCGGCGCATGCCCGCAATCAAAAGGTGAAAGTGATCTTCGAAAACTGCTACTTGAAGGACAGCCACAAGATCCGGTTATGTGAAATCTGCGCGGTCGCAGGCGCCGATTGGGTGAAAACCTCCACCGGATTCGGAACGTCGGGAGCTACCATCGAAGACGTGAAGTTGATGCGGGCCCATTCACCGGAAAATGTCCAGGTGAAGGCAGCGGGAGGCATTCGCAATCTCGACCAACTCCTGACCTTCCGCGCCCTGGGCGCTTCGCGCGTGGGCTCCTCGCGCACCAAAGATATTCTGGAGGATTGCCGAAGGCTGTTGGGGAAGTGGTAAGTCGCGGAAATTCTGAATTATGAATTCCGAATTATGAATCGAAATTACTAAGAAACGCAGGATGTTCGCCGCGGCAACGGAATGCAGAGAAGTATGTTAGCATTCAGAATTCATAATTCAGAATTTCCGCTTCTCCCATTCCTTGTCAAATTCTTCCCGGCTCGGAAAGGATTTTTGCGTTCCTACCTTCATCGTTGAGAGGGCTGCGTAGAGGCTGGCCCGCGTCAACGCTTCCTTGTCCGTCAGGCCTTCCGCCAGAAACACCGCGAAGCTGCCGATGAAGGCATCGCCGGCGCCGGTGCTGTCAATGGGATCGACCTTGAAGGCGGGAATCATTTCCAAGCCCTCCGAGGTCGCCAGCAGCGACCCGCGCTCACCGAGCGTAATAACGACTCGTGGGAGCCCCCTCGCGAGCAAATAAGCCGCGCATTTCCGGGCCTCGTCGAGGGTGTGCACCGGAATGCCGGTGATGGCTTCCGCTTCGCTCTCATTGGGTATAAAGTAATCGGCGGCGGCAACCTCCTTAAAATCCAGGGGCAGAGCGGGGGCAGGATTCAAAATGCAGCGAATGCCCTTCGACCGGGCGAAATGAATCGTGTGGTACACGGTGGCCAGCGGAATTTCAAATTGCAGCAGGATAGTATCCGCCGTGGTGAGGACGGGGGCAGAAGCATCCACATCATGGGGAGAGAGCCTTTCGTTCGCGCCCTTGATCACCACAATGCGGTTCTGGCCGCTCGAATCCACGAAGATGGGCGCGACGCCGGAGGAGACGCCCTCCGCGATGAGCACGTGACTGGTATCGACGCCCTGGGACTCAAAATTCTTGATCGTGGCGGGACCAAACAAGTCATTGCCAACCTTGGCGACCATGCTCGCGGAAGCGCCGCAGCGGTGTGCCGCCACCGCCTGGTTGGCGCCTTTTCCGCCATAGCCCAGTTCAAATCTCTTTCCAAAAATCGTTTCGCCCGGCCGCGGAAACGCGTCGGTAAAAATCGTCATGTCTACGTTGGCGCTTCCTACCACCGAAATTCTTGGCTGCTTCGCCATAATTCCTCCGAAAACGGGACAATTAACGCTCCCCGCGCTTCCTGGGGGGAGAGGGGCGGGGGTGAGGGGGTTCATCCGTCACTGTATTCTGTAGAACTCATTAGGACGCTTCGCCATCAACGGGCATGTGCGCGCGCTTCGGCCGGCCGGGAAGAATAAAGTGCTTTGCACAACGCGGCCGGTATGAATCTCCGGCCATCAAAGTGGGACTCTCATAGGAGGCCGACTGGCCGTTGATGAGCCGCTGCGAAAAAAACGCTCGCGCCCCGCATTCACAATAAGCGATGCACCACGTAACGTTGCCGCCGTAGGCATTCACCAGCCACGCGAGCGCCAGCATATCACCGAATGGCTGCCCGCGGAAATTGAGGTCGAGACCCGCGGCAATAAGGTCATAGCCCCGCTCCAGGAGCGCCCGCGCGCAGTCGAACAATTCATGCACGAATTGGCCCTCATCGATGGCAACGCAATTGACCGGTTTGCCGATGATTCTTTCGCGTTCCGCAATGAAGGCGAACATTTCCCACGGATTGGAGGAATCGAACTCCACCGCCTCCATTTGCCGATGGCTAAGCTGGTTGCGGCTTTGCACCACTCCTTGCGCGCTCTTGGTGTCATCCTTGGGTTTGAACAGGATGACGGATTGGTGCGCATACTCCTCACGCATGGCAACGCGCCGAATCAACTCCGCCGTTTTGTTGCTGCGCATAGGGCCAATCACGACTTCGATTGTTCCCGCCATTCTCTCGCCTCCCCTCCCACCTGAAGGTGGCGACAGTCTATTCCAAATCCCGGAATGTCAAAAGCGTTTTTGTCGCGATGTACTGAATAACCGCGGGCTTTCGTTGCGCGGCCCGACCATGAAACACAATGGCGAGAACCGCCATCCCGAGAAGCCGGTAGTGGGCCAATTTGTCTCTTGACAAAAGGAGCCGATGACTATAGGCTATAAACGCGATGGAACTCCGGCGCAACGCGGCACCCAGGAAAGCCTCCCACACCGACAAACACGCTCTCCAAATCACTCCACACCAAAAAATATTAAAAATGAAGGTTGCTCTGGATGAGTTATTGAAAACAAAGGGGCAAAAAAAGTGCTCTGGATGAGTTGATGAAAATAAAGGAGATATCGAGTTTTCCGGATTAGTATATGACAGATAAGGAGTTAGCGGCGATTTTCATCCTCCCCTACAGTGCCCATGAGCGCCTAAGGGGGGATGTAGCAGTTCATTTGATGGTATGGCGGCGAGTATGCCCGCCCGCCGACGGACCCTATGGCGGTGTCCCCATAAGCTCGGGGCAGGTTCCAATGCTTCTCCATCAAATTGACCCACTACCGAAAAGCCCATGCAGTGCCCCCAAGGCCGGCATTCGTATTAGAATCATGGATTCAAAATTGTGGAATGAGGCGAAGCACATGTGGAATGACGTAGCGCTCGCGAATATCGCCGACCGTTTGGCGGACCGATATGGCGCACCCGGGAAAGCCGCCGCCGACCGATTGCGGGCCTGGCTGGAAGGCGCCGTGCCGATGGGATTCCCGGAAGTTGTGGCCCGGCACCTGGAGGAACAGCACGTGCCGCTTCTCTTCGATGCCTTTTGGCAGGTGCTTCCCTTTGGCACGGGCGGGCGTCGCGGCCGGGTTGGCTACGGGCCCAATCGATTTAACCCGACCACTGCGGCCATGACCGTGCAGGGTCACTGCAATTACCTGTCAGCGGCCTTCGCCGGCCGGGAGCTCTCCGTCATTGTGGCCAACGACGTTCGCGTCTTCAATGATTTCGCGGGCGTCTACCGTTTCCTGGGAAATGATCACCCCTTGCTGGGAACATCGTCCCGGTCAATTGCTAGGCTGGCTTGTGAAATCTATGCCGGCAATGGCGTGGTGGCGTACCTGGCGGAGCCGGAAGCCGCCCAGTCGCTCTTGAGCACCCCCGAACTGTCTTTCATCATCCGCAGACTTGGCGCGTTGGGCGGGGTTAATATTTCCGCCTCACATAATCCTCCTGACGATAATGGCATCAAGGTTTACGACGAGTACGGCGGACAGCCCATCCCGCCCCATGACCAGCGCCTGGCCCACGCCATGGACCAGGTCACGGATGTGCAACGAATCCCCTTTGAGGAAGCGCTCCGCTGGGGGCTGATTCGCCCCATACCGGACGGAATGCATGACGAGTACATCGAGGAATACGTGCGGCTTTATGGGCGCGTTTTCACTCCCCGCCCCGATATACCCGTGGTCTATACACCCCTGTGTGGTTGCGGGTTGCGCTCGGCCGGCGCGGTGATGCGGAAGCTGGGCTTTCCCGTTTTGTCGCCGCCCGATCAGGGGCCGGATGGGACCTTTGCTCCCATCCCCATCCGGGCGCCCAATCCGGAAGTTTCGCAAGCCACCGTGCCCGCCACTCGCTTCGCTGAATCCGCGGGTTCGGACGTTGTCCTCTCCAGCGATCCCGATGCGGACCGCGTGGGCCTGGAGGCACGCCTCGCCGATGGCTCCTGGTACCATTTCGACGGCAACAAGATCGCCACTCTCCTTGCCTACTACCTGATGCTCGATCCCGACGGACCGCAGCGCCGCGGATTGGTGATGGAAACGCTGGTGACCACGAAAATCCTGGGCCAAATTGCCGCGACGGCGGGCGACTCCTGGATCATCGATGACCTGCTGGTGGGGTTCAAGTACATGGCCAACGTCCTCAAAGTCCTCGAGCACCGCGGACGATGGGGTAACGCTTGCACCCGGCCCGAATCGCTGGTGCTGGCGACCGAGGAAGCGCACGGGCTGATGCTGACCTCGGCAATTCGCGACAAGGATTCTGCGCCGGCGTGCATGTTCCTTGCCGCCCTCTATCAAAAGCTCCGGCAAGAGGGCCGGAACCTGTTGGACTACTATATCGAAATATTGGAAGAACTCGGCGGATACGCTGACACGGGCCGCTCCCTCGTCATGACCGGGGCCGAGGGCGGCATCCAGCGGGACCGCATCGTGGCGTCACTCCGCGCCTCCCTCCCCGAGACGCTGGGCGGCCGTCCCGTCCACAAAGTGGTGGATTACTGGGATGAAATCACCTTTGGCAAATTGCAGAGCAGCACGGACCAACTCTCGCGCAACGTTCTCCAGTTCTTTCTGGACGGCTTCATCGTTACCGTTCGTCCTTCCGGCACCGAGCCCAAATTGAAGTTCTATTGCCAACTCGTACCGGGTGAAGGGCCGCAGGGCCGGACTGTGGACCCTGCGCTACGGGGAATGGAATTGATGCGCGATTTGACCGACAGAGTGGAAACGATGGCGCGCGCGGTTTATCATGAATTGCTGGCCCGCCTGGATCTCCACCTGGGTGAGGCAGGTCTGCTGCTCCCCGATATCATCGACATTGGCCGAAAGCAGGATTTTGAGCGCGACACCGTTCCACAGCTTCGCGAGGCGATTGCCCAAGGCCGCTTCCCAACCCTTGCTGAACTGCTGGATTGGCTGAGGGGTGAAGTGGCCGCCATGACCCCCGGGGCAGATCCGCTTCCCGCCTTGCGGGCAAGCCTGGCCCACCTCTGCCGGCAATGGAAGAATGAACTGGGCGGGGCGCCGCTGCTCACCGAATTGGCCGCGTGGGCGGGCAGCAAGGCGTGAGTCTAAGTACTTCGTTTCAAAAATACGCTAACGTATATTAGGGCTTGATATTGGCCTCCTTGGCGTGGCATTGTGTGGGTGA
>Ga0326728_10015987_pt1 | contig 15443 bp, 11 predicted proteins | sample MB3enrmetagenome_FD_207602 | JGI IMG/M metagenome (GOLD analysis project Ga0326728, IMG submission 207602) | Lab enriched peat soil microbial communities from McLean, Ithaca, NY, United States - MB31MN | ecosystem: Environmental > Terrestrial > Soil > Wetlands > Peat | place: USA: New York...
CACCCCGCAAATTGAAAATCCCCATCAAAAATTGCGGCGCCAGCGGCATGCGCGTGACCGCGGGCCATTCCACCACCTCTTCCACATCCAGCACCGCCAGGCAGAATCGTTCCCGGCCGGCGCGGAATACGCAATACTGCCGTTCCGGCGGGCGCTCTTCTTCCGCCCTCTGGGCGGCGTCCTCCCCGGTAATGAGGGGAACCTGGTTCTCGAACTCCGTTCCCTCTCCGGACTGCGGCCGCAATGAAGAATCGTCAAGCATACTTAAGCCAGCAAAAACCTCTGTATTTCCATCAACAACTGTTCGCGCGTAAAGGGCTTGACGACATAGCCGTCTGCGCCCTGCATTTGCCCCCAATATTTATCGCTGCTGGAATCCTTGGAGGTGACCATCACGATCGGGATCGCATTGTACTGAGGGTCGTTTTTCAGCTCGCGGCAGGCTTGGAAACCGTTCCGCTGCGGCATCACGACATCCAGCAGGATCAAGCCGGGCCGTTCCGCGTCGATCACCTGTTCGATCTTGGTGGGATCGCTGACGGCAATCGGCCAGTAGCCTGCGTCTTCGAGCACGGCGCGCATCAGTTGCGCTTCCGCCTGCGAATCATCGACAATCAAAATCTTCTTCAACGACACTCTTACCGCTCCAACTTCGAGTCGAACTGAGACTCCCGATATCCCTGGAGCAATCGCAAAGCCTTCTCCGGCGTCTCAAGATACATATCGAGAGCATAAGCTAAGTGGGCAACCATCTTAAACTTACGTAGGTAATAAAGCCGTCTCACCCGGCCACGATTGACCCCCTCCCTCGAATACGCATCTCATTATGAGATTTTTTCTCGGCAAACTGCATTTCGGCGTCCAGCGAAGACAGCCGCTGCAAAACTTCGTGCATCCGCAACGCCATGGTGCGAATGACCTCGATCTGGTCACGGATCTCGGTGGAAAATGCCCCGGTCTCCAAAAGCAGAAGTTCGGAGTGCCCGAGCACCGAAGTCAAGGCATTGTTAAGGTTATGCCGCATCTCCAACATGTAGCGCCCCAGCGTGGCGTGGCGTTGCAGGTTGGCGGCAGTATGCTCGGCAATGCGGGCGCGTTCCTGGGCCTCGCCCCGCCGCAACATTTCGTTGGCGAGCAGGATGGCGGAGTCCAGCCAGCCTTCGTGGCGCCGCAGTACCAGCACGTGGGAAAACTCCTCGTGGACCATCTGCTCGGTGCCGGCGTCATCGGTGATGCAGAGCACCGGCGCCGCGGATGAGTTCTCGAGCATGCGCAATACCGGCAGCATGCGGGCGGAAGGCAGCGGCCCCAGTAAGGCGAGCTCGAACCCTCCGTTCGCCCCCTGCCACACCGTGCTGCTGACCACGGTAAAGGCAGGCATTTGGCGCTCGGTATGCCACCGGCCTACGATGTCCCGCGAGAACTCGGCATCATCGGCAATGATGAGAACAGTCATTCCAATCTCTCTTCCCAACCCGTTTTATCCCTGCAACAAAACGCTTTCCGCTTCCGCAATGGTGCTGATCAAGCGCTGCGCCGTCGCCGAAAGCGTGACCGTGGCCTCGATGTTTCGCGCGTCCCGCGCGTCGGTGACCGACTGCTGCAGGCGTGTCGCTTCGCTCCGTGCGGAAGCAATTATGTCCGCGAGTTTAGTTCGCGAGCCGTTCTGCTTCGCCTGCTCCGAATGCTGAAACAATAGAACCCTTACCGCCACTCCCCGCTGCACGATCTCCGTAAATTCTCCGATGCCTTCCACAAACGCCGTGACTTCCCAGGACGAAAGCGTCAACCGGGCATGTCCCACAACGATGGTGGCTCCGACGGTGCGCGTACGCGCGGGATTGGACATCAAATAATTGGAGAGTTGTTTGCGAACCTTCTGCAGTTCGTCCGTGAGGTCCGGCGGCGCTGCCGCCGGTTTTTCGGTAGGAGAAGAGTTTGCGCCGGCCTCGTTTGCCACGGGGGCATTGGCCGGCTCCGGCGCTGTCGCCGCCGGATCCTCAGCCGGTTTGGCGTTCTGGGCGATTTCGCTTGGGGAGGGCTCAGTGTTCGCCAACACTTCTTCCACCGCCGCGCGAAGCTCCGCCAATTGTACAAAGTGATTGCCGGCGGAATATTCCGCCAGAAACGGCTTTTTCCACTGCCGCGCCATCTCCAGAACGTGCGCCAGCGACTCTTCCGTGGAAAGCTGCGCCCGGCAACAATCCAGCGTAGCCACGCCACGCTGTTGCAGACAGCGCACTCCGGCCCGGATCGCTTGCAGATCGGCACGCATCAACCGGAAAAAAGTCTGCCGGGTAAGAAAATTAAGACGGACAAACGCAACCAGCGTGGGAGCGGCAAAATAATCATCCTGGGCCGTGGCCTTGATTTTGCGCACTTCCTCAAGCAGTCCCTGCTGCAGCAGATCCCGCAAGGCGGTACAGCCGGACAAGCGCTGGACCACATCCGTCAACTGCGTCATTGATGCCGGAAGGTCGTCGGACAGAACTTCCCCCAGCACCGGCTGCAGCACCTGACTGACGTCGGCAAAGCTCGGAGTCGTATGCATCATGACTTCGGGCGCGCACTGGGCGAAATACTGCACCATCAGGAAATCGAGTTTGTCGCGGTCAGCCGCCGTGTGTAACGGCTTGTGAAATTGATGCTGGATCAGGGCGCGCAGACTGGCTTCCTGGGAAAGCGGGCTGGTCTGCAGAAAGAGCCGGAGCTGATGGACCTGGATCAGATCGTCCATTTCGCAGAACCAGCGGCTCATTTCGGTAATCGCCTCCCGCGCGGCGGCGTTTACCGGCGATTCCAACAGCGGGCACCGCGGCGCCTCAATGGCAAAGCGCTGGGCGATACCGTGATAAATGGAATACATGGCCCGCGCCTGGCTCCACTCCGCCGCAATGGCCACTAGTTCATGCCGGTCTTGGGTCATGGTTTGACGATCCAGTTGGAGACTTCATGCGCGAACCGGGCCGCGATCGCCGTATGTCCGCCCTGGAACTGCAGGGCTACCACAAACGCTTCGGCATCAAGCGAACCGTCCACATTGCGTACCCGCACGTGGGCGCCAAACTCCAGAGGCAGATGGGAGGCAAACAACACCTCCTGGGAAGTTCCGTATTCGATCACGGTCTGTTCGCTTTCCCCCGCGTCGGCAATTACCCGCACCGGCAGCCGCACCGGAGTCGCGGCGGGAAAGAATTGCGCCAGACGGCCGACAAACGATTCGTCTTTGGCAGATGTACTTGCCCGACCGGCGGTAGTGCTGGTCTTGTTCGACACGTCGCGACCTCTCACTTCTGAAACTTTGTCTTCACGCCGTTTCCTGCAAGCAACCCTGCGAGCGGTCCTGGCTTGCGCCGGCTAACCAGCAGACATGAAGCTCCGAAACTCATTATGCAAACGGAAGGCCAAATGGAAAGTGATGATTCTAAAGGAACATCAAAAAACTGAGGGCCGCTTCGTCTCAGGGTGAAACATGGAGCGAGATGAGACAGGCCACCGTTTCACGTCCGTCGTTTCATGTTTGGCGCAGCAGATTGGGTAGCAACCGGCGTCCCGCCGGCGGGGGCGCCGGCGCTACCCGCTACGAACGGGTGCCAGGGTTTGTTTTTGCTTGTTACTGATTACTTGTCACTTATTACTCTTAGCTACCGTTCCCCACTGGCAGCGGCGGTTGCTATGTCGCCCGAGGCGTCCGAATCAGGTTTCGGCGCGCCGATACCGTAGCGTTTCAGCTTGCGATAGAGGGTGGCCCGGCTGATTCCCAGCAACTTGCCGGCGGCGGCTTTATCGCCCTCCACTTGCTGGAATACGCGTTCGATGGCGTGGCGTTCGAGGTCCTCCAGGTCGGTGGAGGCCAGGGCGGTACCAGCCGGCACCAGGGTTGGAGAAGCTACGCCCATTTGGGCTCGCAACGACGGCGGCAGATCCACGGCATCGATAATCTGATGGTTCCCCAGCGCCAAGGCGCGCTCCAGACAGTTCTCCAGTTCCCGAACATTGCCCGGCCAGTCATAGGCCATCAGGCAGTTCATGGCCGCCGTGGTGACCTGGATCTTCTGCTCGGGCGCGAAGCGCTGCACCAGAGAATGCACCAGCGCGGGTATATCGCTGCGCCGTTCCCGCAGCGAGGGCATACGGATCGGCACTACGTTCAGCCGGAAAAACAGGTCTTTGCGGAATCTTCCTTCCTGATACTCCTGTTCGAGGTCGCGGTTGCTCGCGGCAATCACCCGCACGTCGATCTTCACCTTCTCGTTGCTGCCGACCGGGCGCACTTCCTTCTCCTGAAGTACCCGCAGGAGCTTGGTCTGCATCTCCAGCGAGAGCTCGCCAATTTCGTCGAGAAAAATGGTCCCGCCGCTGGCCGCCTGGAACAGACCGATCTTGGAGCGCAAGGCGCCGGTAAACGCGCCTTTTTCGTGGCCAAAAAGCTCGCTCTCCACCAGTGTCGGCACCAGCGAACCACAGTCCACCGCCAGGAACGGGCGTTTGGCCAGCGAACCGCGAAAATGGATGGCCCGGGCAACCAGTTCCTTGCCGGTACCGCTTTCGCCGGTGATCAGGACCGGCGTGCGCGTATCCTTCAAGCGCGCCACCATCCGCAACACGTCCTGGATTTTCGCGGAAGAACCGGTAATCTCGCTCAGTTCCTGTTCGTTGCGGACGCGATCGCGCAAGTACTCGTTCTCGTAAACCAGCCGGATTTTCTCCTCCATGCGCTGGAGCACAAGCTTCAGTTCATTGACCCGAAACGGCTTGGTGACATAGTCGTAGGCGCCCAGTTTCATGGCCTGCACGGCGGAGTCAATGGTGCCATGGCCGGTCATGATGGCTACTTCGGTGCGGGGAAACTGGATCTTGACCTGCCGCAATAAGTCCACGCCGCTCATGTGCGGCAATTTGAGATCGGTCAACACCAGGTTGGGAGCTTCGGATTCCAGGCACACCAATGCGATTTCGGCGCTCTCCGCCTCGATGCATTTGAAGCCGACAGATTCCGCAATCCGCCGGCAAAGGGCACGGATCGAAGCCTCATCATCTACGACCAGACAGGTAATACGAAAATCGTCGGTCATTCGGCTTTCCCCAGGATGTTCTCCACCGTCGAGATCAGTTGCTGCACCCGAAAAGGCTTTTCCACGTAAGGTGCGCCGGTACGGCGCAACGTGGCGGCTGTCTCCTCGTTCACGATATCGCCGGTAATAAATATGATCTTGTCCAGCAGTTCCGGACGGTGCTGGGCAATCCAAGCCCATACGCCGGCGCCATCGACGCCCCCGGGGGTGCGCATATCCGAGATCACGCCCCAATAGTGTCGCACCCGCAGGAGTTCCAGAGCCCGGGCCCCGTTTTCCGCCGATTCCACCGCGTAACCGCTGCGCTCCAGCACGGCACAGACAAAAGCCATCACGGAGGGTTCGTCTTCGATCACCAGCACCATCCGGCGGTTCACGATTCCCCTCCCGCCTCGGCCGCTAACGTTTGCGTTACCTCAGCCATGGGCAGGCGCACCGTGAAGAGAGCGCCCGGGCCGTGGCTATTGTTGCAACAGGCAATCTCGCCACCGTGCTCGCGAACAATGCCGTAGCAAATACTCAATCCCAGCCCGGTCCCCTTGCCCACTTCCTTGGTGGTAAAGAAGGGATCGAAAATACGATCCGGATGCCGGATGCCCGCCCCGTTATCCCGGAAACCCACCTCCACGAAACCTTCGCGCGCTGAACTCTGCACCTGAATCTCGCCCGGCCGGCCGGTTTCGTGCACGGCGTCGTAAGCGTTATTGAGAATGTTGAGAAAGACCTGCTGCAACTGATGGGCGTCGCCCAGTACGTCCGGCAAATGCGGATCCAGTTCTTCGATCACCGTGATGTTGTGATTGGCCAAATCATAGGAACGCAGTGCCAGGGTGCGCCGCAGGATGGCATTGATCGGCACCTGGGAGCGTTGGGGCGGCATTTGGCGGGCAAAACTCAGCAGGTTTTGCACAATCTGCTTGGTGCGCTGGGCTTCGTGCAAAATGATGCCCAGATCCTTTTTGGCCGCCTCCGGCACCTCGGGGTTATCCAGCAGCAGATCGGCAAACCCCAGTACGGCGGTAAGGGGATTATTCACCTCGTGGGCTACGCCGCTGACCAATTGGCCCACGGCAGCCATCTTTTCCGTATGCATCAACTTGGCCTGGAGCTGGGCGGCATCGGTAATGTCGGTCATCACCACGACAATGCTGTTGACCTGCCCCTCCTTATCCCGCATGGGGCTGACGTTGATCGAGAACTGGCCGGTGCGGTCTTCGCCCAATACGATCCCCAATTCCAGGTTATCGACCTGTTCGCCCATCAGGCAGGCCTCGAAGGAATGCGCCAACACACTGCTGCGCTGCGGTTGTACCAGGTCCAGCAGCCGCCGCCCCACCAGATCGGACTGTGAGAAATTGCCCGCTTCATAGCAACGGCGATTGACATAACTGATCAGCCCGGCGGTATCGACCACCAGGATGAGGCTCTGGGTGTTGTTCAGGATCTGGCTGGAAAAATCTCGTTCCCGCTGGAGTTCCACCTGGAAGTTCTTCAGTTCGGTGATATCCGACATCAGGCCGCGATATTGCAAGGCCCCACCCTGAGCGTCGGTCACGGCAAAAGCGTTTTGCAGGCAATAGATGATGGAACCGTCGCGGCGCCGGAGCGCAATCTCGAAGTTCCGCAGCACCCCGCCGCCCTTGGCGATGGCCTGTTCAAAGTCGTGCCAGCCGGCCGGGCTCACGTGCAGGCGCGACGGGATATCGATCTGCAGCAGTTCCTCCCGGCTCTCATAGCCCAGCATACGCACCAGGGTGTCATTGACTTCGACAAAGCGCCCGTCCGGACTGCAGAAAAACAGCCCTTCCTGAATATTGTCAAACAGCTCGCGATAGCGCCGCTCGGCCTCGCGCCGGTCGGTGATGTCCTTTAAGACGTGAATCGTCTGCAGACCATCGCTCTGTACGCCATGAATGCGAGAGGTCGAAACCAGGTACGTCCGTTCCAGCGTGGGATGGACATATTCGTCGACGCCGCTGCCGTCGGCACTGCAGAACGGGCACGCCCGCAGCCCGGTGGTATCGGCCGCCATCGACATCAGCACCTGCATGCTGACCCCGATCAGTTGGGCCGGGCGTACGCCGATGAAGTCCGCCAGGGCATGGTTCACCCGTAATACGCTGCTGTCCCGGTTATGTACCACGATGAAATCGGTGATGGAATCGAAAATTTCGATCCAGTGCCGGTTCGACTGTTCCATGCGCGAGAACAGGCGCGCGTTCTCCAAAGCCACCGAGGCATGCGCCGTCAACGCCTGCAGCAGATTGCGATCGACCGCGGACAATTCATCGCGCACGTCAGCCAGGCCCAGCACGCCAATCAGTTCGGTATTCCGCAGCCACGCCAGGGTGAGCGTCTGCCAGCCGAGCTCCGCCGCCAGCTCTGGGCCCAGCAGTTCCGCGGCGGGCCCGGTCTGGACCGTCTCGCTATGTTCCTTGGCCAGCTTACTCAAAGCCTTGTTCAAACGACGAAGCAAGTCCTGCGGCTGCGGCCCGGGAACCGGTTCATGGAAGACCACCGTCTCCAGACGGTCCCCCTGCGCCAGGGCCAGCATGGCGGTCCGGGCGTTCAACATATCCGCCGCGCGCTCGGTAAACTTGTTGGCAAATTGCGGCAAATGCAGCGACGAATTCAGTTCCAGCGCAATCGCCGTCAGATCCTCAGACCGGCGGCAGTGTTGTTCCGCCAGGGAGAAATTGCGGGTCGCCTCGAGCCTCACCGCCACCTCGCCGGCCAAAGCCTGCGCCCGGCGCACGTCCTGCGGAGTAATCGATCCCCCGTCCTGCCGGTCGAGCACGCACATCAGTCCCAATGCGCGCTGGTCGGCTCCCATCAGCGGCACCGCCAGATACTGGCGAAACGCAAACATACGGGCGATGCCATGGGTTCCCCGGATGCCTTCCGCCACGTCGTCATTCCAGGCGGGTTCGCCCTGGCCGATGACACGGGCCGCAATTTTTTCCGGCACGGAACAGTTCAAGGGCCGCGCCGTGCCGTTCTCCGCCACCCAGCACACCTGGCAGGCGGATCCTTCGGTCAAGGCAATGAAGGAGCGCGAAAATCCCAGAAAACTGGCGGCCCGCACCACGAACTTCTCCAGAAACTTGTCCAGTTCTCCGACACTGCCCAATTCCGAGCTGATTTCCAGGAGCTGTTGCAATTCGCGTGCACGGTCATTCGCGGTGGCGTACAACTCGGCATTGGCAATCGCCAAGCCGCCAAAGCGGGCCACGGCATCCATCAGGGCAATTTCTTCTTCGCAAAAACTCTCCGCGCCCGCAAAAACCACCAGCGCGCCCACCGTACGCGTCGTCCGCAACGGCGCAATCAATACTTCCTTCCCGGCCAGGACGTCGGGACACTGCAAAAGTTGATCGGGAGTTACGATCAGGGGTTTGCCGCTCTGGATAGCCTGCTGGCAGAATTCATGGCAGAACTGGCAATTCCCCGCGGCACTCTGCATCCACACGGCCTCGGCTACGGCGGGCTTTTCCGCAAAAACCCCGTGCAGCACCAGGCGTTCGCCTTGTTGCAGAACCACCGCCACCAATGCGGCATCGACCAGCTTGCGCGCCTGCTCCGCCAGTTGATTGGTCGCCGCCGCCGCATCCGAATGGGAATGCAGCAGTTCTGCACATTGGATTAACAGTTCTCCCCGGCGGCGTCCTGCCAGCGATTGCTGGAAACCGGTCCCGGGACCTCCCGAATCGTCCGTACCCGCAGTATCGGCAGGTGGTTCCAAAGAATTGGTCGCGTCAGGCATGAATGGCGCAATTTGCGACAGCGCTTCTCCTTATTAACATCATGACGGTAGCTTGCAATCTCAAATTGAGTCAAGAATATTAGAGCCATGTGCCGAGTTACCAAAGTGCACGCTGAGACACCCCCGGCGTCTCAAGCTGAGATCAAATCGAAAAAAAATTAGCTTCGTATGAGACAGACGCGACTTCTCCGCCCCTGCCTCCCATCGATCACAACATAATTATTTGTTTTGTTTTCAATGTCTTAATCAAGAATCAAGCAAGATATTGGCGTTCCAAGCGTACTGGCAATTGTCGTGCAACCCACCTTAGCGGGTGGCGGTCTGCCCGATGGGTCCTGTGAAACGAGTATCAGCTATTGAGGCCGCCGGCGCAATATCCCCAATCTGCGTCGAACGGCAGGGGGCATCCGGCAAGTCAGCGCCGGAAATGTGGAGGCAGTAGGCATGTCGATCGGTAAAGCGCTCTACGTCAATTTCGGAAAAATCCTGGTGCTTGTATTGGCGCTGTTTGCGATTAACCTCATTTTTCTTTCGCGGGAACACGGCGCCCGCAACGCCACCAACAGCGCCTCGGAAGTGTTGCTGTCGTGCGAACAGGTTCGGTACCAGATGTTTGTCAACCGCATGAAGCTGCGCGACTTCGTGATTGACGGCAAAGAAGTCCACGTGGAAGAACTTCGCAGCGGAATGGCCAAACTTTCCGAGGATCTGAAAGATGCGGAGAACAAAGCCATCAGCAGCGCGCAACTCGAGGCGCTGAAGAAGGTGGGCGATTCCGAGGCCAGCTGGTTGCAGAACTTCGCCGAGCCGCTGATGGAAAAGCGCCGGCAAGTAACTTCCGGACAAGCGAATATGGCTTCTCTGCATGAGTTCTTCAGCGCCCTGACGACAGCCGACATGGCGGGGAACACCGCGGCGGGCAGGTCCGAACCGTTGCTGACCCAGGCGGAAGCTTTCGCCAAAGAACAGCTCGACAGCAACCGGAAGATCGATGAATCCTCCTCTTCGCAGACCAATTGGATCAGTCTATTGGCCATGATGGCGGTTGCCGGGGCGGGTTCGTATATCACCTACCGAACCGCCAAAGCGATCAGCGAACCCCTGAACCGGCTGATCGTCGTGGCGCGCGACATAGGCGAATCCGGCGGGCTTGATCACAATATGGATATCGTTGGTCAAGAAGAGATTCAGGAATTGACCGAATTGGGCCGCTCTTTCTCCGGCATGGTTTCCTATTTGAACGAGATGGCGGCCATCTCCGAGGCCATCGCCGGCGGCGACTTATCGAACGAAGTTGAGCCCCGTTCCAAGCGCGACGTACTGGGCCAGGCCTTTGCCCGCATGACCGAAGGTTTGGGCTCGCTGGCGCGAACCGTGCGGGACAGTGCCGCCCAGGTCGCCAGCGGCTCCGGCCAGGTCGCCAATGCCTCGGAAGAATCGGCCAAGGTTGCGGTGCAGTCGGCGTCGGCGATCGAAGAGGTCACCAGCACCATGCACGAAATGAGCATCAACGTGCAGAATATGGTGCGCAGCACGCAAATGCAGGCCACGAGCGTCAGCGACACGTCCTCGTCCATCGACCAGATGGTTGCTTCCATCCAGCGGGTGGCCGACACCTCCAAAGTATTGCTCGACATTTCCAACCGTTCGCGTCAGGAGGTGCAAAACGGCATTTCCAGCATGGATAAGGCAACGGACGGCTTGAACCGCATCAATACCTCGATTCATTCCTCCGCCGAAATTATCGGCGTGCTGGGACAACGCGCCGACGATATCGGCAAGATCATCGAGGTGATCGACGACCTGGCGGAGCAGACCAATCTGCTGGCCCTGAATGCCGCCATCGAAGCGGCGCGCGCCGGCGAGCATGGTCTGGGCTTCGCGGTCGTCGCCGACGAAGTCCGCAAGCTGGCCGAGAAATCCGCCCAGTCCACCAAGGAAATTTCCGAACTGATTCAGAGTATCCAGAAGGAAGCGCGCAAGGCGGTCGAAAACATGGACAAGAGCACCACCATCGTCAATGAGGGCCTGATGCTCGGCGGCGAACTCGGTGGCGCGCTCAAGAAGATTTCCAATGTCGTAACCGAAGTGTACAAATTCGCGCAGGAGATCGGCGCGGCCACCAACGAGCAATCGCACGGTTCCACGCAAATTGCCCGCGCCACCACCCGCCTGAACGAGATCACGCACGAAATCAACTCTTCGGTGGAGGAGCAGGCCTCGGGCACGCAGGCGGTGGTAAAGGCCATGGAACGCATGCGCGAACTGGTGCAACAGTCGACTTCCGGATCCACCGAGCTGGCCGCCTCCGCCGAGGAGATGTCCAAGATGGCGCGCAGCCTGTTGGATATCATGGGCCGCTTCAAGCTGGACATGATGGAGGCAAACAACGGGTTTCACCTGAGCCGGCACTCCGCGGCGGCGACTGTCGGTATGCATGGCTAACGGGAGGCAGGGAATTCCGGCCGGCGCGGTTTCGCGGGCCGGGGTGGAGCAGCCATGGTAATGGTCAAGGATATCCACTTGGTCGGATTTCGCATCGGCGCCGAGACGTTCGGAGTTCCGATCGCGCTGGTACACGAGATCGTGCGCGTGCCGGAGATCACCACGGTCCCGGAAGCGCCCGAGTGCGTGGAAGGGGTCATCAATCTGCGCGGCAAGATCATTCCCGTCGTCGATCTGCGCAAGCGTTTCGGGGAGGACACCTACACCTCCAACAAGCGGAACCGCATCCTGGTTGCCGAGTTCGAAGGCAAGCTGGTCGGTCTGATGGTGGATGCCGCTTCAGAGGTGTTGAAGATTCCGCCTTCGGAAATCGAACCTCCGCCCGATGTCTTCGAGGATGGGCAGATTCGTTATGTAACGGGCGTGGGCAAACTGGGCGGCCGGCTGATCATTATGGTCGACATCACCAAGGTGCTGCAGCGCGGAGAACTGCGCCGGATCGGCCAGATGCCGGCTCCAGCGGCGGTGGTGAATTAAGCCGGAGAGCGGAAGCTTCTCCGGGCCGGACGGCTACGAAATTGGGCCGGGAATTACCGATGGAACAGGGAAAGGCTTTCATGGCGAGTCCATCCACAAACGTGCAACTGAATGAATCCGAATTGAAACTGTTGCAGACGCTCATTTATCAGGAATGCGGAATGTACTTCGACGAGCGCCGCGTGCACTTCCTGCAAGACCGTCTGCAGCGGCGTCTGCGGACTTGTCAGCTCGACAGTTTTTACAGCTACTATCGCCTGCTCACCAGCGATCAGGGCAAAAAGGAACTGGAAACCCTGCTGGAGAACCTGACCGTCAACGAAACCAGCTTCTTCCGGAACCGGCCGCAGCTGGAGCTGTTTCAGAAGGACGTTCTGGAAGAGATGCTGCACCGCAAGCAGGAGCGGCGTGACTGGACGCTGCGGGTATGGAGCGCGGGATGTTCCACGGGACAGGAACCTTACACGCTGGCCCTGATGATTTGCGATGCCCTCGCCTATTACTACATTCGCAATCCGTTGCCCTTCGACATGCCCACCCCCACACCGTTGATTCCCCCGCCGTGGCAGGTGGAAATTCTGGCTTCCGACATCAGTTACTCCGTGCTGCGCGCCGCGCAGGAAGCTCTTTATACCGAAGCCCAAATGGAACCGGTGGACTACGTCTACCGGCTGCGCTATTTCGACAAGATTTCCGGGGACCGTTACGCCATCAAGAAAGCGGTCAAGGAACTTGTACACTTCGACTTCCACAACCTTAAAACCGAGTTTCTGCCGCAGCGGAATGACGTGATCTTCTGCCGCAACGTCATGATTTATTTCGATGAAGCCGAGCAGAAGCGGCTGGTGGACAAGTTCTGGCGCTGTCTGAATCCGGAGGGCCATTTATTCATTGGCCACGCCGAGAGCTTATTCGGGTTGAGCGACAAATTCCGCATGATCCATAAGAACAACGGAACGGCGTACCAGCGCATTGAGGTGACCGCGTGAGCTTCTTTTCCGAGGAACGATCGTCGGAATTGCGGGAACTCTTCTTCGAGACCGCCCAGGAGTTGTTGCAGGCGCTCAACGAGGAAGGCCTGGAGCTGGAGAAGCGCCCGGCGGACGCCGAACTCATCCGCACCGTCCGGCGCACGGTGCATACGCTGAAAGGCGATTCCGCCGCTTGCGGTTTTCGCGATCTGAGCGACCTGGCCCACGAATTGGAAGACGTGCTGACGCCCGACATCGCCGCCGGCAACAGCGCCGCCTTGGCGCAGGTGGTCCTGGGCGCGGCCGACACGTTTGAAGCCATGTTGCAGGCCTGTCGCGAAAAGCGGGAGTCGCCCGACAGCGCCGCGCTGCGCGCCACCATTCGCGCCGTGGCCCAGGGTCCGCAACCGTCGCCCACCGCCAGTTTCGCGCCCCAGTTTGCCTGGAACGAGTACGAATGCCTGGCCATCACCGAGGGCGCCGGAGAAAAGCCGGTCTTCAACATCGGAATCTCCGTCGATCCGCAATGCCCCATGCGCGGCGCCGCCCTGCAGCTGGTCCGCAATGTCCTATTGGAAGCCGGCAGCCTCCTGGTGATTCACCCGACGGAAGCCACCGCGCAGCCGGACGAAATCGAGGCCGCCATTGCCAGTGAACACGACGAGCCCTGGCTGCTTCGAAAGTGCCAGATACCGGCCGTAGTACGGCAAGTTGTGGTCCAGCCGCTGGCCATGGCGCCCGCGGCGGCACAAACTCCCGCCCAAACAATCACGGTCCCCGCTGTGCCGCCGGCAGCCGCGGCCGAAGCCGCGCCGGCAGTGCCGCCCGCCACGCCGGCTTCGCGGAAGCCCGTGGAAGCCGCGCCCCCGGAACCGGAGCCCGCACCCTCGGAGCGGCAGGCGACGCCGACCCACACCATTTCCGAAAATCTGCTTCGCGTCGATGCCGACCGCATCGATACCGTACTCAATCTGGTCGGCGAGCTGATCATTGCCCGATCCATGTTCAGCCAGACCATCCACGAATTCAGCCGCCGCTTCCCCAAAGACCCGCTGCGGGGCAGATTCGGCGACACCCTGGCACATCAGGCCCAGGTGCTCAATGAACTTCAGCATGCGGTCATGAAGATCCGCATGGTCCCGGTCGAACAGTTGTTCCGGCGTTTCCCGCGCGTGGTGCGCGATATCAGCAAAATGCTGGGCAAGGATGTCACCCTGGAACTCCGTGGACAAGACACCGACCTGGACAAGAGCATTCTCGACGCCCTGGCCGAGCCCATGATGCATCTGGTGCGCAACGCTCTGGACCACGGCATGGAATCTCCCGCGGAGCGCACGGCCGCAGGCAAGCCGGCAACGGGGCGCGTACGGTTGAATGCCTTCCATCAGGGAAACCAGATTGTCATTGAAGTGAGTGACGACGGGCGGGGTATCAATCGGGAGAAACTCGCCGCCAAGGCTTTGCAGGCCGGCGTAGTCACGGCGGCAGAGCTGGAACGCATGTCGGAATCCGAAGTACTGGAACTGATTTTCGAAGCCGGGGTCAGCACTGCCAAGGAGATCACCCAGGTATCCGGACGCGGCGTCGGTCTGGATGTGGTGAAGGCCGTGCTGGAACGCATGAAAGGCAGCGTTTCGGTGCTGACCACGTCCGGCGAAGGCACCACCTTCCAGCTGAAAGTTCCGCTGACGCTCGCCATCATCAAGGCGTTGATGTTCCGCGCCGGCCGGCGGCTCTATGCCGTGCCCCTGGGGACCGTCCTGGAGATCACGCGGGCGCAGGAAAGCCAGATCCACGTGGTGGATCATCGCGAAGTGCTGCAACTGCGCGAACAAGTCCTGACCCTGGTTCGTTTGAACCGGCTGGACAAAGCGCTGACGGAACCGAAGAACAAACGGCTTTTTATCATCGTAGTGGCGATTGGCGGGCGCAAGTTTGGACTGGTAGTGGACCGTCTGGTCGGAGAAGAGGAACTGGTCATCAAAGCGCTGGATAACACGTTGATTTCCAGCGAACTGGTGAACGGCGCCTCGATCCTGGGGGACGGCACGGTGGTCCTGATACTCAATATCGCGGCTGTGGTCGAGAAGTTAGGCAGGATTCGTGGCGGCTCGATCGAGGCCAGTGCGGGGAGACCGTCGCTTGACACACCCATGGGGGCCCAGGCATGAAGCAACCGGTAAGAGTTCTGGTGGTGGATGATTCGGCGTTGATGCGCAAGCTGATCCCGCAGATCATTGAACGAGATCCTTCGATCCATGTGGTCGGCACCGCGATGGACGGCACCTTTGCGCTCAAGAAAATCCAGGAACTGAAACCGCAGGTGGTCACTTTGGATCTGGAAATGCCCCGCATGGATGGCATGGAAACGCTGCGTGCCATGACGCGCAGAAACGAAGTGCCGGTGATCGTGGTCAGCACCCATAGCACCCAGGGAGCCTCTTCGACCTTCAAGGCGTTGTCGCTGGGGGCATTTGATTTTGTCGCCAAGCCCAAGGATGCCGCCTCGGCGCACATGGAAGAGATTGCCGCGGAATTGATCAGCAAGATCAAAGCCGCGGCCGGACGGAATGTGCCCACGCCGGCGATCGAGCTGAACTGGGAACCGCGCAAGGTCATCAAGATGCAGAACCGGCCCATGGTCCGGCCCAA
>Ga0326728_10015988_pt1 | contig 15443 bp, 9 predicted proteins | sample MB3enrmetagenome_FD_207602 | JGI IMG/M metagenome (GOLD analysis project Ga0326728, IMG submission 207602) | Lab enriched peat soil microbial communities from McLean, Ithaca, NY, United States - MB31MN | ecosystem: Environmental > Terrestrial > Soil > Wetlands > Peat | place: USA: New York...
TGGCTGAACCGGATCCGATCAAATCCATCGTATCGCGACATATCGGAGAGAACTACCTCGTCCCCGACGCTCAGGCCACTGACAATCTCAATCGTATTGACGGAGCTGCGGCCGAGCTTCACTTGCACGCGCGTGGCTTCCTTCTCGTCCTTGTCCACCTTAAAGAGCGTCACCGTGCTGTCCGGCTGGCCGAAGGCGGGCCTGCCGACGTAAAGCACGTCCTTCAAGTGTTCGAGTTCAATGGTGCCGTCCACACTCAGGTCCGGCACAGCCCCCGGAGGTAATGGACCGTCCAAAGCGACATCCACCGTCCGCGTCCCGTTCACGCTCGAGGGATCAATCCGGATCACGTGGCCGGGGATGACGCCATTGTGCGTGTCGACTGTCGCCGGCTGATTCAACTGGATGTCCTTGGCTTGAGTTTCGGCGATCTTGATTTCAGCCTTCAGCTTCTTAGGCTGTGCCACGCGCGCCAAGTTGGTCCCGGCGGTCACTTCTTGCCCGACTTCCACCGGCAGCAACTGCAGAATGCCTTCGATTCCGGCCCGGACTTGGAGCTCCTGAACGTGGCGGTGATTAAGGTCGTAGAGGGCGCGCAACTGCTCCACCTTCGCCTGTTGGGAAGCCAACTGCGCCTTTACGGAGGTGGCCAGCACGGCGACGCGATCCTTCTCAATCTGACTCCTAGTCGCCAGGGCTTCTGCCTTGGACTTGGAAAGCGACGAGGTCAGCTCCGAACCCAAACCCATCTTGGCCAGTTGATCGTCGCGGTTGGCCTGTAGCTTGGCTTGCTCAAAGTCGGATTCAACTTGCGCCGCAGTAGCCTTCTGGTCCAGAAACTGGCTGTCAAGTTGTGCCTTGAGGCTGTTGTATTGGGCTTCGGCTTCCTTCACCTGCCATTCGGCGTCCACCGCAGCTTGCTCGGTCTCCGGGTTGCTCAGCTCAATCAGGACAGTATCCGCCTTCACGGACGTACCCGGCAGGACGAGCCGCCGCACCACGCGGCCGTTCGTCACAGCGGGAATCCACTGAATATCGATGGGAGTCAGAACCCCCAAGCCACGCACTTCCCGCAGCATCTCACCGCGCTTCACCTTATCCGGCCAAAGCGTTCCCCAGTCGACGGAGGGGGCAGCGGGCTTAAGGCGGGAAAGGGCCGCCGTTGTCCCCAGCACCGCCGAGAGGCCGAGCACGCCGTATACGATCCGGCGAATCAGCTTCTTGCGGGGTGAAGTCTTACGAACGATATCCATAAGGTCTCCGATGATAGATAGGCACGTGCCGTTCCACCTCGGCCGTTGCGCCTAAGTGGCTCAAAACTTGGGAACTTCACAGCTCGAACGCAGCCTCATCCTATCACTTTCGGTGTCCGATTGCGCGACGCACTGTCCGGAAACGGACAGTGAACCATCGGCGCCATCGGGCCAAGTTTGCTCGCTTCAGTGTGGTGGGGCTACAATCGACGATGAGGGGCAGTTACGGCGACGACGGTCCCCGCACATTGCTCCCGGTGGACTCGACGAGAAAGGAAGTGCCTTATGAACGGAAAGGTAAGGCGCCCTTGGCCGCAACTCACCGCTCGAGCCCTGCTCATGATTGCGGTGCTCGCCGGTTGGGCCTTTCCAGCAAGCCTAGTGGGCAAAGCACCGACCCTTGCGGATGATCCTGCCCTTGGGATGCCAGGAAGCCAGGCCACGCCCCAACCTGCTGGCGGATCGAGCGCGCACCAAGCTCCGTCCAATCCCGCCCTCGCCCAAGAACCGGCACCCGAGAACCCCTCCCTTCCCCCGGACATGGCCAGAAGGCAGAAGAAAGATCTGCTCAAATCAAACTTCGCAAAAATGAAGAGCGATGCCGATGAGCTACTCGAACTTTCCAAGTCGCTTCAGGCCGACTTGGACAAGTCCAACGAGAATGTCCTCTCGCTGAGAGTAGTGGATCGCGCGGAGAAAATCGAGAAGCTGGCAAAGAAGATCAAGGAATTGGCGCGCGGATATTGAATTGCTGATTGCCGATTGAAAAAGCCCTCAGCTTTCAGCGATCAGCAATCAGCAGGCGAAGAGCGCGCGCTCGAGGTTTTTGCCTGACGGCTGAGCGCTGATGGCTGATGGCTGTTTTTCAATCGTCAATCGCAAATCGGCAATGCTACTCAGCGCCCGCGCTCCCCCGAATCCGCATCCCGTAGAACGATCGGTACACGAAGAAAAACGACACCGCGAAGAACGCCGCGGCCAATCCGTGCGTCAGAGCACCACCGCTGGTTGCCGCCAGTTGCACCGCCAGTTCCACCGCCAGCAAGCCGAAGAGGGTGGTGAACTTGATGATGGGGTTCAAGGATACGGAAGAAGTGTCCTTGAGCGGATCGCCCACCGTGTCGCAGATGACGGTGGCGTCGTGAAGAGGCGTGCCCTTCTGCTTCAACTCCACCTCGACAATTTTCTTGGAGTTGTCATACGCCGCGCCCGTGTTGGCCATGAAGATCGCCTGGTACAGGCCGAAGGTGGCGATCGAGATCAGGTAGCCGATAAAGAAGAAGGGCTCCACAAAGGCGAAAGCCAAAGTGGCGAAGAACACGGCGATGAAGATGTTCAGCATGCCCTTTTGCGCGTACTGGGTGCAGATCTCCACCACCCTCTTGCTGTCCGCGACGGAGGCTTTTTCCGCGCTCTCCAAGTGAATATGCCGCTTGATGAACTCCACGGCGCGATACGCGCCGGTGGTGACGGCCTGGGTGGAAGCACCGGTGAACCAATAAATGATCGCCCCGCCGGTGATCAGACCCAGCACAAAGGGCGCGTACAACAGTGACAGCTTGTCCGTGTTCATTGCCAAGCCGTTGGTCAGCGCCATGATGATGGAGAAGATCATGGTGGTGGCGCCGACCACGGCCGTGCCGATCAGCACCGGCTTGGCCGTTGCCTTAAAGGTGTTCCCGGCGCCGTCATTAGCTTCCAGCAGGTCCTTGGCAACGTCGAATCTCGCGTCAACATTGAAGTCTTTCTTGAGCTCTTCCTTGATGTTGGGAACCTCCTCGATCAGCGAGAGCTCATAGATCGATTGCGCGTTGTCCGTTACCGGGCCGTACGAGTCGACGGCGATCGTCACCGGCCCCATGCCGAGAAAGCCGAAGGCCACCAAACCAAAAGCAAACACCGACGACGCCACCATCAGGTTTCCCAACCCCTGAGTGCTCACGGCAGAACCGATGGACATCAGCAGCACCATCGTCAGGCCCAGGTAGTAAGCGGAGAAGTTGCCGGCCACAAAACCGGAGAGGATGCCCAGCGACGCCCCGCCTTCCTCCGCCCCGGTCACCACCTCTTTCACGTGCCGCGACTCGGTGGAGGTGAACACTTTCACCAATTCCGGAATCAGGGCGCCGGCCAGCGTCCCGCAGGAGATGATAGTGGAGAGCTTCCACCACAACGTGGTGTCGCCGCCCAGGCTGGGAATGATGAGCGCCGAGACGAGGTATGTCAGCGCGATCGAGACCAGCGAGGTGATCCAGACCAGCGAGGTCAGCGGCGCCTCGAAGTTGAACTTGTCCGCGTTGCCATACTTGATCTTGGCGATAAGCCCGTTGAGGAAGTAGGCTCCCGAGCTCGACACCAGCATCATGATGCGCATGACGAAGATCCACACCAGCAACTGTACCTGGACCGTGGGATCCTTCACCGCCAGCAGGATGAAGGTGATGAGCGCGACGCCGGTGACGCCGTAAGTCTCGAAGCCGTCGGCCGTCGGTCCCACCGAATCGCCCGCGTTGTCGCCCGTGCAGTCGGCGATCACGCCCGGGTTGCGCGCGTCGTCTTCCTTGATCTTGAAGACGATTTTCATCAGGTCGGAGCCGATGTCGGCAATCTTGGTGAAAATGCCGCCGGCGATGCGCAGCGCCGCCGCGCCCAGCGACTCGCCGATGGCGAAGCCGATGAAGCACTGCCCGGCATAATCTGCCGGAATGAAGAGCAGGATGATGAGCATCATCAGCAGCTCCACCGAGATCAGCATTATGCCGATGCTCATGCCGGACTCGAGCGGGATCTGAAAGACGGGATACGGTTTGCCGCGCAGGCTGGCAAATGCGGTGCGGGAGTTGGCAAAGGTGTTGACGCGGATCCCGAACCACGCCACCCCGTAGCTTCCGCCAATCCCGACCACGCTGAAAAGCAGGATGATCACCACGCGCATCGCTTCATATTTCAGCAGCACGGCGAAGTACAGCACGATGACGGCAGCGATGAAGACCCACAGCAGCGCCAGGAACTTGCCCTGCGTCACGAGATACGTCTTGCAGGTTTCCCAGATCAACTGGGAAACGTCTGCCATGGCGCGATGAACGGGCAGGTTCTTCAAGTGGCTGTAGATGATCAGGCCGAAGAGCAGCCCCAGGACGCAGAACACAATGCCGATCATCAGCAGCCTGTGGCCGTCGACACCCAGGAACTGGACCTGAGAAAGATCCGGAAGCCTCAGATTGGCTTCACCGGACGGAGCTTCGTCCGGAGGCTTGGCGAAAGCAGTGGTGACTCCCGCTAACATCACGGCAACACCGGCGGCAATGGCTTTGGCCACTCCGCGTCGTTGCGACCAAGCGGCCGCAGCCTTAGAAGTCGCAAGGCGTAGCGGAAAGCGCCTCCCCTCTTCCCTTTCGACCTTCAACCTTAGACTGTTCAACTTTTCCATAGCTTAGCCTCCGACCGAATCTCCCCTTCGCCCCCCGGGGCGGCAACTTCCCGCCCACTTCGCTGATCGAATCTTCTCTTCGGGAATCGTTTCTTTAACTTAGGCGAGGCTGAGAGTGCGTTTCCGCAATCCCGTCTTATAACATGCGCAAGCGACGGGCGTCAAGAACGCTATTGGGCAATGAAAAAGGTGACCCACCATCGAGGAGGGTTACATCATGGAACGAAGCTGTCGAAGAGACTATTTGCCGAAAATCTATTCCCGTTATGCATCGGCGATCCCGGCCGAAAGCCTAGGCAAAGGCTATCAACCAAAGGACATCAGGAGTTGCCCAGAGGCCGCCCCTCCGGGGGGCGGCCGCCGGCTTTCGTCGCGCGCTAGGCGCTGACCGCGGCGTTCGCGTCGGCCTCGCGCAGTTCCCGGGCGGCATCCTCGGGGCGCAGCGAGTTATAGTAGACCTCTTTCAGGCTGTACGACTTCGACTTGGCCGGAATCACCGGCAGGATTTCGATGTGCCAGTGGTAGTCCTCGTCCAGGGTCTGGAAGTTGCCGCTTCGCTCATACTTGGCGTTGACATTGGGCGTCGTATGAAGCACCAGGTGGTAGGCTGAGGTCACGGTGACCAGGCGCCGCAACACGGACTTGAGCAAGCGCCCCAGTCGAAGCTGCTTGTCCCAGGAGGTGAGGTGTTCTTCGAAGGCACTGTGGTGTTCGGTAGGCAGGATCCAGGTTTCGTAGGGAATGCGCGAGGCGAAGGGGCAGAAAGCCACGAACTGGTCGTCCCACTCCACCGTCCGCACCTGCTGGGCCAGTTCCTGCTTCAGAATGTCGCACACCAGGCAGCGCTCCTTGAGCTGGAAGTACCGTTGCGCCGCCCGCAATTCGTAGCCTACTCGCCTCGGAATAAAGGGCGTGGCGGTGATCTCGGAATGGGGGTGGATCAGGTCCTGGCCGGCCAGCTCGCCCCGGTTGCGAAAGACGGTCACGTAGCGGAAGCGGCGGTCCTTCTTGAGATCGCTGATCCGGGTCACAAAGGCCCGCAGCACCTGGGCCATCTGCTCGTCGCTCTGGTCGCGAAGGGTAAAGTTGTGGTCGGGGTGCTCGATGACGATCTCATGGGCGCCCAGGTTCCGCATGCGGTCGTAGAGGCCCTCGGCGCGCCGCTGGGCGTCGCCCTCAATGCGGTAGATCGGGCGGAAGTGCGGGACCACCCGGACCTGCCACGCCTGGCTGCCGTAAGGATACTCGTAGATCGTCTGCGGAGTCAGCGCCTCGTTGCCGCGACAAAGCGGACAGGGGCCTTCGGACGGCCAAAACACGTCGCTATCTTCCTGGACGACCCAACTCTGCGTAATAGGGTCCCTTCTCAGTTCCATGCTTCCTCCGACGTTCGGCCACGTCACGGCGTCTGCCTCGTGGTGAGCGGTTCCAGATCTATCTTTCCGGCCCCAAGAAGGAAACTCAGTCGCGGCCCCCGTCTTCCCCGGAGATTTCGACAGAATTGGACAGAAGGATAAGGGCGCCTGACTGCCAGCGCCCGCGGGGGCCAAGGGTCCTGTCCTGCTCAGGTCCCGCCCATGCCGGGATTCAGCGAGCCACTCAAAGGGTGTATATCGGGCCGAGCCGCTTGTCAAGAGGCTTACCTGAAAGCCACCACTCGGGGGTATACTCGCGCTGGCAGGTAGTGTCCTAACTTGGCCTGGGAGCGCGGGCGTCTCGCCCGCTCTTCCTTTTCCTTTGCGGGGGTCTGCTCCCGTGGCCGCCTCATTGGCGCGGGCAGGAGCGGGCGGGACGCCCGCGTTCCCAGGCCGGGGCGGGACGGCTTTGCGGATGACTCCTGCTTGCCGAGTGCGACCACGTCGGAGGAGGAGAGTAGGGTGGGTGCGGTGAATAACCCGTGTTACCTTGGCGTCGATGGCGGCGGCACACGCACCACGGCGTGGCTGGCGGATGGGCGCGGGCGCGTTCTGGCGCGAGCCGTTTCCGGCCCGTCCAATCCGTTGAAGGTGGGTTTTGAAGCGGCCGAGCGCGAACTCCTTCGCGCCGCGCAACGAGCCCTGCATCGAGGCCGGCAGGAGCGTGCCTCACTGGAGGCGGTGTGCGTCGGCCTCGCGGGCGTCGACCGGCCTCTCGCGCATCAGCGGCTGTCGCGCTGGCTTTGCCGCGCAATTCCCGCGCGCGCCCATCTGCTTACCTCGGACGCTGCCATCGCGCTCCAGGCGGCGATCGGCGACGAGCCCGGCATCATGGTGATCTCGGGGACGGGCTCCATCGGCTATGGGCGGGACGCCCGCGGCAGTGTCATGCGCTCGGGCGGTTGGGGCTCGCTCTTTGACGACGCCGGCTCCGGTTACGACATCGGCCGCCGGGCCATCGCGGCCGCCCTCCAGGCTTACGACGGCCGCGGACCAAGAACTTCGCTGGGCGCCGCAATCTGCCGGGCGCTGCGGTTGAAGGATATCACCCGCGTGGTGCCGAAGCCCCTCGAGCCTGACGGGATCGCCGCGCTCTTTCCGCTGGTGCTCGAAGCGGCGCGACGCCGCGACGCCGTGGCCCGCCGCCTCCTCGATGACGCCGGGCGCGATGCCGCCGCGCTCGCCTTGGCGTTGCTCAGGCGTTTTGGCTGGATGCACCAGGCGGTGCCAGTGGTTCTGGCCGGAGGTGTGTTCCAAGCGAGCCGGCGGGTGCGCGTGAGCTTCCGCCGCCACCTGAATCGCCTGGCGCCGCGAGCGCGGATCGCTATGCTGCGACGCCCCGCCGTCGAAGGGGCGCTGCTTCTGGCGCGCAAGCTGGCTGCCGAAGAACAGTGACGAGTGACGAGTGGCGAGTGGCTAGCTGAAGACCTTCGCCACTCCGGCGAGCCTCGCAGTCTTATTACGACAGATCAGTGACCATGGACAACGCACTACTCACAACGGACATCAAGGAACAGCGCACAATGAAAATTCTCGGATACCTCGCTATGGTGGCATTGGCCGTGGTCGTGCCATGCTTCGCGCAATTCAAGCTGACTCCTGAACAGCAGTCCTGGGTGGACCAGACGCTCGCCCAGATGACCCTTGAGGAAAAAATCGGCCAGGTGATGTTCCCCGTCACTTCCGGCGCTTTCACGAATGTCGATAGTGACGAGTTCCAGAAGATCAAGGACAACATCCAGAAATACCATGTGGGCGGCTACCACATCGAGGGCTACAGCGGCGGCAACCCCGTCTCCGGAGCGTTTCTCGTCAGCCGCATGCAGCAACTTGCCAAGTTGCCCCTCCTGATCACCGCCGACTTCGAGGGCGGCGCGGGCTACCAGTTCGCCGGCGCCACGCGATTCCCGCGCGGCATGGCCATCGGCGCCACCGGTGTCGTCCAATACGCCTACGACGCGGCCAGCTTCACGGCGCGCGAGGCGAAAGCGATGGGCATCAGCGTGAATTTCTACCCGGTGGTCGACGTCAACAACAACCCGCAGAACCCCATCATCAACATCCGCTCCTTTGGCGAGAATCCCACGGCGGTTGGGGATTTCGGCCAGGCCTATATCAAGGGCACGCAGGATAACGGGATCATTGCCACGGCGAAGCACTTTCCCGGCCACGGCGATACCAGCGTCGATTCGCACCTGGAGCTGCCCGTGATCAACTTCGATCGCGCCCGCCTCAACCTGATCGAGCTGCCGCCCTTCCAGGCTGCCATCAAGGCCGGCGCCGACGCGGTGATGACGGCGCACATTGATCTGCCGCAGTTTGAGAAGACGCCGGGCCTGCCCGCGTCGCTCTCGCCCGCCATCACCACCGGCCTCCTGCGTCACGACCTCGACTTTCGCGGTCTCGTCTTCACCGACGCTCTCGTGATGCACGCCATCACCACCCATTTCGGCGCCGAGCAGGCGGTGGTGAAGGCCATCCAGGCGGGCGCCGACGTCGCCCTCGAGCCCGCCGATGTTCCCAAAGCTTTCGCGGCGCTCCGGGAGGCCGTGGCCAAAGGCGACCTCACGGTGGAGCGGCTCGACCAGTCGGTGCGCCGCCTCCTTTCGGCCAAAGCCTGGGAGGGACTGAACGCCCAACGCACCCCTGACCTCAACCAGGTCGACACGCTCGTAGGCACTCGCGCCGCCCAACAGAAATCGGACGAGATCATGGAGCACGCCCTGACCCTGGTGAAGGACGAGAGGAACGCGATCCCTCTCCGGGTCGATCCGGGCGAGCAGGTACTGCTGCTGAACTTCACCGATACCGAGAACGCGGAATACTCCGCCACTTCTGGTTTGACCTTCCGCGCCGAGTTCATGGAGCGCCACCCGAAGACGCTCTTCGCCCAGGTGGGGCCCATGATCTCGCGCAACGAGGCTGACCTGATCCGCCAGCTCGCCGACGTGACGCGTACCGTGGTGGTTTCCTGCTCCATCCGCATCGCCTCCTACAAGGGCTCGCTGGGGCTGAGCGAATCCCAGCAGAACCTGCTGCAATCGATTGCGCATCATGACGGGCCCTTCGTCTTCGCGCTCTTTGGCAGTCCCTACCTCTTGAATTACGTCCCTGAGCTGCCCAGCTACGCGCTGGCGTTTGAGTTTTATCCCGGGGCGGAGGCGGCCATGGTCCGCGCCCTGTTTGGGGAAATACCGTTTCAGGGAAAGCTGCCCGTGACCGTCGGGACTTTTCCGGTCGGCTTCAAGCTGACGAAATAGGAACGGGAGGGTCACACGGTTCGCCGCTTCGGTGGAGAAGCGTGTGACTGATGACCGACTCGTTGACAGCCGAGTAACATTGGAGATATCCTTAAGCGTACTTCTGGAGGTTACGTCTATGGGCAAGGTGCCCGCGATCATTCCGATTACCGACCTTCGACAGGGCGCCGCCGCCGCCTTGAAGCACGTCAAGTCGTCGAGGCAGCCTGTCGTCATTACCCAACGGGGAAGGGCAACGGCGGTGCTTCTGAGTATGGAAGCCTACGAGCGCAATGAACACGAGCGCGAACTTCTGCATCTCCTGGCGCGGGGCGAACAGGAAATCGCCGCGGGGAGGGGATTCGGTTTGGAAGAGGTCCTCGCCGAGGCGGACGCCCTTCTGGCCGGTGGCCCCAAGTGAAACTCCGGTTCACGCCCACCGGACGAACCCAGTTTCTCAACGCGGTGTCCTCTATTCAGAAGGACAATCCGCAGGCAGCCCTCCGGTTCCGGAAGAGAGCTGAGCAGACTCTCCGCCGCCTGACGCGATTTCCGGAGTCCGGCCGGCTCATTCCAGAGTTCCCGGACCTTCCCTTTCGTGAGGTGATTCTGCCACCCTATCGTTTTTTTTACCGTCGTGAGGACAGGACCATTTGGGTGGTCGCATGCTGGCACGGAGCACAACTGCCGGCGGAACCGAACGAGGAGAAGGAAGCTTAGTCGTCCATTTCATAAGTTCGCTAACGTATTCCTGCTTTGCCATGACCGCCGGTGGTGCAACAACGCCCGCTGCCTAATCCGGGAAAGCGTTAGTGAATTTATGAAATGGAGTACTTAGCCAACCGCTCAGCGAGTAGATACAAGCGCAGAGTCTCGCTTCCCAGAAACTCTGCGACTGTCCTCCGGAAGGAACGAACCGCAGACTTCGAAGAGCACGAAGTCTGCGCTACCAACTAGTCGGGGTGATACCCCAAGATTACGGCGTGATCTCAAACACAATATTGTATGCGGTGCCGTACAGGTTCCCCTCGGGGTCGAAAACCAAGCCGCCCTCGGGCAGCATTCCCTCGGCCCCGTTGAAGTTGTGCAGAACGGTATATGTCCATCTGCCGTGGGCAGGGGTCATCTTGTAAACGACACCACAACCGCCGTCGCATCCTCCGGTACCGCCCGCCGCAGCTTCACCATAGAGATTGCCGGCCTTGTCGAAGACCACCCCGCTGCTGGGGTAGCTCCCGTTCCCGGGCTTCGGAAAGTCGTAAAGCACGGTCTCGTTCCAGCCACCCGAGCCATGCGTCAGTTTGAACACCGTGCCACAGCCACCCTCGCATGCGTTGCTGCCCCCCTCGTACGTTGTACCGTAAAGGTTACCTGAGTTGTCGAAAACCAACCCGGCGGTGAGGCGCCCACCCTGGGTCCACACCCGACCGAATTGGTGCAAGAGCTGCTCGTTCCAGCCGCCAGAGCCTTGCGTTAGCTTGAAGACCGTACCGCCCCCATAAATCCCGCCGTGTTCCGTCGTTCCGTACAGGTTGCCAGCCTTGTCCCAGATCAGCGCGTCTAGGGGATTTAATCCGTCATGGCGACTCCCGGAGCTCCCGAAGCTGTAAAGGATGCTTTCGTTCCACTCGCCGGAGGCGGGCGCCAGCTCAAAGACAGTGCCCTCGTCGTAGATGCCGCCGGCCCCGGTCGTTCCGTACAGGTTTCCAGCCTGGTCCCAAATTAAACCGGCAACGGGGCCCCAGCCGTCCTGCCCGCTGCCAAGGCTGTAGAGCACCGTGAGAGCCCAGCCGCCCGATCCGGGCGTCAACTCAAAGACTTCGCCGCCGTCAAATTCGCCCCCTGCGGCGGTGCCATACAGATTCCCCGCCGCGTCCAAGATCAAGCCGCCGTTGGGATTCCCTCCGTCCGTGCCGTCGAAGTTTTGCAGCACGATCAAGTTCCAGGAACCCTTCGAAGACGGCGTCAATTCGAAGATCGCGCCCTCGCTGTAGGGGCCGCCGCCCAGACTGGCGCCATACAAATTGCCGTTTGCGTCGATGCTGACCCCGCTCCAGAGCCCGCCGCTGACGTCATGCAGCACCTTGAACTCGCTGGCTGCCCACGCGCCGCTCACGGACATCAGACCTACGGCGACCACCAAGAAAGCCTTCCTCAACGCGAGTAACGATTGTTCCCGCGACATTGGATTTACCCCCTTTTGCAGAGATGAATCACCTCGCCAGGCAAAAGTGTAGCGCGAAAACTCCCCCACGAGCCCCGATGGCAATTTGGCACGTCTCGAGGCCGTGTCTTCAAATAGTCAGTCGGCAATCAGCAATCCAGGACTGGCCGGAAGCTCCCCTGAGCGGGGCGAAGGCGCGCCGACGTTGCCAGGGTTATCCGCTTCCCGCCTGACGGAAACGGGCCACTCCAATCAATCCACACCTTCTTCAGAGGCGACCGCAACAGTTCTTTACGGGCCGGTACCATCGTCGTCGAGGGCCATGGGTTGACCCTGCCAATTGATGAAGCAATTTGCGTCGCACGGCGGGGTCGGGTATGGCCCCAGCTTAATCGGCACAAATTGGCGCGGCCCCTGCCCATAGTTGAAAAAGTCGGAGAGGTCGGCGCCGTTGCTGATCAACTCATCTGCGTAAGGGTAACTTGGGTTGATATACGGTGCCGGTGCCCCGGGCAGAAAGGTCTCTTCGATGAACCGCAGGATGCTGCCGAAATCGTAGTAGATGGGATTGGGCTGGAGGCCCGAAATGTAGCCAGGCTGGCCGTTGGTTAGCTTCACATACGGCGAGACAACCAGCAGTGGGACGCGGAAGCCGTGCACATACTGCCCGCCGGTGTTGTTGCTGTATCCGATGCCGATGGTGTTCTGGGGACTCACGTGGTCGTAGAAGCCTCCCCAGTCGTCCCAGGCAATCAGGATCACGGTAGTATTCCAATAGGTGGTGCCGTCTGGATTCGTGCACCCGCTGTTGCCAACGCCATTGACGATATCCGCGACCCAGTCGGGCCCCCACCCCTGGTTTTCGAGTGGGTGGTCTGCCCACCTCCCGTCCGGAATTACCCACGTGACTTGGTTGAGATTACAGTTGCCGAGATCGGACAGAAATGGGGCCAAGTTGTTCTGTTTTTCCACAACCACATGCCCCGTCCAATCGGAACCCATACAGTTTCCCCCACTCGCTCCACATATATGGCTGATCGCGGTTGGCGCCGTCCAGATAGATGCGGCCGCGTCGCCATAGTACCTCCAAGTGATACCGTATTGCTCGAGCAGGTCGGTGAGGGTGGGATGCTCGAAACATGGGTACATCGTCACGCCTTCGTTGCCGAGGGGATCGATCAAATTGACGCTCTGGTCCGGGGAAGCGATGCACCCAGCATCCAAGTTATTTCCGTTGTTCATGTTTTCTGCAGCGAAATAAGTGTAGTATGGGGTCACCGTCACTGTGGGCGCGGAGGTCCCGGAAAGGATGAACTGGTGGGCGGGAAAGCTGGGCCCCTGGCTGGTCTGGAACATGTAATTTGCGAACCCGTACGTTTCGGCTATGTCCCAGTAGGGTTGAATGCCCAAGTTTGAGTTGTCGACGTAGGCGTACTGGGGACAGTGGGCGTAGTTATGATCGGAACACGCAGGGACTCCAGCTTCACAGCCGTTGCCGTAGTTCACGACGATACGACACGCCCCGTCCATGGCCCCGTTGTGGTACATCGTCGTCCATGATTTGTGGAAGTGCTGAGGGCTGTAGCAGTCCGCCAGCGGGCGCGGAATCAGCGGAATCTGGTACGTATCGCAGTGCCCGCCTGTTGCCGGTGGCACGATGTCCGCGCCCGCCTTAGTCAGGTTTTGATCCTGAAACAGATTGTCAGGCGTACGGTTTTCCTGAAATACCACAATCACGTGTTGGACGTTCGAGTTTTGCGCGTACGCGAACGTCCCGCCAAGTGGAGCGAGCAAAAGCAGGCTAAAGAGAGTTCTCGCGGCGAGTTTCATATCGTCCTCCTTCCATGCCGGGAGCATTTCCTGAACTCACTCTATACAATCGTTCCGGGGCAGTCTGTGACGCCCGTCACACCTCGATGTGGGCTAGGTGGAGGCTTGCGAGAACCCAGGACGGGCGGGCGCTTTGCGCAAGCCGTGCCGGCTGCCCACCGAGCGGGATTTCCTCACCACTTGGTTGCGCGTTTCGGTGAATGAACGTTACGGGTTCGCTCGCATCTCTAGCCTATTTTTTGAGAAAGTTTAGCTTGACACACCGTACTCGCTCGTGCTACAGTTTATCATGAGTACAGGGGAGGCCGGAGTTCGGTCGTTTGCGAGCCCCGCAGCGGCTATTTCTCTGGAAAGAACTCCAGACCTAAAGGTCTGCAATGCCACGCCGTAAAATGTTGTTTTTTTAGCAAGCTTTTTCCAGGCACCCGTTCCGGAGGCGCATTTTTGGCTCGTTCTTACATGTTGGTTGCCGGCAGGTAGCGACGTCCCCAAGGGGATGGTTTGGTTGCGGCCGGTGGCCGCGCTGCGCTACACCCGCCCCCAGGTGCAAGCCTGGGCGGGAGGGGTTGGCGCATGAACTGAAACATCGCTTCCGCGACTGTCTCCACGGGCAAGTCGCCTACAGGGTCTTTCAGGATGCGAAGCCAGCCCTGAAGGCGTATACTCTCCGAAAGCGAGGGGAGATTTTCGATTGGATCAAACGAACTGACCAGGGCACTTATCCAGGTCTCGGCGGTTCACACCCAACGCCAGGCCGAAACAGCCCGGTACCTGGCGGTGGAAACTTGGTTACAAAGAAACGGAGTGATCACCATCACTCAGAACAAAAAAGTGTTACCCTTTTCCCCGAAATAACTGGTCATAGCTAGGTTGCCCTACACACTGATTGCGTGGCGGCCTTCTGGAGCTAAGCAAGTCGGCAATCGCGAGAAAGGAGTCTGAGTTGGCAACGGATTACGCGAAACTCACTGAGAACCTCTGCCGTTTTTACGATTTCACGGGCAAGGTGGTGCTTTTCATTGGAGCGGCAGGCCGGCAACTGCTTGACCCTGCCACCGGCACTAGAAAGCTGATCGCCATCGACAAGGATGTCGAAGCTCTGCGGCAGCTGAAGGCACATATCGTTGCGAAAGGCCTGCAAGATTCCGTGGAGGTAGTCGGCGCCAGCTTCGAAGAGGTGACATTGCATGGGGACGCGGTCTATTTCGAGTTTTGTCTGCACGAGATGGACGATCCGGAGAAGGCGCTGATCCATGCCAAATCCCTAGCGGCCGACATCGTGGTGTATGACCACTCGCCGGGCTCGGAATGGATCTACTACGGTGCGGAGGAGAACAAGGTCTCCCGCAGCTCCGCGGTCATGGAGCACTTCGGTGTTCGGCGCCGTCAGACGTTTCACGCCGAACAGCGGTTCGGGAATTACACCGAACTGCTCGCCAAAGTGAGTCCGCAAGGGCCGTTGGCAATCGAGCGTGCGCAACGATTCGCAGGAGCCACGGACATCGTAATTCCCATGAGCTACGAGTTGAACTTGTTGTAGGTATTGAAAGCAGTCGGGAGACGCCTGCCCCCAACGTTCCTCACTAGCACGCCGGACCCACAGAATTTAACACCTTGCGAATCGATGAGTGGCATTTACTGCCACTGTGCTACAACCGGCCCTGGGTTAGCCCCAAGCCAAGACGCGGGCGCGTCGCTTTCCGCCCAGCGCCAGGGCTATCATTCTAGGCTTGACAAATGGGTTGAGAACATTTAGGATACTATACAGGAATGAGCGAATCAGGAGATCGCCATACGATAGCCGAATCGACGAAAGCGCAGATCAGAGCCCCAAGGCCGGCAGGGATGGAGGCCGCGTCCGGCTGCCGCGAACGAACCCATAAGGATAAAGCATTTATTTTCAGGCAGATAGGCTATCTTCACCAGCAACGAACCCATAGCGAGCATCGCCTGTGTTATCAATTGCTTACAGCGATTTTGGGCCCGATTTCGGCGGATTTTGAATGGACTGCCTCTCCCGATTGCGGAATTGCGAGCTATCAAGGGCAGCTTACCGGGGGAGAAATCCCCGGACGCATACTCAATATGAAGGAACATCCCACGATGTTGCTG
>Ga0326728_10015989_pt1 | contig 15442 bp, 15 predicted proteins | sample MB3enrmetagenome_FD_207602 | JGI IMG/M metagenome (GOLD analysis project Ga0326728, IMG submission 207602) | Lab enriched peat soil microbial communities from McLean, Ithaca, NY, United States - MB31MN | ecosystem: Environmental > Terrestrial > Soil > Wetlands > Peat | place: USA: New York...
GGAGCGCCACGTCCAGCGCATAGCCGCCGCCCATGCACCATCCGATCGAACCGATGCGGCCTTTCTTCACATCGGGCTGCGATTTCAGAAACTCAACGGCGGCGTGAAGGTCGCGTTTGGCGCGGTCTTCGGGCACGCCGCGCATGATTTCGTGCGCCATCTCAGGAGTGGTGGCGACCTTGCCGCGATAGAGATCGACTGCCAGTGCCACGTAGCCCTCGTCCGCCAGTTTCGACGCCTGCTCTTTCACCCAGTCATTCAATCCCCACCATTCATGAATCACCACCAGCGCAGGAAACGGGCCATTGCCGGCGGGCTTGTAGAGCATGCCCTGCACGGTTTCATCGCCACTCTTGTAGGAGACGGACTTGCCGTCGGCCGCGAGGGCGAACGCGGCCAGGAGCAGCACGGCAAACAGCAGCGCGAGTGTTCTCTTCATGATGTGGGTCCTTTCCTCACAATGGAGTGGGTTTGGTTAGCGGACATTCTGGCCGAAGTGGGCGGGAAATTACAACTGTAGTTCCATATAGAGTGCGCCCACGATCGGATTCGGCCGGTAGGGAGCGATTTCCTTGAAGCCGATCTTCCGGTACATTCCGACCGCATCTTTCATCACGGGCTCAACGGTGTCGAGGCGCATATGCCGGTAGCCGATCTGGCGGGCTTCGGCGATGACGCGATCGGCCAGAACGCGGCCCAGTCCTTTGCCGCGGAACTGCGGGCACAAATAGAGGCGCTTCATCTCACAGATGCCGTCGCTGAGTTTATGAAGTGCGACGCAACCAGCGAGTTGGCCTTCGTATTCGGCCAACAGCAGGCGGCCTTCAGGAGGAGCATAGTCCCCGGGCAGGGCAGCGAGTTCCTGCTCGAAATTCTGGAAGCACAGACTGAAGCCCAGAGACTTCGCGTATTCGAGGAAGAGTTCGCGGGCCTGGGCGATCTGGGAAGTGGACTCGGCTTGTATGCTAGCAAACCCTTTAACCGCCGAGCACGCAGAGAACTCCGAGGAAAAACTTGAGGCCGGTGCCGTGGGTTTGCTTGCCATTGAATCGGGATCCTCTTCCGACATCCTCTGCGCTCTCGGCGTCCTCGGCGGTGAAAATTTGCTCTTATCCCATCAACATGCCGCCGTTCACTTTCAGCACGTGGCCGGTGATATAAGACGCATCGTCGGACGCGAGAAATGCGACGGCATTGGCCACATCCTCGGGCATTCCAACTCGTCCCAGCGGAATCTGCTTCAGGGCACCTTGCTTGAACTCATCGCTCAGCACCGCGGTCATGGCGGTTTCGATGAATCCCGGGGCGACGGCGTTGCAGGTGATATTGCGGGAGCCCACTTCGCGGGCAATGGCCATGGTCAGGCCGATCAGTCCTGCCTTGGACGCGGCGTAGTTCGCCTGCCCGGCCTGGCCCATCTGGCCAAAAACGCTGGTGATGTTGATGATGCGTCCCCAGCGCTGCTTGAGCATCGAGCCGATGACCTGCTGAATCGAAAGATAGGCGGAAGTCAGGTTGGTCTGGAGCACGGCGTCCCAGTCGGAGCGCTTCATGCGCATGACCAACTGATCGCGGGTAATACCGGCGTTATTGACCAGAATATCGATCTTGCCGAACTGCGCGATCACGGCCTTGACTGCGGATTTGATCTGCTCTTCGTCGCTGACATCGAGAGGGAACGCGGCCGCCTTGCCACCGAAGGCAGTAATTTCGCGGACCAGTTCGTTGAGCTTTTCCTGATTGCGCGCGGCGACGGCGACGTCCGCGGCTTCTTCGGCAAGTCTGAGAGCGCAGACGCGCCCGATGCCTTGCGATGCGCCGGTGACCAGCGCCACCCGTCCTGAAAGAGACATGAGAGTTCTCCCGATTACCGACTCGAATGATTGCGGTGGAACGCAGAATTATACGCGGGGGTGAGCCGGCAGAGAACGCGTGACGAATCACATTGCTATTCCACAAGGACGGCGCGTACCATTCCCACACTCCCATGCCTCAGTCTGCGACGAACAATGTTGTCATGATGCCCGATCCTTCCAACAAGAATTCATCCCCGGCAGACGTCGGCGCTGCCAACTCGGGGCACCGCTCGACCCAGCGGCCTTCGGCGGCGGAGGGCCCACTGCCAGCGGAGAAGCCGGATTCCGGCGTGCGCGCGGCGTCGGCCGATCCCTCGACTGAAGTCTTCGCCGTATTCGGCGTCGAACCGGAGATCCAGGCCTATGCCATGGCCAAGTATTCGCGGTCGGCTCTGTCGATGAAGGATGCTTTGCGCGAGATCAGCTCGCAGAAGGCAGAGAAATTTCTCAATACTTTTTATTTCCAGTACGGACACCGCTCCATCGCCGACCTGGCGCACATCGCGCTGGCCATAGAACGGCTTTCGATTCTGGCGGCGATTGAGTTGGCCGACGAGCAGCGCTGGGACGGCCAGGAGCGGTCCACCCGCTATCAGGACTTCAAGAAGAGCGGCTACTACACGCCGGATTTCGGGGCCGATGACGAAGCGCGCAAGCTGTACCGCGAAACTCTCGATTTTCTGTTCGCCGAGTACGAAGCGCTTTCGGCTCATATGGCGCAATATCTGATCAGCATCACGCCCAAGCCCGCCGACATGAAGCAGGAGGCCTACGAGCGCACGCTGAAGGCGCGGGCCTTCGACATTACGCGGTACCTGCTGCCCTTGGCCACCAACACTTCGCTGGGCGAAATCGTGAACGCGCGCACGCTGGAGACGCAGGTCGCGCATCTGCTCTCGCACACGCATAAGGAAGTGCGGCAGCTGGGCGGGTCGCTAAAGAGGGCGGCGACCGGCGCGGCTTACAACGTCAATGCCGATTCCTTCCGCCATCTGGTGGAAAAGATTCGCGCCGCGAATCCGGAACTCGGGGCCCGGGCTGAGCAGGAATTGCTGCGCGAGGTCCGCATGGCGCCTACGCTGGTGAAGTATGCCGACCCGAATCCGTATGAGATGGAAACGCGGCGGGAGTTGCGGCAGGCGGCGCGGGAGTTGATGGCGCACGAGCAACTTGCGCCCTCAAAGGCGATTGTGGACTTGCTCGACGAAGAGCCGCTGGAAGTCGAGATCGCGACCACCCTGCTCTACGAGCACTGCCATCATTCCTACCGACAGATTCGGCAGGCGCTGCAGGTCGCGGGCGAGCGGCGGCGGCGCGAGATCATTGACCTCGGCCTGCGGCATCGCGGCAAGCACGACGAAATGCTGCGCGCCTTCCGCGCCGGGCAGCAGTTCCGCTTCGACATTCTCATGGACACGGGCGGCTTCCGCGACATGCACCGCCATCGCCGCTGCATTCAGGTCATGCAGGGATTCACCACCCAGCACGGCTACGAAATGCTGATGGATCTCGAGGATGCCGGAGTGCGCGGCCGTTTCGACGCGGCCATGCGGCGTGCGCAGACGGCCGTGGAGACGATTGCGAAGAGCGCCGCGCCAGAGGCAGTGGAGAATTCGCAGTATGCTATTCCGCTGGCCTTCAAGAAACGCGCGCTGTTCAAGATGGATTTTGCCGAAGTTGTTTACATCTCCGAGTTGCGCACTACGCCGGCGGGTCACATTTCCTATCGCAACGTGGCCTATGCCATGTACGAGGCCGTGGCGCGCAAGTATCCGGCGCTGGCTAAGTATTTCCGCGTACACGACGTGTCGGCGCCGGTGGATTTGCTGCAAAGGTAGATTATGTGGCGCGGGCGCCCCCCTGCGTAGAATTCCGGGGTTTCGCGCCCTTTGCGCATCCTTAGCGATCTTCGCGGTGGTGCGGTCCCCCGGCCCGTTTCGGGACGTTTTCCACTACAATTTACAAGATTCGCCTTTTCTTCGCTTCAATCTGATTGTATAATCCGGCCAGCTTCATTCTGCACTCTTAAAGGAGCCAATCCCATGGCGGACGAACGGGGCAAGGCGATTGACCTGGCGGTTTCACAGATTGAAAAACAATTCGGCAAGGGCTCGATCATGCGGCTGGGGTCGAAAGAAGCGATCGTGCCGATCGCGGTCATCCCCACCGGCTCGATTTCGTTCGACGCCGCTTTGGGCGTGGGCGGATTTCCCCGCGGTCGCGTAGTGGAAGTCTTCGGGCCGGAATCTTCGGGCAAGACCACGATTTCTCTGCAGGTCATCGCCGAGGCGCAGAAGACCGGCGGCATGGCCGCATTTGTGGACGCCGAGCATGCGCTCGATCCCGCCTATGCCAAGAAACTGGGCGTCGATGTGGACAACCTGCTGGTTTCGCAGCCTGACTACGGTGAGCAGGCACTAGAGATCACCGAGGCGCTGGTGCGCTCGAATGCCATTGACGTTTTGGTAGTTGATTCGGTGGCGGCGCTGGTGCCCAAGGCCGAACTCGATGGCGAAATGGGCGACAGCCACATGGGGCTGCAGGCGCGGCTGATGTCGCAGGCGCTGCGCAAGCTGACCGGCACAGTTTCGAAATCGAGAACGTGCCTGATCTTCATCAACCAGATTCGCGAAAAGATTGGCGTGATGTTCGGCAATCCGGAGACGACCACCGGCGGCCGGGCGCTGAAATTTTATTCCTCCGTGCGCATTGATATTCGCCGCATCGCCGCCATCAAGGAAGGCGAAATCGTCACGGGCTCGCGGACCAGGGTGAAAGTAGTCAAGAACAAAGTCGCCGCGCCGTTCCGCGAGGCCGAGTTCGACATTCTTTACGGCGAGGGCATCTCGCGCGAAGGCGACCTGCTCGACATCGCGGTCAACAACAACATTCTCGAGAAGTCCGGCTCGTGGTTCAGCTACAAGGGCGAGCGCATCGGACAAGGGCGCGAGAACGCCCGCCAGTTCCTGAAAGACAACAAAGACGTGATGACGAAGCTGGAAGCTGAAGTGCGTAAAGCGCTGGGATTGACGCAGGCCTCGGCGCAACCTGCAGCCACATCGGCCCAGGCTGCCACGCCCGCCGGCCGCGTTACGACCATGCCGACGGCAGAGCCGGTGAAAGCCCCGATAGTGGCGGCGCGGCGTTGATGTCATGACGTCCTTGTCGTCCCGAGCCTAGCGAGGGGCCCTCTTCGCTCGGGACGACAGCAAAACGAGTCGGGCGCCTTCAAACTCCCCAATTGCCATCTCTACTCCCACCCGCATAAAATCTCGTAATTGCTTCACCGTGGCGCCAAATTGGTAAGATCATAGACTTCCCTGTGAGGACAATTGAATAAAGGCATCGCGATTTATCCCGGTTCGTTTGATCCGCCCACCAACGGGCATCTCGATCTGATTGAGCGAGGCAGCAAGATTTTTGAAGAGCTGGTGGTGGCGATCCTGCGCAATTCAGAAAAAAGTCCGATGTTCAGCGTGGCCGAGCGGGCGGAAATGCTGCGCGAACTCACGGCCGATCTGAGTAATGTCCGCATTGATACATTTGACGGCTTAATGGTTGAATACGCGAAGTCGATCGACGCGGCCTGCGTGCTGCGCGGCATCCGGGCCATCAGCGATTACGAATATGAGCTGCAGATGGCGCTCATGAACCGCAAACTCGAGCCCACGCTCGAAACCGTGTTCATGATGCCGGCCGACAAGTACTCGTATGTCAGTTCACGCCTGGTGCGGGAAGTGGCGCAGGCGGGGGGGAAGGTTAAAGGCCTGGTTCCCGACGTGGTCGAGCAGAAGCTGCGGGAAAAACTCGATCCCGCCTACAAACTCCGGGAAGCCGATTCGGCCGAAGTTCCGAGGAGAAGGAAAAAGAAGGCATGACCATGGCCAGCTTTACCAGGGAAACCACAGAAGCGCTGCGACTCACCGACCGCATCAACCGCATCGAGCCCTCCGCCACCATGATGGTGGTCGCCGAGGCCGACAAACTGCGCTCGCAGGGAATCGACGTGGTCGATTTCGGCGCCGGTGAGCCCCACTTCGCCACGCCTCCGCACATCAAAGAGGCCGCCATCGCTGCCATTCAGAGCAACTTCACAAAATACACCGCCGTCGCTGGCACCGCCGAATTGCGCGACGCCATCGCGCACCGCCATAACGTCGACTTCGATTCCGATTACCGCCGCGAGGAAGTCATCGCTTCGGTCGGCGGCAAGCACGCGATCTTCAACGCGCTCCAGGTTCTGGTGGATCACGGCGATGAAGTCATCCTGCCCGTGCCCTACTGGGTTTCGTTCAAAGACATTGTCCGTTACGCTGGTGGAAATTGTGTTCTGCTGGACACCGATGAATCCCAGGGATTCCGCGTAACGGCAGAGATGGTGGGCCGGCTAATCACCCCGCGCACCAGGGTCATCGTGCTCAATTCGCCCTCGAATCCCACCGGCGCAGTGATGAACGCCGAGGACATGACCGAAGTCGTTCGACTGGCGCACCAGCGCGGCATCTGGGTGCTTTCCGACGAGTGCTATGTCTATTTGAACTACGGGAAACAGAAATTCTCGGTGGGATCGTTGCGCGAATTCAAGGAGCGCATGGTGGTGCTGGGCTCGCTCTCGAAAACCTATGCCATGACCGGCTGGCGCCTGGGATACGCGCTGGCACCGGCGGCCGTGACCAGCGCGATGGCTAAACTGCAGAGTCAGTCCACATCGAATCCGACTTCGATCGCGCAGAAGGCCGCAATCGCCGCCCTGAAGGGAGGTCAGGACTGCGTTGAGCAGATGCGGCGAGAATACATCCGGCTCCGCGATCACGTGGTAGAGGGTTTGCGCTCAATTCCGGGCGTAACGTGCACGCTGCCCGAAGGCGCGTTCTACGCGTATCCAAACATTTTGTCGTTCCTGGGGCGGAGCGGACTGAAGTCGGCCTCCGACCTGGCCGGGCGCCTGTTGCGGGAAGCCCACGTGGCCACCGTGCCGGGCGAAGGCTTTGGCACCAACGACCATATTCGAATCTCATATGCGACCTCGAAAGCCGAACTCGACCGCGGCCTCGAACGCATGCGGAAGTTCCTGGCGGCGCTGTAAAACCGTACCGGCAACTTGATCCTAATTGGGAGATGATCAGGTTCGCGAACGCCGTTCCGCAGGCGAGCGGTCTTTTTTGTGGACGTAAGTCCTGCATGACTTGCATGGAACATTTGTACCCATTGCTGATGCTGCCCGCATTCGATCCCCGTCCCTGGGGTACGAACGACCTGTCGCCCATTTATCCCAATCACAGGTTCGACGAAAAGATCGGCGAGGCCTGGCTCAGCGGCGACGACTGCAAAGTTGCCAACGGGCCGCTCACCGGTAAGGCTCTGGCGCAGTTGAGCGAGCACTATCAGCGCGAACTTGTGGGCGAGGCGGCCCGCGATCCCCGGCGGTTCCCGCTGCTGCTCAAGTTTCTTTTCCCCCACGAGAAACTCTCGGTGCAAGTTCATCCTGATGACGCGCAGGCGATCCGCGTGGGCCAGCCCTGGGGCAAGACGGAGTGCTGGTACGTCGCCCACGCCAAGCCGGGTTCGCAGATTGCGTTGGGCCTGAAGCCCGGTGTGACCCCGGGTCAATTTGAAGAATCCATTCACCAGAACCGGGCCGAAGATCTGCTGCACTGGATCAACGTTTACGCCGGTGACATGATCTACGTTGCTGGTGGCACCGTGCACACGCTGGGACCGGGCTCCGTGATTGTCGAGACGCAGCAGCAGTCCGACACCACCTATCGCTTGTATGATTACGGGCGCCCCCGCGAATTGCATTTGAAAGACGGCTTGGCAGCGGTGAAGCAAGAAGTTGGATCGGGCAAGGTGGTGCGTCCGGCGCCGGCTCAAATTGGCGGCAGCAAGAACCGGCATCAGCCGCTGGTTGCGGCTCCCTATTTCGTCGTGGATATGTTCGAGGTGAAGGAACCGCTGCGGCTTCCGACCCGCGACGACTCTGGCTGCAGTTCGGTGCAGATTCTGGTCGCGGTGGAAGGCTGTGGGGCCGTCGAAGCACAGGGCTGGGAACCGGTCACCCTGGCAAAGGGAGATGCGGTTGTCCTTCCGGCTTGCCTGGGTCACTTCGCCGTGCGACCACAGTGGACGCTGGAGTTTCTGCGAGCCTATGTGCCGGGAAAACCACTTCCGGAGCCGGAAACGAGGATGTAGCCGTTCGAAGTTTGTTTTGATCCGTGCAGATCCGTGAAAATCCGTGGCTAAGAACTCAAATTTCTATCCCGTGATTCTGGCTGGGGGGCGCGGCACCCGCTTCTGGCCGCTCAGCCGGAAAAAGCGTGCCAAACAACTGCTGGCGCTCGATGGCAAGCAGACGATGATCCAGCAGACCGTGACGCGACTGCTCCCGCTGGCTCAGGCGAAGCGATTCTGGATTATCACCAACGAAGATCTGCGGTCCGCGATCACCAGGCAACTGCCCAGACTGCCGAAAGCGCAAGTGCTGGCCGAACCCGTCGGCCGCAACACCGCCCCTGCCATCGGTCTCGCCGCCTTCATCTTGTTGCGCGAGAATCCAGATGCCTTGATCGGTTTGTTCCCCTCTGATCACGTGATTGCGGACGTCAAGCGTTACCGCGAAACGCTGGCTCGAGGACTCAAAATCGCGGCTGCCGGGGCAAATACCGTGGTTCTCGGCATCCGCCCGCATCGCCCGGAAACCGGGTACGGATATATCGAGGTCGGCTCTTCTGATGGAGAGGCTCTGCGCGTGCGGCGCTTCACTGAAAAGCCCGACGCACAGAAGGCCGCCGAATTTGTGGCTGCCGGGAACTACTTCTGGAACAGCGGCATGTTTTTGTGGAGCGCACGCACCCTGGCCTCTGCGATCGAGGAGCACCTGCCCCGCACCGCGCCGCTGCTGGCAGAGATTGCCTCTTCTTATGGTACGCGGAAATTTGGCGCTACGTTCCGCAAACTGTATCCCAAGTGCGAAAACATCAGCGTAGACTATGCTGTACTTGAGCCGCGTTCGGCGAAAGGCGAGCAAGGCGCAAACATCTTTTGCTTGCCCGCCGAGTTTGGTTGGAATGACCTGGGGTCATGGACGGCATTGCACGAGCACCACGTTGCCAAAAGCAGCCCGGCGGAAGGCAACCTGGTGACGAGTTCCGGGGCGTTCCTGCTCAACGCGCGTGGCAACTACGTTCACGCTCCCGGCAAGTTTGTGGCGACCGTGGGCGTCAATGATCTGGTTGTAGTCGAGACTGCCGATGCTCTCCTCATCACGACAAAACAGCATGCCCAGGATGTGGGTAAAGTGGTGAAGTATCTGGACGAGAAGAAGCTGCACAAACTGACGTAGTTTCCAGTTTCTAGTTGCCAGTTTCCGAGAATTCAGAGGCGTCTCTCGGTTCCATCAGAAACTCGAAAACTAGAAACCGGAAACTCAGAACCAATGGCTCAGGAAATCAAATTCGGAACCGACGGCTGGCGCGGAATTATCGCCGATGATTTCACCTTCGACAATGTGCGCCGCGTGGCCGGCGCAATCGCTTCCTATGTACTGAAATACGAGGAGCCGCACCGTGGAGTGTTCGTAGCGTACGATACCCGCTTCGCCTCGCCGCGTGCCGCGGGAGCCGTAGCCGAGGTCGTCTCCGCCGCAGGCGTCCCGGTAAAACTCGCGAACGATTACACACCGACGCCGGCGCTCTCGTATGCCGTAAAGCATCAGGGTGCGGCCGGCGGCGTCATGGTGACCTCAAGTCACAATCCATGGAACTGGAACGGAGTGAAGTTCAAGGGAAAGTTCGGCGGCTCGGCCACGCCGGCGATCATGAAAAAGATCGAGGAAGAACTCGCTTTCGGCGCGGTTCCCCGAGGGAACAAAGCTGCGATCGAAGAAGTTGATTTCAAGCAGCCCTACCTCGCGGCGGTTTGCCGGTTCGCCGATCTAGATCTGATCGCGAAAACCAAATTCAAGTTTGCCGTCGACGCCATGTACGGCTCGGGACGCGGCGTTCTGTCAGGCATCTTTGCCAGTCGCGGAATCGAGCACGTCGCGATTCGTGAGGAACTGAACCCGTTGTTTCCAGGAATCAATCCCGAGCCGATCGAACCGCACACGAAAATGCTGCAAGAAACCGTGGTGCGGGAGCACTGCGACGCGGGCCTGGCGGTCGACGGCGATGCGGACCGGGTCGGGGCGGTCGCCGGAGACGGCAGTTTCGTCGATTCTCACAAGATTCTCTGCGTGTTGCTGCGCTGGCTGCTGGAGCGCAAGAAATGGCCGGGCGATGTGACGCGCGCCTTCAATACCACGCGCATGGCAGATCGCATTGCGGCAAAATATGGACGCAAGCTGCACGAGACCTGCATCGGTTTCAAGCACGTTGCCGACCTGATGATGGAGCGCGAAATTCTGATTGGCGGCGAAGAATCGGGAGGCATTGGCTACTCGCGCTTCCTGCCGGAGCGAGATGGCGTGCTGAACTGTCTTCTTCTGGCCAACGTCATGGCAGAGGAGGGCAAGCCACTCGGCCGGTTGGTCGCGGATCTGCAACATGAGTTCGGGCCGCATTATTATGGGCGCCGCGATTTGCACATTCCTGAGGATGTGAAACAAAATGCGATCCAGCGTGCTCGTGCCGAGCGTACGCAAACGCTGGGCCGGTACCGTGTACTGAAGAAGGAGCACCTCGACGGAGTCAAATTCTTTCTGGACGCGCCCGTCAACGAAAATGGCGCCGAGGCCTGGGTCTTGTTCCGCGCGTCCGGCACAGAGCCGCTGCTGCGGCTTTACACGGAAGCCTCGTCACCCGGTCTGGTCGCCGAACTGCTTGTGGCAGGCGAGAGCTTCGTGACGATGAAAGATAACGGGTAGTCAGGAGGGCTCATTGAATCGCCCCCACTTGCCGGGCGTTTCGATTGGCCGCAGAAGTGCGATACTTCTATTACCTTAAGTCAGGCATCATGGCAAACGTCCCTACTCCGGTTCAGGCGGATTCGCCCGAGGCTCGCCGCTACAACCGTACCCGGCGGTGGCTGGGCATCGCCGATTTTTTCGTCGCCTTCGTGTTTCTGGTCGCGCTGCTCGTGACCGGGTGGTCGGGCTGGCTGCGTGACCTGGCCTATCGCATGGGCGGCGGGGGCTACTCCCTTTCGGTTTTCATGTACCTGCTGCTGTTGCTGGCGATCAGCAAGGCGCTGGGCATCGGGCTTGACTTCTACGGATTCCGTCTGGAGCGCCAGTACAAACTTTCGACGCAGCGTTTTCGCTCCTGGGCCTGGGATGAAATCAAGGGCTTTCTGGTTGGACTGGTGCTGGGGACCGTGGTGGTGGAACTGCTTTATTTCACGATCCGGCAATGGCCGCAAGACTGGTGGGTGCTGGCCTGGCTGTTGTTCATGGTTTTGTTCATCGTCCGGGAGCAGCTTGCCCCGGTCGTGCTGTTCCCGATCTTCTACAAATTCGAGCCCCTGGAAAACGAAGACCTCCGCCGCCGCCTGGTGATGCTGAGCCAGCGTGCCGGAACGCGGGTGCGCGGCGTCTACCGCTGGAAGCTTTCGGAAAAGAGCAAGAAGGCGAACGCCGCGCTGACTGGATTGGGTGCAACTCGCCGCATCATTCTGGCCGACACCCTGCTTGACAACTACACGCCGGAAGAGATCGAAGCGGTGCTGGCTCATGAACTCGGCCACCACGTCCACCGCCATATTTTGAAAAGCATTCTGGTGCAGGCGGCGATCACGCTGGCCGGTTTCTGGGCGGCCAACTGGATCCTGCACTATGCCATTGAGCGGCAACTGTTCGAGTTCGTCGAGATTTCCGACTTCGCCAATTTGCCCCTGCTGGCGCTGGTTTCGGTGGTGCTCTCGTTTTTGCTGATGCCCGCGCTCAATGCGTATTCCCGCTACAACGAGCGCCAGGCGGACCGCTACGCCCTGGAATCCACGGCCAGCGTTGAGCCTTTCATTTCCGCCATGAACAAACTGGCAGAACAGAACCTGGCCGAACGGACGCCTTCGAAGTGGGTGGAATGGTTCTTCCACTCCCATCCTTCCATCTCACGCCGCCTGGCGGCAGCAGAAGAGTGGGGCCGAACCCAGACCGTACATCCGCAAGTCTGAGTCGAGTGTGCAGCCAGCGCAAGCGGTCAGCGTTTTCCGAGGATTTCGATCACACGGTCGAGGTCCTCTTCCGTATCCACGCCCACGCTGTCATATGGAGTCTCGCCCACATAGATCGGGATGCCGTTTTCCAGAAAACGCAGCTGCTCCAGCCGCTCGCTCGTCTCGAGCGATGATTCCGGCAGGGTCACAAAACGGTCGAGCGCGGCTTTGCGATAGGCGTACAGCCCCAGATGTTTGAAATAGCGTGGGCGTACGCCGTCGCGGTCGAAGGGAATAGTGGCCCGCGAGAAATAAAGTGCCCTGCCGTTAAGGTCAGTCACTACTTTGACCGCATTCGGATTCGCGATGTCGAGTTCCCCCGCCTGCGTCATCACTGTCCCCACCTGAGCGGCCGGATTTTCCATAACTTTCAGCAACGTCGCGATGTGCTCCGGACGGGTCATAGGCTCGTCTCCCTGGACGTTAATGTAGACGTCGGCGGCGACCAGACCTGCGACTTCGTGCACCCGTTCCGTGCCGCTGCGCAGCGTAGTCGAGGTCAGGTGCGCCTTCCAGCCGTGTTCGCGGCAAACGCCGAGGATTTCGTCAGAATCCGTGGCCACGATCACGTCGGCCAGCAGCGACGAGCGGCGTACGGCTTCGTACACCAGACCCACCAGGGGTTTGCCCGCAATCTCGCGCAGCATTTTGCGCGGCAGCCGTGTGGAGGCCAAACGGGCAGGAATGACGGCGATCGCTTTCATGGGCTTTCCGCTACTTTGACTTGAGATTCAGAGCTGTCGGGTGTGCCGGCTGATACAGGCCGATGGCGGCGCCGCTGGGCAGAGGAATCGTGGTGCTGATTCCCCAGTTGGCCGTCTGCGCCTCGGTGCATTGAACATTCTTCGCTCTCAACTCCGCCATGTACGCGTGGAGATCATCGCACATCAGGTACAGCACAGCGCCCGCCAGTCGCTGTCCCGCATGGTGCTGCGAAAATTCATCGTCCGACGGATGAATCGCGGCTTCCGCCGGAGGCAGAGCAAAAATCAGCCAGCCTTGCCCCACATCAACCGAGCGAAATCCAAGAACATCACGAAAGAAGATGCGATCCAGTTCGGGATCTGTGCTGTAGAAGAGGATGTGAGCGCCAAATATCATGCCGCACAGTATATCCGGATTAGGGCCGGCCGCCGGCGGTTTCCCTGCGATGATCCTCAGGCCTTGACGACTTTGCCGCTGCGCAAGCAGGACGCGCACACGCGGATACGCTTGCCTTGGCCGTTCACCTTGGCGTGCACGGGGCGCAGGTTGACGTTCCAGCGCCGTTTGGTCACGTTGTGGGCGTGGCTGATGCGGTTTCCCGCCTGCGGCTTCTTGCCGCAAATATCACATTGTTGTGCCATGACTCTCCAGAAAAGCTCAGATCTTTGGGGGCAATTATTAATTTTACAGGAACTTCCGCGGATTCGGCAATCCTCGGATGCGGCCTATGCGATACTGATTTTTATGCAGTCCCCGCTCCAGTCGCCCACTGCGGCCACCGATCCGAAGTCGGTCAAGGTCAATCTCACAACCGGCACAGGCATGGACATCGAGTGGAACGACGGTCACACCTCGCATTACAACTTCGTTTACCTGCGCGACGCCTGCCCCTGCGCCATGTGCGAAGAAGAGCGCGGCAAGACCGGACGCCGTCCCGGCGATCCGTCCAAATCCGCGCCCGGAGCGCTTCCCATGTTCAAGCCCGCGGCCAAGCCCCTTTCCGCCGAAGCCGTGGGCAAGTACGCCATCAAGTTCGCCTGGAATGACAACCATGACCTGGGCATTTATTCGTGGAAGTTCCTGCGCGAGATTTGCCCTTGTACTGAGTGCAAAGCCGCGCGGACCTTGCAATAGCCGCCTCACCAGCCGTGGATTTGTCTGTCGCAGTCCGGTATCAACCGGGAAGGGCATGAACCCAGTCGTGCCGCAATGCTCTTGCAAAACATCGCGGCTTTAGCCGAGGTAAATCAACCTCTCCGGGAGTAATTCTGAACATACCCGGGCACGGCTCGCGAGGGATCAACGCGCTGATCGTCGACGGGAGCGCCAGCCTTCATCTCCAGCGGAATCACTCCCGCCCAGGTGGGAAATGAGTAATCTTCGGTATCGTCGACAGGTGGGCCCGTGCGCACCTTCGCCGAAAATTCTTCGATGGGCACGCACAGCACCGAGGTCGCCTTGAGCTCCCGTTCGTTCGGCTGGCGGGCCTCGTCCCAGCGGCCGGGCAGAATGTGTTCCGAGAGTGTGCGCAGCGCGGCCAGCTTCTCCTCCGGGTCCTCCACCAGTGCGGCTTTACCCAGAATTACTACGGAGCGGTAGTTCATGGAATGATTGAACACCGACCGCGCCAGCACCAATCCGTCGACGAGCGTCACAGTGATGCAGACCGGCACACCCTCTCTCATCTGGCGCAGCATCCGGCTGGCGGCTGAGCCGTGGAGGTAGAGGCTCGCTCCTTTGCGCCCGTAGGAAGTGGGGATGACGAAGGACTGGCCGTCGGCCACGAAGCCGACGTGACAGAGGAATCCTTCGTCAAGGATGCGGTACACGGCTTCGCGGTCGTAGACGGCACGATCAGGTTCGCGGACCACACGGGTGCGCGCAGTAGGCATCTGCATCTCAGGCATGGGAAAACGAACTCCGGGCAAGCGCCAAGGATGGGTGAAAAAAGAGTCTAACACCTAGTGGGGAGCTACGAGCCGCGAGAGTCGCGGAATGATCTGCGTCAAAGTCAATCCGCTCGAAACTCGGTTCGCTCGCAGCTCGAAGCTCACCACTCGAAGCTCGTTTACCAGTTCACCTTCATGGCGAACTGGAACTGGCGTGGATCGTAGGCGGCAGTCGCCTGTCCGGCGTTGGTGAAGAACGGGCTCACCGCCGACGTATTGTTCTTATTGGCGATGTTGAACATGTCAGCGATTAGGTCCATATTGACGCGTTCACCCAGGTAAATCCGCCGGGAAATCCGTAGATCGCCGAAGACATTCCAGGGCGAGGTACCTGCGTTGCGCCCGAGGTCGCCGTCCAGAGCCAGGAGAGTGACGAAGGGAAAGGTCATCGCAGTCGGCGAACTGGGAGCGAAGTTTGCCGGGCACGGCTCCTGGAAGAAGCCAGTCGGCGAGTATTTGGAGGCGACAGCGGGGTACCCGCAATTGTTCGGGAGGGTTCCCGAGGCTACGATGCTCGGGCGGCTGGTGAACGACTCCAGCTGCAGGTTGTCTCCGCCAGCCGTGATGATGTTGAAGGGTCGGCCCGAAGCTACCTCGACCACCGGGGCAAAGCTCCAGTCGCTCAATAACTTGCCGGTAAAACCGCTTGCGGCCAGTTTCCCGGTCTGGTAGACGCCACTGAAAACGAAGCGATGACGTTGATCGAACAACGAGTTGGAACGCTCCAGATCCGGGTAGTAGCTGTCTTGCGGCGTCAGCGTGGACTGCAGATCGGTCGAG
>Ga0326728_10015990_pt1 | contig 15440 bp, 16 predicted proteins | sample MB3enrmetagenome_FD_207602 | JGI IMG/M metagenome (GOLD analysis project Ga0326728, IMG submission 207602) | Lab enriched peat soil microbial communities from McLean, Ithaca, NY, United States - MB31MN | ecosystem: Environmental > Terrestrial > Soil > Wetlands > Peat | place: USA: New York...
CACCAGGTATCCCGGGATGGTGTATTCCGAGGGATTGGTCGCTTTCACTTCCCCGATTTCCTGCGTAGTGATAGAAATCAACGGGGCCGGTGTGGTTATCTGGGCCTTGTCGCTCAGCTGGGAGAGAATTATCTGCGAGGGGTTGCTGATGCTGCCTGGTGCCGCTGCCGCGCTTTCCGTCACTATCCAGATGACTGCGCGGCTGACCGCTTCCCGGGCGTTGATTTGGGCCGCAATACTCTGGGCTGTGCCTTCCAGCGCCGCAATTGACTGCATATCGTTCGGGTTGTAGATTACTTCCAGATTCGTGCCGTAGCCGGCGGTCACCGCCTGGGTGAAATCGGCCGGGAAGGCGATAAAACCGTCCAGCTTTTTATCTTTGACTTCCTGCAGTGCCTGGCTGTAGTCCTTTATCCAGACGATATCCGGTTGACCGGGCTGCAGGGTAGATGGGTCCTGTGTCGCTATAGACGCGATAATCTGCGTGCTCATGCCGCCGGCCGGCTCGTTTGTGGCCAGATTAATCACCAGCCGCTGATCCCCGCCGTTAGTTCCGGTCATCACAAAATTGAACAGCACAATGAAAAAGAACGGGAACAACAATGCGAAAATCAACGCCGCGCGGTCGGCCGCAAAGATTTTTAGATCCTTGAGCATTAAATACCAGATGTTGCGTAACTGTTTCATCGTGTCATTTCCCTTGTGGTACCGCTTTGAATAAAAGGCGGGCGATTATCAGCCCGGCCACTGTCACCCCGGCCAGCACCGCAATATCTACCCCCAGGCTGGCAAAACCGCCGCCGCTGATCAGTGTTTTAAAGGCGTCATTCGCATATGTATTGACAGATATTTTACTGAAGGTATATAGCGTGGTGCCTTTGGAAATCGTGAAGAAAGTCCCGCCCAGCATTGTCATCGTCATCGTGAAAAAGACCCCCACCCAGGTGGCGGCTTCACCGGTGCGGGCAATCGAAGGAATAATCAGCCCGATGCTGCTGCAGGCCGTTGCGAACAGCAAAGCGAACAGCAGCGATTCGACAAAGGAAAGCGGCGTGAATATCCGGAAGACCGCGTAAGACAATGCCAGCAGGATAAAAGTCTGGATGAATGCCCGCAGCACACTGGCCAGGAATTTCCCGAAGAAAAGTTCTCCGATGGACAGGCGGGTCGTAATCAGCCGTTCCAGTGTTCCCTTCTTGCGTTCGTCGTTAATCGCCGCCGCCGTCATGCTGATGGAGAAAAGCACGTACATCGTGATAATCCCGGGCAGGAAATCGTTCACCGTGTTCGGTTTACTGCCGGCGGCCACTTCCTGAATGCCTACCAGCGGGTTTTGCTCCTCCCGGTTCAGGAATTGCAGCGTCGTGAAAGTAATCGTGGCCGGGGGGATGTTTTGCCCGGCCAGCGCCTGGCTGACCTGGCCGGTGATGGCGAATTGCTGGTTTAAATTACTGACCACTCCGCCGATGATGCTGGCCACAATCTGGCCGTCGCTCCCGCCGTTGCCCCTTTCCATTATCGTCAGCTGCACCGGCTGCCCGGCGGTTAAATTAGCGGAAAAATCAGTTGGAATCACGAAAGCGATGTTGATGTTGGAATTATTTAATTTATTTTGCGCGTCGCTGATGGACAGCATCTGCACCGTCAGGCTGCTCTGTTTTTTAATGTCGACGACCAGCTGTTGGGCGTAAGTTCCGTTCGGGTCTTCGTTGACAAGATATGCTGTGCCGTGAAACAGGTCGCTGCCGCCGAAAGCGCCGTAAATCAGGGCAAAAGTAACAACCGGCAACAATAATGCAAAGGACAAATCGGCTTTGTCTTGCAGGTACTCTTTAACTTCACGCAGGGCGACCAGAAAGGCTCTTTTCATCGTTCGCTTAATCTCTCAGACTTCTGCCGGTCAATTTTAAGAAAACGTCTTCGAGTGTTACCTTATCCGGGTCGCCGATTTTACCCTTGAGACCGTGCGGTGTATCCATAGCCACGATTTTGCCGCCGTCCATAATCGCCACGCGGTCGCAAATCCGGTCCGCCTCTTCCATGTAATGGGTGGTATACAGTACGGTCATCCCTTTATCGCGTAAATTGTAGATTGTTTCGAAAATATTGTTGCGGGACTGCGGGTCGATGCCCACCGTCGGCTCATCCAGCACCAGCAGTTTGGGGTTGCCCATCAGGGCGATGGCTAAATTCACACGCCGTTTCATCCCGCCGGAAAATTTGGCAATCTTGCCTTTAGCTCTTTCCGTCAGTCCCATCAACGCCAGGTTAGCCATCGCCTGGGATTTGGCCTCCTTGCCGTCCAGTCCTTCCATCCGCCCGAAGAAAACCAGGTTGTCCAGCGCGGAAAGGTCTTCGTACAAAGCTAAATCCTGGGGACAGACCCCGATTAATTTACGTACTTCAGCCGGGTTTTTCCGCGCCGAGTACCCCCCGACCGTAACATCTCCGGTATCGGCATCCAGTACCGTGGAGAGAATCCGGATGGTGGTCGTCTTCCCCGCGCCGTTCGGCCCTAAAAGCCCGAAGATTTCTCCCTTGGCGATGGTGAAAGAAACGCCCGCCACCGCTTTAGTGCCGTTAAATGACTTTTGCAGGTTCTGTGCCGCCAGAAATGCTTCAGGCATGAACTTATCTCCTGATGTTTAAATGTCCATTAAAAAGTATATATGATTATTCGCACGGATACAATAACTTGCGAATAGGTATTTTTTATGTATTATTTTGGCTAACGGCTGACAATGACATATAAAAATAAGTAGTTTCTCAATTCTTCAATAGGCGAACTTACGACTATTGTAATTAGTCACTGTGGCTTATGTTGTTAATACACGTGATAATAGACTTCATTACTGAATAATCTGCCGATGATACAAATTCAGACGGCAAGGGGGTGACACTATATGAACGGAGCAATATATGTAGAAATCAATAATCCGAAGGGAGAATTCTGTAACCCGGTCTGGTGGGATAATTGGGTACGAAAAAACCTGAAGAAAAAAATGAGGTTATTTTCGAAAATAGTCAGCGCCGTTGAAAGAGATTAACCGACCTGAGAAGAAGATATGGGTTCCCTTGCCTTTGCAGTCGTGAAAAATGAATGTTTTTACCTCCAGGTAGATGGCAAAATGAACAGGGAAGAGACAAAGAGACGGGATTTCGTGCATTAGTCAACAAATGGGGAAACAATAAATGTCATATTTATAATTGGGTATTGCTAATGCAGTGCGGATATTACTTACTCTTTAAACTCAATCGGACCTTTTTTATTGCCGTGCTTTTCGAAGAAAACAAAATCCGATAATTTCTTGCGCGTATGCACCGGTGCTTCGTTGGGGTAGCCGATGGCGATTACCGAGACCAGCTTTTTGTTGAACGGCACGCCCAGAATCCTTTTAATGCCGAATTGGACGGTCGGGTTTACCCAGCAGGCCCCCAGTCCCAGGTCGTGGGCCGCCAGCCAGATGGCGTAAGCCGCAATCGCCCCGTCCTGCACCGGGCAGGTGCTTTTCAGCCGGTCTACTGCGACCACGATTGCCAGTGGCGCCTCGTTGAGAAAAGGTCCGATGACGAAAGCGCGCGACATTCTTTTCTTTACTTCCGGGTCGGTCACGACGATGAATTCCCACGGCTGACAATTAATCGAAGACGGCGCCCAGCGCGCCGCTTCCAGCATTTTTTCAATCATTTCCGGCGGCACCGGGTCTTGCTTAAAACGGCGTATCGCGCGTCTTGTCCTGATTACTTCCAGTAATTCCATCTCTACCTCCGGAAGGTGATTTTCTCGCCGCCTCTAAGCTTGCGGTACAGCGTGGTTATATTATTAATCTTACCGATGACGTTGACCACGCTGGCCGGCCGGATTTCGTTGCCGCGGCTGACCGGGGTTTTTCCCAGGAAGATGCACAGCGCCGGCCCTTCCAGCCAGAGTGCGATATCTCCCAATTCCACCGTCAGTTTGCCGTTCTCTTCTTCCGCCTTGATGTCGACGTCGAAGTAAATTTCATCTCCCCAGAGGTTCGCCTCGCCGCTAATCGGCAAAGCATCGTAGACCATGCGCGCGGTCTTGCTGTCATTCAGCAAAGCATCCGCGACGATATCCCCAACCACGATTTTAATTGCTTTGTTCATTCCAGCCCTCCACCCGGAGCGCAGTCGAAGGCTATAGCCTTCGAACTTAGTCGAGAGGAGTTTCCAAGCCGATTGAATTCCTTGTAAAGGCCTCTGTTACATTTGAACCACAAGGAGATTCTTCGGGTATTTCATATCCTCAGAAAGAAGAACTTTATCTCTCCACCACCATCGCCATGCCTTGCCCGCCGCCGATGCACATCGTAATTAACCCGGTCTTCCAGTTATTGTTTTTCATTTCGTACATCGCCGTGACCACCATTCTGGCGCCCGTCGCGCCGATGGGGTGCCCTAACGAAATACCGCTGCCGTTGGGATTGGTATTATCCAGCGAAAGGCCCAGTTCCCGCATCGAAGCGATGGCCTGCACCGCAAAGGCTTCGTTCAATTCCACCACGTCCATATCTTTCACGGTCATCCCGGCCCGCAGCAAAGCCTGCCGGGAAGCCGGAATCGGGCCCAGTCCCATGTACGCCGGGTCCACACCGCCGCCAGCGTAGGATTTTATCGTCAATCTCGGTTCCAGCCCCAGTTCTTTGGCCTTAGCGCGGGACATCAATAGCACTGCCGCTGCTGCGTCATTAATCCCGGAGGCATTCCCGGCGGTTACTGTGCCGTCTTTCTTGAAGACCGGGCGCAGTTTGGCCAGCTTTTCCATCGAGGTCTCCATCGGCCGCTCATCAGTGTCGAAGATAACCGGGTCTTTACTGCCCTGCGGCACGCTGACCGGAACGATTTCTTCCTTGAACTTGCCGTCTTTGATGGCGGCGCGCGCCCGCTGGTGGCTGACCAGGCTGATCCGGTCCTGCTCTTCACGGGTGATTTTATATTTGGCGGCAATCGCCTCGGCGGTGTTGCCCATGTGGTAGCCGCCGAAGATTTCCCACAAGCCGTCGTAGACCATCAGGTCGTAAATATCGTCGCGGGCGTTAACGCTCATGCGATAGCCGAAACGGGCTTTGGGCAGGAAGTAGGGGGCCATGGACATGTTTTCCATGCCGCCGGCAATGACCGCTTCCGCGTCGCCGCTTTGAATCGCCTGGGCCGCCGATACGATTGCTCTCAACCCGGAGCCGCAGACGATGTTGACCGTATAAGCGTTGGCTTCCTTGGGCACGCCGGCGTAAATCATCGCCTGGCGGGCCACATTCTGCCCCTGTCCGCCCTGCAGCACGCAGCCCATCACCACTTCGTCCACCTGCACTTCTTTCAGCGCCATATCCCAGTTATAGGCTTTTGATTCCAGGTCGCAGGCTTCACATTTAAGCGCGTCCGGCCCCATGTCCAGCAGTTTCTGACCGGTCTTCGGACGCAGTCCCGCCCTCTTCAATGTTTCTTTAATTACCAGCGAGCCGAGCTGCACCGCCGACACATCTTTGAGTGCCCCGCCGAAAGTGCCGATGGCGGTCCGCGCCCCGCTGACGATCACGACATCGTTGTTCTTCATTGCGTTATTCTCCTCTATCACAAAAACTCAATAATATTTTTCAACCCGGTTTAGCCGGTTCTATTTTATCAGGAGCCGGCGGCGTTGGGGTATCTTTTTGCGCCCACCGCAGGTGTTTAATCATCCAGGGAACAGTGATTAACAGCACAATGATACTGATAACCTGGGCCTGATGCAAGCTGAATAAAAACGGATTGCCGGTACGCAGAAAATCAATCCCGAAACGCCAGACGGCGTAAAGCGAGAGGTACAGCACGAAAAGTGCGCCGTCCGGTTTCAGCCTGTTCCGCAACCTCAATAATACAAAGAAAATAATCAGGCAAAAAATAATTTCATAGGCGACGGTGGGTTGGGCGGGAATGCCGCCGGTAAAGCCGAAACTCTGCGGGTCGGTGTAAACCAGGCCCCACGGTAAATTGGTCGGGGTGCCGTAGCAGCAGCCGTTACAGAGACATCCCAGCCGGCCGATAGCCTGCGCCATGATGATACCCGGCGCCATCAGGTCGAAGAAAGGGCCGATTTTAATTTTAGCTAATTTGCAGTAAAACCAGATGCCCAGCGAAGCGCCGAGCACCGCGCCCCAGATGGTCAGCCCTTCGCCGCCGATAAGCTGGCCCGGGTGCTGCAGGAAGTTAATCACCTGCCCCGAATCCGCCAGGTCAGGGTGCACGATTGCTACCACCGTATTATCAATCAGGTAGAGCAGCCGCGCAAAAACGACGGCCGACGGCAGGCCCACCAGCACCATCAATAAAATCTGCTTGAAGGAAATCAGCTTGCTTTTCCTGGTTTGCAGCCAGCCCCAGATAATGAGCCAGATACCCGCCAGCGTCAGAAAAGACGCGTACCAGGTCAACGGAAAGGAGCCGATGTAGCCGATTACCGGATTCACCCCGAAAAATATCATCAACCACCCGCTTAAATTTCCTATCTATACTTTAACGTAAAAAGGAAAGCTTTGTCCTGCCGGAACGGGAAAATAATCAAGTATCAATATTCAATAGTCAAGAAAATCCGAAATCCCCGAAGGTATTGAAATCCTTGTCCTTCAGTCAAAGGACCTTCGGCAAAATCCAAAATAAATCCCAAAACCAGGATATCCATTTTCTTTCAGTTGCAAGGGATGAAAGAGAGAATTAGTAATGTCAGTCCTGTCCGGCAGCGGTATATTCGCGCCATTCCTGCCCGGTTTTTTCTGTGATTCAATACTTTAAGTTCAGAAAAATGAACCGTTAAGTGTAGTTTTCTTTTGTCATTAGCCACAGAATAAGAAGTAACCGATAAAAATATATCCTGCGAGGCCTGAGTTTTTCCGGCAGAACTTGAAAGGAGAAAAAATGAAAAGAATTTTAGCAACGTGTCTCGTTCTTGTGTTGATACTGGTTATCGCTTTACCCACTGTGGTTTTAGCCGATACGACCGGTACGGCCGGCGTTAACGGTGATGTTGCGCCGACACCCTCATTAGCCAGCATTTCAATTACCAGCGGTACTCCTAATGCGTCGACCGGCGGGGTTATAGACATCTCCGAAACACTCACCGGCAGTAACTTTGATTCGGCGGCGAATGTTACTGTTACTATTTCCGGCGTTGGCGTTACTGCGGACAATGTGACAGTGGTATCGGGTACGTCAATTACCGCTACTTTCCACCTGGCTGCCGGCCCTGCAACAACATCCGGTGACCGGGATGTTTATGTGCATCAAAGCGGCAGAGTCAGTACCGACACCGTAGTTTTTTCCGTGGGCGGCTATATCACCATCACCGCGCCGTCAGCCATTGATATGGGCGTAATGACGGTTGGCAGCACGACTACGGGGAGCAGTAATACCCCGGGTACTGTCGAAACTAACGACGCCTCTACATCGGTAACAGCCAAAGACGCTAAAACAACGGCTGCAGGCTACATGGACACAATCGGGGACGGCAGTGGTACTCTGTTAACTGATAAATTCCAGATCAGTAAAGATGGTACCACTTACGCTGCCGCAGATACCGGTATTTCTTACACTAACCCATCTTCTATTCCGTTATTCGTCAGCCAGCAGGTAGTATCGGGCGATACCGCGGGTTCATATCAAATCACGATTACCTTTACCGGCTCTGCTAACTAGGATTTATATCTTTTCAGTGAGAAGTGGTGAGCTCGCGTAAGCGGGCTCACCACCGGTTGTCTAGAATGGAACTATCACCGGGGAAGGCAGGATAAATGAAGATTAAGTTAATGGTCGGTATCCTTCTGGCCTTATGTTTGGGGACGGCTCTGTCCTCCCCGGTCCTGGCAGGCGGACTGAACGTATCCGGAGGGAAAATCGAAGTTAATGTCACTCCCGGGAGCAATTCCACTCATGTCATTAATGTGCAGAATACTTCAGACGCCGCGATGAACATCGGTGTTGATGTTGAAGGCTACGGGGTGTCGTCTGGTAATGATTTCGTGGTGCTGTCGCCGGCAGACGATATCAGTCCTTACAGCGCGCGGCAATGGTTGACCGTTACGCCCGCCAGTTTTAGTCTCGCGCCGGGTGATTCACAGAATGTTACTGTTACCGTTAATGTCCCGGCAGGAACCGGCGCGGGCGGCCGATATGCCATTGTTATGATTCGGACTATTCCCCCTCCAGGCGAACAGGTCGCTACGGTCAGCGCGATCGCTGCCAGAGTAATGTTAACGGTTAACGGGTATAGTGTGGACACAAGCAGTCAGGTTACCGGAATTACGTCAACAAATAACACTTCCTCAACGCCTGCAGGAGTCACGGTAACCTTAGCCGACAATGGCAATTATTATTTCTATCCGCAGATTAATGTCACGTTAATGAATGGGAATACCGCTGTCGCCACCGGTTCGGTAGATACCGGTTGGCCGGTTCTGCCTGGTTATTCCAGGCAATATCAGCTGAACCTGACCGGCGCCGGAACGCTCCCAGCCGGAAAATATGAGGCCGAGATTAAGGTCAATGACAGCTCGGGTAACGTTATAGCCCAAAGTACTTTACCGGTATCGTTCGGCACAAATCAGGTGCTGACGCCCCAGGGGACAACCCCGGTATTAGCGACTACCGGCGTAAGCATGATGTCGGCAAAAGGAACTAACTGGCCGGTAATCGGGGATATTGTTGCTGCGGCGATTATCTTGATATTGATTGCAGTGATTTTCTTACTGGCAAAAAGACGGACGAAAACAATCGGGAATTAATCAGTTATATTTGACTATCTTGCCGGTAATTATTCAACCGGAATATTCGGGTTTCTGTATCTGTTTTTCCTGAGAGAATGGATCCAGCCATAAATAACCGGTGAAGAAGTCATTACGACGTCATAAAGATCGGTAAGATATCCAAACATGAAATACGCCGAAACAAATTGATGCCGCTAACATCGGCCATGAACCCAGTATATAAGAAGACAAAATTAAAAATACAACCGGAGCTATTGCCATGGGTAACGGGATTCCTGAAAAATGGAGTCCGAAATAATTTTGCCGTTCGGCCCCTTATAAAATATCTGACCCAGGCGGCATAATAGATAACAATTGCCAGGCTCATTATCGCGATAGCGAAAGCAGTAAACTTTTTTGATAGTTCGATTGTGTAAAATAACGGAATGATAAACACCGCAATTCGGCTGACCCACTCAGATATCGTCAAAGCTATGGGCGCAGAAGCCTTTGGGGCTGCAGGTTTTTTAGGTAACAACATCCATACCAGATTGGGCAATATTAACAATACAGTGATTAAAACTCCGGATTTTATCGGGAATTCCATTATTTTACGGTGCCTTCAGTTTTTTCGACCACCCGCTGTAGCGGTTTGACCATTTCCACGATGGTCCTGTTGGCGTATTCTTTTCTGAATCCGGGTATATGTATGAGTGTGGAGAAAACATCGACCATCATCGTGGTTTTCACGTCTTTTTGCGGGAAATCATACATCCCATGTTTTTGATAATAACGATGGTCGGCCATAAAAGAAGGCCTCAGTCTGCCCCAGACGGCGTCCCGGAATAATTTATGCCCGCCCACGCTGAGAAAAGTCGGCGGATTGCGATAACCCTCGTGAGCATATTGCACAAGCTGTGCCGCTAAATTCTGGAGCAAAGCATCGGTATCGGGCACATTTTCATCGGTAACAAAACCAGCCATTCCTGCCCCTTCGTTTTCAACATAGGCTTCCAGGACTTGCCGGAGGTTCGGGATCTGTCCCAGCGGGCCGGAAATAATAAACCCGACTTGTTTACCGGCTAAATAAGGAGAATGACCGTTGAAAAAACTGCGGTCGAAAAATAATTTCCATCTCGAGGATAAATACCGGTCTTTGATTGTCCCGGCGAACACCAGGATATCGGCCGGTTTTATTTTGGTGTTAAAAAATTCCATGTATCCGTCTTTTCCCTGATAGGCGCAGATATTATCATAGCCGCAGCGGATACAGCCCAGGCACCCCCCTTTGATATCGATATCGTTAAGATTAACCGTCTCGACCTCCTGCCGGAAGCTTTGTCGGAATCTTTGCACCATGTTGTTCAGGTTTGCGTCTGTTTTGCCTCCGTCGGTCAAAATCAAAATTTTCTTACTGCCGGAATCTATTTTGTTGCTTACCGCGCCCGGGACGTAATTGCTCTTAGCTGTAATCAGCGGCGGATAATTTCTGGCTGCCGGGGCTTTGGTTTGTACCGCCTGAAAAAAATGTTCGCTGAACCCGATTAATTTTTCTCTTTCTTCCGGAATCATTAAATCAGCCATCTCCGGAGAGAAAAATCCGACGTACTTCATGCCCAGGTCGTCGCAAATCCCGTTAATGTAATTGTGCGCGGTGTGGTCGAAGAAATGAATTGAAGTGGAGAGGGACGCCGTATATTTGTCTTTAAAAGCGTTTTGTACCTGTCTTTCCCATATCATTTCAATAAATCTTTTGTAATTTGAATGCACCAGTAAAAAGTAAAGGGAAAAAGCCCACAAGACCCCATCGGCCTCTTTTACTGCTTTGATAATTTCCCGAAAAGCCGCTTCGTCCCGCTGAATTTTGGCGATTTCCTGAGCGACATTGAATACCTGAAACTGATGTTCCGGCTTTCTTTTTTCGATGAACCGGATGTATTGCAGCGTGACGCTCAGATTGCCTTTGGGGCTGCCGTTTAAAACCACGAATTTCATTTGTTTGCTCTCCGATATTCTTATTTAGTGCCCTAATGTTGACGTTGTAAACATTATAATACGGTATGTTAACATTGTCAACATCGTGCTATAATTACCGGTAGAAAGTTTAATTTGCGTCTAACAAAGGATTAAAGCATTTGTCGAAAGAACAATATCACCACGGCGACCTGGCGTCCGACTTGATACAAAAAGGCCTGATTATCCTGGTGAAAGAAGGCTATGATAAATTTTCCCTGCGCCAGGTGGCCAAAGCCTGCGGGGTCAGTCAAACCGCGCCGTACCGCCATTTTAAAAATAAAGACGAGTTGATTTTTGCTATCGCCAATGAAGCTGTGGCGAAGTTCAACGGTGTGCTTCAGGGCGCCGTGGATAAATATCCGGACGATTCGCAAAGCCAGCTTAAGGAAATGGGCTGCGCCTACATTGAGTTTTTCGTCAATAATCCCGAATATCTGCACCTCATCTTTCTAAGCGACATCACCGAAAGGCTGCTGGGTGGGCAGGCGGAACAGCCGGAAAACAATGCCTGTATTGCGGATTTTAAAAGAACCGGCGACCCGTTTGGCGTGTTTTTGAAAACCGTGGAACGATATCGTAACGAATACAAGAGCAGCACGGATAATCCGATGAGTCTGGAAGAACTCGCCCTCTATTGCTGGGGCCTCGTACATGGTATTTCCATCATCCTTTCCCGGAAGGAATTCCCCTTTAGCGACGATCCTTTGACTCTTGCCCGCAAGATGATTTGGAATACGACCTTCCCGATTTAATTCCCGTAAATATACTTCAACAACAAAAATTGAGATTTAAAATTATAAAAAGTGAATTGGATACGCCATGAATATTCTTATTTTAAACAGCAGTTACCGTAAAGAAGGCAATACCGACCGCACCGCACAATTATTACAGGCGCGCCTGCAGCCAACCGCCAAAGACAATCATGAGCCGCTGGTCGTGGACACGCTTTATTTAGGGCACATGAATATCGAGCCGTGCCGCGGCTGCCGTACCTGTTTCGATAAGGGCGAGGAATTTTGCCCGATTAAAGACGATATGGCCGGAATCAAAGCCCGGATGAAAGCCGCCGACGCGTTAATTCTAGCTGGCCCAGTTTACGTGGACGACGTCAACGGCATCATGAAAAACTGGATTGACCGGCTGGCCCATGTCTGTCACCGCCCCGAATTCGCCGGTAAATCGGCCTATTTGGTCGTGACGGTCGGCAGCACCCGGATGAGTCATGCCCTGCGGACAATGGACACCGCCCTGCGTACCTGGGGTTTTTACATCATCGGGAAAGCCGGTTTCAAAACCCATGCCCGGATGGACAAAGAACAAATCGAAAAATTATACGGCGCGCGGCTGACCGCAATCGCCGAAAACATCTTTCTCAACATCAAAGGGGAGCATTATAAAGAAGTCTCGTTCGTTTCCCTGATGATGTTTAAAATTCAGCAGGTAGGCTGGAGCAAAGCGAAACGTAATTCCATCGATTACCAATATTGGCAAAGCAAGGGCTGGCTCGACGGCAAACAGCAGTTTTTCATTAAGCCCAAAGCGAACGGCCCCAAAATCGCTGCCGCCCGCATCACCGGCACCGTCATCGCCAAATTCATGGTTTAATCTTCGCTAAACAGAAATTAACGGTTTTGACAGGCTCTCTTTTACGGAAATACCGTTGTTTTTCAGCTGTTGATAAGTAAATGAATCGACAATACCGAACCTGATAAACAATTTGTAAAAAACTATTGCCGGTATCGGCAGTTTGACCGGGTTTTTCAAATGATTAATTACCTTATTATTCAGGCTGCCTGTATTCCCCAGATGTTCGCCAAGTTTATACAATTCCCGCAAAAATGCGCTACTGAATATCTCCGGCATTATCTCGACACTGGCTCCCATGCCTTTAAATATCATGCCTGAATATGTATAGTTCAATCGTTTCGCCAGCTTTGATAGATAATGCTCCAGGTAATCAACCTGATATGATTCCGGAAATCCGCTTTGGATAAAGAAAATGATTTTTCTGGTTGCGTCGGGATTTTTCGGCATTTTTTCAATAAAGCGTTTTACTATGCCCGGCATGGACGTTACATATAGGGGAAAACCAATCAGTATTACATCGGCATCATTTAGTTTTTCGAGATAAAACTGCAATTTGTCTTCTTCCATCAGATAGCACATTTCAAATGAATTGTTACTGTTTTGCGCAAACCCCCGCAGAAAATGGTCGAGGATTTTCTTTGTATTGCTTTTTCCCTTTCGCGGGGAACCGTTAAAGACCAATAGTTTCATCAACAAGCTCCTGTATAGCGGTTTCGGTGGTTTTCGCGAATACCAGACCATTGTAATAGTCGCCCAGGTGCCGGGCATAAATACGGTTTAATTCAATATCTTCATTATCTGTATCGGTTTCCGGTCTAAAAACGAAACCCATTTTGGGGTATTTCTCATATCTTAATTTGTGATGCATTTTCCCATTTTTGAAATCGATATAGGGAAGTTCTAAAGGAAACATCCGGTCGAGAAAAATCTTTGTGGCTGCATTAATAAATCCAAACCGCAGCGGGGCAAATATTATTGCGGCATCCGAAGATATATAATCTTTCAGGATTAATTGCTGGTCATCTTTTAGCGCACAAATACCGGGGGTTTTTACCATGCAGGCGCAGCATCCGGTACATTGTTTGATAAAAAGTTCCCTTAGATTGCAGGATTTCACAGTTATATCTTTTGTTTTCAGTAATTCGATATACGATTGAACATAGGTATCCAGTGATAAATCTCCGTCATTCCCATTTATCACAAGAATTATCATCTTCCGGCAGCTCCTGGAGTAAGGTCATTCCTATTCTGCAAACTGGATATGGCTTTCTCAATCAAACCTAACTCTCCCTGGTAATAAACCAATCCGTTATCAAGGCAAAATTGCCATAAAAATTTCTCCATTTCATTAGAAGCATACGCATCAATGATGTCATGATTATTATTTTGATAGGTCTGTAATCTTTCCAGTACCGCCTGTTTGTATTTTTGTAATAGGGAGATGATATCCTCTTTGGGTAAAATCGCGGCATATGATATCTTGAGCAGCAACTCATGGCGAATTGCCGGCAGTTCCGCAGGCTTTTTCAGCCAGTCTTTGAGCCGTTTTTCACCTTTTTTTGTAATTGAGTAAATTTTTTTGTTGGGCTTGTCTTCCTGGTTTATTATCTTTTGAGATACTAATCCTTCTGAGTAGAGTTCCTCCAGCGTCCGGTAGATTTGACTTTGCGTCGCAGGCCAGTAAAATCTGACAGACGCGTCAAAATATTTTTTCAAATCATATCCGGTAAGGTCGGGAATTGTGTTGATGAAACCGAGTAACGCATATTTCAGGGACATTTGACTTCTCTCCTCTTCGATTGCATTCAGTAAAGATATTAGATTTATATTATATTACATTTGTATAATATAAAGCAAAACGTAAAAAAACAACAATAATTTAGCAAAATAGTGTTTTGAGATGGAGAAAAGCCGGTGTTATTTTGAAGCAGGTTTAGTGTTTCTTGATACTTGAATCTTGATTATTGAATCTTGTTTATTTATTGAGCAGCCCTTCCAGCAGAACCCTTGCCGCTTTCTTATCCAGCGGCTTGTTATTATTCCCGCATTTCGGCGACTGGATGCAGCTGGGGCAGCCTTCCTGGCACGGGCATTCCTTGACGGTCTCCAGCGTTACCTGCCACAGTTGCTCGATTAATTCAAAGCCTTTCTCCGCGATGCCCACGCCGCCCGGGTGCCCGTCGTGGATGAAAATCTGCGGCTGGCCGGTATCGCTGTGAAATACGGTGGAGACCCCGCCGATATCGTTCCGGTCGCACAATGCGAACAGCGGCAAAATCCCGATGGCGGCATGTTCCGCGGCGTGCAAAGCCCCGGCAAAATCGAGCTGTTCGGCATTAATCCGGGCGATGGTCCTCTCCGGCAGGTCGAACCACAGTGCCATCGTCTGGAAGGTGTAGGGCGGCAGTTCCAGCGCCTCTTCCCCGAGGTTTTCGTCGGTGAATTGCGCCACTCTTTTATAGCCAAGCACGCTGGTGGTCACTTCCACCTCGCCCAGGTAAACTTTGACATGCTTCGTGTCTTTGGTGCGCAGAGTATTTAAAATGTGCAGGTCGGTCAGTTCTTTGGTTTGGGTATAATAATTGGTCTGCGCCGGGTTGCAGTAAGCCGTATGCGTCGCCAAATCCAGTTTCGTAATCAGATAAGTTTCGCCCTGGTGCAGGTAAACGGCGCCGGGATGAATCTGGAAAAAGGCGATGCCGGATTCCACGGTTTCCAGCAGCGCGCCGGTGGAAGTATCAATCAGCGAGTAATTTTCGCCGGAAGTGGAGCGGATGTTGATGTCCTGCGCCGGATAAGAAATACTGGCCGAAAGGAACCATTTGCCGCGGCGTTCTTTGAGCACGCCGCGCGCCGTCAGCTCATCCCTTTCTTTGGCCAGCGCCTTGCCGAAATACCGTTCGTCGGTCTCGGTCAACGGCATTTCCCAGGCGGCGCATAACAGGTGCGCCCGCAGGATATAGGGGTTTTCAGGGTTCACCAGCGCATTCTCGAAATTCTTCTGGAAAAAGAAATCCGGGTGCCGCATGAAGTACTGGTCCAGCGGCCCGTCCCGCCCGATTAAGAAGCTCAACGACTGCTGTTTGCCGCGGCCGCTGC
>Ga0326728_10015993_pt1 | contig 15438 bp, 16 predicted proteins | sample MB3enrmetagenome_FD_207602 | JGI IMG/M metagenome (GOLD analysis project Ga0326728, IMG submission 207602) | Lab enriched peat soil microbial communities from McLean, Ithaca, NY, United States - MB31MN | ecosystem: Environmental > Terrestrial > Soil > Wetlands > Peat | place: USA: New York...
GAGGGGAAGCCTGTCCTCGACTATGACCTGGCCATCCCGAACATGCTGCTGCACTATTTCCCCACGGGAATTTTGGGGCTTGGCCTCACCGCGCTGCTGGCGAGCTTTATGTCTGGAATGGCCGGGAATGTGACGGCCTTCAACACCGTCTGGACCTACGACATCTATCAGGCCTACATCCACAAAGGCGCTTCGGACAAGCACTACTTACGCATGGGGCAGTTCGCCACCATCTTTGGTGTTTTCTTCTCCATCGGCGCGGCCTATGTGGCCACGCGTTACAATAACCTGATGGACTTTCTGCAATTGGTGTTCGCCTGTGTGAATGCCCCCTTGTTCGCCACTTTCCTGCTGGGTATGTTCTGGAAGCGGACGACGGGTCATGGGGCGTTCGCCGGGCTGGCTACCGGTACCGCGGCCGCTCTCCTGCATCTCGGATTGTCATTGCCGCATGGCGACGTGGTGGGAATCAAAGGCGGCTGGATCGCTGTCGTTCATAATTATCCGAGCGAGATGGCACAAAACTTTTGGACGGCCATTTGGGCCTTTTCCGTTTGTTTCCTGATCACAATCGGGGTCACCTTCATTACGAAGCCTCGCGAGGAAAAGGAACTCGTCGGGTTGGTATATTCCCTGACAGAGAAGCCGAGTGAAGAGCACCTGTCGTGGTACCAGCGGCCTGCGTATCTCGCCGGACTGGTCCTTGTCCTTGCCCTGGTACTGAACATTATTTTCAGGTAGACGGGAGAAGCGCGATGAGTTTGGATATTCGTTATCCGATAGGATGGATGTTCAGCCTGTTTGGTGTAATCCTGGCACTGTTCGGCCTGCTTGGCGATAAGCAAATATACGCGCGCTCGCTGGGCATAAACATTAATTTCGATGCGGGAGTGGGATTGCTTGCCTTTGGCATCGTCATGCTGCTGCTTGCCTGGCGCGGATCCGCAAAGGCTAAGGCAAAGGCCGGGCCACAGCCGGACGCCCAGGCCTGATCGCCGAGAAGTCGCGTGCGCCGTTGGAGGCCGAGTTGCTGCAGCTCGAATAGCGGAGTGAAGCGATCCAGCGAACCTTCATTGCAGGCGCGCTGAGATTTGAATTGCATCCGGTTGAAGCGGTGCAGGGGATCGCGCATCGTGTAATCGCCAAGCGGACCTGCGCGCGGTGAAAGAATTCAGCCTTGCGGCTCTGACTCGACGGGGACGTTTGCGTTCTCGCTTGCGGCTTCTTTTTCCGCGCGTTTAGCGAGCTTCTTTTGCGCACGCCGCTCCGCCTTCTCGCGCTGCTTTTCCTGTCTCTTCATTTCCTTCTGACGCTTCTGGAATGTGATGGCCATATAGTCTCCTTGAAATGGCGCTGGGCGCCAGCAATCCAAGAAATGTTGTTGTGGAGGCTACCAACGAGGTTCGCGCGGCTGTCTTGCCGCTTCGCTATAATCCTCGTTCGAGAATCCACCGCGCTTTCCTCCACCCCCACTGCTTCTTGGCGGCCGTGAGGCGTCCTTCGGGCGGGCTTCATTCACCTTCAGGTTGCGCCCGCCGACCGGCTTACCGTCGAGGCCTGCAATGGCCTTTACGGCCTCTTCATCGTTGGGCATTTCCACGAAAGCAAAGCCGCGGGCGCGCCCAGTCTCGCGGTCCTTCACCAGGTTGACGCGAGTAACCTGTCCAAACGGCTTGAACAGCTCGTTCAACTCGCTCTCTGTCGTCTGAAAACTCAGGTTGCCCACAAATAGACTCTTCATTCCTTTTCTCCTTAATTCATCATGCCGCCGGAGGCCCTTTTTTTTCTACCCTCGTTCACCGCGTAATTCAAACCCTTCTCAGTACGCACCCTGCACAAAGATCTGAAATCTCCCTGAACGTGACGGATGCCGCAGCTTCCTCAGCGCCTTCGCCTCGATCTGGCGGATGCGTTCCCGCGTAACGGCGAAAACCTGCCCAACTTCTTCGAGCGTGTGCTGGCTTCCATCGTCCAGGCCAAAACGGAGGCGGATGATCCGTTCTTCGCGCGGCGTAAGTGTCCGCAGGATCGTAGCAATCTGATCCCTCAAATTAAGATGAATGGCGGCGTCGGAGGGTGACAATACCGCTTTATCCTCGATGAAGTCGCCCAGGTGTGAATCTCCCTCATCTCCGACGGGAGTCTCAAAGGACATCGGCAACTGCGCAATCTTTTTCGTTTTGCGGACCGTATCGACGGGGATATCCATGCGTTTCGCGATTTCCTCGGAACTAGGCTCGCGCCCGAGCTCCTGCACGAGTTGCTGGCTCGTGCGGGCCTGCTTGTTGATCGTCTCGATCATGTGCACCGGGACGCGAATGGTGCGTGCCTGGTCCGCAATGGCGCGCGTGATCGCCTGGCGAATCCACCATGTGGCATAGGTAGAGAACTTGTACCCCCGGCGCCACTCAAACTTGTCGGTCCCTCTCATCAGGCCGATATTGCCCTCCTGGATCAAGTCCAGAAACTGCAGCCCGCGATTCGTGTATTTCTTGGCGATGGACACAACTAGGCGCAGATTTGCCTCTGTGAGTTCGCTCTTCGCCTGTTGCGCTTCCATTTCTCCGCGCTGGATCTGCGTAAGCGAACGCTTCAGGTTGTTTGGGCCGGCCTCGCTCGACTCTTCGATTTCTCTCAGGCGCGAGCGGCACGTACGCAGTTCCCTGCGCGCTTCGATCGTGGCATCCGCGTGCGCAGCTTTGACGCGGCGTTCCAGCCGGGCAGCTTCGCGCTCCAGGGCATACAGGCGCTCGACCGCGTGCCGCAACATGTCAATCAGGCGCTTTTTCTCGCGTTCCTTGAAATCCACCGAGCGAACCAGGCGCGACATCTCTACCCGCGTGCGCGACAATCGCCGCTTGGCTCGAACATACGCCCGCTTGTTGGACATCGCGGTATCGCGCAGCTTGGCCGCCTGCTTGAGCCCCAACTGATGCAGTTTCTCGAGCCTGTCGATGATGCGCAGCGTCTGCCGAGTCTTCTCCTCAACTTTCTCCGCTGTTAGTTCTTCCTCGTCGATTTGCACCACTTCCTTGATCGGCCGGCAGCCGCTGCGGAGGTCGGCTCCTGTGGCGATCAGCTCTTTAACCACGATTGCTGAGCGGGAAACGGTCTTTAGTACGCGCAGGTTTCCACGCTCCAACCGCTTCGCGATGACCACCTCGCTCTCGCGCGTCAACAGCGGCACGACGCCCATTTCGCGCAGGTACACGCGCACAGGATCACTCGTCTTATCACCGAGCGAAGCCGTCAGTTCGAGTTCGCCCTCTTCGCGGCGCGTTTCCTCGTCCTGCCCTCGGGCAACGGCTTGCTCCGCCGCTTCAGGGACCGTCCGCGCGGCCTTGGCATCTAAAACATCTTCATAGATATTTATTCCTTCGGCCTCGAAAACGGAGAAAACGTTATCAATCTGTTCCGGGGATTGTTCCTCGGCCGCGAGGAAGTCGTTCACCTGGTCGTAGAGCAGGTATCCTTGCTCCTTACCTAATTTGGTCAGGCTCTGGACCTGCTCCTGTTGTTCCTGTAAATCTCGCGACAATGGTTTCTCCCATTAACCCACTGCCAGAATTGACCCAGCTTTCCTTGCGCCCTCAACGTCCCCCAGCGGGGACACGTAGGCCCTGCATGATAGACGGCGAACATGATGGGCGGATTGCAGCTTTTGCTGCCGCAAGCTGCTCAACGCTAACAGGACCCAGGTTGTCCCGATGCCCCCGTGTATGGCGCGATTTCTTGTTGTCGGATGTGCGCACTGTCAGTATACACGAATGGCACCGCCTCCGAGGTTCTTCCGCATACCGTGGCAGCTCTACAGTTGCGCTTGCAGGACTTCCCCCGGAAGCGCAACCATCGTGGGCCGATACCCTGTTTGCTTACGAGGAGCGGGAGCTTGAGTCCGTTCCCTGTTTTCCGAGAGATGGCCATCCACTGGGATCCTCTCCATCCGAATGCCGAGAGTGCGCTCCAATTGAAATAGCTCGGAGCGCTGCTCGTTGGCGAATAGAGTCGAAGCGACACCTTTTCTGCCTGCGCGTCCCGTGCGCCCCACGCGGTGGATGAAATTCTCCGCCACTTCGGGCAAGTCGTAGTTGATGACGTGGGCGATTTGCTCGACGTGGATTCCGCGTGCAGCAAGGTCCGTCGCCACAAGTACGCGGTAGCGTCCCTGCTGAAATCCGGTCAACGCCGCGGTGCGTTGCGATTGTGAACGGTCTCCGTGGATCGTCGCCGCGACGATACCATCGCGCATCAAGCCTTTAGCGATGCGCTCGGTGCCGCGCTTGGTGCGAGAGAATACCAGGCAGCGGCCGCTTTCCTGGTTGAGCAAGCGGCGCAGGAGTTCCGGCTTTCCGCTAACGGCAACTTCAAACGCCTGGAGCCGCACATTTTCGGCCGGTTTCAATGTTGAACCCAGAGCGACACGCACCGCGCTTCTCGTGTAGTCCTTCACCAGGCGGGCCATGTCTCCTTCCATCGTTGCCGAAAAACACATGGTTTGGCGCTCTTTCGGCAGCGTCGAGACGATCCTGCGGATCGCGGGGAGAAACCCCATATCCAACATACGGTCCGCCTCGTCCAGTATGAGCACCTGCAGATTGCGAAATTGCACCAGATTGCGGTCCAGATAGTCTTCCAGCCGGCCGGGGGTCGCCACGATTACACTGGCTCCGTTGCGGATGGCTCTTAGTTGTTGACCTTCGGCGAGACCGCCCACGACCAGGGCAGCCGCTGCGAGTTGCTTGCCGCGCAACGCGTTGTACTGATCCAGGACCTGCATGGCCAGTTCGCGCGTGGGAACAAGCACGAGCGCTGCAATTCCCGGTTTATTCAATTGCAGCAGCCTTTCCATCACAGGGATGAGAAACGCCAGGGTCTTGCCCGTCCCGGTTTGCGCTGTTGCCAGCACATCTTTGCCTTCCAGTGCGGGAGGAATCGCGGCGGCTTGCACCGGTGTAGGCACCGAAAAGCCGCTCGACGAAATATGCTCCTTCAGGTAAGGAGAAATCGGTAGTTCTGAAAAATTTTGCATTTTACTTTCTTACTAGCGGCTGGGGTCGCACGGCCTCCCTTGTGTAAGGGCAGGCACGGTGACGCAGATCGCCAGACTTGTTTTGAATTACGCCGAAAACGAACGGAGGAAACGTGGGGCGGGGATTCTCAGATCAGAGTACAAACCAAAGGGACCGCACAACACTGCCGCGGTATTAAGCGCATAAGAAGAGTATCACATCTCGACGAAGCGTGCTTCTCGAATGCGCAAATACTGTAAAATCGTGTGCTATGGCAAACAGGCAGGAACTTGGCGCGGGGTTCGCAACAACAGCCGGGCAAACCGCGGACTTGCAAAACTTCAACGCAGATCCTTCCCGGCCTTGTCGCTGAGGCTAGGACAGCTTTGCTTTACTGTGCCCCCGCGGGCTCTTTCTGTTCTTGACCCACCGCCGGATCGCATTTTTCCTTGACTCCACCTGCATCAGTTTCTGCACGTCCTCAGCATCCCGATGCTTCTGCATGGCCGCGCCACGGCTCTCGGGAAAGTGCAGGGGGTCCCTCAGGCTCTGCAGTTCGCGATAGTAGTAGAGAGCACTTGGCCTTTTTTGCCGGAACCTCAGGCTCTTCAGGAACTCCACTTCTTCTCGGGTGGCATCCCCGCTCAGAGCAGCGTTGTGGAGGAACTCCTGGAAGCCCGCTTCCTCTTCGGAGGAATGCGCGCTGCCCGTTTCCACGAACTGAAATTTCATGGACGGCGTTGCGGCCAGTCCTCGGTTCAAGGCGATTTCCATTCCAAACGTCCTTAAATCGATGTCCCAGGAATCAATCATGGGATCCAGAAATGCTGCGCATTGATCGATGGAGACGTTGAACACATCCGTATCCAGAAAATCCAAGGTGCTGGCCCGCATCTCCTCGGGGGATTGGCGGCGCAGTTTCGCGGCGCTTCGCGGCCAATTATCAGTTTCCAACTCCTGCCGGGCGATCCCCTTCGTCACGTCCAGCAGCGTCTGGGTCACCAGTCTCTCCAGTTCCCCAAAGGCCTGGTTCTCAAAAATCTCGCGCACTTGTGTGTGCTTTTCCGTTCTGCATTTCCGGATGATCAACTCGCGCACTTCCTTGAACAAAGGTGCGGGTGGATCGGCCAGTTTTTTCTTCAATTCCTCCCGGCGTTGCGCTTCCACCATCGCCGAAAGTTGCCCCTTGGGCAGCTTTAAAAAGGCGTTCATCTTCTCGTACAGGTCCGTGCGATCGGCTGCCGGAGGCGCCTTCTTTCGCGTGAGCAGTTGGGAGATATAAGACTCGGTGACCTGGGCGGCCGCCGCCAGGTCCCGCTGTTCCAGGCCCAGTTCTTTCAGCCGCTGTTGAATCACGAAACAAACGTCCACGGTTGTTCCCTCCGTATTAACAGACGCAGTAAAGTGCATCTTATACGAAACTAAAGTACTTGACAAGGTTGGTGAAGTGGCGCATTCTAGAAGTGCGATCAAGGCTGCTTTCAGGTCTTCCCGGGCCGTGCTTTCCCCTGAACCTCTTCCGGCGATCGTTTGCGCCGCACTCGCCACGATTCTCGCTGCCTTGTTGAACGGCAGGACCGTTCGTTTGAAGGCTTTCTAGTCGCTCCCGGTGATGGCACCGATCTTTTTTTGAAGGAAGGAAAAGAGGTACGAAAAGGAAACGCGTATGACAAAACTCTATGTTGGGAATCTGTCGTTTGGCATGACGGACGAAGGCCTGCAGCAGCTTTTCATTGCAAAGGGATATCAGGTGGCCTCGGCTCGCGTCATCACTGACCGTGAAACCGGGCGCTCGCGCGGTTTTGGCTTCGTGGAGCTGGGAGCGGCTGACGACGCTGCCAAAGCCATCGGCGAATTCAATGGCATGGATATCGAAGGCCGCGCCTTACAGGTGAATGAAGCGCGTCCCCAGGAATCGCGTGGCGGCGGGGATCGTTCCGGCGGTCGCGGTTACTCCGGAGGACGCTCTGGCGGTGGAGAAGGCCGGCGGCGCTACTAACTGCCCGGGAGCTCCACGGCGATTTTTTGTACCTTTGATGCCCGTCTTCGCACACCGTTCGCGGCGCGCGGCGGACGAAGCCTGTTGTTAATTGGAGGCTCTTCTAATGACAGTTTCGGTTGGCCAGTACATCAAGCATTTTCAATATGGGTGTGGGGTCATCACGGAATCCGGTTCAGACCGCACCACAATCGATTTCGACACTCATGGCCTTAAGCTTTTCGTCACCAGCCTGATGGTCGTCGAACCTGCGGAAGGAACACCTCCGAAACGGCGTCGCGCCAAGCGTGTTAAGGCGCTGAAGCCGCCTCCGACACTGGCTGCCAAGGTATTCGTGCCGGGTGCTAAGTGAGCACCGGTGTCATCGTTCAGTACATCGGCTTCCAGGCGAAGCCACTCTCACGGGAGTACATCTTTCATGTCCGCGGGCCTGGCGAAGACCGCGACTTTACTCTGAACATTGCGAACGAGGCCTTCATCTCTCATCGCGCCCGCTATCAGGATGCTCCGTCCATTTGCTCGGAGAGGTTGCAAGCGGAACTGGCCGCTCATTCAAACAGCCCCGCGGAAACACAATTTGTGATTACGAGCGCGGAATTGGATTCCTATCGGGCGGCTCGCTTACCGAAGACTCCTCAAAAACTCTGGGGACGCAAGCCACAAGAAGATTTCTAGCCGCCTGATCCTCATGATGGGGCGCCACTTGGAACTTCTCCGTCCTTACCGGGCGTGCCCCCCAAGCCCTTCGAAATTGCGGGAACTCCTCAGGTTGCGATCGCTCCCCACGTTTCTTTTCACCCCTGCACCTGCTTACGTTCTCAGCGTGAGCACAGGGCACGGCGCTTGCCGCACCAGTTCGTAGGCGGTCGCCGAAGGCAATTGCCCCGCGAGTTTTGGACTGCCCCGCAAGCCTAATACGAGCAGGTCGGCGTCCTGCTCCGTCGCCGTTCGCAAAATTTCCTGCGCTGCTTTGCCAAACCGCACCAGAAACTCCGGCTCGCAAGTATTCTTGCAGGCCGCTGGCATTCCCTTCTTCAGCCGTTTGACCAGGAATTCCCGGACAATCTCGTGGCCCTCTTGCGATGGGCCACCGCTCTCCTCCACCACATTCAGCACCGTGAGCTTCGCCTGGTATGCGCGCTCCAGTGCGAACGCCAAACTCGCGGCTCGTTCGGCGTGTGGCTTCAGGTTTGTCGCATACAACAATCGCCGCAACTCCGCCTTCTTCCCGGCCTCGACGCGCACCTCAGGGCCCACGCTCAGGATCGGGCACTCCGCCAGGCGGAAAACCTCCTCGGCCACCGCCCCCAGCAGGAGTTTCTTCTGCGATGTGCGCCCATGCGTGCCCATCGCCAGCAGATCAATTCCGTGCGACTTGATCAGTTCCTGCAGCACCGGCCACACTTGCCCTTCGACCAGTAACTCCTCGTGTTCCACATCCCCCATCGCCGTGGAATCGATCCATCGGCGCAATGCGCCGATCGCAAATACTTTGGCTTTCTGAATGGCTTCCGCCGACGATTCCGGCGAGATGAAGTGGAAAACCTGCGAGGGAATCACGTGCGCCAGGTACACCTTGCTCTTGAAGCGGCGAGCAATCGTCAGCGCGTACTCGAGCGCGCCTCGTGCCCCTTCCGAAAAATCCGTGGCCACCAGAATCCGACGAAACTCCACAACAGGCTTGCTTGGGTCGTCCCTGACGGTCACTTTCCCTGTGGACATGATGTGTGCGTGCTCCGCATAACGTGTGACAAGTCGATTTAAGTAGGTGATGCACGTCACAGACCAATACACCATCCGTAATTAATTGTAAATAAACGTTTTAGACAGCCATTTTCGGGGTCATTTGCCACTCTGCGGCAGATCACCCAATTCTGTAGAGTTTCCCCCCACCCCAACGTCGACCCTGTGCTCCGGTATTCCCTCCCTAGGACCAGTGGTATCATCCCCAAGATGTCGGCTCCGGTTCCAACCAAGCCCCGCGAAGAAACCTTCATCGAAGAGATGAAGCGTTACCTGCACTTCGGTGAGAACGAGGCCATCTTACTCAAGCGTCTCCTCCCGCGCATGGAAAAGCATCTCCCCGAAATGGCGGAGCGTTTTTACACCCAGATTCCCCACCATCCCGGGGCGAACCGCGTTTTCACTGGTGGCGAAGCCCAGGTCATGCGGCTCAAGTCCACTCTCCAGGCTTGGGGCCGCGGCCTCTTCAACGGCGTGTACGACGACCGCTACGCTGACGATCGGTTCCAGATCGGCTTCCGCCACGTGCGCATCGCTCTCGACCAGAAATACGTAATCAGCGCCATGGGCGTGGTGCGCTCGTTTCTTCTGGAGAAGCTGTTCGACGAATTTCCCAACCGCGAGGAGCGCCTCGCCTATTCCCAGGCCCTCAGTAAGATCCTCGACCTGGACCTCAACCTCATGTGCGATTCCTACTTCCGCGCCACCATGGCGCACCTGCAAAGCCTCAATCAGGAACTCGAGCAGGCCGGCTTGCAACTCGCCGAAGCCAACGCCATCAAGGACGAATTCCTCGCCCAGGTTTCCCACGACCTGCGCACGCCTCTCAATTCCATTCTCAGCTTCACCAAACTCGTCCTTGATGGTCTGTGCGCCAGTCCCGAGGAGGAAAAAGAAGTTCTCCGCGATGTCTTCAGCAGCGGCCAGTTGCTTCTTCGCCTAGTCAACGATCTTCTGGACATTTCCTCCATCGAAGCGGGAAAGCTGGCGCTGCAACTCGAGGAACTCGATCCCCGGGCCGTCCTCGATGCCACCTTGCCTCTCGTCGCTGTGCAGGCGGCTTCCCGAAATCTGCGGCTCGTTGACGAAACACTGGAGCAGCAACTCCCGCTCGTGCGGGGCGACGAAATCCGTTTTCGCCAGGTGCTCCTCAACCTGCTCTCCAATGCCGTGAAATTCACTCCCAGCGGAGGGGTAACGATTCGTGGCTCTGTCAACCACGCGCAAGGCTTACTGCGCATCGAAATTGAGGACACCGGCATCGGCATTCCGGCGGACAAGCGCGACACCGTGTTCGAGAAATTTGTCCGCCACGATCCCGCGGCGCTGCGCGGAATCTCCGGTTCCGGCCTCGGCTTGGCCATCGCCAAACGCCTCGTCGAAATGATGCACGGCAAAATCGGTTTGGAAGGCGGCTCCAACGGCCATGGCTCCGTCGCCTGGTTCACGCTCCCGCTGGCCGCGCGCGCGCAGCGGCCGGAGGCCCAGCCCGCATGAATCAGCCCGCCCAGCAAGGAAGGAAGCAGCGCATCATCATCGTCGAAGATAACGCCCTGGTCGCCAAGTTTTTCCAGATGGCTCTGGAACGTGCCGGCGGTTTTTCCTGTCTCGTCACCGAAGATGTGGCTGGCATTCTACGCGAAGTCACGGCGGGCGAAGTCGACCTCGTCCTGCTCGATGTCTCACTGACCAATGCCGAATGGGACGGCCGTAACGTCAACGGCGTCGAACTCTGCCGTCTTCTCAAGGAAAAATCCCCGTGCCGCCTTCCCGTGCTCCTCGCTACTGCCCATGCCATGAGCGGTGACCGCGAACGCCTCCTCGAATCTTCTGGCGCCGATGGCTACCTCGAAAAGCCCATCTACGAATCCGCCCAACTCGTCGCCAAAGTCCGCGAACTTATGGCTTGACCCGCCTCGCTTGCAGACGCGGTTCCACGCTGCCTCTTGGTTTTTCCTCGCTGTTGTAGGGCTGGCCTTCCGAGGCGGGCCGCTATTGAGTCCTCTTTGTAGCGGCCCAGCACTGCTGTGCCCCGCTCGTGTGTGCCGCGCATGTTCGACAGCTTGGAAGTGAAAGTCCGCAAGGGCTCAACTCGCTGAAACGCCGCATGCGGATCCGCATGTACGGTGGTGCGGCAGGGGAAGACGCGCAACCGTCCCCCTATGCCTATCTTGGACCGAGTAATTAGGTCTGCGATCAGGCCATCAGGCGCGGGCGGGCCAGCGGCAGAACCTTGCGGGAATGCATGGGCTTGGCGTAGAGATTCGGGCGACGGGCAAAAGATGGCATCTGCGGCGCGGGTGGACTGACGGCCGCGGGCAAAGGCTGCATGGGAATGCGCGAGGTTTCCCGCATGAGTTCCATGCGGCCGCGCACCTTGAATTTGGCGAGCAAGGAAGAAACGTGGAACTTCACCGTGCGTTCGGAAAGGTTTAGTTCGGAAGCGATTTCCTTGTTCGCCAAGCTGCGAAGAATGCCGTCGAGGACTTCTTGTTCGCGGCGGGTGAGCCGCACAGCGCTCTTGACCTTGTGTCCTGCTTGCAGGAGTTCCTGAGCCTTTTCCTCCAAGTCACCCAGGCATTCCTGCGGCGCGGGAACCATAATCATGTAGTCGCTGGGGGATTGGCCTCGGACCAGGCAATGCATGGCGAGGAGCCCGGCAGCATGCTCGACGGGAAGTTCGCCAGCGGGACCGGCTTCGACATGGAAATGGGCTGCACCAGAGGATTTTTCGTAAAAGAGGTACAGAAAGGGTGAGGGAGCGGGTTTGGATTGGGTAATAGGATGCGTTGCGACTGATCTGCGGATCAATTTCACGTGCACTCCTCCGATAGTGCTTCGCGGTGGGAACGAAGCGCTCCTGTAGATTGGACTTGCGTTTACCTCCTGTGGAGGTCGCCCGGAATCACCGGTCAAGCGGACAGGGCGCGAGCTGGGTCAGGCTTGGTTACCCCGATGACGTGAAAAGCTAACTTCACCACCCAGGGGTAAGCGAGAAGGAGTCCCCGTCATAGCGCTTGCAAAAATCACACCTGACCAAGGTAGTGATTAGCATCCGGGGTGCCGCTGAACAGGGAATTTATGATGCAATTTTTCAATGACTTAGGCAGGGGGAAAAATGACAAGGCGTTGAAAGCTGGGTAGAAATTGCGTGGGCGAGGCATTTTTTGCGCTTTTCGCGACGCTATCAGCAATTACGGGGTAAGAACGCGGGTCTGCTCCGGCGAGATCAGTTCATAGCCAATGCCCCGCCAGCGAAGGCGGCGACCGAACGAGGATAGAAAATTCAGCAAATACAGAAATGGAACAACCATGGTCAAAAGGATGTACATCCAGGACTGGGCCATGATCTGCGACCTGAAGGGCGGAAGGGCTTCAGTGGCCCCAATGACCCGCACGGCACCGCGAATGGACGCGAGCAAGAAGGGCAGGACCAGCAAGGACATAACGTGGAAAGCCGGACGGGAATCGATGGTAAGACTGAGGGCAAGGTACAGGCCCATGATCGCGGTCAGGCAATAGAGAAAATGGGCGGCGAAGGCGGAAGCCCATAAATTGTGACGATAGACCCGTGTGACGGTTATCTGGCGGTTTGTAAACTCAAGCAGACCTGAATAGTCCAATTGGACGTAGGAGACAGTCAGGCATTCGGGCAGAAAGACAATGCCGCGCCCGGTGCGTTCCACCATCATGGTCAGGGAATAGTCGTCGCTGAAGGAGTACTGCCAGACGTCGAGCATACCGATCTCTTCAAAGAGCTTGCGGCGGATGGCGGTGCCGCCGCCCCAGCAGAAGTTTTTTTGATGATCGCCCAGCATGGTCACGACAGAAGCATTCCAAGCGGCGAGGAGAGCGCTAGGCAAGTCATTATGATTGGGAATAAACCAGCGCATAGTGGTGGTGGCGCCGATGCGGGAATCCGTCAGCGGGGCAACGAGGTGGTGCAGCCAGGATTTGCCGGGTCGGCCATCGGAATCGGTGAAAACCAAGACCTCAAATTCGGGAGGAAGTTGTTCGACGGCGGTGCGAAGATTGTGGACCTTTTCGCTGCAATTTTGCGGTTTGCCGGCAATCACGACAGTGGCCTTGACGCGGGAGGATGCCGCAACACGTTTTACGATGCTGTAGGCCGGATCGGATTCGGAGGCAAGAACAAAGAAGACCTCATAGTTCTGGTGGGCGAACTCGCACAAGGAGACGAGATTGCGTTCGAGGCCGGGTTCCAGGCCGCGGCACGGGCAGATGACGGCGGTATGCGGGGCAAAAAACCCCGGGTCGGTCCTGAGGCGGCGACGCACGTAGGCGAGCCACTGGATACCCTGCCAAAGAAGGTAAAGGCCCGCGGCGATCTGCACGATCGCCAGGATTTCAAAGAGAGTTTCCACGCAAGCCGAGCATAACAGAGAGAAGCGGTGTGGGAATCGGGATGTCCAGAGGTAGAATCGCAGAGGTAAACACCCGCAAGTGGAAGGAGAGGACATACATGACCGGACGAGTGGATAGTTCGATGGTGACCACGGGAACCGATCTGCAAGGGTACCGTGTGGTGAGAAATTTCGGAATCGTACGGGGCATCACGGTGCGCTCGAGGAGCGTGCTGGGCAACCTGGCTGCAGGGATTCAGACGATTGTGGGCGGAAACATCACGGTGTTGACGGAGCTGTGCGAGAAGGCGCGTGAAGAGGCGTACGAACTGCTGCTGCAACATGCCGCACAACATGGCGCGAACGCGATCCTGGCGATGCGCTATGACGCGAACGAAGTAATGCAGGGCGTGACGGAAGTGCTGGCGTACGGGACGGCAGTGCAGGTGGAAAAGATTAGCTAAGGTTTTCCGGCAGTTCGATGGTAGAAGCTGTACGGCTTTCACGTGTCGCGCGCGGGGAAACCGATTTTTGGCGGTAATGCGCTGGAGCTCTAGCGCGTTGTCGGGATTTTTGCGTCCGAAGGAGCCTGAAGAATTTCCTCAGTCAGTTCGGTGGTCAGCGTTTCAATGCTGGTGAGCGAGCGGCTGGCCGCAACGCGCGCTTTTTCCAGAAAAGAAGAATCGAGAAGAAAGGCGCAACGATCGACGAAGGGGTGACTGGCCACCTCGAGCGGCTTTCGCGCGCGGCGGGCGGGACCCGCTTTCGCCAAAATCGCCTGATACATCTGCAAGTCCGCTTGGAATTCCAAAGCGTCGCCGGCATTCCAACCCTGTTGGTGTGTGAGTGCGGCCAGGTATTTCTGTTGGAAGGCGGCGGCGAATTTGCGTCTGGAGCGCACGGGAACCTTCGCGCCGCCGGGAGCGGCAGCCGCTTCGGCAATTTCCAAAGCACGCGCGGACATCGCCAGCAAAGCTTCGCGCTGCAAAAGGGTCAGAAGGTCGCGGTAGAGCGCCGCGTGCACTTGCAAGCCGAAGCGTCCGTGTTCGACGACATAGGAATCCACGAAGCGCGGAACGATGCGTTCCCGAAGCAGAGCTTCACCCAAGCGCTGCGCCAGGATGGCGGCGAGATCAACGGAGCCGGATTTGGGGTGCGCTTTCAAGACGAACTCATATTAGCAGGTGTTGCGAGCTGACATGGCTGAGGAAGCGAAAAAGGAAGGGTAGCAAAGACTGGGCAACCCCAAAAAGTCAATAGGCCCGGCGGACAGCGTGCCGGGCCTTTGTTAATCAAAGAGGAGTTTCAGTGCACGGCTTGGGTTGAGTCGCCGACACCGGGCTGCGGCGGTTCCGGTTCGGGGACGACGGGCGCGATGGGATCTTTCTCGAGGGCATGCTCGAGAACTTCATCGAGGGTGCGCACGTAGGCGATCGTCAGGTCGCCCAGGATTTCGGGCGGCAGATCGGCGACGGCGTTGGGCTCGTTGTCCGCAGGCAGAAGCACATGCTTGATTCCAGCACGCTTCGCACCCAGGACTTTTTCCTTCACGCCACCAATGGGCAGAACCACGCCGGATAGGGTCATTTCACCGGTCATGGCCAGGCGATTCTTCACCGGGCGGTTGGTCAGCAGGCTGACGAGCGAGGTAACCATCGCCGCGCCAGCAGAGGGGCCATCCTTTGGCACCGCGCCGGAAGGCACGTGGATGTGAATGTCTGACTTGCGGAAAAAGTCCGGGTCGATGCCGTAGCGTTCGGCGTTGGCACGGGTCCAGGTCAAAGCAGCGGTCATGGATTCCTGCATGACTTCGCCGAGATGGCCGGTCATGGTGAACTGCTTGCCGCCGCGCATGCGGCTGGCTTCGATGAAGACGATGTCGCCGCCTACGGGAGTCCAGACGAGGCCGACGGCGACGCCGGGCTTTTTTACGCGCTCCTCGACCTCCTTCTCCGTGCGGAACTTCGGCACACCGAGGAATTCGCGCACCACTTGCGGCGTGACCACCATCTTGTCGGGCTTGCCTTCGGCGATGCGGCGAGCCTGCTTGCGAACGAGGGTGGCGATTTCGCGCTCGAGATTGCGCACACCCGCTTCGCGCGTGTAGCTGTGGATGATTTCCTGCAGCCCTTCCTCGGAAAATTCGAGCTGCTCGCCTTCCTTGATGCCGTGTTCCTTGGTTTGCTTCGGAATCAAGTATTTGCGCGCGATGTGGATCTTCTCTTCGCCGGTGTAGCCGGGAAGTTCGATGATCTCCATGCGGTCGCGCAGAGGATCCGGGATGGGATCCATCCAGTTGGCGGTGGCGATAAAGATGACCTTG
>Ga0326728_10015994_pt1 | contig 15438 bp, 14 predicted proteins | sample MB3enrmetagenome_FD_207602 | JGI IMG/M metagenome (GOLD analysis project Ga0326728, IMG submission 207602) | Lab enriched peat soil microbial communities from McLean, Ithaca, NY, United States - MB31MN | ecosystem: Environmental > Terrestrial > Soil > Wetlands > Peat | place: USA: New York...
GGGAAAAAGTCACGGCTCGACAGAGGGCATGTGACCACCGCATGGGTTACAGAGGGTGACCACCGCATGGGTTACACTTTGCGGCACAAATGCCTTGGAAAAAGAACTCCGACCAGGAGCAGCGTTGGGGATTTGTCCAATTAGTTATGCGGGCCAAAATATGCCTTGCCGAGCTATGCCGACGATCCGGAATCAGCAGAAAAACAGCATACAAATGGATGGCTCGTTTTAAGGAGGGCGGGCGTCGGGGGTTGCGGGATCAAGAGCGGGCTGCGAAGCGAGTTCATAACCGACCGAAGGAGAAATGGTTTGCTCGCATTCGACGTTGCAAACGCCAGCATCCGGGCTGGGGCGGCCCGAAAATCCATTGGCTTTTGAAAAGGCGCTTTGGCCGGATCGGATCGCCTTCCGCAACCGCGATTGGCCGTTGGCTGCGAAGTTGGGGCCTAACGCGGCGAAGGCGCACGCGTGTCCGCAAAGGGGCGACCCTTCTGCGGCCCGCCTTGGCCGAAGCCCGACATCCCAATGAGGTTTGGACCGTGGATTTCAAGGGATGGTTTCGCACGGGGGATGGCACCCGAGTGGAACCCTTGACGGTGCGGGATTTAGCCAGTCGCTACGTTTTGGATTTTTGTTTGATGCCGCGGCAAAATGTGGAGGCGGCGCGGATGGCCTTTGAGAGAATCTTCCGGAAATACGGAATGCCCCAGGTAATCCGGTCCGATAATGGGTCTCCCTTTGGTTCGACAGGAGCCTTGGGCTTGACCCGCTTAAGCGCCTGGTGGGTCAAATTAGGCATCCGGGTGGAGTTCATTGAGCCGGGACATCCCGAACAGAACGGAGCGCATGAACAGATGCATCGGGTTTACAAAGCCGAGACGTTGAATCCCCCCTCTGCCAGCGTACGCGGACAAAAGCAAAGGACCCGGCGATGGTGCCGGGAATACAATTACCAGCGTCCGCACGAGGCGCTGGGGATGGAGGTGCCGGCAGACTATTACCGAAAAAGCAGGCGTGAGATGCCGGAAGGCAAGAAGCCCTGGAAATACGCGCCTGGATGGGAAAGCAGGCTGGTCAAAGGCAACGGGATGATTTCGCTGGAGGGGCGAAGCCGATTTGTGGGGGAGGCTTTTGAAAAGGAGCGGGTTGGATTGAAGCGGATGCCACCGGGAAAGTGGGAAGTGTTTTTTGGGCCTTGGTTGGCGGGAGCGCTTCACGATGTAGATTCGGGAGGAATTCGGGCTGTGGTTTACCGGAAAAAAAAGAAGCGATGAGAAGAAAATTCCATGCGCCGCTTCGCGGCTCCGCTCCGGCTCGCTACGCTCGCCTCTGCTCCGCCGCGAAGCGGCGCACCCTCCTCAAAGTGTAACCCATGCGGTGGTCACCAAGTGTTACCCATGCGGTGAGCACCCCCCGAGTCTCGCCCTGCCATCCAACGACGACGCCTTCCGCCGCCTCATCTACGCGGCCAGGATTTTGACCCAGTTCTGGTAGCATTTTTCAATGCTTCCCAAGCCCGACATGGTGACTTCCTCCTCGATATTATACCATTGCAGGTTCGGGCAACTGGCGCAAGCGGCGAGGACCTCGGCCCACTTGACGCTGCCCTCGCCGACGATGTCGCCGCGAGTGGCGGGATTCCAATCCTTGATGTGCATGCTGACCAGGCGGGAGTTGTATTTCTTGATGACAGCGATGGGATCGCCCCCCGCATGGACGCAGTGACCGACGTCCAGTTGGACGAAGACGTCGGGGCCGGCCTTGTCAAAGAAAAGGTATTCGGGGATCTGGCCGTCCACCGCGGTGAACTCCGCCGTGTGGTTGTGGTAGCCGAGGCGCAGGTTGAGCGGCTTGAGTTTGGCGGCAACGGCGCTGAAGTTGTCCGCCATCTTGGTCCAGTCATCCACCGTCCTGGCGTTGCCCATGGCGATAATGAGTTTGTCGTTGCCGAGAGTCTTGTTGAAATCCACCTCTTTCTGGAAGCCGGCGTCTCCCATGAGGACGTTCAGCCCTCCCTGAATGTGGGAACCGCAGGCTTTGAGGCCGTTGTCATCGAGCATTTTTCGCAAGTCGGCGGCCGTCTTGCCGGCGTAGCCGGCAAATTCGACGCCTTCATAGCCGATCTTCTTGATGCCGGCCAGGACTCCCGGCACGTCTTTGTTAAAGTCGTTGCGCACGGAGTAAAGTTGGACGCCGATGGGACATTTCTTGTAGGCGGCGGCGAGGAGGCTGGAGGGAGTGGTCATAAGGGCGGCGGCGCCCGCGGTGGCGGCGCCGATGAATTCGCGTCGGGTGCATTGAGACATAAGTTATCCTGGTGTTTGAGTTGTTTGTGTTCGGTTAAATTTCCCATCCTTTGCGGAATTCCGGGTGGACGAATTGCGAGGCTTCGGGGGCGTTCTTGGCCAGCATGTTCGGCCCGTCCCATTCGAGTTTCTTGCCGGCGCGCAGGGCGACGCAACCCAGCACCATGATCTCGGTGAGGTAGGCGGCGATGTCGAAATTGGAATAGGCCGCCGGGCCGCCCTTGCAGGCGGCAATCCACTCCTGGTGATGCGCGTCGCGTCCGGGCAGGGTGTTGCGCGGGATGGTTTGCGGGACGGCCTGCACCGCCGGGTGCTGGGCGCCGGGGCTGAATTCCTTTTCATCCTTGAGCTTGATCATGAAACTGGTGCCATAGTCGCTGTCGGAAAAAATCTGGCCTTTGTCGCCCACCATCAAACAGCCGCTGCCGGGAATCCGGTTATTAAAGGCGGGCAGTATGTCCGCCGTGACTTCGGCGGGAGGTTTGTTGTTGCCGTCATGATACCGGCCCCCGGAGGCGTTGGGGTTGCGGTTGCCGCCGTCGTACCAGCGGAAGGTGAGCGGGTCCAGGCCTTCGCGGGCCGGGAATTGAAAACGGATGTTGGATTTGATCGGGTAGCAATCCTTGGTCAGGTCCACGGATTCGGCTTCGATTTCGGTGGGGTAGCCGAGTTTGAGTCCCCGGAACGGGAGGTTGCAAGTGTGGCAGGCCATGTCGCCCAAAGCGCCGGTGCCGAAATCTATCCAACCGCGCCAGTTGAACGTATGATAATAATTGGGGTACTGTTGGGAGGCGGTGGGGTTTTTCCCCTTGAAAGGCCGCATGGGCGCCGGACCGATCCACAAATCCCAATCAAAACCCTCCGGGACCGGGTCCGAGCCTTCAGGCCGCGGGATGCCTTGCGGCCAGATGGGGCGGTTGCTCCAGACATAGACATCATGGACTTGGCCGATGATGCCCGATTGAATGACTTCCACGCCGCGCCGGAAGCCGCTGGCGGAGCTTCCCTGATTGCCCATTTGGGTGGCCACTTTGTTTTCGGTGGCCAGCCTGCGGAGCAGGCGCGCCTCGTAGACGGAATGGGCCAGCGGTTTCTGAACATAGACATGTTTGCCCATTTGCATCGCCGCCGCGGCAATATAAGCATGCAAGTGGTCGGGCGTGGCGATGTTCAGGGCATCGAGCGTCTTCTCCTTATCGAGCATTTTCCGGAAATCCTGGTAGTAGGTGGCGTTGGGATACATGGTGCGGACGCGGGCGCCGACTTTTTCGTCGGCGTCGCAGAGGGCGATGACGTTTTCATTGACGAACGCCCCGGCGTCGCTCGCGCCCTGGCCGCCGTAGCCGACGATGGCGATGTTGAGCTTGTCGCTGGCGGAAACCAGGCGGGGGACGCCGCCTGCCGCCACACCGCCCGCAGCCATGGCGGACATTAGGATGAACTTGCGGCGGGATAAACCGTCGCCGGACGCATTGGATGAATTATTTGAGATCATGGCGGCCATTATGCCGGTTGGATTTCTTCCGCGCAAGACTTTTTTCGGCACTTCTTTTGACGCGCCGGGATGGAAGGGGCATCCGGCGCTTATTGAGGCTCCGGTCCAAATCCTAATCTTAATCCTAATCCTAATCTCAATCGTTTTTGTGAAAGCGGATTGAGATTAAGATTAAGATTATGATGAAGAGAAAGAGAGGAGCACCCTTACGGTGTTTTTTCCGGGGCCGGCACAGGAACGAATTTGACGCAGACAGCAGAGGAGGCCTCGAGGACTTTGCCGGACGGGGCCAACATGCCGGTGGCGGGATCCAGGTTGAAGATGACGATGTTGCCGGGACTCTGGTTGGCGGCGAAAAGGAATTTTCCAGAGGGATCTATCGCGAAATGCCGGGGAGTTTTTCCCCCGCTGGAAACGCGCTGAAGGAAGGCCAGGTTCCCGCTCGCGGCGTCTATGCCGAAAACGGCAATGCTATCATCACCCCGATTGGAGCCGTAGAGGAATTTCCCGGAAGGATGGACGGCGATCTCGGCGGCGGTGCTGGCGCCGGTGAAACCCTGGGGCAGCGAGGAAACGGTCTGCAACTCCGTCAGGACGCCGGCGGTGGCGTCGTACCCATAAGCAGCGATGGTGGAATTGATTTCGTTGATGACGTAAGCCCGGCGGCCGTCGGGACTAAAAACCAGGTGGCGGGGGCCGGCCCCGGGTTTGGTGGCGGTGAAAGCGGGCTGATTGGCGGCCAATGTCCCCTGGGCGGCATCGAAACGGTAGCTCATGATTTTGTCCAGGCCGAGATCGCAAACGAAGGCGAAATGGCTGGCGGCATCCAGTGCGAAGCAGTGGGCATGGGGTTCGGCCTGGCGGCTTGGGTTGACGCTCTTGCCGGTGTGTTGAATGAAGGCGGTGGGCGATCCCAGGCGGCCGTCGGATTGGATGGGGAGACATTCAATGCTGCCGCCGGTGTAATTGGCCACCAGCACATTCCTGCCTTCGCGATCCACTGCCAAATGGCAGGGGCCGCGTCCGCCGGAAGTTTGCTGGTTCAAGAGGGTGAGTTTTCCCGTGGCGGCATCCATGGAAAAGGCGCTGACCGATCCGGCGGGTTTGCCCTCGAAGGTGTTGACTTCATTGACGGCGTAAAGAAAACGATGATTGGGGGAGATTTCCAGGAACGACGGACTGGGGGTCTCGGCGGCGAGGCCCAAGGAGGAGAGAGAGCCGGTGGCCGTGTCCATGCGCCAGGCGTAAATGCCTTTGCTCTGGGGGCCGGTGTAAGTGCCGACATAGACCAGGCAGGCGCCCGGGGCCGCAGGCGGCTGGGCGCCGGCGGCTCCGAGGACGGAGGAGCCAAGGAAAGGCAGCAGGGAAACAAATGCGAGCGTCAAATGGAAGGCGATTGATTTTGTCATGCCCCATGATTACCGCACAATCCCGCGCATGGCAAGAGAAACCCGCGCGAACGACTGGACGCGCGCCGGGCGGATTTCACTTCAAGGATATCAGTGTGTCCGAAGCGCCGGCCATAAATGCCGCGCAGCAAAAGTGCAGTCAATAGGGGAGGTTTCCCCGCATTCGGATGCCTCTTCTTGACCCAGCCGCGCGAATCCCTTTCGGAAAACTGATTTTGATTGACAGCGACGCCGATGGGAAAATCCGCCTTGAAAACGTCCTTCAGCCCGGGCGGCGGGGTCTGGGCGGCGGCGCAGCGGGCCAGGACCAGCGCGCCGGCGATGGAAAGGCTCAATCCGCGGAAGGCAGGCCATGGAACATGGAAGATATGCCACAGAGCGGGGCGGAGGGGCGCGGCGGGGCGGGGATGATTTTTCATGGGAGTTCGGGTTCAGACGGTTTGCGGACCGGATTTCTCGCGGCGTTCGGCGAGTTGGTTGGAGATTTGAATGGTCAGGCGTTTGTTGATCGGGCAGGCGATCAGCAAGAGGGTGCAGACGCCAAACAGGATGCCGACATGGACGCTGGACAACATCCGGAAGCCCAACAAATTCTCGCGCGTCGGAGCGGCCTTCGTGTTGTAGCCGTACAGGCCGGCCATGATCCAAAGGCCGGCGGCCATGCCGAGTTGGGTGTTCAGAAACGGGTCTTCGCCGTACGTTTCTTGGACACGCCCCCAGCGCGGATCGCGCGCCACGTCCACAACCGGTGTCAGCGCCTGATGCGCGCCGCGAACGCGCGTTTCCACGGCGGTCATGGCGTAGAGGGACTCGACCAATGCGGGATCAAACGTGCCGCCGAGAGCGATGGGCTGTGGAAAGCCGGTGGCCCCGATGGCGGCGTGGCCGTGCAGACATTCTTCGTGGAAGATCACCGGAATGCCGAGGCGCGAGTTCCCGATGAAGAACTTCTGGATGGCGTTGGTGAGCTCGGCGGTCGCGCGCGGCGATAAACCAATCCCGCCATCCATGGGTTTGCTCTTCGCGTCGCTGGGACGGCCAGCCTGTCCGATGCCGCGGCCCGTTTTGAACGCAACCTTCGCCTTGGCGAGATCAAAGTATTGCGCCGGTCTTGGCTGGCAGGGCGCGCACTCCGTGCGCGCCGCGGCGGGCAGAGGATTGCCCGCCCTGCCTTTTCCCCCTCCTTGGCGGACGCAGTACTCTTAATTGCATCCTTCAACCGCCCAGAGAGGAGGGATCGGTGATGTCGCCCTTGTTGAATTCCACGTAGGCCTCGGTCAGGTCGGCGGAATAGATCACCGCCGAGGCGCGGCCCAGATGCAAATGGATGTGCAGGTCAAAGGCCGGCGAAGCGCTGATTTTGCAAAGGACGCCAAAGGGAACGCCCGTCGGACGGCCGCGCCGAAGGGTATATGACACTTCCCGCCGCCCGGGCAGACTGTAACCGACATCAATCTTGTTCTCCACCAGCTCCGCCGCCGAATATCCCAGCGCGCACAGGATGCGGCCCCAGTTCGGGTCGCCCCCGCACCAACTGGTCTTCACCAGCGCGCTGTTGGCCACGGCGCGCGCCGCCGCGTCCGCCTCGCCCGGCGATTTGGCCCCCGCCACGCGAACGGTCACGAATCGCGACACCCCCTCGCCGTCAAGCACAATTTTCTTGGCCAGCGCCAGGGTCGCATGATCCAGCGCCGCCTGGAAAAGCCGGCGGTCCGCGGAGCGCGCGGCCAGCGGAGGGTTTGCGGCGCGGCCGTTGGCCAGGATCAGCACCGTGTCGTTGGTGCTCATGTCGCCGTCCACCGTGATGCGGTTGAAGCTTTTCGCCACGGCCTGGTTGAGCGCCTCTTGCAGGAATTGCGCTTCCACGGCCGCGTCGGTCGTCAGAAAACAGAGCATGGTCGCGTGCAAGGGCCGCAAGGGGGGCCGCGCCCCGGCCGGACTCATGCCCGGCTGGATCATGCCCGCCCCTTTGCAAATGCCGCCCAGCCGGGCTTTCCTGCCGCCCAGTTCAAACTCCAGCGCGATTTCCTTGGGCCGCGTGTCGCTGGTCATGATGGCTTCGGCCGCGTGCCGCGCCGGCTCCGGCCCTCCCGCCAGCAGGCGCGCGGCGTCCGCGATTCCCTGTTTGACCTGGGTCATTGGCAACGGCACCCCAATGCGCCCGGTGGAAGCGACCAAGACTTGGCGCGGGGAAATTCCCCCGCCGCGACAGGCCGCGGCCACCGCCCGGGCCATCGCCTGGGCGTCGCGCAGGCCCTGGCGTCCGGTGCAGGCGTTGGCGTTGCCGGAATTGGCCACGATGGCCCTGGCTGTCCCGCGCGCCACCCGTTCCACACAAAGCTTGACCGGCGCCGCGCAAATCCGGTTGGTGGTGAAGGTTCCCGCCACGGCGGCGGGCGCGTCGGAAACGATCAGCGCCAGGTCCCGTTTCCGGCCCTGGTTGGAGCCTTTGCCGGTGCCGAGCCGTTTGATGTCGCAGAACACACCGGCGGCGCGGAAGCCTTGCGGGACGGTGACGGAACCGCCGATGTCGTGGAAGGAAAGCAATTTCACCACTACCGCCTTTCCAGGCGCCGGCGCCGGGTTTCATCGAGTATTTTTTTTCGCATCCGCAAGTTGCGCGGCGTGGCTTCCACATATTCGTCCGCGCCGATGTACTCCAGCGCCCGTTCCAGGGACATTTTGAGCGGGGGGTCCAGTTGGATGCCTTTGCCATCGCCTGTGGAGCGCATGTTGGTCAGGCGTTTGGCCTTGCAAGGGTTGACCGGGATGTCGTTTTCCCGCGCGTTTTCGCCCACGATCATCCCCTTGTAGATTTTATCCCCCGGTTCCACCATCAAGCGCCCGCGTTCCTGCACCATGTTCAAGGCGTAGGCCATGGCTTCGCCGTCCTCCATGCTGACCAGCGATCCGTTCTTGCGCGCGATGACTTCCCCGCGGTGCGCCCCGTATTCGTGGAACAAATGGCTCATGACCCCGAGGCCGCGGGTCATGTTGACCAAATCGGTTTCAAACCCAATCAGGCCGCGCATCGGAATCAACGCCTCGATGGTGACCTCATTGCCGTGGTGGTCCATGTGGATGATTTCGGCCTTGCGGCCCGACAGGTTTTCCAGCACAGGACCCATCGTTTCCTTGGGAATTTCCAGGAACAGCTTCTCGATCGGTTCCAACACACGGCCGGCGGCGTCCTGGCGGTTGATAACCTCGGGCCGCGACACCAGCACTTCGTAGCCCTCCCGCCGCATCTGTTCGACCAGGATGGCGATTTGCATCTCCCCGCGCCCGGCCACATTGAAAATGTTGGGCAAGTCGGTCTGGGAAATGCGCAGGGCCACATTGGTGCGGATTTCCCGCGTCAGCCGCTCCCAAATATGCCGCGCGGTGACCAGCTTGCCATCCAACCCCGCCAGCGGGCCATCGTTGACCGCAAATTGCATCTGAATGGTCGGCGGATCAATGGGCACAAAGGGCAGCGGCTGGCGCGTGGCCACGTCGGTGATGGTTTCGCCGATGAACACATCTTCAAAACCGGTCACTCCCACCACATCCCCGGCGTGGACTTCGGGGATCTCAATGCGCTTTAATCCTTCAAAATGAAACAGCGCCGTTATTTTCCCCTCCGTTTTCCGGCCGTCCCCGTGCAGGCAGACGGCCGCATCGCCCACTTTGGCCTTGCCGCTGTAAATCTTCCCAAAGGCGATTCGGCCCAGATAATCGGAGTAATCCAGGTTGGCCACCAGCATCTTGAATTCCGTCCCGGCATGGGCGCGCGGCGGGGGGATGTGCTGGATGATGGCGCCAAAAAGCGGCTCCATGTTCGTGCTTTCGTCCGACAGGTTGATCTTGGCGTAACCGTCCTTGGCGCTGGCATAAACCACCGGAAAATCCAACTGCTCGTCCGTGGCATGGAGGGACACAAACAGATCAAACACCCAATCCAGCACTTTGTGGGGCGTGGCGTTTTCCCGGTCAATCTTATTGATCACCACGATGGGTTTGGCCCCGGCTTCCAGCGCCTTGCGCAACACGAAACGGGTTTGCGCCTGCGGACCGTCGGTCGCGTCCACCACCAGCAGAACCCCGTCAATCATGTTCATGATCCGCTCCACTTCACCCCCGAAATCCGCGTGCCCCGGCGTATCCACGATGTTGATGTCGTAATCCTTGTACTTGAACGCGGCGTTCTTGGCGCGGATGGTGATCCCCTTCTCCCGTTCCAAGTCCATCGAATCCATGATGCGCACTTCCTGCGAGATGGCCTGGTTGGCGCGAAAGGTGCCGGACTGTTTGAGCAGACAATCCACCAGCGTCGTCTTTCCGTGGTCAACGTGGGCGATAATGGCGATGTTGCGAATATGGTTCATTGAACAAAAAAAGGCATCCTTGCGGATGCCTTTATGAAAATCAGCGCAGCCTCAGCTCAGGGGAAACAAAAGCGCACAGCAAGACCCTGGTAGGAGGTTGAGGTTCCCGAGTTGAAATTGCCGACGTCCGGGGCATTTTTCAGCCAGTTCACCAGGAAAGAGCCGGAGGACACCTGCTGGCCGCTGCCATCCCCCAGCAAGATATTGCCCGCTCCCGCCACATTGCCGGCGGAATGCAATTTTGCAGACCAGGCGGCTGTTCCGGTGCCGCCAACTGAGGTAGCATTGAAAGCAATCGAACCGTTGGCAGACCCGCTGTTTGCAGCCAGTATGACATCATCTCCAGTAGCTGCGCCTGCAGAAGTTCCAGAGAAACCGTAAGTTGAACTCTGCGGCTGCCCACCCAGATGGCGGTCGCCGCCTGCGATGGATTGCGGATACACGTCGTTGGCTCCAACGCCCACCCAATAAGAAACATTAGCTCCACTATATTGATTGGTGAACGCCTGCGCCGCCGTGCGGTCGTCCGACGGGCAGATAACCAGTTTCGGGGACTGGCCCAGTTCGTTCTGCATAATATAGTAATTGTAGGCAGCGCCAGACGAATTCATGCTTTGGGTGGCCTGCGGACCCTGGACCGTCCCGAGGCCCGTGACCGTCGCGTTGTAATCCTTCCAGCCATTCAGGGCTGCGGTCTGCTGGGCCGGAACCAGATCCCCGTTATCGCCCGCCCACAGGCGGTAGGCGGTGCCGATTTCCTTTTCGTTGTTGACGCAGGAAATTCGCTGGGCCTTTTGCTTGGCTTTCGCCAGCGCCGGCAAGAGCATGCTGGCCAGAATGGCGATAATCGCGATGACGACGAGCAGTTCAATCAGGGTGAACGCTCCCATTTTGATTTTCCGAATTTGTTTCATAATCATTGTTTGTTGTTTGTCCTAAAGAGCCTGCACTGTAATGTTTTTTCCGCAGTGTCAACTCGATTTGATTCCGATTTCAGCACAGATGATGCCATCGGCGCGTTCCCTCAATAAATCGCGGTTTTATGGCCGTTTCCGGCAATTTTTGCCCGGTATTTTCCTGAAAACCGGCCCGTGCGCGAAAATTCCACGCACAATGCGTGAGAAATACTCGCCGCCGGCATCAAATTTCCCCGCATAAATTGAACTTGGACCGCATTCACCATCGGCTGTTCATCTCCCGGATGGCCGCCTGGAACGGTATAATCCCCTGGCCGAAGGCCGCCGCCATCGGGATAATTCGGATGTTGCGCGCGTTGCGTTTGAACTTCCTCAAATTCCCCGCCGCCGCCGGTTCATCCATTTTGTTGGCCGCCAATAGCCGCGGCTTTTCCAGCAATGCCGGATCATACAACTTCAACTCCGCCATCAATTGCTTGTAATCGTCGCCAGGATTTCGCCCGTCCGTCCCGGCCATGTCCACCACTACCACCAACACCCTGCAGCGTTGAATGTGCCGGAGGAATTTGTGCCCCAAGCCGGCGTTCCGGTGCGACCCTTTGATCAGCCCCGGCACATCGCAAACGGTGATTCGGTGAAGGTCCTCGTATTCCAGAATCCCGACCTGCGGGTGCAGCGTCGTGAACGGATAAGGCGCCACCTTGGGGCGCGCCTGGGAAATCGCGGTCAGCAGGGTTGATTTTCCCGCGTTGGGAAAACCCACCAGGCCGGCCTCCGCCATGATGCGCAGCTCCAAAAGAAACTCCCCTTCCATCCCCGGCTCGCCCGGCTGGGCAAAGCGAGGCGTCTGATGCCGCGCTGTGGCGAAATTCCGGTTTCCCAGGCCGCCGCGCCCGCCTTTGCACAAGACAAATTGCTGGCCCGGCTTGGTCAGGTCGGCCGCCAATTCTCCTCTTTCGGTGGGAACGGCTCGCCTCGCCGGTTCAGCCGGACTGATCTCCAAGGCCCGCTCCGGCCCAGCCAGACGCATCATCGGGAGGCTCCTGAAACTGGCCGGCAATGTCGCGACAACATCCTCAGAATCAGCCAGTTCGGGCGCCGGCTCAACGGGTTCCAACCTCCAAACCAGCGTTCCGCAGGGAACCTTGACAATTAAATCCTTGCCCGCGCGCCCGTCCATCCCCTTGCCCAAACCCGGCTTCCCGTCGGGGGCGATGAGCCGGGAATTATAGAATTGGGCCACCAGGTTGTTCAGGTCGTGATCGGCCTGGAGGATGACATCGCCGCCGCGCCCGCCGTTGCCGCCGCTGGGGCCGCCTTTGGGGCGAAAAGTCTCCCTGAGAAAGGCCACGCAGCCTTTGCCGCCATGCCCTGCCCGCGCGTGAACTGTGATTTCATCAACGAACATGTGTGCGTTTCCCCAACAAAAAAGGCGAGGCTGATTCACCTCGCCGTCAAAAACCACCGGAAGGAGCCTAGTTGCCCGCCGCCACGGCTTCCGCCTTCGCGACCGCTTCCGCCTCCGCCTTGTCCGGCTGCACATTGACCCGGTGGCTGTCCTGGTCGAACAGCACTTTGCCATCCGTGAGCGCGAACAGCGTCCAATCCCTTCCCGTGCCGACATTCCTGCCCGCGATGAACTTGGAGCCGCGCTGGCGGACCAAAATACTGCCGGCCGTCACCGCTTGCCCGCCAAATTCCTTGACGCCCAGGCGTTTGCTCACGCTGTCGCGGCCATTGCGAACACTTCCTTGACCTTTCTTGTGTGCCATAAATCTATCCTTTGATCTCTTTTATTTTTACAACCGTCAGTTCTTGCCGGTGGCCCACCTTGCGGTGATACCCTTCGCGGCGTCTCATCTTGAAAGCCACCTTCTTCTCGCCGCGAATATGGTCCACCACATCCGCCAGCACCGTCGCCTGGGCGACATGCGGCGCGCCGACCTTCACCGAGCCGCCGTCGTTGACGAGCAGCACATGGTCGAACGTGTAAGTCTGACCCTTCTCCGTTGCCAGCCGTTCAATTTCCAGCGTATCGCCGGCGGCGACACGATACTGCTTGCTGCCTGTCTCAATTATAGCGTACATAAATTATATCACTTCTGCAAAAGGGAGTCAATTCAACCAAAACTGCCTGGCGAAGTCAACCCCCTATTTGCAGATTTCAAATGTCCAAATGTCCGCTTGTTTCGCGCCTGGAAAAATGGCATCCTCGATGCCATCAACGAAGTCACCGTCATTCTCCAGGCCCTGGCGCGCGGTGAGCCTGCGGCGGCGGAGGCATTGCTGGCGCAGGTTTACCAGGAATTGCGCCGATTGGCCGCCCACAAAATGGCTGGGCAGGCCCCGGGCCACACCCTGCAGCCGACGGCCCTGGTCCACGAAGCCTGGTTGCGGCTGGCCGGAAACGGCCCTCCCCAGTTTGCCGGGCGCGCTCATTTCTTCGCCGCCGCCGCCGAAGCCATGCGCCATATCCTCATTGATTCCGCCCGGCGAAAACAGGCTTTGCGGCATGGGGGCGGGCAGGCGCGGGTCAATTCGGATGAGGTGGAGATTGCCTGCCTGGCGGAGGACGACGAGATTTTGGCCGTGCATGAGCTGCTCGATAAGCTGGCCGCGCAGGACCCGCAACGAGCGGAACTGACCAAATTGCGTTACTTTGTCGGCATGACGTTTGAAGAAGCGGCGGAAGTCCTGGGCATCTCGGTGGCCACGGCCAAACGTCACTGGGCTTACGCCCGCGCCTGGCTTTACCAGGAGATCCAGGCCAACCGCCGCAAGTAGCCGGCGGTTGCGGTGTCGAGGCGGTGCGCCGATTTCGAGGCAAAGCCTCGGCGCTGCAATAATTTGTGTGGGTGATACTTTTTCCGCCCGAATTCCGTTTGTACTGATGAAAGCGACCGAAGCATGAGCCAAACCCACAAATCGGCCGGAGCGATTTTCGATGAGGCCCTGGAGTTGCCCGCGGAGCAGCGCAGGGACTACATGGAGGAGGCCTGCGCGGGCGACACGGTATTGCGCCAGCGCGTGGCGGCGTTGCTACAGGCTCACGAAGCGGCCGGAAAGTTCATGAACGGCCCGGCGCTGGGGACAACCAAGCCGGGAACCATGGCGGTCAGGCCCGCAGAACAGCCCGGGGCCAGGATTGGCCGCTACAAGCTGCTCCAGCAAATCGGCGAGGGCGGCTGCGGCATTGTCTTTATGGCCGAGCAGCAGGAACCCGTGCGGCGTCAGGTGGCTCTCAAGGTGATCAAACTGGGCATGGACACCAAGAGTGTCATTGCGCGCTTCGAGGCGGAGCGCCAGGCGCTGGCCATGATGGACCATCCCAACATCGCCAAGGTGCTCGATGCCGGCGCCACCGCCGAAGGCCGGCCCTATTTCGTGATGGAACTGGTGCGGGGCATCAAAATCACCGACTATGCGGACAAGAAGCATCTTTCCACGCGGGAACGTCTCGACCTTTTTGTCCAAGTTTGCCAGGCCATCCAGCACGCCCACCAGAAAGGCATCATTCATCGGGACATCAAACCCTCCAACATTCTGGTCACGCAGAACGACGGGGTGGCCGTGCCCAAGGTGATTGATTTCGGCATCGCCAAGGCGACGCAGCAACCGCTGACCGACAAGACGCTGTTCACGGCCTTTGAACAATTCATCGGCACACCGGCCTACATGAGTCCGGAGCAGGCGGAAATGAACGCCTCGGGCCTGGATATGCGCAGCGACATTTACTCGCTGGGCATCCTGCTTTATGAACTGTTGACCGGCACGACGCCCTTTGACGCCAAGTCCCTCATGGAAGGGGGCCTGGAGGAAATCCGGCGCATCATCCGGGAAGAGGAGCCGGCGCGGCCCTCCACGCGCTTGAGCACCATGACCGCGACCGACTTGAGCGCGGCGGCCAAACGGCGGCAGACGCAGGCGTTGAAGTTAAGCAGCGCCGTCCGCGGAGAATTGGACTGGATTGTGATGAAGTGCCTGGAGAAGGACCGCACCCGCCGCTACGAATCGGCCAGCAGCCTGGCTTCCGACGTGCAAAGGCATTTGCGCAACGAGTTGGTGCTGGCCCGCCCGGCCAGCCCGCTTTACCGGTTGCGAAAACTGTTGCGCCGGAACAAGATGATTGTGACCGTCGTTTGCGCGGTCCTGGCGGGGCTGCTGATGGGTTTGCTCCTGGCCGGCTGGCTGGTCTTCCGCGCCTCCCACCTCAAAATTGAGCCAAAAGACCCGACGATTAACCTCAACGGCAATTGAACTGCCTCAAACGCTATGACTACCACCCAAACTCCAACCACCACCACTACCGATCCGTCGTCGAAACCCGGCTCGCCTGGCCGCTGGCGCTACCTCCTGACTGGCCTGGTCGTTTTTGCCGCGACCATCGCGCTGTTCTACGTCGAGGAAAATTGGCGGGGCCGCCGGGCCTGGGAAAATTGCAAGCGCGAACTGGAAGCCAAAGGAGCCCATCTGGATTGGTCCTACTATATTCCGCCCCCGGTGCCTGATGATCAAAACGTCTTTGGCGTGCCGGAGATGCAACAATGGTTTGAAGGAAGGATGCCGACGGAATTGGCAAAGTGGCTGAGTGGATCCCCTCTTACGGGCACCAATTCCGCGAGCCTGGTCTTGGCCAACTTGACGATTGGTCTGCCGGGGGCAATCCCTCCCAGCGGTTCCGTCGTGTTGAGCTGGGCGGACACGGCCAACACGCCGGCGGAGGCAAGCCGTTTGATCCAGCAGGCGCTTGGCCCGGTGGCGACGGACCCGCTGGACCCCACCCAGTCTTGCTCCTTCATGGCAAGGAAGCCGGAGGAACTCAGGCCCATCCAAATCTTTTTGCAATGCCAGACGGCGCCGACGGAGCAGGATTTGAACCAATTGCTGCTCCATTTTTCCAGCCATCCGAAGCCAATAGTGAAGCTGGAACCCAGCGGCGGCAAT
>Ga0326728_10015995_pt1 | contig 15438 bp, 12 predicted proteins | sample MB3enrmetagenome_FD_207602 | JGI IMG/M metagenome (GOLD analysis project Ga0326728, IMG submission 207602) | Lab enriched peat soil microbial communities from McLean, Ithaca, NY, United States - MB31MN | ecosystem: Environmental > Terrestrial > Soil > Wetlands > Peat | place: USA: New York...
TATCGACATCCGGCTGCAAGGCACCGTTGACAATCCCGTGCAGGTGGGAACCATCCATTTACTCAGCGGCGAATCAGTGTTCCGGGGTAACCGGTACACGTTGGTGCGTGGCGATATGAGCCTGACGAATCCCTTTCGGACGCAAGCCTACCTGGATCTTGAGGCCCAGACCCGCGTGCAGAGTTATGATGTGACCCTCGATATCTCCGGCCCCTTCGACCGGCTGAAGTTCGCGTATCGTTCTGACCCTCCCCTGGCCAATACGGACATCCTATCTCTGCTGGCGCTCGGCTACGTGCAGCAGGAAGAAAACTTTGCGGCGGTAGGTGGAAATCCCAGCGCCACCATCGGCGCCTCGGCCATTCTTTCCCAAGCCCTCTCCAGCCAGACGACCAGCCGCATCCAGCATCTGTTCGGGGTGAGCCGAATCAAGATCGACCCCAACGTGGCGGTGCCCGGCTTTGGCTCCGGCGCCCGAGTCACGGTGGAGCAGCAGGTGGCGCACGATCTCACCCTCACTTATGTCACTGACACTTCCTATTCCCAATACCGGATTATCCAGTTCGAATGGAATGTTAGCGACAATGTTTCGGTGCTCGGGGTCCGCGACCAAAACGGAGTTTTCGGCATCGAATTCCGCTTTCGCCACCGCTTCAAGTGACCCGCTCACCCGTACGGGCATGCCATGGCATGCCCCTACACCACCTTCTTCGTTTACCCGCGCGTCTTTCCCGATGTTATACTGGTGAGGTTGCCGCGAAGCATAATTGTGGACCGGAAGCCCAGCTCCGGGATGCAAGCGCGGCGCGAAGCCACGGAGAGGTGTCCGAGTGGCTGAAGGAGCACGCTTGGAAAGCGTGTTTACTCGAAAGGGTAACGTGGGTTCGAATCCCACCCTCTCCGCCACGTACCGTGTGGTACGTGTGTCTGGTAGCATGTCGGTGTCTCGCTCACCGACATGGCATCTTTTCCAATCCCCGCCATAAACGCGCACTTGTTTTTCCGGCCTGCGTAGCATACCCTTCCCGGCGAAAGCAGGTGGAACTGTCCCGAGGTGTTGCCGCCTTCGAGACAGCGAAGTGAAATTGCGCGGGCGCGAGCCGTTCCGCCATGGGGATGGACCGGCCGCCGGCCGCCCACGTGCGACCCGCTTCGGAGTCTATATCCAGGAGAACATCCATGAAAGAAAACCCTTCATACCGGACCGTCTTAAGGCCAGCAATGATCCTTGTCATCGCATGGATAGTCTTAACGAGCAATCCCTTGGCGATTGCACAAGAGTGGACCCATCAGGCGCCGGCGCCCGCCCCGAAAGGACCCTGGTCCGACAAAACTTTGTCACCCGACCAGCGCGCCGACTTGTTGATCCAACAAATGACCGTGGACGAAAAGCTCTCCCTCGTCCATGGCGACACGGGCGAGCAAGCGTTGCAGAAATCGCTGGGCGGCGCTGGGTACGTCCCGGGGGTCCCACGCCTCGGCATCCCCGCGTTGCAGATGTCCGATGGAAGGTCGGGTGTCGCCAACATCGGCCGCACGGGGCGTTACGCTACGGCGCTCCCCTCGGCTTTGGCGAACGCCGCGAGTTGGGACTTGCAAGCGTCCTACGATTTTGGCGCGTTGCTGGGCAAAGAAATTCGCGACCTGGGATTCAACGTATCTCTGGGCGGAACCGCCAACCTCATTCGCGAGCCGCGCAATGGGCGCAACTTTGAGTGCCTGGGTGAGGATCCTCTCCTCATCGGTAAAATGCTGGGCAGCGAACTGAAGGGGACACAGGATCAGGGAGTAATTGGCAACATCAATCGCTATGCGGTGAATGACCAGGAGACCGGCCGCCAGGTCCTCAACGTCATTATCGACAAGCGCGCCATGCAGGAAACCGACCTCCTGGCGTTTCAGATTGCCATTAAGGAATCGAACGTCGGCACGGTGATGTGTGCCTATAACCATCTCAACAGCGTCTATACCTGCGAAGACCCCTACCTGCTCAACGACGTCTTGAAGAAATCGTGGAGCTATCAAGGCTGGGTCATGACGGATTGGGGGGCCGCCCACAGCACGGTCCTCTCCGCCCTCGCCGGGCTCGATCAGGAAATGCCCAGTGGAAAGTATTTCGGAGATACGCTGAAGGCGGCGGTGGAGAAAGGCGACGTCCCCATGGCGCGCCTGGACGAAATGGTCCATCGAATTTTGCGGACGGAATTTGCCCTGGGGGTATTCGATGAGCCCCCCATTTTGAGACCCGTGAATCCCTTCACAGGCGCCGAGGTGGCGCAGCGATCCGCCGAGTTGGGCATCGTGCTGCTCAAGAACGCCAACGCCCAGTTGCCTCTCAAGGCGTCCAGCATCAAATCGCTGGCGGTCATCGGCGAGCATGCTGAGGCCGGCGTGCTCTCGGGCACAGGTTCTGACCAGGTCACTCCCGCCGAGGGAAACGCCGTTCCCGGCAATCAATACGGTTGGCACCCCTCTTCCCCGTTTAAGGTTATTCGCGCCCGATTGCCGAACGCGAAAGTGACGTTCGACGATGGGATCGACATCCCCCGGGCGGTCAAGGTGGCAGCATCGGTCGAGGTCGCCATACTCTTCATGCATCAACATACGGGAGAAGGTCACGATGCGCGCAACCTTTTGTTGCCCCATGTCCAGAATGAGATGATTGCCGCCGTGGCCGCGGTTAATCCCCACATCATCGTGGTGCTCGAAAACGGCGGGCCCCTCACCATGCCCTGGATCGACAAGGTCAGCGCGATTTTGGAGGAATGGTACCCGGGCATCCGCGGCTCCGAGGCCGTTGCCAATATTATCTTCGGAGATGTTAACCCCTCGGGGAAACTGCCCGTGACCTTCCCCAAGAGCGAGGCGGACCTGCCCCATCCCACCTTGGCCGGCTTGCAGTACGTGCCGGAAACTGTCGCCCATAACCAGCACATCGATTTTCCACCTTTCGATGTCAACTATGACGAAGGGTTGAAAGTCGGCTACAAGTGGTTTGAAGCGGAGGGCAAGGAACCGCTCTTCCCGTTTGGATTCGGCCTTTCCTACACCACCTACGCTTACTCACAAATTAAGGCGACAGCGGAGAAAGTGTTGAAAGTAACCTTCCGCGTCACCAACACCGGCAAGCGCGCCGGCGCAGAGGTTGCGCAGGTTTACGCCCTCCTGCCGGCGAGCGCGGGTGAACCTTTCAAACGCCTGATCGGATGGGAAAAGATCCCGCTGGCTCCGGGTGAAACCAAGACCGCCACCGTGACGGTGGACCCGCAGTATCTGTCCATCTTTAATGTCGAGAAGAATGGGTGGGAACTGGTCCCAGGCGATTACAAGGTATTCGTCGGAGGGTCGTCCAAGAGCACACCGCTGAGCACGACGGTGCATTTGGGGGCCGGGCAGTAAGTTCCGGCACCGGAAGACGCCTAAGCACAAGGGGTGAATGATGAGGCGACGTACATTTCTGCAAGTCGCCGGAGGAGCGGCGCTGGTCAATCCAGCTTTGCAGGGAGCTTCCTATAGTCTCGACGCCGCCCCGGGCGTCGACCAGCTTGAGGCTGTGCAGTCCCTGTCCGGAGATATCCTTACCTACAGTCCTGATGACCACCGGCGCCGGCTTCAAAGCCTCGCCGTCGGTGAGCGTGCAATCCGGACATGCATGCGGAAGCATCTGGTTACGAATTATCTGCCGGGACAGGCCAACTACAACCTGGGTGAGTATCCCTGCCGAAAGGTCTGGGACCCCGATGAATGGGACGAGCGCGAACTCGACCGGTTAAAGGAGCATGGCATACGGTTGATCGAAATACATGACGAGTGGAATGACTCTCTGCGGTTGTATGGAGGAAACAAATTCACCCCCGTAAATCCCGCAGGATTTCGCCGGTTTGTGCAGATGGTGCACAGCCGCGGATTGAAGCTCATTGTCTACGCGTCAAGCGGCTTCTTTGAGCGGCCTGACCCGGATTTCCGCCCTGAGTGGGCACGCAATCAGGCCTTGGTGGAGGCATACTGGAACCTCGCCACGTGTTCGCCCGACAGTCCCGGGTGGCGCGCCTATGTCTTGCCGCAACTGTTGAGAATTATGGACGAGTACGGCGTGGACGGCCTCTACGACGACCTTGGGTACAGACCATTGGCGAAGAATCGGTATCCTCCCACTTCCGACGAAGTGCTGGCCTTCCCGGAGAGTGAAAGTCATGATGGCGCCCTCGAAGATCTGCTGGGGCTCCTCTATGCGGAAGTCCAACGTCGCCGCGGCATTTTGAAAGTGCATTACGGCGGCATGAATCGCCCGGCAACCGACCTGAAAGTTTACGACTACCTCTGGGTCGGTGAGGGGGTCCGCCGTGGCGACGAACTTCGCGAAGCCACCAAGAATTATCCCCCCTATATCGTCCCCTGCCTGGACATGAGCCGGGCCACGATTGAGAATGAGGATGAGTTGTACCTGCACACCATCCCCTACCTTCAATTTCCTTATCTCATCGCAGGAAGACCCTTTACCGGCGAGCGGGCGATGATCCCGGGAATTCAATACCCGCCGGAAGAGAAAGACTTTTGGACGCGTCACGCCCGCAACATCTGGAGGTATTACCAGGCCCATCCCGATGGCCCTTACACATACGGGTGGCACGATTCGGTACCCGGCCGCCCCGAAGCCCAGCCCACGCACGCCCGTTGGCTGCAACAGTATGCGCCCATGGTTGAAGAGGGCACTTGGGCCTGGCTGGAGATTCACGAGTCCGATCTTTTCACGCAACCCTTGCCCCAGGACGTTGTGGCTTCGGTTTATGCCAATCGCGACCTCTACTTGGTCTTGGCGAACTATGGTCGCGCGCCGGTTGAGGTCGCAACCGCTGACTCCTATGTTCTGGTCGAAGGTCCGCCCGATCCAAGAAAGCTATGGAAAGTCGGACCACGCTCGTTGCGCATCCTCAAACACCGGATGGTGTGAAAACAAGGCCCCGCGAGGACCGGCTGACGGGTCGATAGAGAACGTACCATTGGGTTTGATGATTAAAGGTGAAGAATGGACAGGCGATCATTTCTAGGCACTACCATGGCGTCGCTCTGGGCGCCAGGGGTTCCCCTGCGCGTTTCGGAAGTCTCCGGGCAGATGCCAACGCGCCTAGCGATTCGAGGTGTCAAACCGGAGGCGGTCTCGATTGTGTACAACCCCGATTCCACGCCCGAAGTTGCGGCCGCCCAGGAATTACGGGATTTCCTCCAACGTATGACCGGCCACGAACCCCGCATGCAAGCGGGAGCGGATGAAGCCCAGTGTCCAGCCGATGCCATCTGGATGGTCGTGGGGCGCACCCGTTTGACAAAACACTGGCTCGAATCCGGCGTGCTGCCGGATCCGGCCACAAAACATCCCGAAGCCCACATTGTGCGCTCGCTCGCAAAGCCGCTCAGCCGCTATGTGGTGTTTCTGGGGGGAACCGGCATCGCCACACTCTACTCTGTCTACCATTACCTCGAAGATGCCTGTGAAATGGGATTCTTCTGGGATGGCGACCATGTGCCCCACCGCGATCTTATTCCCGTGAACGATCTCGACCTCGCCGCGCAACCGCATTTTCGCGAGCGGATGTACATGAACCTCTGCCTCTACTGGTATTCCACGCCCTGGTGGGACTGGGAGGACTGGCGCCAATACATCGATTGGTGCTTGAAGAGCCGCTTCAATATCCTCAGCCTCTGGGATACTCCCGGCGAGGATGCGATTTGGAAAAAGGCGTGGAAGAAGCTGGGCGTCGAAATCGCGGACAGCAGTTATTCCGGGCCTCCTTATGGAATATTCGCCCCGGTGAAGTACGGAATCGAGCCGCCGCTTCTCGACCCCTGGCGCCAGAAGCAGAGTGACCTCAATTCCCGGGTCGTCAAGTATGCTCGGTCGAGAGGAATGCGCGTGCTGGGGCCGGCGCTCTCCGGGGTGGTCCCGCCGGAATTCGCGCGTGTTTACCCGAATGCCCGGACGTTTCAGTTGTCCTGGAATGGTTTGCCCAAACAGACTTACGTCCATCCCACCGACCCCCTCTATCAGCGGGCCGGAAAGGCTTTCCTCGAGGAATACAATTCCCTCAATGGCAGCGATCATCTCTACTGGATCGAGAATTACCTGGAGTGCACCATCGATGGCCCGGACGAACTGCAAGCCGAGGTGCGGTGGGAAATTGCCGGCGCCAATTTTCGCGTGCTGGATGAAGTGGACCCGCACTCGGTGGGTTATCTCCCGGGTTGGACCTATTTCATTTTCCCGGCCTCTTGGACGCCCGAGATTGTAAAGGAACACTTTTCGCGCGTTCCAGCGGACCGGGCCGTGATGCTCGACTTTTTCGCTGACGTTTTCCCTCTGCACAAACAGATGGATTACTTCTGGGGATTGCCGTGGCACTTCGGAGTGATTCATGCATTTGCCGGCCAAACCTACATGCGCGGCAGCATGGAATTGATGGAAAGGCAGATTCGCGAAGTCGTAGCTGACCCACGGGCCGGCCGGTGCGATGGTTTCTCGCTTCTAAATGAAGTGAGCCACCACAATTATTTCTACTACCAATTCCTAGTCAAGCTGGGCTGGAATCCCTCAGAAGTCGATCTGCCTTCCTTCACGCATCGTTACGCGGTGGAGAGGTACGGAGCCGCCGCCGCTCCCCCCATGGTAAAAGCTCTGGAGGAACTCTTAACGAGTGTTTATGCGGGCGCTGTTGTCCATCCTCCTCTTTACCTGCATCGACTGGGAGATCAGATTGAATTCCGCTTCGCCGAGAATCGGGAGTTTATTCCGCATTTGCGCCGGGCGCTGGAGTACGCCCTGGATGATAAGGCGGTGCAGACCCACAATCCGTTTTATCTCCACGACCTTAACGACATGGCGCGGCAATATCTGGCTGAACTGTTTAACGCCCACGTGCTGAGCATGATCGAGGCGCAGAAGAATCTGGATGCGACAGCGTTCGAACGGGATGCGACGCATTTGGAGAGAATCCTGGATGAAATTGCCGCGGTCATGAGCTACGATGACTACTACTGGTTGAGCCCGTCCGTTCGTAAAGCGCGTTCCCTGCCGGGCGTGCCCGCCGACATTGACGTTCGGGTGCGGGACATCCTGACTCTCTGGGCTCACGGGAAGGGCCAGAAGGTACTCCGCGACTATGCCTGCCGCGATTACTACGAAATTGTCCAGGGATACTACCGGCCACGAGTGCAGGCGTATATCCGCAGCATGCGCGAACGCCTGCAGCGCGGGCAGATGGGTTATGCGGCAGACGGGAACCTCAACCGCGAGTACGAAGAGATCGAGAAAAAATGGGTCGCCGAGGGCTTCCCACTTCGCCAGGAGACGCCGAACCCGGAGGCCCTCATCGGCAGAGTCAGGGAGATGCTGAAGAATTTCGCGGTCTAACGGCAATAACCTTCCCCATGGAAGGAGGAACATGGAAACAACGACGCCTTTGTCGAGCGCAGAACGCGAGGACTTTCGTGAGCGATTCGAAAAGAGGCTGGAAAAGGTGAAGGCGAAGACCGCTGACGTTTTCGCTTTCAAAGAGGTTGACGAGCCGCCGTGCATTGTGAACTCGGCCCTCTATACAGCGTTTGGGCTGGATCCCGAGACCTTCCCCGAAAGTTATTACGACGACCCCCAGGCAATGATTGATCTTCAGGAGCGAAACTACTACGAACAGTTGAAAGATGTGGACGATGACTTTGCCCCCTACCTGATGCCGTGGTTTGGGACGGCGGTCACCGCCTCGGCCCTGGGCTGCCAAGTGGATTTTCCACCCAGGCTGGATCCCACCGTGAACCCTCGCCACTACCCGGTGCTCACTCCCGAGGATGTCAAGCGGTTGCAGGTTGTGGACCCCGAGAAAGACGGATTGATGCCGCGCGTTCTTCAGTTTCTCCACGCCATGCGCGCGAACAGTTTTCTTCCCGTGGGGATTACGGACTTTCAGGGCCCGCTGACCACCGCCAATCAGCTCATGGGATACGACAAGCTCATCTACCTGATGCAGGACCATCCGGCCGCGACCCACGAACTGATGGACAAGATCACCGAAACGCTCATTCGCTGGGTCAAGAAACAGAAGGAGGTGATTGGCGAACCGCTCACCGACTGCTTCTCCGATCAGCAGGTTTACGTGGGCGGGCATGCGGGGATCTGGTTTTCTGACGATGACGCGGTGCTGATGTCGCCCGCTACCTACAAGGAGTTTGTGGTCCCCTACAATTCGCGCATTCTGAAAACCTTTGGCGGCGGATGTATCCACTACTGCGGCAACGCCACTCACCAGGCGGAAAATTTCCTGGCCACGGAAGGGTTGCGGGCCATCAATACCTACACGCTTTACGACCTCCACGGCTTCCGCACCTTGAAATCGAAATTGGAGGGGCGCATTGTGCTGTTTGCGTGTGATTTCACGCCCGTGGAATATGAGGACTACTTTCGCGAACTGCTGGAAGGCCTCTCCCTGAAAGGCCTGGTCATCGATTCGCAATTCACGTCACTGGTGGCGCTGGTCAAGGGAGGAAAGTACGTGCAGGTCCATCGCCCCCTGATGCCGGGGAAGAAGAACCTTCGCGAGTTTCTTCACAACTATTTCCAGAAACGAAAACAGGAGGGATAGCACGGGTCGCGAACGCGGGCCTCGCCCCTGCCCTTCCCGCCCGACGAAGGTTTGGTATAAGCCCGCCATTTGCAGTAAGCTAAAAGCATGCGGGGGTGTAGCTCAGCCGGATAGAGCATCGGATTTCTAATCCGAGGGTCGGGGGTTCGAGTCCCTCCACCCCTGCCATGTTTTCAGTAGGTTAGCAGGAAGCATCGAATCCCACAGGTACAAATTGGCACATGTAACCTCCTTTCGCCCCTTCAGAAGCACTCTTGCCACTTGATAGACTGCTTCGCGTTTGGCCGGGCTTGCGGCTTGCGTGTACATGTTCATCGTTGTCGAAATGTCCGCGTGAAGCAGCGTCGATCGCAACGCCCACTCCGGTGGCGCCGCCTCCCACGATGATGATGTCCCAATCCGCGGTATGTGAACGGAGTCGATTGAGCAATTCCGGCTGTATCATTTCGTCCTCCCGGTATTTCTCGCATCTCGTGGCCGGTCAAACCTCCGGCAAGCTGCGGGGATTTTCCCTTCGGGCTCGGGCCATGCCCTTCCTCCCTTCCGGCAAATCGCTTCCTTTCAGCAGACCCGCAGGGCGGCAGCGCCGTTTATGCAATCGTGTTTCAGGGCCTGAAGGGCCTCGTTGGCTTGGGCCAGGGGGAACTCCTGGGTCGTGGTGTGTAACGGCACAGTCGCCGCCAGTTCCAGGAGGGAACGGCCATCCTCGCGAGTGTTGGCGGTGACACTTCGCAGATCGCGTTCCAGAAATAGATATCGCTGGTAATCCATGGCGGGGATGGGTGTCATGTGGATGCCGGCCAGAGCCAGCGTTCCGCCTCGGTCCAGCGCGGCCAGCGCCACCGGCACCAGTTCTCCTGCGGGCGCGAAGATAATGCTGCTATTGAGCTTCACGGGCGGGGTGGAGGCCTCCGAACCCACCCAGGTTGCTCCCATCCGGCGTGCCATCTTCTGGTGCTGCTCGCCTCGAGTACACACATAGACCTTGCATCCCCAGCGAAGAGCTATTTGGATGACGATGTGCGCCGATGCTCCAAAACCGTAGAGACCCAGCGATCCTCCTTTCTTCAGGTTGCTGCGATGTAAAGCGCGATAACCAATAATGCCCGCGCACAAGAAGGGGGCAGCCTCTCGGGAGGAAACGCCTGCGGGTATCGGGTAGATGAAATCTTCCGGGGCGGTTATGAACTCCTCATAGCCGCCGTCGACATCGTAGCCGGTGAAGAGGGGCGCTACGCAGAGATTTTCATCGCCGCGGCGGCAGTACGGACACACGCCGCAGGATGCATGCAGCCAAGCCGCGCCTACCCGGTCACCGGCCCGAAAGCGCGTCGCCTCCGGCCCCATCCGCTCTATGCGACCGACCACCTCATGCCCGGGAACGATGGTTTCCTTATGCGGCGGCAAATCACCTTCCACAACATGTAGGTCTGTTCGGCACACGCCACACACTTCGACCCGAATTAAAACCTCGCCTTCCCCCGGCTCGGGGATCGGTAGATCAACCAGTTCCAGAGGAGACGTTTCGACCGGAGCGTGCTTGCGTACGACCATCGCTCTCATAAAAGCTCCCTGGGCCGCAAATCGTGGCTGCAAACAGCGCGTGCTGGATTCCCGCGATCGGTCACCGAACCACGTTGGGATAAAGTCTCGCCGTTCCCAGGACAAGGATCACCCATAGAACAAGCAGTGCCGTGAAGCCTTTGCCCAGCCCGAAATGGGGCTGCCCTCCTTGAACCATCAGGACGCGCAGCGCGTCACCCTAGTAAATGATACGATCGACTCTAGCCAGGGTGCGTAGCCACCTTCAAAACGTGAACTGCCAAGACGGGACAAGGTCCCAATTGGATCACACGATAAGTTGTGGAACCAAACACCGCCAGATTCAAGGCATTGCGCCCACGTACTGCCATGATCACCAGGTCGGCTTGTATCTCCAAAGCAAGCTCGATGATCTGCTCGTAAGCTCTGCCGATTCGTACCAGGGTCTTGATCTTGCCGGGGTTGACCCCTTCCGTTGGAATCAGCTTCTCGAGTTGCTTTGTCGCTGCCGCGATTACCTCTTCAATGTCGGCGGATCTTGGGATGTCCTCTAACACGTGGAGCAGGGTGAGCTCGGCGTTGAACTCCGCCGCTGCCGAGAGCGCATAATCCAGCGCCCGGTGGGAGGAGTCAGAAAAATCTGTGCAGAAAATGACCCTTCGCAGCTCACCCGAACTCTCTCCGCCTTTCGGGGCGACTACCTCGGGCCCCGGCTTTCGGACCACCAGCACCGGGCAGGGGGCTTTTCGCAGTACCTTTTCCGCCACCGACCCCAGTGTAACACGGTCAAGTCCTTTGAGTCCGTGGGTCCCCATGACGATGAGATCCACCTTTTGCGCTTCCGCAAAGGAAAGGATCGAGTCCGTCACCGCACCCTCTTGCACGAAGCACTCAGGTTGGATGCTGTTTCTTGTATGCGACTTCGCGAACTCTTGCAACCGGTCTCGAGCGTCGGCGCAGGTCTTCCGGAAGACCTCGTCGAAATCGATCGCTGGAGTGTAATACTCGTAGGGCGGAAGACCGAAATCGACGACATGGTTTAAGAACAGATTAGCCTGATAATGCCGGGCCAGCGACTGCGCGTAATCATACGCCCTTGCAGAGAATTCCGAGAAATCAATGGGGCAAAGAATTCGTTCAATCCGTAGCATGTCTGCTCCTTTAGGCAGAAATTGCGCGCTGCGATTCGTCAGGAGATTTCAGCGCAGGCGCAGGGTTTCTCTGAAGCGCTCTGCCTACAATCCACTTCACGTCGTCGGTGCATAAGGGCTTCCCGGTTTTCGCGGTCGGCGATCGCCACCAACGCTCTTCCGGATCTCCTCATATCGCCCCCTGCTTACGCTCCTTTCGCTGCGTAATAGTCATGGCGTATGCGTTCGATATTGACCGTGGGCTTAGGGTATTTCATGTTGAGCGTCTCCAGGTGTTCGACGACGATCCGGGCCACGGCAAGGTTCCGGAACCACTTGTGGTTGGCGGGGATGATGAACCAAGGCGCATCTTTGGTGCTGCACCGGGCCAAGGCGTCCTCATAAGCCGAAACGTAATCATCCCAAAAGCGCCGCTCCTGGTAGTCGGCCTCGCTGATCTTCCACTGCTTGCTTGAGTCATCCAGCCGGTTCCGGAATCGTTCCAATTGCTCCTCTTTGGAAATATGCAAGTAGAACTTGAGGATGTGTGTATCATGCTCGACGAGGCCCTTCTCAAAAGCGTTGATCTGGTCATAACGGTGGGGCCAGGCATCTTCAGGGACCAACTTGTGGACACGGACTATAAGGACGTCCTCGTAGTGAGAGCGATTGAAGATCACAACTTCTCCGCGGGCAGGCGCGGCCCGGTGTGCCCGCCAAAGGAAGTCGTGGGCAAGTTCCTCGGCCGAGGGTTGGCGGAACGCCGCCACCCGGCAGCCTTGCGGGTTCATGGCCCCCAGGACGTGGCTAATCGTCCCGTCCTTTCCCCCCGTGTCCATTGCCTGCAGGCAGATCAGGAGCGACTCCTGACGGCGCGCATAGAGCAGCGCCTGGAGTTCTCGCAGCCGATTCTGGAGTTGTGCGATCTCCTCCTCCGCCGCCTCGCGATTCTTGTAATCGCCTGTGAATCCAGGGTCGACATCTTGGAGCTTCATCCTGGCGCCGGGCTGCACTTTGAACCGCTGTAAAAAGTTCAATTAGCTCCTCCTGCCTGCCCTCTGCCTGTTTCCGGGGCACATTAATTGAGTTTGGCTTTACTCATGCTTTCTTTACTTGGCTTTGCACCCTTGAAGCGGTTAAACGAGGCCCCGCGGGCCCCGCTCCGGCGCGGCATAAATGTATCGAGAAGCGCAACGAGCTCCTCTGCGCTCAAAGGTCCCTCAAGATACTCCAAGGCCCCCGACTGCAAGGCTTCCATGTGGCAGTCGCTATCGTAAGATCGCGCCAGAACCAGCACACGCAGTTCCACGTCGACTTCCAGGGCGTGCGCGAGCACCTCTTGTCCTTCGAACCTACCACTGCCTTGGTCTAAGATGATAAGGTCAAACGGCTCGCACCCAAGGCATTGCACTCCGTCGGCGAAGGACGAACTGGCTCGGATCTGGCATCCCAGCTTTTGAAGAATTTCCCGGTAGTAAGCGAGATCCTGCGGGTCTTTGTTCACCAGAAGGATTCTGGCCCACTCGCCAGGGAGCAATGGTCCTGCCGTCCGTCGGGTGCGGAATAGTGATGCCATGATGAGCCTCGATCAACGTCCACGTAGAGCCCGTCCCTTTCGTCGGAGCTGGATTGGCGCCCGGCCTGGGCTGCAAGATCATGTGCTGCCGTGGGGCGGCTGGGCCCCCCCACTCCTGGCAGGACCATCTAGGCCGCACTCACATTGATCTTGACGGTCTTCGGCTTGGCCTCTTCCCGCTTCGGCATGGTCAGGATCAGTTGGCCGCCTTTGTACTCCGCCGCGACATGCTCGGCGTCGATCGAATTGGGCAAAGAAAAGCTACGACTGAAGGCGCCATATGAGCGCTCGACCCGGTGGTAGTTCTCTTCCTTCACTTCCTTTTCGAACTTCCGTTCGCCCTTGAGATAGAGAACGCCGTTCTCAACACGGATTTCCACATCTTTGGGGTCGACGCCCGGGAGATCCGCCTTCAGCACCAGCGCGTTGTCCGTCTCGTAAATGTCAACGGGCGGGGCCCAGCTCCGTGTGCTGGGTTCGCCTTCACCAAACAAGCGAGGAAAGGCCTCACTGAAAAACCGATTGAGATCTTTCTGGGTTAAATCCTGGAAAGGCTGCCATCGAACAATCGCCATTGTTGTCAACCTCCTTATCGTTTCAATTTATTGGATTCTTAACTTACGTATGACTTCTGCGCTGCTCCAACAACTAATCCTGCCTCGCTTTTCTCGATCTGTCACCCTCACGGCAACCAGGTTATCCCCGCCATTGAAGAGCGGGCTGCCCAACCTCAGTAGCGCAGTTGAAGGTCGCGGCAATAAACGACCGATCTGAGGTGCGGCCCTATAGACAAACTGAACCAAAGCTACGCATGCCCAGCCCACCGTTATGAGCGCAGCTACCGCGCCAGCAACCAAGATCACGCAAACAACAGATTCCAGCAAGGTATACATTCAAGCTCCTCGATACACATCCATTCGTGCTACTTCGCATCCATGGAGGAGCATTTGGATTGCCAGATTCTTATCGATGTTGGAGGATGCCGGAAGCTGTTTGCCCCAGTGAAGTTAGCCTGGAAACGAGTAGATTGCGATGCAAAGGGAAACCATTAAAGTGAGGGGCGCATGACCATATACGGTCATCTGACGATACAGGGTCGCGCCCCCGCTCGGACGCCTGGCAGACATGAACCGACAGCGGTGCCTCCCGGAATTTAATCTCGAAGGAACAGCCAATCAAGCGTGGGACGGGTGGGGATAAGTTACTGCGGCAATCCCATCGTAGCGGGTGAGAAGATCCTAGCGATGGTCGACGATCATATGGCGGATGCCATGAAGGTACGCGATCTGTTCTTCGCGCTCCTCGCGAGAGTACCCTGTGGTAAAGCCTTCGTTGAAATTCATATTGCTTACCACCCCAAGTCGGATCTGTCGCTTTTGAGCGACGTCTTCTTTAAGAACATAGCGGGCCAGATGGCAGGTTATTCTTTCTTCGTTGTCACGGCGACTTTGACCATGGAGGGCCGCAGAACGCGGTGCTTCAGCCTATATCCCGGCAGTAATTCCTCCACGATTTCCTGGTCGTGGCGCTGCGCGTCTTCTACCGTCCCGACCGCGTGGTGCAGGTGCGGATTAAAAGTCTGCCCCAGCGCCTTGATCGGTTCCACGCCATGACGCTTCAGGACGTCCAAAAGCCCCTGGTCAATCAGTTCCATCCCCTTGTAAAACTCTTCTGGGACACGCCTGTCGCGATATTTTAATGCGCGGTCAAGGCCATCGAGCGAAGGCAAGAGAGCCCGGATCAGGTCGGCGTTAGCATGTTCGCGAAAATCCCCCTTTTCGCGCTCCATTCGTTTGCGCAGGTTCTCCAGCTCAGCCTGCTTTCGCAATAACCGATCATAAAGCTCCTTCTTTTCCGCCTGGACCTTTTGGATCGTGGCCGTGAGTTCAGCAACGTCGGCAACGGGCGACGGATTGGAGGCGGCCAGCGGACCCACACCCGGCACGGCTCCTACACGCTCCCCGTTCTTGGGCGGCCCGGCGCCGGTTCCAGCATGGGCGCTCATTGATGGCCCTTTTTCGTCTTCCATGTTCAACCGATACACCAAGACCCGAATCGGCTTGTATAGGTCTTTGCCGCGCCGGGGGTGAACGTGCCGACAGCGTGCCCTCGGCAGGTCAGCCCAAAGTTGTTCGCGCTTCAGCCGCCTCGCGTCGGATGCGCCTCAGTATGTGATCGCGATGAGGTCCTTCACTTCATTGACCCCTGGCGCGGACCAGGCCGCACCCACCGCCTCTTCCCGCTCCGCCCAAGTGCGGACACTGCCTCTCAGCGTCACCTTACCCCCGTCGGCTTGCACTTTGATCTGGTTCGCGTCCAGGATGGCATTGCGCTTGAACGCGGCTTCAATCTTTTCCTTAACCTCGGTGGGTGCCACCTTCGGTTTGATGGTGATCAAGTTGGTCACGCCCTTGACGCCCGTCAAGCGAAGCACCGCGCCCTCGGCAGTTGACTTCTGGTATTGCCAGTCGACCTCGCCTTCCAGGGTGATGCGACCGCTTTCCACAGTGACCTTAATCCGGTCATAGGGAACTAAGACATCCCACTTCAAAGCGTTCTCCGC
>Ga0326728_10015997_pt1 | contig 15437 bp, 17 predicted proteins | sample MB3enrmetagenome_FD_207602 | JGI IMG/M metagenome (GOLD analysis project Ga0326728, IMG submission 207602) | Lab enriched peat soil microbial communities from McLean, Ithaca, NY, United States - MB31MN | ecosystem: Environmental > Terrestrial > Soil > Wetlands > Peat | place: USA: New York...
ACTTGTAGCGCCGACCTCCAGGTCGGCTGTCGGTGCGGACTCCAGTCCGCACCCTGCAAGCATTTGCGCGGGCGTGGACGCCCCCGCGACAGCCGGTCTGGAGACCGGCGCTACACCGGCACCGCAAGTTTCCGGCACTATCGACCCGCCACGCGGGCCGGCGACTCCGTGGTAAAAAAGTCGCTCACTTTCCCTCGCGCAGGTAATCCTCTTTATACCCCAGATAGTTCTTCGCGTAATGCTCAATCATTTGCCGGGCGTCGTCGCCGAGCGTTTTGCGGAATTTGCCGGGGACGCCGGCCCATAAGGAGCGCGGTTCGACCACGGTGCCTTCGGGAATCAGCGCGCCGGCGGCGATGATCGAACCGGCGCCGATGCGGGCGCCGTTCAGGATGATCGCGCCCATGCCGATCAGGCAATGATCCTCGACCACGCAGCCGTGCAGGGTGACGGAATGGCCCACGGTGACCCAGTCGCCGACCACCACCGGCCATTTGTCCAGCATGCCGTGCAGCACCGAGCAGTCCTGGATATTCGAATTGGCGCCGATCTTGATGAAATGCACGTCGCCGCGCAGCACGCAGTTCATCCACACGCTGGCGTGCTCACCCAGGGTTACATCCCCGATCAGTTGTGCCGAATCGTCCACATAGGCCGTGGGCGGAGCCTGCGGCCATTTGCCTTTGTAAGCGCGAAGCATAGTCGTTTTCCCGTTACTCAGTTTACACAAAAGCCCGCGTCTCCCGTCCGCGGGGAGGGCTCGGCCCTGGATGGACGCCGGGCTTTACGAGTCGTATGAAAAACTTCTCCTTCCGGGGTTCGAACGCCGTTTTCGGCGATTTCCTGCCTGAGCCTGCGAAGCAGGCAAAAGATGATAGCCCCAGGCGTGAGCCTGGGGAAAAGTGAAATTCGATGGGTAGCCCCCAACGGGGGCGTAAGAATGATGTTAGCCACGATTCTTACGCCCGCTTCGCGGGCTCGCTCGGCAATTACAACCCACCCCAGGCTTACGCCTGGGGCTACCATCTTTTGCCGCTCCGCGGCTGGATTTTCGGTTACATAGGTATTCAGCATTACCACGGATTTTGAAATCATAAGCCAATGTGGGAGCGCAATGGACTTTGTGCTCCTCCTGTACAATCGGCACAATGACCTTACGCGTGAAATTGAGCCTGTTGGCGGCGTTTTTCTTGACGCTGGCGATGGTCTCGCAGGCCGAGCCGGTCGCGCAATTGCGGCCCACCGGCTATGTCAACGATTTCGCGCATGTGCTCGACCCCAATACCAGCGCGCAGATGGCGGACATCTGCCGGCAGATCGATCAATCCGCCCACGCCCAGATTGCAGTGGTCACCGTCAACTCCCTTGAAGGCTCGGACATCGAAAGCTATGCGGTCGACCTGTTCAAACAATGGGGGATTGGCGCCAAGGCGACGAATCGCGGCGTTCTGATTTTGTATGCCGTTCAGGACCATCGCGCCCGTATTGAAGCCGGCTATAGCCTGGAGCCGATTTTGCCGGACGGGAAGGTGGGAAGCTTTCAGCGCGAGGCCGTACCGCAGATGCGCAGCGGCGATTACAGCGGCGCCCTGCTGCTGGTCACCAGCCGCGTAGCGAATGTCATCGCGCAGGATGCTGGAATCCAGCTCACGAATTCGCCGTCCGACCTTCCCCCGGAACCGGAGCGCCAACCGGCTCCGCACTTATCGCTGGGTGGGATTATCGCGCTGGGTATCCTGTTCATTGTCGTCATGTGTACGCCGTTGCGCGGTATTTTGTTCTGGATTCTGCTTTCCCAGATTTCCGGTGGTGGTGGTGGCGGCTTCGGCGGCGGTTTTGGCGGCGGAGGCGGATTCGGCGGTTTTGGCGGAGGCAGCTCCGGCGGCGGCGGGGCCAGCAGCAGTTGGTAGTAAGTGAGGACGCAATGGTTCCTGAAAAAAAGATCGAAGAATTTGTGAAACGGGTTCGCGAGGCGGCCGGAGCGAATCTGGTGAGCGTAATCCTGTTCGGCTCGGCGGTGGCGGGGAATTATCATCCCGAGTATTCGGACCTGAACCTGTTCTGCGTCCTGCGCGACAACGGGTTTCCGGCATGGCAGGCCCTGACGCCGGTCGCGCAATGGTGGAACCGCCAGAAACAACCGCCACCGCTGATGATGACGCGCGCCGAACTCGAGCGCTCCACCGATATCTTTACCATTGAACTGCTGGACATGAAACAGCATCACCGCGTGCTGTTCGGGGAGGATGTGCTGTCCGGCCTGCAGATCTCCATGCGCCGGCACCATGTCCAGGTGGAATATGAGCTGCGGGAAAAACTGATTCTGCTGCGCCAGCAGTTCCTGCTGGCGGCGGACAATAAGCGGGGGTTGTGGGACCTGCTTCTGCATTCCGTGCCGTCGTTTGCCACGCTGTTCCGCCACGCGCTGATTGCCGTGGGACAGGAAGCGCCGGTGGATAAACGCGAAGCCGTGCAGGCTTTTTCGAAACGGATGGGATTCGATCTGTCCGCCATCGATCAGGTGCTGGACGTTCGGGAACGCCGGGCCGGACCCGGCAAGACGGACATAATGGATTTGTTTGCCCGGTATCTGACGGCGATTGAGCAGGTAACCGCCGCGGTCGATCGGGCGCTGGACGCGGATGCCAGCAACCGTTCGTAACTGTGCTTTTTACTCAGCTTTTCAGGAGAGCCAAATGAGCAAGAGTTGGATCGCAATTATCGTCGTGGCCGTCGTGGTGGTGTTTGCGCTCATGTCCTTTGGACAATATGTGGGCGTGCGCAACATGCTGGTGGCCAAGAATGAGGCCGTAAAGGCATCCTGGTCGCAGGTGGACATTGTTTTGCAACGCCGTGCCGATCTGATCCCCAATCTGGTGGAGACCGTGAAGGGCTACGCGCAGCAGGAGCAGACGGTGTTTGGCGATATCGCCAAGGCCCGCTCCGCGCTGCTTTCGGCGGGCTCTCCCCAGGAAAAGATCGCCGCCAACGGCAGGTTGGATGGCGCGCTCGGACGCCTGCTCCTGATTGTGGAGAATTATCCGCAGCTCAAGTCCAACGAGAATTTCCTCCGCCTGCAGGACGAACTGGCCGGCACTGAGAACCGCATCGCCGTCGAACGCAAGCGCTATAACGATACGCTGCAGGACTACAACACCTATGTGCAGCAGTTCCCCAACAGCGTTTTTGCCGGATGGGCGGGATTCAAGCCGAACGAAGCTTACTTCACCGCGACCGAAAGTTCGCGCGAAGCGCCCAAAGTGAACTTTAGTCCGGGTACGCCGGCCCCGCAAGTGACGCCCCAACCGGCGCCGGCAAAGTAGCGCCGGTGTCGCGCAGTTTACGGCTCACAGCTTACAGTTTGCAGCCAAACAGCATAAGCTGTGCCGGCTGCAAACTGTGAACACTAAACGGCAAGCCGGCTTGTAGCTACTGCTTGCGCCCGGCGGCGGAAAGTTGCAATAGCGCGGCGGCGGCCAGTCGCATGGCGACTCCCCAACGTTCGCGGGCCTCGGCAACATCGTCGCCATAGCCAAACAGGTACAAGGTGATATAGAAGCCCGAATGCAGGCCGGACCCGCCTTGGGAGACGTCCGGCGGGGCGTCCGGCGGCCCATCATGGTAGTAACAGCGGCGGACGACGGCTTCGCAGGCCGCGGAAATGTCCGGCGCTTTTTTCAGCAATAGCACCAGCGAGCGTACGAGTTCCTCATGATGAAAAAATGAGAAGCGCTCGGCCGTGTGCTCTTCCGCGAAAACCAGGTCCACGTACGAGCCAAACTTCCACTCGCATTCATAAACTTCTTCCTCTTCGACAAGATCGTTGGTGGACCAGGCGTCGCATTTGACGGTTTGAAAAATGGAGTGACGCGAATTGGCCGAGCGCAGAAAGTCGCCGAGTTCAGGGAAATTGACCGCTTCGTCGACGAACGGAAGCATTTCGGGCTGGCGCCGCAGGTCGAAATATGCCGGCCCCTGGGCCACACCCGAATCCCAGGGGAGTTCCAGCGTCGCCTCCTCATTGGGAGCACCGAGTTCCACCGAGAAATCAGCATCCATCGAGAACCGACTCTTTCCTGATCTACGCTTGCGTCCCTCCCGGAGGGAGGTGACGATAATAGCCCAGGCTTTATAATAAACATGGTTTTGCCGGTTTCGGCACACAAGCAATGAATTGGGGTCAGGAATGCCGATTTTCGAGTACATCTGTAAGGACTGCAAGAAAAGCTTTGAAGCGTTATTGTTCGGCTCTCAGCAGCCACAATGTCCACATTGCAAGGGAGCCAATCTGGATCAGCAGATCTCCGTCTTTGCCGTAGGCAGCAGCGCCCGCTCCTCCGCGGCGTGTTCCCCGGCGGATTGCCCGGCCGCGGGAACCTCTTGTTGCGGCGGCGTCTGCCAGCATTGAATCAGTAGCTAGTAGCTGGTAGCCAGTAGTTAGGAGCCGCCAGCATCGCTTTCTCGATGGCGTATCCGTGAAGGACGCTTCTTCCGGCCGCTCTCAAAAAAACCCGTTTCCACACTATTGCATTCGGTGCAGAGTGGGGTTACAACGGTTTCAGCATGAAGGCGCCGCGGTCGCCCGGACTCACCTGCCCCCTGATGTTGCGCATATCTTTGCGCGACGAATCTAACAGGATTTCGGCCCCTAAGTGCTAGCTACTAACTACTAGCTACTTGCCCTAAAAACCTGTTTCCACACTATTGCATTCGGCACAGAGTGGGGTTACAACGGTTCCAGTATGAAGGCGTCGCGGTCGCCCGGACTCACCTGCCCCCTGATAGGGCGCATGTCATTGCGCGCCGCAGGTTGTAGCATCGGCCCCTATCTATCAGCTACCAGCGGGTGGCTGCTAAAAAAACCTGTTTCCACACTATTGCATTCGGCACAGAGTGGGGTTACAACGGTTTCAGCATGAAGGCGCCGCGGTCGCCCGGACTCACCCGCCCCCCAATGTTGCGCATATCTTTGCGCGAACCAAGTACGGGCCTTCGGCCCCTAACTACTAACTACCAGCGACTAGCTGCTAAGGAGTCTTTCTTGCCCCGAGAGATTAGGACCTATCCCGTTTACTCGCGAACCAGTGCGGCGATTCTTCTTTACGTGACATTGGCCCAGGCGGATGAGATGGTGCGCAACGGCTCGGCCGCACGTATTCACGGTCGAGGCCTTGCCCTGCGGTTGACCGGCCATAAATTCGATGCTGAGATCGGCCAGGTGCGCGACACCTCTTGCTATATGGGTGAACGGGTCATCCATGCGAACGCCTGTGGCGATCCGCGCGCCATGGGCATGGTTCAGGCCTGGGCGCCCAATCACGCCGGACTTTGCCCTGTGAGTATGCTATGAGACGCAAAGAAGCCAGCCCGGGCGACGATGAGTTCGAACCCAAGATCGGTCCGCCCCGCGTCACGCAGTTGGCCGAGTGGGGCTGCACCAATGAGGAAATCGCCGAGGAGTTCAACATCACGGTGGAAGTCCTGGAGCGGCAATATGCCGGCCAACTCAGATTGGGACGCCTGCAGCGCTGTCTGACCGTGCGCAAGCAGATGTACCGGCTCGTAAAACAAAACGCCAACCCGCCGTGTACGCGCTTCTTGTACGAATCCGAGTTGCCAACGGCGGCCGAGGAACAGGACGCGGCCGAGGCCGGAGAGGATGCCGAGTTCGAGGCCATGAGCGAGGAAGAGCTTGAGCGGGAAATTCAGCGTCTCGAAAAAGAAGAAGAGGCCGGTTCGGCGCTCAAGGACCCCGCGAAGGAAGAAGGCCAAGGCGGAGCTGCAGCGGAAGAAAGCCAATAAGACCAGCCTTGCCGCTTTTGTTTATCACGCTTGGGACGTGCTCAACCCGGGACGCAAGCTTACCTGGAGCTGGCACTACGACCTGCTGTGCGAGTATCTCGAACTGGTTAAGGCGCGAAAGGTGCGGCGGCTGATTATTAACGTCCCGCCCCGCACCGCCAAAAGCACGATTGCAACTATCTGCTTCCCGTGCTGGACCTGGACCTGTGACCCGGGCCATGGTTTTCTGTGCGCCTCGTACTCGAAAGACTTGAGTACGGAACATAGTATTGCGCGGCGGCTTCTGCTGGGCAGCGAGTGGTACCAGGAACGTTGGGGCCGGCGCTTCCGCATTGGCGAAGGCCAGGACCTGAAGACTCAGTTCGATAACGACCATCGCGGCCAGATGATTGCCACCTCCGTGGGTGCAACCACCACCGGTAAGGGCGGCGACACACTCATCGTGGACGATCCGCTCTCGGCCGATCAGGCGCTCTCGGATGCCGAGCGCAAGACCGCCAATGATTGGTTCGATGGCACGCTGCGCAGCCGGCTGAACGATCCGGCGACCGGCGCGATTGTGGTGATCATGCAGCGGCTGCATGAGCGGGATTTGACCGGCTTCCTGCTGGAAACCGAGGCGGGCCAGTGGACGCACCTCAAAATCCCGCTGGAAGCCGAGGAGCCGGAGAGCTGGCCATTCCCCGCCTCCGAGCGCATCGAGGCCCGCAGCCTCGGTGACGTGCTCCAGCCGGAGCGCTTTACGCCAGAGGTAGTCGCGAACCTGAAGTCGCGTGGGTTGATCTATGCCGGGCAGTATCAGCAGCGGCCGGCTCCGCTCGAAGGCAACATCATCAAGCGCCAGCACGTGCGCTACTACGGCGGCGTCGATCCGCATACGGGCAAGCCGGACGAGCGCCTGCCCGAACAATTCGATCTGGAGATTATCTCCGCCGACTGCGCTTTCAAAGATTCGCCCAATTCGGACTTTGTGGCTATCGGGCGTATCGGCGTCAAAGGTGGCAAGCGGTATCTGCTGAACGTTACCAATGCGCATTTGGGCATGAGCGCCACGGAGGAGCAGATTAAGCGGGAACGCGGCCAGCGCCGGATCAGCGCCACCCTGGTCGAAGACACGGCCAACGGTCCGGCCGTGATCGAGCGGCTGAAGCGCACGGTTCCCGGAGTAATTGCCATAGACCCGGAAGGCGGCAAATTGGCGCGCTTCATGGCCGCCGCGCCCGAGTGGGAAGCCGGCGACTGGTACGTGGACCGCAATGCCGCCTGGACCGAGCCGCTAATTCAGCAATTGACGACCTTCCCCAATGCCGCCCACGACGACATGTGCGACATGATGTCGCAGGCATCCATCTGGCTGCAGTCGCGCGGCGGTGCAGTCGTGAGTTTTTGGAAGAGTCAGGCACTTTGAATGATTCACCACGGAGGCACGGAGACACGGAGAAAATTAAATAAAGGGTCCAAAAGTTTCGGAGGTTTCGGCACCCGGTGTTGATGTCTAAACTTCCGGAACCTGCCTCTTGTTCCCTCGGTGTCTCCGTGCCTCCGTGGTGAGAAAAAAATTATGAGCGAGCAACAAGCAACTGACAACCCGATTGCGCCCGGCGTGGTGGCGCGCGTATCCGGCGCGTTGCGAGCGGCCTGGGAAGCGGGGATGAACGCGTGGTTCTCGGCGCTGCCGCCGCTGCCGCAGGTGGCGCCGCCGAATACGCCGGTGCGCCGCTTCGATTTCCCGATCGGGCAGAACATCAACTACATCCCCCGTTCGGGCGAAACCACCACCTTCGCGCAACTCCGGGCGCTGGCCGACAACTATGATCTGCTGCGCACGGTCATCGAGACCCGCAAAGACCAGTTGGCGAAGGTGCCGTGGACGATCAGAACCGTCTCCCGTCTCCCGTTCCCTGTCCCCCGCAAGTGTGCTTCGGCGGGAAACGGGAGACCCCGGCGAGCCGGGGCAGGCGGGGGGACGGAGGACGATGTTGCGAGGCTTAAGGATTTCTTCGAATCCCCGGATGGCGAGCATTCTTTGATCGAGTGGATGCGTCCGCTGGCGGAGGATCTGCTGGTGATCGACGCGCCGGCCATCGAGCCGATCCGCACACGCGGCGGCGAGCTGAAGCAGTTGCTGGTGATCGATGGGGCCACGATCTTTCCGGTGATCGACGAAGCCACCGGCTTCACGCCCGCGCCGCCGCTTGCGGCCTATCAGCAGATCATCAAGGGCGTGGTGGCGGCCAATCTGACAGCCGACGAGTTGATTTACCGGCCGCGCAATCGTCGCGCGCACAAGCTGTACGGCTTCAGTCCGGTCGAGCAGGTGGTGATGAGCGTCAACCTCGGGCTGCGCCGCCAAATGTCGCAACTGGCGTACTACACCGACGGCACCGTGCCCGATGCCTATCTGGGCGTGCCCGACACCTGGACTCCGGATCAGATTGCGGAGTATCAGCAGATCTTCGACGCCTATCTGGCGGGTAATCTGCATAACCGGCGCAAAGTATTCCTGGGCCCTGACGGCAAACTGCAACTGCTGAAGGAACCCGATCTCAAGGCCGAACTCGATGAGTGGCTGGCGCGCGTGGTCTGTTTTGCCTTCAGCATCAGCCCACAACCTTTTATTCGCGAGATGAATCGCGCCACGGCGCAAACCGCCAAAGAGCAGGCGCTGGAAGAGGGCTTGCAGCCCCTGCAGGTCTATTTCGCGGACCTGTTCAATTTCATCATTCGCAAATATTTCGGCATTACCGATCTGGAGTTCGCCTGGCAGGACGAGAAAGCCGAAGATCCACAAGACCAGGCCCAGATTGCGGCCCTGCTGGTAACCCAGGGCATCATCACACCCAATGAAGCCCGCGAGCGCCTGGGCATGGAACCCCGCAGCGGCGGCGATCAGTTGCGAACGCCTTTCACCACAGAGGACACAGAGGTCACAGAGGACACCAAAGCAAAACCCCTGGCCGCTGATTAACGCAGATAAACGCGGATCAAAATGACTGGGATTCGCTCTCGCGGTTTTTCAATCAGCGTTCATCTGCGTTGATCTGCGGCTGGAAGGGTTTCCTTCTCTGTGGCCTCTGTGTCCTCTGTGGTGAAAATTACAAGCCCTGACCCCTACGAAGCTATGGAGTTGCCATGTCAACGTTCACGAAATTTGTACGCCTGACCAAGGTCGATGCCGCTCAACGGGAAGTCTACGGCGTAGTCACCTCCGAAGTTCCTGACAAGGATGGCGAGATTTGCGATTACCAGTCCACCAAACCGCACTATGAAGAATGGTCCGGTGAATTTGCGCGGGCGACGGCGGGCAAGTCGCTGGGCAACGTCCGCGAGATGCACAGCCATTCGGCGGTAGGCAAGGTGGTGGACCTGGTGTTCGACGATCCGAACAAGACCATCGCCGTCCGGGCGCGCATTGTCGACGACACCGCCTGGGCCAAGTGCGAAGAGGGCGTCTATACCGGCTTCTCGCACGGCGGCGAATACGTCGGCGAGCCCTGGCCGGATGGCGACTTCCTTCGCTATACCGCCAAACCCACCGAGATTTCGCTGGTGGACAATCCCTGCAATCCCGAAGCGCATTTCGAGTACGTCAAAGCCGACGGCTCGGTGGAGCTGCGCAAGTTTCAAACTCAACCCGAGGATAGAAAGATGAAGAAATTAATGGTCGATGCGGCCGAACTGGCCAATTTGCTGGCCCAGGTGAACGTGCTTCGCGGCTACCTTGCCGGAGAAGCGGAAACCGAAGGCGACGATTCGCCCATTCCCGCCAGCCTGAAGGCGTGGATTGAAGACGGAGTGGAGATTCTCTCCGCTCTCGTCGCCGAAGAAGGCGCCGAACTCACGGCGGACAAAGTGACGAAGGGCGTCAATCCGCCATCGGAGCCGGAAGTGGAAGCGCCGGCGCCGCCCGCTGCTCCCGAGACGCTGGAAAAGCGCGCCGAGAGCGATTTGGTGGCCCGCGCCGTGGTCGAGCAGCGCCAGCAGATTGCCGATCTTTCCGGCGCCGTACAAAACCTGACCGATGCCATGACCAAAACCCTGGCCGAGCCGCTGCCGCGAAAAACCGCCGGTCCCGGCAAAGCCATTACCAAGGAACAGGACGGCGAACCCGTCAATCACAATCCCGACGCCGGAAATGCCGCTGACCCGCAAGCGCTGCTCAAGCAGTGTTTGAGCCAGCCAATTGCTTTAGAGCGTTAACCGTTTCTCGTTTCACGTTTCACGTTGAAATCCGAAGCAGCGCACGCTAACGAGAAACGAGAAACGGAAAACGTGAAACGTTTTTTTGGTTCAGCCCAGAACGGGCGGAAGAAAGAAGGAGAGCCGAGATGATCGGAAGTCTAACCGAGCAGACCATGGAGCTGCTCAAGAAGCTCCAGAGCGACGCCGTTCTGGAAAAGGTCAACACGACGGTGGGCGTCAGCACGGGCACCGGGGTTGTGAATTACAACCTGGAACCGTATGCCAAGACGCTGTATCCCGTCATCACCCCGATCCGTAATAAGATGCCGCGTTTCACCGATACCAATGGCGGCAATGCGGTGAACTGGAAAATCATCACCGCCATCAACCCCAGCCGCCAGTTTCCGGGCACCACGGAAGGCATTCGCGGCTCGGTCATCGACCAGACCACCGACAACCGCATGGCCGCTTTCGTGCGGTTCTCGCTGGAAAACTCGATTACGGAAGAAGCCATCATGCAGGCGCAGGGCTTCGACAATGCCCTGGCGATCGAGGCCGATAACCTGCTGCGTTCCATGTTCATCGCGGAAGAGGAATGGTTGCTGGTCGGCAACGCTTCCGGAGTGTCCCAGCCCGCCGCTCCCGCGGGAACGGTGAGCGCGGGCGGATCGGTTGCGGCCGGTTCGAATTACTGCCGCGTGGTGGCGCTCACCTACGATGGCTGGAAGCGTTGCACGGTTTCCGGCGGCCTGATCACGCAGTTCCTCAAGAGCAGCCCGCTGGGCGAGCAGATGACCGTCAATGGCGGCGTGAGCCAGGTTTCGAATGCGTCCGCCGTGGCCACTACCACTAGCGGCAACGGCACCATTACCTGGGCGGTGACGGCCGTACCCGGCGCGTTTGCTTATGCCTGGTTCACCGGCACCTCGGCGACCGCCGGGCAGTGCACGCTGAATGCGATCACCACCATCAACACCTTCACGCAGACGGCTGCCGCCACCGGCACGCAGGCTGACAACGGCAACGGCGGCGTCGGTGTTACGGCCGCGCTGGGAACGGCGAATAACTATTCCGCCAACGGCAGCGTCTTCAATGGTCTGATTAACCAAGCCATCAATCCCGCCATTACCGGCGCTACCGGCCAGTACACGTCGCTGAACGGGGCGACCCTGACCGGCAACTCCGATGGCAGCATTGCTGAAATCGACGCTATGCTGCAGGCGTTCTTCGACAACTACAAGGTGAGTCCCACCAAGATGTGGGTGTCGTCGCAGCAGGCCAAGGACATCACCAAGAAGGTGCTGCAGTCGGGCTCCAACGGCGTCTTCCGCATCAACCTCGGCAATGGCGCCAATCAGGGCGGGATCACCGCGGGCTCGCTGGTCAGTTCGTACCTGAACAAGTACGCGGTGGGTGGGCCGAAAGACCTGCCGCTGGAAATTCACCCCAACCTGCCGTCGGGCAAGATCTTCTTCGACTGCGATGAGATCCCCTACCCGCTGGCCAACATCCCCGGATGCTATCGCATGCACTGCCTGCGCGATTACTACCAGCGCCTGTGGCCGCAAACGACGGAGACCCGCTTCACTTCCGTGAATTTCTACGGCGTGTTGCAGGTCTATACGCCGTTTGCCATGGGACTACTCGACAACATCGCCGCGGGTTAAGCAGCAAGATTCACCACGGAGACACGGAGGCACGGAGAAAGAAAAGAGTTTCAAGTGTAAAGTTTCGAGTTTCAAGTGGCACGGGCTATCGCCGTGTTCTGGAAACTTGAAACCTGAAACTCGAAACTAATTTGTTTTTCTCCGTGTCTCCGTGCCTCCGTGGTGAAAACGGTTAGATTATGAATGATGTACTAACAACGCTGGGTGCACTCAAGCAGAGATTAAAGATCGCGGCCAGCAACATCACGGCTGACGACGATCTTACGGACTTGCTTACCCGCACGTCGGCGGACTTCTGCAATGCCTGTAACCGGCAAGGATTCTTCATCGCGAACTTCAGTGAGCAGCGCGACGGCCAGGGCGGTCCAACGCTGGTGTTTCGCCAGCAGCCGGTGCAGAGCGTGAGCAGCCTGACGATCGGCGTGTACACGATTTTTCCCTCGCCGGATGGCGTGCAGCTGGGATACATCTTCGACGACAAGTCGCTGAAGCTGATTGGCTACACCTTTGCCCGCGGTTACGGCAACGTACGCGTGCAGTATTCCGCGGGCTTCGGCGCCAGCCTCGACGATCCGGATTTTCCCAACGAAATTGAACTGGCGGTGCTCGACTGGTGCCAGTACCGCTACAAAGTGCAGCCGGCCGCCGCGGTGGCTTCGAAGCATCTGCATACGGGCGAACAGGTGCAGTACGACATTCAGGACATGCCCAAGACCACGCGCCGCGTGATCGAGCAGTACAAGCGGCGCGTGGGGATCGTTTAAATATTCACCACGGAGACACGGAGGCACGGAGACACGGAGGCACGGAGAGACGGAGAGACGGATGGGAAACAAGGCCGATATAAGTTGTTCTCCGTGACTCGGTGTCTCCGTGGTGAAAAAAGGGCAAAGCATGATTCGCTTCGAGTTCTTGAACAATTCCGATTCCCGTGTGGTGGGGTGGCTGCAGAGCCGCTACCGGCGCATGGTCGAGGAGCTCGGGCCGGGGGTGATGCGCGCCACGGTGGCGCTGGCGCGGTGTATCGGCACGGAAAAGCTGAGCGGCCAGGTGCTCAATGTCCGCAGCGGCGCCTTGCGCAGTGCGGTCATGAGCGGCGCGCAGTGCGACACGGCGGACAGCACGCTCGAAGGGCGCATTGGCGCCGGCGGTGTTCCCTGGTACGGCGCGTTGCAGGAAAACGGCGGGACGTTTACCGGCCAGCGCAAGCTGAAAAAGCCCCCGCATCTGCTGCGCCGGCAACTGGGCGAGCGGGTCCTGACCGGCAGTCCTTACGGCATCCACTTTCCGGCGCGGCCATTCATGCGGCCCAGCCTGCAGGAACAGCGCGGCATGATTGTCGAGGAGCTGGCCAAAGCGATGGTGAAGGCGAGAAACGGATGAAAAGCATTCACCGCAGAGGATGCAGAGGAATACCCAGGAAGAAAAACCATTTCGATTTTTCTAATGTCTCCTCTGCGCCCTCTGCGTCCTCTGCGGTGAAAGGGTTTAGAAGATGATCGACAGAGAAGCTATCTACACGGCGTTGCTGGCAAAGCTGGCAGCATGCGGCCAATTCGTGACGGTGGGCCGCACGCCGGTGCCGCCCAGTGAATTGTCGGCCGAGATGCAGCCGGCGCTGTTCCTGGAAGAGGTTCGCGAGACGGCCAACCCGCGACCGCGGGGTATGCCCATCAAGTGGACACTCGAGGTTGACCTGGGCATTTATTACTACTGTGAAACGCAGCCGCAGATGCCTGGTCAGGAAAACGCGACGCCGGCGACGGCGCTGAACAATCTGATTGCCGCCGTCGAGAGTTCGCTCGCGCCGGACGTAAACGGCGTGCAGACTCTAAGCGGCCTGGTGGACCACTGCTGGATCGAAGGCGAAGTCGTGAAGAGCCCGGCTTATTTGCAGGCGCAGGGTGCGGCCGTGGTGCCGGTGAGAATTCTGGCGGTGTAACGAACCGTTTTACGTTTTACGTTTTCCGTTTCACGCCAGAGCGGCAGGGACGGTCTTAACGAGAAACGTGAAACGAGAAACGTGAAACGGAGGACATATGAATATCCAATTTGGCTCGGGCGTGCTCTATGGCTACCCGAACTCGGGGAATCTTCCCACCAACCCGACGCCCTACCGCTTCGGTGTGTTGCAAAATGCGCAGGTCGATTTCAAGGGCGACCTGAAAAAGCTTTACGGCCAGAAGCAATTTCCCGTGGCCAAGGCGCGCGGGAAGATCGATGTCACGGTCAAAGCCAAACTGGCCGTGCTCGATCCGAACCTGCTGAATCAGCTTTACTTCGCGCAGGCGGGCGCGTCCGGCATCACGCTGGTGGCCGATGGCGAAGCGCAGAACGTGCCCGCCTCGAGTCCTTACACGGTCACCGTGGCCAACGCGTCAACGTTCCTCAACGATTATGGCGTGCAGTACTCGGCCACGCAGCAGCAGTTGACCAGGCTGGCCAGCGGGACGCCGGCGCAGGGTCAGTACACGGTCAGCAGCGCGGGCGTTTATACGTTCGCCGCGGCCGACGAAGGCGCGGCCATGCTGATCAGCTACACCTACACCGTCACCGCGCGCGGCGAGACGATCACGCTGACCAATCAGCTGATGGGCTACGCGCCGAACTTCCGCGCGCTGCTCTATAACACCACGTCGGGCAAGTTCATCGGGCTGGAGCTGTTCAACTGCACCGCCTCGGAAATCAGCCTGCCCACCAAGCAGGAGGATTTCTGGATCGTGGACTTCAACTTCGATGCCAGCACGGATTCAACCGACACGCTGGGCAAGTTGTACGCCGACGTATCTTAGAAGCTTCACCACGGAGACACGGAGGCACGGAGAAAAGACGGAAAATTTGGAAATACGGAAGTACGGAGATTGCGAGAGCGTGGACTGACGTGAGTTTTGGTTTGCTTCCGTTTTGTTTTCCGTGTCTCCGTGCCTCCGTGGTGAAAGGGATTCTATGTTTAAAGGCACGCAAATTGAACTCGGCGGCGAGACGTACACGGTTCCGCCGCTCTCGCTCGAAACGCTGGAAGAGCTGGAGCCGCAATTTCAGCAGTTGGCGGCGCCTGCGGCCAACCTCAAAGAGCGGGTGCAGAGGCTGATGCCGATTCTGCTGGCCAGCTTTCAGCGCAATTATCCCGAGATAACGGAGGCGAAGCTGCGCGCCCTGCTGGATCTGCCGTCGCTCAATCTGGCGGTGGACGCCATCATGCGAGCCAACGGCTTCCGGATGGCAAAACCGGGGGAATCGGCGCCGGTACAGGAATCGACTGGAGCTGGCTCTACGGCCATCTCGTCACCTCTACCGGCTGGACCCTCGATTACCTCCGAACCCTGACCATGCCGGATGTGATCCGCTTGTGCACGTACTGGCGGGAACATCCTCCTGTGCACATCGTGCTGGCCGGCTATGTTGGTTATAAGCCCAGCCAACGTTCTCATGAAATGGACGCTGAGCACAGCGGCAAACTTGCCGTCTGGTTTGGCCCTCCGGCGCGCCCGCCCCAGCATGTGCGGGAGCTGGTGGACTGGGCCGAGGCGTTAAAAGACAAACTGAGTAATTGAGAAATCGGGTAATTGCCACAAGTTTTGCAGTTTGCAGTTCACAGTTTGCAGCCAAGAAGAGGCCGGGTGTTTGGCCGTTAGCTGCAGACTGTGAGCTGTAAACCGTCATGTCGTAAGACGTGAAACGAAAAACGAAAAACGTCAAACGGGGTTCCCGGCCGACGGCCGAGGGCCGACCCCGACTCAGCCGGGGCAGGCGGCCGAAGGCGGTTTCTTATGTCTGATAACGTTC
>Ga0326728_10015998_pt1 | contig 15437 bp, 8 predicted proteins | sample MB3enrmetagenome_FD_207602 | JGI IMG/M metagenome (GOLD analysis project Ga0326728, IMG submission 207602) | Lab enriched peat soil microbial communities from McLean, Ithaca, NY, United States - MB31MN | ecosystem: Environmental > Terrestrial > Soil > Wetlands > Peat | place: USA: New York...
CCAGTCTTGGCGACCCAACACAAGGATGGTTCCGTGGCCGTCTTGGTTTGGAATTTAGTCCCGCACGATCCAAAGCAGCGTACTTCAATGGGAGATCCCCTCGAACAGGCCGGTGGCACGTTCGTGACGCAAGGAGAATCGAAGCAGTTTACAGCGCAACTGCAAGGTGAGCACAGACGTGGTCGAGTCACTATCAGCCGCGTCGATAGCGATCACGGCGATTTCAATCGCGCCTATCAGAAGATGGGGAGTCCAGAGTACCCAACGGAGACGCAGATCGCGGAACTGAAGCACGCGAGTGCTTTGCCAGAGCCGGAGATTGGGCATCTTGATGGAAACGGCCAGATCAGGATTACAATTCCGCCGAATGGTATTGCGCTGCTGGAGTTGGCATGAAGCCGCGCACAATGTGAGGAGTCTGAAGTTGCGCCTCTCGACGTTCCAGAACTAGGAGAAGAAAGATGAGCTTCGCAATGGGCACCACAAAACTTGATCGGATGTTATGGATGAGCGAACAGTGGATTGAGCGGCAAGGGCATCGAATTCTGGATCGCATGACCTGCCATGAGCCGGTCGAAAGCTGGAACCAATGAACGAAGCGCACAAAGGATAGGAACTTATAGCAACCAGTAGCAGCAGGAGTCAGAACGATGCGTACGGCTGTCGACCGAAGGATTTTCGTACTCAGCGCGAGAAGGGAGTTGCCGCCGGAAAGTTCGACTGGGCACTATCTAAATTGGCCGGATTTCTACTGGCAGTTTTGATGGCACTTGGTAGCTGGATAAACTGCGGTCCATTGCGAAGGACTGCGATAGTCGGATTCGTTTGGTACAATTTTAGCAACGGAGTGGTGACAAACTTCGCGGTTCTCTCTCTCGCTTGTCTGTGGACACAGAATTTGGGCTTTGGCTTACTGTCCATACTGTCCATTAATCCCGGAATTCGGTTATATCCGATGGAAAATATGGAAACGGGCGAAGGAGTGGACAGTAAGAAAAGACAGTAAATTCTGCGATTTGCGCTAAGCGATTGAAATTGCAGAGGGGACGTAGCTCAGTTGGTTAGAGCGCTGCCCTGTCACGGCAGAGGTCGCGGGTTCGAGCCCCGTCGTCCCCGCCATAAACCCAATAAAAAATTGGGTTTACGGCGATCAAAAACTGACAGCTAGAATCCTACGGTACGCTACGGCACGGAACTTCTAAACCGTACCAACTTCAAGCCAACAACAACTCAATCTGTCTCTGGTTTGCACTGCGCTTGTCTGCCGATACTGCATTTGTGTAGACGCGTCTGCCGTTGGCGTCCTTCTCAGACCATCGGAACTCCCAGACATCCGGTCCTTCAAGACGAGCCTTTGAAGTGAGACTGCCACGTTGCATCGTTATCCTCCCAGCCCGCAGAGGCGGGACAGGGAAGATGCTCTCCGATTTGAGCGGCGAAAAGCATCCCGAAGAGGCTGGAGAGAGGTTGAGCGACGGGGAATCAAACTGCGCATGCCTCGGAGTGAATTACTTTGCGGCGGCAGAAATCCTGGCGCGCCCGTTGCCTTATCCCTTTGCCAGGCCGAAAACAGCGGAATCATTCGCTGCTGCGGCGCGGCAGAGGCCTGACGTGGCCGATTGACTCACTCCGGAAGGATCAGCTGGCCATCGATCTCGAAGCTCCCACTGGTGAATGGGGCATCGGTTCCGGGCTGGCCGCCGCCGATTGAGACCGTGTACTTGCCTTTTGCCACCATGATGTTGCCGCCATCGCTGACCATGCTGAGGTCGCGAGCATTCAGCTGAAACTCCACCTTCGTGCTGGCTCCAGGGTCCAGGTGAACGCGCTCGAAACCACGGAGAGCGCGGAGAGGAGCACCCGGAAGATCGGGAAATTTCAGATAGAGTTGCACCACTTCGTCTCCGGCAACCTTCCCGGTATTGGTCACCGTGACGGACGCATGAAGCGGCTCGCCGGCGCGAATAGGCGCGTCGGGCAGGCTGAGATTGCTGTAGCTGAATGTCGTGTAACTCAGGCCGTATCCAAACGGGTAAAGCGGGTCGCCTTTGAAATATCGATAAGTCCGCCCTTCCATGGAGTAGTTCGCGAAGTTCGGCAGTTGGTCGGCGCCTTTGTAGAAGGTGACCGGCAGCCGGCCCGCGGGATTGTTCTTCCCGCTCAACGTTTCGGCGATCGCCGCGCCGCCTTCTTCACCCGAGTACCATGCTTCAAGAACAGCATTGGCGTGCTGGTTGATCCAATTGACAGCCAGAGCGCTGCCATTCATCAGCACCACTACGGTGGGTTTGCCCGTCGCTTGAACGGCTTCGACCAGGCTTTCTTCCTGAGCTGGCAGATCGATGCTGGTGCGATCTCCGCCGAGAAATCCCGGCTCGTTAACAGGCATTTCTTCGCCTTCGAGTTCGCTGGAGATGCCTACCACTGCAATCACGAGATCGGCATTCCTCGCGGCGGCGATGGCCTCCGGTGACGGCGCGTCATTGGCTTTAGCCCAGATCAGTTGTGCATGGGGCTGTCCGTTGGAACTGGCGTAGACCACATTCAGTGCGGCTTTTTGTCCCTTCTCCAGGTGAATGCGGCCAAGCTTTGCCTCGATTCCTTCCCATCCGAACATCATTGCTACCAGCTTGCCGTTCACCATCACTCGTACGAATCCTGGGCCGCGCAAGCCGATGAGATAGTCTCCGGATTCTGGAGGCGTGATGAAACCCGTCCAACCTACACTGACCGGCTTCTTCCTGACAACCTCCGGGGGCAGATTGCCGCCATCGAGATTGATGTTCGGCTCGACCCGCGTAGCCAGTGCCGGCTGATCCGACTGGTCCGGTCCCAATCCCTCTGGCTCGCTGTACTCCGCCTTGAGCCCGGGCTTTCCATCGGGAGTCGTAAGCAGGGTGTCCGGCACCGGGCTCCCATCGCTGCGCAGGAACTGAGTTCCCGGAACGTAAGTGATCCTGGCATTCGGGAACTCTGCACGGAGGCCATCCAGCACGGAAACAGAATGCGTCGGTGATCCGTTGTAGTTGCCGAGCAGAACCCTGGTCTGATCGGCGAGCGGCCCAACCACCGCGATGCTTTTGATTTCTGGTTTGAGCGGAAGGGTTCCGTCGTTCTTGAGAAGCACCATGGACTCATTGGCCAGCTTGCGGGCCAGGGCGCGGTGCTCCGGGCTGTCGAGTTCCTTCTCTTCGATCTTCGCGTAGGGATCCAACTCCGGAGGGTCGAACATCCCCAGTTTCATGCGCGCGGTGAAGAGGCGTATCAGCGCAGTGTCGATCGCACTCTCAGGGAGATAGCCCTGCTCGACCGCTTCAATATAGGGCTTGTATTCGGAATCGTCTTTTGACGTGGGACCGGCGCCGAAACATTCGTTGTCCATGCCGCGCATGAGCGAAATGGCCGAGGCCTGCGCTTGCGTTGGACGATAGTGATGCCCGATGAAAACATCCTCAATCGCGCCACAGTCAGAGACGACATATCCCTGAAAACCCCACTTCCGGCGCAGTTGATCCTCGAGAAGGAATTGATTGGCGCACGCGGGTTGGCCGTTGACGGCGTTGTAGGAGCACATCACCGAACCGGCCTTGCCTTCGACCACGGCGGCGCGGAAGACAGGTTCGTAGGTGTCGAGCTGATCGTGCTTGCTCACGTCCACATCGGCAAAGTGACGGGTCGGCTCGGGTCCGCTGTGCACGTCGTAGTGCTTGGGAGTTGCGATGGCGCGGAAATAGTGCGGGTCGTCGCCTTGCATTCCGTTGACGAAAGCAACGCCCATGCGGGCGGCGAGAAACGGGTCCTCGCCGTAGGTTTCCTGGCCGCGTCCCCAGCGCGGGTCGCGAAAGATGTTGAGATTCGGCGCCCAGAAATCCAGCCCCCCCATGATGCCGTCGTGTCCGGCGCGCACATCCTGAAGGTGCTTGATGCGTCCCTCGATGCCGATATCGATGGCCATGACGTGAACCCCCGGGAGGTCGAAGCTGGCGGCGAGTCCGATGGGCTCGGGAAACTCCGTTACGCCCTGGTCGACCACGCCATGAAGCGCTTCGCTCCACCAGTTGTAGGCGGGAACGTTGAGCCGCGGAATGGCCTGGGCATCGTTCACCAGTTGCGAGGCTTTTTCCTTGAGCGTCATGCGGTGGACCAGGTCTGCGGCGCGCTCTTCGGGCGAAAGCCTGGGATTCATGTAAGGCAGTTTCGCGGCGTCTTGCGCAACGGCGGCGCAGGTCATCGAGACGATGAAGGCGGCGAGCGCGACCAGAAAAAATCTTCCGCAATGCTTCATTTTTGTCCTCGGGATCTGAAGTTCTTGTCTATGCAAGTTGATCTCGCTTTAGCAGATTAGGTTCCTGACAGATTTTACGTGCAGCGGGCTCAAGGCATCCAGTTGTCTTGAAACGATTCGCAAACCGCGAAAGCGCTCATTCGAATCTCGCGAAACCGGCACTGCGGTCATAGTGCGGCATGGGCGCGGCGCATCTTCATGTGTCTTGACACATGAGGGCGTCGCCGTCTACTGTACTTTACCAGAAAACGTTTACTCTCCCGCGCGTGCTGGATAGAACCAGGGGTGCTAATCGGTGTACTCGGCCAGCACTGCGGTTCACCCACGACATGAGAACCAAGGCGCAAGGAGGCAGGAGAAAGCCATGAGTCCAGATACTCAAGCTGGGATTCGTCTGAATCGCCGGCAGGCACTCGTTCTTTCGGCAGCCGCATGCGTGGGCGCCACTCTTGCCAAAGACTCCCACGCCTCCGACAGCACCAAGACCGGCGCTCACCTGGATCCGGGATACTGCTCCACACCGCGCTCCGCTGCCGCCAACACGCAGTACGGCAAGGTGCGCGGCTTTCTCTCTGGCGGTGTATTTACCTTTAAGGGCATTCCCTACGGCCAGGACACCGGCGGGGAAAACCGCTGGCTGCCGGCAATACCTCCCGTGCCGTGGAAGGACGAGTATCCAGCGCTGATCTACGGGGGCAATTGCCCTCAAAACCTGCACCCCTGGACGGCGATCGAACAGACATTCCTGCAAGACTGGGACGACGGCTACCAGAGCGAGGACATGCTCAAGCTCAACGTGTGGACGCCCAGCCTCACCGGCAAGCGCGCCGTCCTGGTGTACTTCCACGGCGGAGGGTACAGCTTCGGTTCTTCCTACGAACTCCCCGCACAGGAAGGCGCGCAGATGGCGCGCTTTCAAGACGTTGTATCTGTCACCGTCAACCATCGTCTCAACGTTCTCGGCTTCCTCGATCTCTCCGAGATCGGCGGTTCTGCCTACGAGGACTCCGTCAATGTCGGGATGACCGACCTGGTGGCTTCGCTCCAATGGGTTCGGGAGAATATTGCAAACTTCGGCGGCGATCCCGATCGCGTGATGATCTACGGCCAGTCGGGCGGCGGTTCGAAGGTGACCACGCTGATGGGTATGCCATCGACGGCTGGGCTTTTCCATCGCGCCTCGGTGCAATCGGGCGGGGGCGGCAATATTCCGGCTAAAGAGCAGCAAAGAGAAGTTGCCCGGCAAATGATGAAAGAGCTGGGGCTCGAACCCCATGACCTTGCATCGTTGCAAAAGATGGAGTGGGCCAAGCTGGCGGCTGCCGGAAATGCAGCCATTTCCAAGATCAATCCGCCGATGCGCGCCGCATTCGGCCCGTTTGCTCCCGGACCGCCGCGCGTGGGCTGGTCGCCAACCTTCGACGGCAAGATCGTCAATGTTCGGTCCTTCTTCGACGTTGCGCCGGAGGTGTCGAAGAACGTGCCGATGCTGCTCGGCTCGGTGAGCGAAGAAGGCAACCAGATGCACAACCGCCCCAGCGAAGAGGAGTGGCGCGCCAACCTCGCCAAGGCTTACGGCGAAGACAAGGCGGTTGCCCTTGTGGCCACATTGAAGAAGGCGCATCCGGAAAAGAGCATTCGCACGTTGTCGTATATGTGCAGCGGCACCTTTGGGCTGAACACCCTCACCATGCGCAACAACATCGTGAAAATGGCCAGGCTAAAGTGCGAGCAGAAAGCCGCGCCGGCTTTCGCATACTACTTCACGTGGCAATCGCCGATGCTGGAAGACGCCGGCGCATGGCATACCGCCGAACTGCAATTCTGCTTCGACAACACCAAGCGTTGCGAACAGGGCACGGGCAATACGCCGGAAGCGCAGGCGCTGGCAAAAAAGATGGCCTCCGCATGGGCAAACTTCGCCAGGACCGGGAACCCCAGCCTGCCCGAATTGCGCTGGTTGCCGACTGATCCGGAGAGCAACAAGACCATGGTCTGGGATAACGAATGCCGCATGGTGGATGACCCTGAAAGCGAAGCACGCAAGATCGTCTTGAGCTGAATGCGGGTACGGGGCCGTGACTCTTCAGATAACTCCTTCGGATTGGAGACCAAGACTCATGAAATTGTGGAGCGTTATTCCAATCGTGATGACAAGCGCTGCCGTGGCTTACGGTGCTGTGTCGCATGCCGACTTTGGGAAACTGCCGGACGGGTCAACCGTGACCATCTACACTCTCAAAAGCCCTCAGGTCGAGATGCAGGTGATGACTTTCGGCGCGCGCGTGGTGTCGATTCTGACTCCCGACCGCCATGGGAGGATGGCGAATGTCGTCCTGGGATACGACAACCTTGAAAGTTACATCAAAGACAACAAGACTTACTTTGGCGTGGTGCCAGGGCGTTATGCCAACCGCATTGCCAATGGCACATTCATGTTCGAAGGCAAAGAAATTCACCTTAGCGCCAATGAGGGCAGTAACACGCTGCATGGGGGCAAGGAGGGCTTCGATCGGCGCAATTGGACGGGCAGAGAAATTCCGGACGGCGTGGAATTCACGCTGGTTAGCCCCGACGGAGATCAGGGCTTTCCGGGATATCTCACCGCGCACGTGCGCTACACACTTCATGGCAACAAGATAACGATTCAATACAGCGCCACAACCGACAAACCCACTGTAGTTAATCTGACCAATCACGCATATTTCAATCTTTCCGGCGCAGGCAGCGGAACCATCGTCAATGAGAAGCTGACTATCTTCGCCGACAAGATCACGCCGGTCGATGCGAAGCTGATTCCGACAGGCGAGTTGATGGCGGTCGCCGGCACGCCATTTGACTTCACTCATCCCGAGACCATTGGCGCCCGAATCAATGCCGACGATGAGCAACTCAAGCTGGCCCGCGGATACGATCACAACTGGGTGCTGAACGGCAAGATGGGCACTCTGCATCCGGCGGCCCGCGTCTACGATCCGGCGAGCGGGCGCGTGCTGGAGGAAGAGACGACCGAGCCTGGCGTGCAGTTTTACACGGGAAACTTTCTCGATGGAAGTTTCTCCGGCCCGAACGGCAAGTACGAATTCCGCTCGGGTTTTTGTCTTGAGACGCAGCACTTCCCGGATTCTCCGAACCACCCTTCGTTTCCGAGCACCGAGCTGAAGCCGGGACAGACCTACCTGAGCGAGACGACCTGGACCTTCTCTTTTCAGCAATAATTCGTACTGAAAAACGTTTTCTCGTGAATTCCCGCTAGCGTACGAGTTACTGGAGGGCCTTTATGACGGATCGTTCTCGCCGGAGATTCTTGAAAAATGGCGTCGGCGCCGCAGGTCTGTGTCTTATGGGCCGGCAGGCGCTCGTGAGCGTCCTTCGCGCCGACTCATTCGAGCTAGTTACAGGACGAATCGAGCCCATGCCGCCGGGAACGGTGCGCCTTTCTGCAGGCATCTTCAAAGAGCAGGAAGAGATCAACGCGCGCTATCTCGACTCTCTGACGGTCGACCGGCTGCTGCATACCTTCCGGCTCACTGCGGGAATTGCAACCACCGCGACTCCGTACAAGGGCTGGGAAGATCCAAGCTGCGAACTGCGCGGCCATTTCGCCGGAGGGCATTTTCTGTCGGCGGCCGCGCTGGCTGCGGCGACGCAGAGCAACGATGAACTGAAGAACCGCGGCAACGACCTTGTGGCAGGCTTGGCGGCGTGCCAGAAGAAGATCGGAACGGGCTATTTGAGCGCGTTTCCCAAGGAGGAGTTCGAACGGCTGGTCGAGGACAAGCCCGTGTGGGCGCCGTTTTACACCTATCACAAGATCATGGCCGGCCTGCTCGACATGGTCGTGCTCACCGGCAACACAGACGCGCTCAAGGTTGCCGAAGGCATGGCTGACTGGGTTGGAGACTTCTTTTGGCCCATCGGCGCCGAGCAACGCATGCGCATGCTGCGCACCGAATACGGCGGGATGAATGAGGCATTGGTGAATCTCGCGGCGCTCACGAAGAACGATAAATACATCGGCATCGCGCATCTCTTCGAACAGCCGAGTTTCCTCGATCCGCTGGCCACGCGGCGTGACGAACTCGAGGGCCTGCACGCGAATACGCATGTGCCCAAGATCATTGGCGCGGCGCGCAGGTATGAGGTGACAGGCGATCGCCGTTACCGCGAAATCGCCGAGTACTTCATCGAAGAGGTAACGGTCGCGCGCAACTACGTGATAGGCAACACGAGCATAGACGAGTTCTGGCGCACACCGCCCGGCCAGATGCAGGGGACGCTGGCTTGGAAGAATGCGGAGTGCTGCGTGGCCTACAACCTGATGAAGCTCGAGCGCCACGTCTTTGGCTGGACCGGCGATGCGCGCTGGATGGATGCCTACGAGCGCGCGCTGTTCAATTGCAGGCTGGGCACGCAGAACGCCGACGGCCTGAAACAGTATTTCTTCCCGCTCGCGGCCGGATACTGGCGCGCCTACAATTCGCCGGAAGAGTCGTTCTGGTGCTGCACGGGCACAGGCGCGGAAGAGTTTGCGAAGTTCGCCGACAGCATTTACTTCCGCCGCGGCAGCGACGTGTACGTGAACCAGTTCCTTGCCTCCACGCTGGATTGGAAGGACGAAGGCCTGACCATCGAGCAGGTGACGCAGTTCCCGAGCGAGCAGGGAACAACGCTGAAGATCAAGGCCCCGGGGACGGCCGCGCGCACGATTCACATCAGGATTCCGGGCTGGACCACGGAAGATGCCGAGGTAAAGATCAACGGTAAGCCACTCGATGCCATGTCGAACCCGGGATCGTACCTTGCGATCCGCAAGGTGTGGCGCGACGGCGACACCATCGGCGTGAGTCTGCCCATGACGCTGCGGCAGGAACCGCTCGCCGGAGACTCGAGCGTGAACGCAGTTTTGTATGGGCCGCTGGCGCTCGCCGCGAATCTCGGAGCCGGTCCGGCGGATGTGCCGAGTACGGTGATCCACAGTGGAGATACTTCGCCCAAAAACCTGCCGGGGCCCGATCCGTTGCCCGAACCGGCAGCAAGCGCGGGCGCGGGTCCTGCCGAGTGGATTGAGATCGAGTCCGGACAGGATCTGCGCTTCAAGGCTTCGTGCCAGGGCGCGAAGTGCGACCTGATACCGATGTACCAGATTCATGACCAGCGTTATGCGCTCTACTGGCAAATGCGGAATAAGAAGACGCAGGGGTAATTTTGGTTTCGCTGGCGCGATGTTGCGCCAACGAATGGGGGAAGAGAAAATGATTCTGACGAAGGTACGGATGGCAATTCTCGCCTGCGCAACATTCTGCCTTGGGTGTGCGGCAGCGACGGCGCAGAGCGCGACGCCCGCGGTTCCCAATCCGATCGTGGCAAACATCGACGCGGCGCAAACGGCCACGCCGGTTTCAGATTATGTGTTTGGCATGTTCATCGAGCACATAGCCAAGACCATGTACAGCAGCCTTTGGGCCGAGATGCTCGATGACCGGAAGTTCTACTTCCCCATCACATCGAAAGAGCCGGAGACGGATGGCCGTCGCCCGGGCGGCGGTTTCCCCGGCATGCAGACACGCAGATGGCATCCGGTCGGTCCTGATGAAGTTGTGACCATGGATAGGGACCAACCGTTCGTCGGCGACCAGAGCCCAAGGATCGCGCTGGATCGAACAACCCCGCATGGCATCAAGCAATCGGGTCTCGCGCTCGTGAAGGGCAAGCAGTACACGGGCCGGATTTATCTTCGCGGCAGTACCGGCGCCAGGGTGCAGGTTTCGATCGTATGGGGTACGAGCGCGACGGACCGGCAGATGATCTTGCTTGGCCCGATTACCCCCGAGTACAAGAAGTTTCCGATACGCTTTACGGCGAAGGCCGATGCCGACGACGCAACCTTCGAGGTCGCAGGCACGGGCGCCGGCAGTTTTCACGTCGGCGCAGTTTCGCTCATGCCGGCCGACGACATTGACGGCTTTCGTCCCGACACGATCGCGCTGATTCGACAGATCCATTCGGGCTTCTGGCGTTTCGGCGGAAACTACTCGTCGAACTACACCTGGTACGACGCCGTGGGCGACAGAGACAAGCGGCCTTCGGACTGGGACTTTGCATGGAATGCAATGCAGACCAATGATCTGGGACCCGATGAGTTCGCCGAATTCTGCAAGCTGATCGGTGTCGCGCCCTACATCAGCGTGAACGCCGGTTTTGGCGACGCGCACTCGGCGGCGCAGGAAGTTGAATATATGAACGGCGCTGCGACCACTCCCATGGGAGCATGGCGCGCAAAGAACGGCCATCCAGAGCCGTATCACGTCAAGTTCTGGAACATCGGCAACGAGCCATGGGGATCGTGGCAGCTGGGCCGCACCGATCCCAAGTACTTTTTCCTGAAGCACAACGATTTTGCCAAGGCCATGCGAAAAGTTGACCCCTCGATCGTGCTGATTGCATCGAGCCAAATGCTTGACGACGGAAACGTACCAGGACCGGATCGAGCCAAGTACGTTGGCAACCTTGGACCGCTCTACGGATCGGATGCCGACTGGACCGGCGGCTTCTTGAAGAACTGCTTGGGCAACTTCGATGGCATGGCTCAACACTGGTATGCGTCGCCCGGCGTCCACTTCGATCTGGATAAAGCCAGGAGCCTGGCTCCCGACGAACCTTCCGACCACGCCAATGTCAAGGTGGACCAGACCCTGCTCGAGTTCGCGCGCTATCCAGCTGACATCGTTCGCACCCAGGCTGAAGAATGGCAGGGATATCAGCAGCGTTTCCCGGCGATAACCGACAAGAAGATCTTTCTTTCGATCGACGAATACGCCTATTTTGGCGGCGGCTTTGGCCGTCCCATGACACTGAAACAAACCTTGGCTTACGCCCTTATCTTTAACGAGATGCTGCGCCACACGGACTTCCTGACCATGGCGGCGCACACCATGGGCACCTCGACCATCGACTTCAACCGTACCAGCTCGACGATGAACGTGCTGGGACTTCTCTTCAAGATGTATAGCAATAACTTCCCGGGGACGATTCCGGTTGCGGTGGCGGGCAACTCGCCGCAACCCTCGCCGAAGTATCCCCCGGGCGGCGACCAGCCCAAGGTGAACTCGGGCAGCCCAACATATCCGCTTGACGTGTATGCATCATTGACGCCGGATCGTAAGTACCTGAATGTTGCTGTCGTCAATGCGACGGAGTCGCAACAGATGCTCGACCTGAATGTTGCGGGTGTGCATTTGGCGGGGCCCTCGAAGCAATGGCTGCTGACGGGAGCGAGTCTCGATGCGGCAAACCAGGTGGGGCATCCGCAACAACTCGAGATCAAGGAGATTGCGATTGGCGACCCTCCAAACGTGCTGACCTCAGCGCCCATCAGCGTCAGCATTTACCGCTTTCCGGTGGCGCAATAACCGCGGAGCGCCGGGCTCGTGTGACGATCGCAAAGCTCCAGTTGAAAGGAAAAGCGACGATGAAGCAATCAAATCTCCTGCTGCTCGCGATAATCACGACGTGCATTGCCCCGGTCGCGCGAGCGTTGTCGACGAACACCTGCGCCGATGTGGCGAATCTTCAAATTGACGGCGTTGAGATCACAAGCGCCGTGCTTGTTCCCGCAGGAACCACAGTTCCGCCCCCCTATCCCGGCGCTCCGAGCACAGGTCCGTTGCCAGCGCATTGCCGCGTCGACGGCGTAATTCATCGCCGCAAGGGGGCTGATGGTGAGGAGTTCGGGATCGGTTTTGCGGTAGCTCTGCCCGAGAAGGCGGCCTGGAACGGCGATTTCATGATGCAGGGGGGCGGCGGTGGCAACGGCGTGGTCGCCTATCCGTTGGGAGCATCTTTCTCCGGGGAGAAGCCGGCTCTGGCGCGGGGTTTCGCCGTGGCCAGCACGGACAGCGGACACAAAGCGAAGAATGGCGGATTCGATTTCTCGTTCATGCGCGACCAGCAGGCCTATCTGGATTTTGCTTATCAAGCCAATGCTGAAGTCGCCGGAGTGTCGAAACAGATCATCGCTCACTACTATGCGAAGCCCGCGGCTTTTTCCTATTTCGTCGGCTGCTCGACCGGCGGGCGCGAAGGCATGATTCTCTCCCAGCGTTTTCCCGCGGTGTTCAAAGGCATTGTTATCGGGGATCCCGCGATGCGCACGGGGTTGTCAAACCTCGCGATCGGCAAGTGGATTCCGGTGGCCTATAACCAGGCAGCGCCCAAAGACGAATCGGGCAAGCCGCAGATAGAGAAACTCCTCTCGGCAAGTGAGCGAAAGCTCTTCATGGATACCCTGATGAAGACGTGCGATGCACGAGATGGCGTGGCTGACGGAATGATCTTTGATCCGCTTGGCTGCGATTTCGACCCCGCGGTGCTGGCCTGCAAAGTCGGCCAGAGTGAGGGATGCATCGCACCCGGGAGAATTGCGGCGATCAAGAAGGCGTTTGCGGGACCGAAGAACGCGTACGGAGCACAGGTGTATCCAGGCTTTCTATACGATGCGGGGATCGCGATGACTGGTTTTGCGCCGGGGCTTCTGGCGATGGGCCAGGACGGGCTCTTCGGGCCATATCCAACGGCGACTGAGATGGACGTCGACAAAGAGGCGCTGCGCGCAAGCGATCCGCTGGTGGAACCCGCGTCGACGAACCTATCGACCTTCTCCGCCAATGGCGGCAAACTGATCTTCTTCCATGGGGACAGCGATCAGTGGTTCTCGGCTCTCGACACGCTCCGTTATTACCAATCACTGGGCCCGGCCAACGGCGGCGCGGACAAGGTGGACGAATGGAGCCGACTGTTCCTGGTGCCGGGAATGGCGCACTGCGGCGGCGGTCCGGCGCTCGACCGCTTCGATATGTTGAGCGCCGTCGTGAATTGGGTGGAGAAGGGAACCGCCCCGGACGCGGTGATTGCAACGGGGCAGGCGTTTCCAGGGCGCAGCCGCCCGCTCTGCGCCTATCCCAAGCATGCCCAGTACACGGGAAGCGGAGACAGCGAGGATGCGCGGAACTTTCGATGCCAGTGAGGGCCTGCGCAGGAGCAAGTTCCAGTCAATTTCGTTAGCTAAATACTTTGAAGAAGGTTTGTGCAGGTCTATCCTCATTACGGTCTGCTACTGATTCCCATACGATTTCGCCAGTGTGAATTTGTGCGGCTAGACCATTTTCACTGATGGTGTAAGGAAACTCCGTGCCCCATCCTTTCGCCCGTTCTTTGGGCGAAAGGGTGGGATAGCACGAAGTCCACAGGCACGAATCCATGCGGTCAGAGAGCTAAGATCTGGCAGGGAAGATATGTCTTGCTGCGTCGCGCCGCCAACGCAGCAGCAGAGCAAGCGCGACAAACACCAGCGCAACGGTGAGCCCGATCCAAAGCCCGTAGATTCCCCACCTCAGGCCAAAACAAAGGAAGAAACCGAGGGGCAGTCCCAGCACGAAATACGCAATCAGATTGGCCCACATGGGCGCCCGGGTCTCGCCCAGTCCGCGCAACGCGCCGGTCGAGACGGTCTGGATGCCGTCGAAGACTTCAAAGCACGCGACAATTCCCAGCAGTCCCGGCCCCACGGCCAGCACGCGAGGATCGCGCGAGAACAACGCGATGAGCGGCCGCGGCCAAAGCAGAAACGCCAACGCCGCCAGGAGCATGAAGCCCGTTCCTAAGGCGAGCGCCATCCATCCCGCGCGCCGCGCCCGCGCCCGATCGCCCGCGCCCACCGCGTGACCCACGCTCACCGCGGCCGCCGCGGAGATCCCCAGCGGCACCATGTACGTTACGCTCGCGTAGTTGAGCACGATCTGGTGCGTCGCGAGCGCCACCGGAGTCAGATAGCCGGCCGAAAACGTGGCCATGTTCCACGCGCCAACTTCGATCAGAATTTGCCCCGCCGCAGGCGCGCCCAATTTGAACAGCCGTTTAAGCCGCGCAACCTGCGGCGCAGCCCAGTGCCGGAACAGCGGATGCCCGCGACTCCGTTCGTAGCGCCACGCGAAACCGAGCAGCGCAACCGCCATGATCACGCGAGCAACGGCGGTCGAGATCGCCGACCCATTTACGCCCAGCGCAGGGAAACCCAGCTTGCCGTAGATCAGCACCCAGTTCCCGAACCAGTTCACCAGATTCGCGAGCACGTACGTCAGCGTAATCACGCGCACCTGCCCCACGCCCTGCAGGTAGCGCCGCGTGGCGCCGTAGAGCAGCAGCGGCAACGTGCCCCAGTTGAGCAGCCGCAGATATCCGCTCGCCGGCCCTGCTACCTCCGCCGCAATTCCGAAGTGCATGAAGCCAAGGCTCGCCAGCCAGATCCCCACCATGATGGGCAGCGCGGCCAGGCAAGCCAGATACACGCCCTGCGCCAGCCAGCGATGGCACTCGTCGTAGTCCTTGCGCCCGTAGGCCTGAGAGACCAGAGTGTCGAGTCCCAGCATCAGCCCGATGCCGAAGATCGAGGGCGTGTAGCAGATGGCGTTGCCCAGGGCCACGGCGCCGATCGCCACCGGGCCGAGCCGGCCTACCATAATGGTGTCGACGACGCCCATGGCCATCCAGCCCAGCTCGCTCAACACCACCGGCACAGCCAGCGCCACCATGGCGCCGAGCTCCCGCCTCCAATCGGCTCGTTCCTGCTCCATTTCTCCACTCTACCCGCAACAGCTCAGACGGCAGCGATCGTCGTCTTTTGGAGCCGCGAGAAAACGCGTTACCCGCAAGCGGAATCCGCTCGCGAATCCGATCTAAAAAACTCTGCTTACAAGAGGGAAAACCGCAGCATTCTTGAAGAGGGAAGTCGCGATTTCACGAAATCCCGGCGCCTGCGGGTGGAAGCGCGACAGGCTTTCCCGGTCCCGTGGTTTCTCAGCGCTTTGCTCCCTGCTCTTACACCGCTAGCCGCGGCTCTACTTTCTTGGTCGTAATGGAAATCTTCGCCGGTTCCATGTGCATGTGCCGGACGTTCACATCGGCCTCGATCTCAAGTGTCCCGGCCGTCTTCGTTGCTTGCACAATCACCAGCGCGAGGCCATTGAAGAGCGAACGATGCGGCTCCTTGTCGCTCTCCGGGCAGTTGGGATCGCCGTTGCCCACGCCGATCAGCGCGCCCTCGCCCGTCACATTGAAATCGACCAGCACATTGGCCGTGGGCACGGCGCGTCCC
>Ga0326728_10015999_pt1 | contig 15437 bp, 14 predicted proteins | sample MB3enrmetagenome_FD_207602 | JGI IMG/M metagenome (GOLD analysis project Ga0326728, IMG submission 207602) | Lab enriched peat soil microbial communities from McLean, Ithaca, NY, United States - MB31MN | ecosystem: Environmental > Terrestrial > Soil > Wetlands > Peat | place: USA: New York...
GTGTCATGCGCGGCGCTATTGTCACCGCAGGCCGCCGGGTCGACGGCCGCGGCCTGAAAGAGGTGCGGCCGATCACCTGCGAAGTCGGTGTGCTACCGCGCACGCACGGCTCGGCACTGTTCACTCGTGGTGAGACCCAGGCGCTGGCGGTGGCAACCCTGGGAACTTCGTCGGACGAGCAAAAGATCGATGCGCTCATCGGTGAGTACTACAAGCGTTTCATGCTGCACTACAACTTCCCGCCCTTCAGCGTGGGCGAGGTGAAGTTTCTGCGCAGCCCCGGCCGCCGCGAGATCGGCCACGGCGCCCTGGCGGAGCGCGCCCTCCAGGCGGTGCTGCCGAGCGAAGAGGAGTTTCCTTACACCATCCGCGTGGTCTCCGAGATCCTCGAATCGAACGGCTCCTCCTCGATGGCGACAGTGTGCGGCGGGACGCTTTCGCTGATGGATGCCGGCGTCCCCATCAAGGCGCCGGTGGCGGGCATCGCCATGGGCTTGATCAAGGAAGGCGAGACGGTACGCATACTTTCCGACATCCTCGGTGACGAAGATCACCTCGGTGACATGGACTTCAAGGTCGCCGGCACCGCCGAAGGCGTCACCGCGCTGCAGATGGACATCAAGATCGGCCGCGTCACACGGGAGATCATGCGCGAAGCCCTGTATCAGGCGCGGGAAGGGCGGTTGCAAATTTTGAAGGCCATGACGTCGGTGCTGGCGTGCCCGCGTACCGACATCTCGGCCCACGCGCCGCGCATCGTCACTCTCAAGATCCGGCCCGACAAGATCCGCGACGTCATCGGCCCGGGAGGCAAGGTCATCCGCAGCATAATCGAGGAGACCGGGGTAAAGATCGACGTCGAGGACGACGGCACGGTGTTGATCGCCTCCACCGACGGCAACTCGATGCAACGCGCCATCGAGCTGATTCAGGGGATCACCGCCGAAGCGGAGGTGGGCAAGGTCTACAAGGGTATCGTCAAGAAGATAGTCGACTTCGGTGCCTTCGTCGAAATCCTGCCCGGCACCGACGGCCTGCTGCACATCTCGCAGATCGGACCGGGCCGCGTGAATCGCGTCTCCGACGTGTTCAAGGAAGGCGACGAGGTCATGGTCAAGGTGCTGGAGGTCGATAGACAAGGCAAGATTCGGCTCAGCCGCAAAGACGTGACGCAGGCCGAACAAGGGCAGCGGCCCGCGTCACAGCAGTAGGAGCACCATGGACACCGACCGCCCCCTCGTCTCATGCTCACGCCTCGACAACGGCGTGCGTGTGATTTCGGAACGGATGCCTGGCGTGCCTTCGGTGACGGTGGGGATTTGGGTGGAGAACGGCTCGCGCTACGAACTGCCCGGGCAGGCCGGCATCTCGCATTACCTGGAACATCTCTTCTTCAAAGGTACCGAGCGCCGCACCGCGGCGCAGATCGCCGAGGAGGTCGACGCCGTCGGCGGCGTGCTCAACGCCTTCACCGGCAAGGAGTACACCTGCTACTACGCCAAGGTCCTGGCCGAGCACCTGCCGGTGGCCGAAGACATCCTGGCCGACATCTTCCTGCACTCGCGCTTCGATCCGGAGGAGATCGAGCGCGAACGCAACGTGGTGGTGCAGGAGATCTTGCAGGTCGAAGACACGCCCGATGATTACGTGCACGAGCTGTTCAACCTGAAGTTCTGGCCGGAGCACCCGCTCAGCTTTCCGGTGTGCGGGCGCGTCGAGACGGTGCAGAGCTTCGCGCAGAGCGACTTCCTCAACTTCGTCGCCGCGCGCTACCGACCCGACCGGCTGATCATCGCCACCGCCGGCAACCTGGAACACGAACATGTGGTCGAGTGGGCGGCGTACGAATTTGGGGCGCTGCACGGACGGGCCGACCTGGTCGACGGGCGGCCGCCGGTCGCAAAACGCAGCGTTTTTTGCCTCGAGAAGGCGCTCGAGCAGGTGCATCTCTGTCTGGGCACCCCCGGCATCTCGCAGTCGGCGGATGAGCGCTATGCGGCTTATCTGCTCAACACCGCCCTCGGCGGTGGCATGAGCTCGCGGTTGTTCCAAGAGGTACGCGAAAAACGCGGCCGGGCCTATTCCGTATACTCTTTCCTGTCCTCATATCTCGACGCCGGCTATCTCGGCATCTACGTCGGCACCAGCCCCGAGTGGGTCGAAGAGGTCGTGTCGATCATCCTGGCGGAGCTGAAGGCGTTGAAACAGCAAGGCCTGCGTCCGGACGAGTTGGCGCGGGTGAAAAACCAGCTCAAAGGCAACCTGCTGCTCGGCCTCGAGACCAGTGACAACCGCATGAGCCGGATCGCCAAGAACGAGATCTACTTCGGCATCGACATCCCGCCCGAGACCGTCGGGGCGCGCATCGATGCCACCCGCAACGACGAGATCATCCAGCTGGCGGAGAAATTGCTGCGTCCCGAGGAGATGGCCATCACCATGCTCGGCGATTTGAAGGGCCGAAGTGTGAACGAAGAGCTGCTGGACGTGGCGTAGGTAGCGGGGTGAAGGGGCGCAGCATACTGCGCCGCTACGATGAGGTCAGAGAGGGGAGGCGGACTCCGGCATGCAGCCAGTGATCATCGCTGTCCAACGTCTCCGCTCGTCGCCGGCCGCGCTGCCGTTGCCGCGCTACATGACTGCGGGCGCGGCGGGCATGGATCTTATCGCGGATGTCATCAATCCAGTCGAATTGCAACCGGGGGGGCGCGCGCTTATTCCCACCGGGATCGCCGTGGAGATTCCCGCGGGCTTCGAGGCACAGATCCGGCCGCGCAGCGGCTTGGCGCTGCGCCACGGGGTCACGCTGCTGAATAGCCCGGGCACAATCGATTCAGACTACCGTGGGGAAATCAAGGTGCTGCTGATCAACCTCGGCCACCGGTCATACACGGTGCGCCGGGCCGAGCGGATCGCGCAGATGGTGGTCGCGCCGGTGGTGCGCGCAGAGTTGCGCGAGACGGTCAGCTTGGCCGACAGCACCCGCGGTCCCGGCGGCTTCGGCCACACGGATGAGGGGGACGCGTGACAACAACGAAGGCGTTGGCGTATAGGGAGACGAATGGAAAACCGGAAACGGAGGAGCGGGAATGGAAAACGGAAAATATGAGAGCACGGTTGGCCAGTTTTCCATTCTCTTTATCCATTCCATATTCTCCATTTCTGCTAGGGTGGCCTCATGATTGACCGCTACACCCGCCCGCAGATGGCTGCCGTGTGGGCGGAAGAGGAGAAGCTACGGATCTGGCTCGAGGTCGAGCTGCTGGCCTGCGAAGCGCTGGCTGAGCGCGGCGAGATTCCGGCCGATGTGCCTGCGAAGCTGCGTGCCCGCGCCGACGTCAGCGTCGAGCGCATGCGCGCCATCGAGCGCGAAGTCGGCCACGACGTGATCGCGTTCGTTTCTTCGGTGGCCGAGCGTTGCGGGCCTGAGGGCCGCTACCTGCATCTCGGCTTGACGTCATCGGACGTGCTCGATACCTCGTTCGCCGTGCAACTGGTGCGCGCCGCCGACCAGTTGATCGCCGGAGCGGTGCAATTGCGTGACACCATCCGCACGCAGGCCGAGCGCTATCGCGGCACGGTGATGGTCGGGCGCACGCACGGCATCCACGCCGAACCGATCACCTTCGGAATGAAGTTGGCGACCTGGTACACCGAGATGCAACGCAACATCGGCCGGCTCGAAGCGGCACGTGCCATGATCGGTTTCGGCAAAATCTCGGGCGCTGTTGGCAGCTTCGCGCATTTGGCGCCCGAGGTCGAGGCCTATGTCTGCCGCCGGCTCGGGTTGCAGCCCGAACCCATCGCCACCCAGGTGGTGCCGCGCGACCGGCACGCGCAGTTCTTCACCACGCTGGCCGTCGTCGCCGGATCGCTGGAACGCTTCGCAATTGAAATCCGCCACTTGCAACGGAGCGAGGTGCGCGAGGCGGAGGAGCCCTTCACCAGCGGGCAGAAGGGGTCGTCGGCGATGCCGCACAAGCGCAACCCGATACTGGGCGAGAACGTTACCGGCCTGGCGCGCCTGCTGCGCGCCTACGCCGGCGCGGCGCTGGAGGACATTGCCCTCTGGCATGAGCGCGACATCAGTCACTCCTCGGTCGAGCGCGTCATTGCGCCGGATGCCACGACCGTTCTCGATTTCATGCTGCATCGGATGACCGGCGTCGTACGTGATCTAGTGGTACACGCCGATGCCATGGCAGCCAACCTGGAGCGCTGGCGCGGAGCGGTCTTCTCGGAGGCCGTGCTGCTGGCTCTGATACGCAAAGGGGTGGCCCGCGATCAGGCCTACCGCTGGGTGCAAAGGGCCGGCCTGAAGGCGATGGACGGTGCGGACTTCCGTACCGAGGTTGCGGGCGACGCCGAGATCGCACGCCACCTGTCTGCCGATGAGTTGGGGAGACTCTTCGACCTTCGCCATCACTTGCGCTATGAAGAAGATCTGTTCCGGCGCGCTTTTGGAGGGGACGCATGGAAAAAAGAGAGTTGATCTACGAGGGCAAGGCAAAGCGCACCTACACCACCGACAACCCCGGCCTCCTGATCCAGTACTTCAAGGACGACGCCGAAGAAGCCTACCACGAAGTGCATCACCGCGTCTGCGCCGCGTGAGTCTCATGCGCGCCCGGGTCTTCATCACGCCCAAGAAAGGGGTGCTCGATCCCCAGGGCAAAGCCATCGAGCACTCGCTGCACGCCCTCGGTTTCAGCGAAGCGCGCGAGGTACACCTCGGTAAATACGTGGAGCTCGCGCTGGAGGGCCACGACCGCGAACAGACGAGCCAGCGCGTCGACGACATGTGTCGCAAGCTGCTCGCCAACGGCGTGATCGAGAACTACCGCTTCGAGCTGGAAGACTAACGGATCGAAGACGAAGTCGTTTCATGTGGTCGGGGCGCGTCGCACAAGGGTTTCCTCTCCCTCCGGGAGAGGGTGAGGGGATGTGATGGCTTCTTCCTTCGGTTGGGAGTGAGTTTCACATGCGCTGGGGAGTAGTCACGTTTCCAGGGTCGAACGACGACCACGACACGATTTATGCGCTCGACCACATCCTCGGCGAGGATGTGGCGGCGTTGTGGCACAAAGACCGCGACCTGAAACAGGCGGACTGCGTCGTTCTGCCCGGCGGCTTTTCGTACGGCGACTACCTGCGCTGCGGCGCTATGGCCCGCTTCTCTCCGATTATGGAGGTGGTCGCCAATTTCGCCCACGCGGGCGGGCTGGTGCTGGGCATTTGCAACGGCTTCCAAGTGCTGTGCGAGGCCGGCTTGCTCCCCGGTGCCCTGGTCCGCAACCGCAAGCTGCGCTTCGTTTGCGAGCGCGTCCACCTGCGCCTGGAAAACGCCGAGACCCCGTTCACGTGCCGCTGCACGCCAGGAGAGGTGCTTACCATCCCAATCAAGCACGGCGAGGGCTGTTACGTCGCCGACCCCGTTACCCTCGAGCAGCTCGAGCAGAACCATCAGGTCGTGTTGCGATACGTCGATGCCAGTGGGCGTGCCACGCCCGAGGCCAGTCCCAACGGCGCCCTCAACAACATCGCGGGGATCGTGAACCCCCGCCGCAATGTGTTCGGCCTGATGCCGCATCCGGAGCATGCCACCGAAAAACATGTGGGCGGAGAGGACGGTTTGAAACTGTTTCGCTCGGTGGTGGCGGCCTGCGCCGCCGGTGAGTACCGCCGCGTCGCCTCCGTTGCTCCGGGGCACTGAAGGGAAGCTCGAAGAAAATGAGGAACCGGAAACAGGAAACCGGAAATGTGGAACCGGACAGCGGACCGCTGCTGGATCTCCTCTCCGGTTCGCCGGTTTCGAGTTTCTCATTTCAGGTTCCCGGTTTCACATTCTCTGTTAACGCACCATCGTGATGTCGGAGGCTCTTGCACCGGTGACCGAGACCGAGGCCCTGCAACACGGGCTCAGCGTGGATGAGTACGCGCGCATTTGCCGCGGGCTCAGCCGTGCGCCTAACATCGTCGAGCTGGGCGTGTTCTCGGTCATGTGGTCCGAGCACTGCAGCTACAAGAGCTCACGCCGTTGGCTGAAGGAACTGCCGACACAGGGGCCGCGCGTGTTGCAGGGCCCGGGTGAGAATGCCGGCGTCATCGACATCGGCGGCGGCCTGGCGGTGGTGTTCAAGATGGAGAGCCACAACCATCCTTCGTTCGTCGAGCCGTACCAAGGCGCGGCGACGGGTGTGGGCGGCATTCTGCGCGACATCTTCACCATGGGGGCGCGGCCGATCGCCAACCTCGACTCGCTGCGGTTCGGTGGCTTCGAGCACCCACGCACACGCTACCTGGTGAACGGCGTCGTCGCCGGCATCGGCGGCTACGGCAACTGCATCGGCGTCCCCACCGTCGGCGGCGAGCTCTATTTCGACGCCGGTTACAACGAGAACATACTGGTGAATGCCTTCACCCTTGGTATTGCGCGCTCCGACAAGATCTTTCGCGCCTGCGCTGCGGGCGTGGGCAATCCGGTGATCTACGTGGGCTCAAAAACGGGGCGGGACGGCATCCACGGCGCCAGCCTGCTCGCTTCCGCCGAGTTCAGCGGCGGCTCGGACCAGAAGCGCCCCACCGTGCAGGTGGGCGACCCGTTTACCGAGAAGCTGCTCCTCGAAGCCTGTCTCGAGCTGATGGAGCAGGATGCGATTGTGGCGATTCAGGACATGGGCGCCGCCGGGCTGACCAGCTCGACGGTCGAGATGGCCGGGCGCGGCGGTACGGGCATCCGGCTCGATCTCGATCAGGTCCCGCGCCGCGAGCCGGGCCTGACGCCGTATGAAATCCTGCTTTCCGAATCGCAGGAACGGATGCTCATTGTGGCGCGTGCCGGTCGCGAAGACGTCGTGCGGCGTGCCTTTGCCAAGTGGGACCTCGACGCGTGCGTTGTGGGACGGGTGACCGATGACGGCTTGCTGCGCGTACTCTTCGACGGCAAACAGGTGGTGGAAATCCCGGTGACGTTACTGACCGATAACGCACCCGCCTACGATCGCCCCGCGGCGCCGCCCCCGGATTTCAACGAACATCAGGAACTGCGGCTCGACCGCGTGCCGCCGCCGGGCGATTACAACGAGACCCTCCTAACCTTGTTGGACTCGCCGAACATCGCCGCCAAGGCGTGGGTGTACCGGCAGTACGATTATCTCGTTCGCGGCAACACGGTGGTGGGACCCGGCTCCGATGCCGCCGTGCTGCGCGTAAAGGGCACGCGCAAGGCGATCGCCTTGAGCGTCGACTGCAACAGCCGCTACTGCGCCCTCGATCCCTACGTTGGCGCGATGATCGCCGTCGTCGAGAGCGCGCGCAACGTGGTGTGCGCCGGGGCGACCCTGATCGGCGTCACCGACTGCTTGAACTTCGGCAACCCGGAGAAGCCGAATATCATGTGGCAGTTCGTCGAAAGCATCCGCGGCATTCGCGACGCCTGTCTGACGATCGGCGTGCCCGTGGTCAGCGGTAATGTGAGCTTCTACAACGAGACCGAGGGGCGTGCCATTCCTCCGACGCCGACGATCGCCATGGTTGGCCTGCTCGAAGATGTCCATCGGTTCACGACGCAGTGGTTCAAAGCCGACGGCGATGTCATCGTGCTGCTCGGCCGCACGCGTGAGGAGTTGGGTGCCAGCGAGTACCTGGCGCTGTCACAGGGGATGGTGCGCGGCGCGCCGCCGTGGATCGACTTGGCGGTCGAAAAGCAGGTGCAGCAGGTGTGCGCCACGGCCATCGCAGAGGGCCTCGTACGCTCGGCGCACGACGTCAGCGACGGCGGCCTGGCGGTGGCGCTGGCGGAATGCTGCATCGCCGCCCCCGAGCATCCCCGTGGAGCCGTGATCGAGCTGCAGGGTGCCATCCGGCCCGACGCGCTCCTCTTCGGCGAAAGCCAGTCGCGCATCCTTCTGTCACTGCGGCGCCAGAATGTCGGGCGGCTGCGGGAATTGGCCGCGGTCGCAGAGGTGCCGCTGACCATGCTCGGCGAAGTGCGCGGCCGCCGCCTGATCATCAGCCCGCTCATTGATCTGTCGTTGGACGAGCTGTGGCGTGTGTGGTCGGAGGCGCTGCCGCGGCGGATGGAGGCGACCTGAAGACGACGCTTATGGCGTATCGCATGTGGCATATGGCATATGGTTGCTCAAGAGTTGAAAAGCGATATGCGATAAGCGATCTGCGCGCGCAGTCGGAGCCAGGCGCGGATGTTTGACCGCTTTCGCGAGCAATGCGGCATCGTGGGGGTCTTCGGCCATCCCGAGGCGGCCAACCTCGTCTACCTGAGCCTGTACGCCCTGCAACACCGTGGCCAAGAGGCCGCCGGGATCGTGTCGGCCAAGGACGGCGTCCTCATCTCGCACCGTGACCTCGGCCTGGTTGCCGACGTGTTCAGTGAAGACATCATTCGCAAACTGGAGGGCACCGCGGCCATCGGGCACAACCGCTACTCCACCACCGGGCAAACACTGCTGAAGAACACGCAGCCGTTCGTCGTCGAGTACGGCCGCGGCGGCTTGGCCGTGGCGCATAACGGCAATCTGACCAACGCCGCCGAGTTGCGCGACCGGCTGCAGGATCGCGGCGCGATCTTTAGCTCGACGGTCGACACCGAAGTGCTGATCCATCTCATCGCCGCCTCGCGTGGCGAACGCACCATCGACCGCATCGTCGATACGCTGGTCGAAGTGCGCGGCGCCTACTCACTGGTATTCCTGACCCCCAACCAGTTGGTGGCGGCCCGCGACCCGAACGGCTTCCGTCCTCTGGTGCTCGGCCGCATCAAGGATGCCGTCATCGTGACCTCGGAAACCTGTGCCCTCGATCTCATCGACGCCACCTACGAACGCGAGATCGAGCCGGGAGAAGTGGTGCGGATCTCTGCCGCCGGCGTGGAAAGCTTCCATCCGTTCCCACCGGCGCCGCATACACGCTGCGTCTTCGAGTACATCTACTTCGCGCGGCCGGACAGCCGCGTCTTCGAGCGCAACGTTTATGAAGTGCGCAAGCAGCTCGGCCGACAGTTGGCGCGAGAGCAAGCGGTGGAGGCCGACATCGTCATCCCGGTCCCCGATTCCGGCGTCCCGGCGGCGCTCGGCTTCGCGGAGCACGCCGGCTTGCCGTTCGAAATGGGTCTCATCCGCAACCACTACGTCGGCCGCACCTTCATCGAGCCGCAGGACGCCATCCGCCACTTCGGTGTGAAGGTGAAGCTCAATGCGCAGGCTGACCTGCTGCGCGGCAAGCGCGTGGTCGTGGTGGACGACTCCATCGTGCGCGGCACCACCAGCCGTAAGATCGTCAACATGGTGCGCAACGCCGGCGCGCGTGAAGTCCACATGCGCATCAGCTCGCCGCCGACCATCAGCTCCTGCTTCTACGGTGTCGACACGCCGACCAAGCAAGAGCTGATCGCGTCATCGAACTCGGTCGAGGGCATTCGCGAGTTCATCACCGCCGACTCCCTCGGCTTTCTGAGCGAGCGTGGTCTGTACAGCTTCGTGGAGCCCGGCGACCGCGACGGCTTCTGCGCCGCCTGCTTCACCGGCCGCTACCCGGTTCCGCCCACGGACCAGGGTCGCACGCACCAACTGCTGCTCTTCGAAGCCCGCGAGCGCAAGTAGTAACCTCCGACGAGATCTGCGTCGAGCGCCGCCGTTCCAGCAAGATTATGCGTCCACCTAAAATCCAACATCAAGGGCTGACCCCACTCCGGGGCGGATCCGATGCTCACAGCATCGGCCTGCCTCGAAGGACTGGAATCGCTTGCTCTGAGCGACGAGACCAACGCGCGCGCGGCGTCAATGCAGACAGAATGGGGGCGCTAGTGCGCACCCCGTCGAGCGCCACCACTTCAATGCGGTCCAATCACTTGGCCCGCCGTTTTCGGCCGCCGCGCTTCGTAGGTGCGTTCTCCATAGATGCGGCGCTGCAGCCCATGTTCGAAGCGCAAGATCAGCGGCGCGAACTGCAGGCGGTACAGCAGAGACAGCAACACCGCCCCAATGATGACCCCCAAGGTCAGATTCGAGGGATACCATGGCGCCTCGACCCGTGGTGGGGCTTCAACTTGGACCGGCGTCCCGGTTCCGAGCGCCTCCTCCGCCGTCGCGGTGTCGAGAACGGTAACCGTCAGCGGTTCGCGCTCTGCAACTGGCCGTGTATCCGGTGGTCTCTCGACCTGTTCCTTCGGTTTGGTCGGCTGCTCCGGCTCCATGCCGATCCTGAAGTGAGCAATTGTGACGCCTGGAGGCCACGCCACGATCACTCGGCAACACGGCGCGGCAGCCGTCACGATCACAGAACACTGGCTGTCGCGGTCACGGATCACTGCCGTGTTCCGACTTGGTCCACGAAGCTTCTAAAATCGAGGGGGCTGGGACGGTACCCTCACCACAACTAGGGGCGCGGAGCAAAGAATCTGTAGTCGTGCTATACGAACGCTCGTGAACAACCTGCTCCGCGTCGTCTTCTTTGGCACGCCTGAGTTCGCGGTGCCGTCATTGCGGGCGCTGCTCGCCGGACGTGATCCGGTGATCGGCGTCGTGTGCCAGCCGGACAAGCCGGCGGGTCGGGGACAGCAGCTGACGGTGGCGCCGGTGAAGCGGGCGGCGCTGCGCGCCGGGCTGGCGGTGTTTCAGCCGGAGAAGTTGCGGGCGCCGGAAACCCTAGAGACGTTGGCGTCGTGGGCTCCGGACCTCATCGTGGTGGCGGCCTATGGCAAGATCCTTCCAAAGCTTATCCTCGAGCTGCCTCCGCTCGGGGGCATCAACGTGCACGCCTCGCTGCTGCCGAAGTACCGTGGCGCCGCGCCGATTCAATGGGCCATCCTGCGCGGCGAGCAACGGACCGGCATCACCATCATGTGCATGAACGAGCGCATGGATGCGGGCGATATTCTCCTGCAGCAGGAGATCGACATCGGCCCGCAGGAAACCTGCGGCGAGTTGCAGGCACGCTTGGCGGAGGTTGGTGCGCGCGCGTTGATGGAGACCATCGCGCGACTGCACGCAGGGACGCTCATGCGCCAACCGCAGCAGGACGATCAGATGACGCTGGCGCCGATGATCAAGAAAGAAGACGGGCGCATCGACTGGACGCAGCCGGCCGTGCTCATCGCGCGTATGGTGCGGGCCTTCAACCCGTGGCCGTCGGCGTTCACCAGCTTGGGCGGCAAACAACTGAAGATCCATCGCGCGCATGCGAAAGCCTTGCAGCCCACGGGGCCACCCGGGACGGCGTTGCGAGCGGATAACGGAATCTGGGTGGCCACCGGCGAGGGCACGCTCGTGCTCGACGAGGTGCAACTCGAAGGCCGCAAGCGACTATCAGCTGCCGCGTTTGCCCGTGGCGCGGTGAAAGTGGGAATGGTTCTGGGTGAATCTGATTCCCCCTCGTTACCAAGGAAGGGAACCTGAAGGGAGCGGGCAGCACTGGTGAGTCGGCCTGAGCGTGGGCGCGATCTCCCTCTGCGCGCCGATCCTCGCGCCCTGGCGTGGGAAATCTTGCGGCGGGTCGAGGAAGGCGGGGCGTATGCCGATGCACTGCTCGGGCACACCTTGCGCACGAACAAACTCGAGCGGCGCGATCATGCGCTGCTGACGCGGCTCGTGTACGGGACGTTGGCGTGGCAGGGGTATCTCGATCATATCATCGCCGTATTCTGCCGCCGTCCACCCGCGCAGCTGGATGTTCCCGTACGCACCATGTTACGGTTGGCGCTGTTTCAGATCTCGCTTCTCAGCAGAATTCCCGCCTTTGCTGCGGTCAGCACCGCTGTCGAACTGGCCAAGCGCTTTCGTGGCGGGGCCGCCGCGGGGCTGGTGAATGCGGTGCTGCGACGCGCCGTGGCGGGCTGGCAGGATGTGTCGTTTCCCTCGCGTCAGGACGATCCGATCGGCCATCTCTCGGCCCGACTCTCGCATCCGCGCTGGCTGGTCGAGCGCTGGGTCGCGCAGTTCGGTGTGGACGAAACGGAAGCGCTTCTGCGTGCCGACAACGAACCGGCACCGACGGTCGCACGCCTGAACCGACTGCGGTCGGAGCTTGGGCGGTTGCTCGACGAACTGCGCGGCGCGCGCGAGGCGGAACTGTGCTCGTACTCACCGGTGGCGATTCGCATTGGCGACGGCGGCGGCAGCGAAGCTGTGCCGGCGTACGCCGCCGGCCTGTTCTCGCTGCAAGGTGAGGCCTCACAGGTGGTGAGCTTCCTGGTCGATCCGCAGCCGGGCGAGCGTGTGCTCGATGCTTGCGCCGCGCCGGGTGGAAAAGCCACGCACATGGCCGAGCTGATGGACAACCGCGGCGAGATCGTCGCCGTCGACATCAACGCTCGAGGAATCGAGCGTCTGCGGCGCTTGGCACGGCGACTCGGCTTGTCCATTGTTCGCCCCACCGTAACCGACGTGCTGACGTGGCATCCTGGTGAGGCACTGTTTGACCGTGTGCTCGTGGATGCCCCGTGTTCCGGACTCGGCACGCTGCGCGAGCATCCGGAGATCAAGTGGAAGCGGAAGCCGGAAGATATCGCTGCGCGAGCCAATCTTCAGCGACAACTGTTGCTGCGGGCTGCCGATTGGGTGCGCCCTGGCGGTATCCTGGTTTACGCCACCTGCACCATTGCCGCCGAGGAAAACGACGACGTGTTGACCTGGTTCGTAGCTCAGCGTCCCGCCTTCGCGGTCGATGATCCCCGGCCGTCGCTGCCGCCGGGCGTCCATGGCCTGATTGGGAGCGATCATGTGCTGCGCACGTTTCCGCAGCGGCACGGTCTGGACGGCTTCTTCGCCGCTCGGTTGAAGGCCCACCGATAGCGCGGTATCGTCGAGGTGATGGTCACCATCGCTCCGTCGATACTCTCCGCCGACTTTGGTCGGCTCGCGGATGAAGTGCATGCCGTTGAAGCGGCGGGGGCGGACTGGCTCCATCTGGACGTAATGGATGGCCACTTCGTGCCCAACCTGACGATCGGGCCCGCCGTGGTGCGTGCGGTGCGCAAAGTCACCCCTCTGACGCTGGATGCGCACCTCATGATCGCGGAGCCCCAACGCTTCATCCCGGCGTTTGCAGAGGCGGGGGCGAACTTCATCTCGGTGCATCAGGAAGTCGCGGCGCCTCTTCCCGACCTCATCCGCCAGATCCGCGACCATGGCGTACATCCGGCGGTGGCGATCAACCCGGACACGCCGTTGGAAACCGTCAGCGACATTCTGCCATCGATCGACCTGTTGTTGGTGATGAGCGTGCATCCGGGGTTTGCGGCGCAGGCGTTCATCGAATCGGTGCTCGACAAGATCGTCGCGGCGGCGCGGCTGAAGCGCCAACGGGGGCTCTCGTACCTCATCGAAGTCGATGGCGGTATCAAGGTCAACAACACCGCGCGTGTGGCTGCAGCCGGGGCCGAGGTCCTGGTTTCGGGCTCGGGGATTTTCGGCACACCGAATTACCGCAGAACCATCACGGCCATGCGGCAAGCGGCTGAACAGGCGCAAGGTGCCGCGGAACCTCTGATCCCCGCACCCTGACCCCTTTCCGGAGGGAGTCGCTTTTCTCCGAACCGGCCCTTCGCAACGTGGGTTGCCTCCATACTTGGATGGCGCACTCGAAGTCGTCTATCCCTGGCGTCATGAGATCAAGCAGGATCATTAGTCGCCCGGGCCGCCCGGGCCGAAAGTCAGTTGATAGGCGAGGTAGCCTTGGAATTGGTCCGATCCGACGATGCCTCGGCCTGCAGAGAGCAGCACATGTTGCAGCTGGCTCAGATCGAACACCATGCCGACGTTGAAGCGCGTGTCCGCCGCGCCGCCCACCTCACTCACGGTGTCGTGAAAGATTTCGGCTCCCAAGCTCAGCTGGTCCGTGACCTGCCGCTGGAGCAGCCAACCTATGAATAGCCAGTCGTGGTTACCGGCGCCCGGATTGATCCAGTAGCCGCCGCCTCCATACGTCGTCCACGGGCCGACGCTTTTTTGCAGCCAGAGCGGCATGAACAGCTGCACGTGCCCGGCGCCGAGGTCTCTGTCCGGATATGCCGTCGGAACTTCAACGAGCGGGAAGGTACCAACCTGCGGGCGCCACGTGCTCTCCTCGACGAAGCGGTACTTCGCGCCCAGTTCGGTGTCGCCATAGCCGTAGTGCCAGTGCCCGTGCTCCGGCGCGTCCAACATCAGCGGTGCGATCACGTGCAGTTGCAGATTCGGCGCCGCGCCGAAGTTCACCTCCACGTGGGGCGCCGTGCCCGACCAGCCCTCCCCATCAGCTGCGAACAACGTGGCCAGGTACACCTCCCAGTGCAGATAATCGACTGGTTCCGGATCATCCGTCACGTACGGCGGCCCGCCGGCCGCCGGGGGTGGCAAGCACAGCAGGAGCACGAGGAGGATTCCCCAACGCGCGCCACGAAGGCAGCACGCCGCCAGTTTCTCACTCCCCCGTACGCCCTCAACCATCAACGACCGCCACGGTCCCGCGCTTCTATGTCGCGGATTCTTCGCGCGTACAAGCGCCGCTGCGCGACGCGTGCGCCGTGCGCGAGGGCTGATCCGTGTGGCCTTTCGCTTGACGGTGCGTTAGCTCGCCAGCAGTCCCTTGCCCGGAACGTGGTTTATCTCCAGGCGGATGCCGTCGGGATCTTCGAACAACACCGAGTAATAGCCGGGAGCCCACGGACCCTCTTCGGGCGGGTGGATGATCTTGGCCCCGAGTGTTTTCAAGAAGTCGTAAGAGGTATCCACGTCTTGACGTTCGCGGGCGCGGAAGCAGACGTGATGCAGGCCGACCCGGAACTGCGCGAAACGCTCGTCCCAGTAGCGTTCCTCGGCGCGCATGATGCCGACCGCAGTGCGCCCGCCGACACAATAGAGCATCCCGTCAGTGTTGATCACCGGCTTCAATCCGAGAAATGTCAGCACCTGTTCGTAGAAAGGTTGACACGCTTCGAAGTTGCTCACGGTCAGCATGAGATGGGCGATGCCGTTGATTTCCATCGATCCCTCCTGGCGTGCTCGACTGGTCGTCGACCGGCGCCGTTTGATGTTCCAAGCTCAGCGCATTCAAGTCAAGTTCGGCCGCAGCCTGTCCCGGTTCGGGTTCTGTCCCAAGCTGGTGGGGAAAGTCCCCAATTGATCCGCAAAGGCGAAGCGGCTTAACTGTATCGTACTGTTGCTGGAAATTGCCGGATCGGCCCAGGGGAGTTTAGGGCATGGCAGCCGTTGCGCACGTATCGTACCCGGGAGGGGGAGTCTTCCTACCCGACCATGGTCCGGGGGACCGACATACCATCGTGGAGTACGTCGAGCGTCTCGTGAGCTCGAAACAGACGGTGCAGATCCTACTCGATAATCAGCGCTGGTTGGTGCAGTCCGGCGAGCACGCGTGTTGCGCCAGTTGTGACCTTGCCACCAGGACCGCCTGCCGCGAGGCGAGCAACGGAGGGCAGATGTACT
>Ga0326728_10016001_pt1 | contig 15435 bp, 12 predicted proteins | sample MB3enrmetagenome_FD_207602 | JGI IMG/M metagenome (GOLD analysis project Ga0326728, IMG submission 207602) | Lab enriched peat soil microbial communities from McLean, Ithaca, NY, United States - MB31MN | ecosystem: Environmental > Terrestrial > Soil > Wetlands > Peat | place: USA: New York...
GAAAACCCGCATCGAACAGGCCGATGGCCATGAACGTGCCGGCGTACTTGTTGGTCTTCAAAAGCATGAGCGATGCCTGTGCCGCGTCGTCGATATTGACTCCGTTCAGGATGGTTCCGGTGACAACGACGATGAAGATCGCCACCACGACGGTCATAATCGATCCCACGAAGGTGTCAACCTTCCCCCAGGGGATCTCCTTCTCCTTTGTTCCCTTGTCTACCACGGCGCTCTGCTGGAAGAAAAGCATCCAGGGGGCAATGGTGGTGCCGACGTTGGCCATCACATAGAAAAACAACTCGTTGGTGAACCCTCCCGGTGGCAGGTGCGGCGCAAATCCGGTATGAATGATGTCATGTACTGAAGGATGGACTATGAACGCGGCGGGAATATAGATCAGGTTTATCGCGCAAAATAACAGGGCAATCTTCTCCCAGGTCCAGTAACGCCCCTTCACGACCATTACCCCCATCAGGACGTAGACGCCAATTACGGTCAACCAAGGGGGCACACCGAAAATCCTGAGTGACGACGTCATACCGATAAATTCAGTGACCAGGGTGAGCCAGTTGACAAAGAGCAGGTCAATGAGCGAGAACCATCCCCAGAAGGCGCCGAAACCGGCGAAGATGGCTTCGCCATGGCCCCTTTTGGTTACGGCCCCGAGACGGACTGTCATCTCCTGAACATAGTAGGCCACCGGGATCAAGATAAGGAGGAACCAGATCAGGTGATACCCGTACCTGGCGCCGGTGGCAGCATAGGTGGTAATGCCGCCAGCGTCGTTGTCGGCCACCATGACCACTATTCCAGGTCCGGAGAGAATAAAGAAGAGCCTGATCGCCTTCCATATCCGGCGAAATTCGTAATAGAGATTTGAAAAGGTGAACACTGCGAAAGTCTCCTTCTTATCTGATGCGCAGCCGGACTATTCCCGTAAAGAACATGACCATGAATGGGAAGATAAATTTCTCCCGGTTGCCCTATGCATGACAGCCTAAACGGACGGATGTATGCCGTCGCAACAAAAAACATGGCGGAATAAGAGTGTAACTGCGGAACAGTTCGAGCTGTTTCTTTTGTTTACTTAGTACAGACTATTGCTTTCCGTTGTACTCGCAGCGGAAAGCAACCGAAAGAGGGGAGATGAGGAAGGTATTTCGGACAGACTTACCGCTGGAGGATATTAACAGCGTCAAAATTATCGCAACTATAACTACCCAATTTGCAGAACCACCACCTTTCAGATTGAACAATAAAAAAAGCCACGGGGAACCATGGCCTTAGATAAATAAAAGCGTGATTCCCCACTCGTAGATTTTCAGCAGTGCACAACGTAGGTCCGGGAGAACCAGCTACTTTAGGTCAAGCCTTAATCCGGCAAGACCTGGTCTACCCATTGGCGTCTTTCGACATTTCCGGGCAGTAGCCTGTGTTTGTACAAACGCCTCATGCTAACGAGGAATGTTTCTTTTTATATCATACATAATTATTTGTCAAATTATTTTCATTTTACGGGTGCAATCAAAAGTGTTGGTCAGCGGTAATGAAAAAGTAAGGCCTTATAGAATCAAATTTCTTGAATAAAAATAAAGTGCTGAACATTTTTATTAAAACAGGATAGATCAACATGGGAACTATAATTCAAGGAGGTTATCCCATGAAAGATCGTAAGCCAAGTCTGGAAGAATGGCTTCAAGCGCATCCAGAGCTTATGCAGCGAATTGAGGCCTTGCGCGACATTGTAGAAGATACTGCATGTAAAGTGGACAAAGCAGATGATGCGGAGCAAGCGGTGATCGATGAACTACGTCTTTTAGGCAATGATGTTCTTCATGATTGGGCACAATGCAAACAATCACAAAAGATAGAGGAAACGCGGGCCAAGGAGTGCAAACTGGCCGGCCACGGTAAAAAAACTCCACTGGTACTCGACGTACGGGGAAATAATGATTTTGGAGATGACATTTTTGTCGAGGGGTCATCTAATTCGACCGTCCTCTCAGTCGGCAGAGGTTGTGACCAGTGGCTATTCCCAGCCTTTACAGCGGCGACTTACTGACTTCGGAGCGGATGAGTCATTTGCGAAAGTCCCTGAGAAAATGAAAGAACACTATGGGATCAGCGTTCCATTGCACTCCCCCCGGACCATAACGGAGAAACATGCAAAAAAGATTCACGAGATTGAGTGCCTGGAGAATGTTTTACCCAAACAAGGCAAGGAGTACATAATAGCTTAGACAGATGGGAGCATGATCCCTATTGTCACAATTGCTGACAAAACAACCGATGAAGAGCCGTATGATGGGCGTAAGAGACGAAAAGTTGGCTGGAATGAAGCTCGGTTGACTCTTGCTCATTCCCTTGGCAGTGTAACGCCGATATTCGCTGCCACAATGGGAGGGCCGGAAGAAGCTGGCGATCAGCTGCTTAACTGCGCGATTCTTGCGGGAGGCGGAGAAGAAAGTAAACTGCATTGTGTAGGTGATGGTGCTCCATGGATTGCCGAGCAGGTAAAGAGAGTATTCCCAGATCAAGGCACCTACCTTATTGATTTCATGCATCTCTGCGAATATTTGGCGCCAGCTTCATCAAGCTGTTGCCCTCATGATAGTTTGGCTTGATTGGATCTGCAGAAACAACTATTGAAAGAAGGCAATGTGTTAGCTGTTGTCCAAGCACTGGTGCCTTACATAGAATCTCAATCCACTCCAGAAAAGAATGCACCCGTCAGGAAATGCCACCGATACATAACAAATCGCCTTGATCAGTTTGATTATAAAAGTGCATTGGCAGCAAATTTGCCTATAGGTTCCGGAGAAATAGAGAGTGCGCATCGATATATCATTCAGAAAAGACTTAAACTCGCGGGTGCGTGGTGGAGCGAGACAAACGCCCAGGCCAAGCTGGCATAGAGAACTTTACGAGCAAACGGCGGCTGGGATGATTACTGGGAACAAGATTCCAAGCAAGCTGCCTGACCGACCAACACTTTTGATTGCACCGTCTGGGGGTATCTGCTTGCAATGCGGGGGTATTAATGTTAAAAAATTTCCTCCAAAATCCCCGGATGTCAATAGACTTTAGTATAACATTACGGAGAACTTACAACAAAAAACCCGCAAGTTAAGCGGGTTTATGTATGGTAATGTATCTTCTCAGATTATATTTGATTCCTTATAGGCATTTAATCAGGTTGTAATTTATTTAGTGTCAACCATAGCGGTTGTAACGGTTTCCCCTCGTGATCCACGAAAACATCGAGCTGCTGGTGAAGCCGGTTTCCCGCTGTCGCTTCTGGAAATGTTGCGGGAGATGCTCGACGCATAGGGGCCACACTGCAAAGCATGTTCAGGTAACGAGGTCTGAGCTCCGCACGTACAGCTCTGTGCGGGGGTGCAACCGGTATCCCTACTGCGACTAGAACCCCATTGTAGCTGCTCATCTTTACCGGAAAAAACTGAACAAACTCCTGAAGAATTTCCGCACCTTCCCCGTGAAGCTCCTGTCCACCTTCTTCTGCATCCCGCTGATGTCCGGCGTCTCCGCCAAGGCCTGGCGATAATCCGCTTCGGTCAGCACCCCCATCTCCCGCAAGAGTTTCAGGATCATGTCAGAACGCTTCAGCACCCTGTCTAGGTGGCGGTAAGGGTTGTAGACCTTCTGTGGGCCGGGAAGCATGGCAGCGAGGAAAGCGCATTCCCGGGGGGTGAGAGCGGCGGCCGGCTTTTCGAAATAGTAGCGGGCGCCATGGCCGATCCCGTATACCATCGGTCCCAGCTCGACTATGTTTAGATAGAGTTCGAGTATCCGCCCTTTAGTCAATTCCTGCTCCATCCGTTTGGCGAGGATGATTTCCTCGATCTTACGGGTTATGGTCTTTTCCCGGGATAGGTATAGGTTCTTCGCTACTTGCTGGGTTATGGTCGAGGCGCCACGGACGAAACGCTTCTTTTCCAGGTCATATTTGATGGCGTTTTTGATAGCCTTGACGTCGATCCCCTCGTGTTTGTAAAAGTTGGAGTCTTCCGACACGATGATAGCCCACATCATTTCCGGCGGGAAGTTCTCTGATGTGGTCCACCAAGGGTTCCGCGGCCCGACGACAAAGGGGTGGATTTTACCCTGCCAGTCCTTAACCTGAATGGTAAGGTTCATCTTACGGTCGCTGAGTTCTGCCACCGGGGGGAGGCGGAAGAGTGCCACGACAATCCAGGCGGCATAGAGTAAGATTACGCCAAGGACGATTGTCGTCAGCCATTTTACAGCCTTCAAATGTGCCTCGCAGGGAAGAGATGATTTTATTTATACGATAACAGAAAATGGAGAGCGATTCAATCTGGGGGCTGGAGCTTCTATGAAGTTGCCTTTAACACCGCTTGATCCCCCGATTTCATTCCGGGGGAAGCCAACACCATTCGCATCTGACAAGACTCTCGTGGTCGCCAGCACGCCGGGGAATACCGTTACCTCCGCAATGGTTGACGGTAAGCTAGTTACAATCGGCATAAATGCCTATATAAAAATGATTATAGACAGATTTCCCTCTAGCCGCCCCTTTTCATGAGATTATAGGGGGTCTACGCCAAAAGCTTAGAAATTGCAGGGCTAGAGGTGATTTGATTTCACCAGGTGGGCCTGAGTCCGACCTGATCAATATACTTGCGGATGACATGCACGTCATCCAGAGAGAGATCAATAAACTGCAACCCCATCCCCGAGGGAAAGGCCGGGGCTTTCGGATTCTCCGGATCATTTGTCCATGCCACTCGAGACTTGCACCTTATCTGCCTATTATTCACCGGCAACTTGAACTCAACGAACAGTGTTGTATCGGTGGGCAAAACATTTTCCGATTCAATGAAAATCCCGCCATAACTCATATTGACCGTATAATCGCTCATCGCTCCGTCTTGTCCCTCACCATAGTATACGGCAAAGCGCACATTAACCCTCGGATCAGGAAACTGCATCGCCAGTGCCGCGTTCCCGGTAAAATACGTCTGTGTAGATTCCATAACTTCCGCCTTCGGTTTCAGATCATTTTCTCATGTAGTACTGATGCCAACTGAACCCTCAATCGTGCTCGCCGTTGCTTTCTCCGACGGCCAGAACCTCTTTCACCAAGACAATACAACCTTCGCCCTTTCCAAACTACGCCCCGCACAAGCTGGCGGAGTCACGAGGGCCATAACAGGCGGGTATCCGTAGCTCGGGCAAGAATACTTAGAACAAATATCCGCAATGAGTTGGCTGAGATGTCTTCCGGAGCCAGCAACAACGTTGTAAAGCATTTTATGGCTGACTGCACGCACTCATATGCAAATCCTTAACTGAACATTGTTGCATATGCTTGGCTTCATGCAACCTGACCCGGTTCTTCCCGCTCCTCTTGGCCTGGTTAAGGGCCTGGTCAGCCTGCGCCAGGATGTTTGCAGGGACTGGCGATTTTCCCGTGCTGTATGCAACGCCTATACTGACGGTCAACCTGACTTTTTGCCCCGTAAATGCAAAATCCTGGGCGCCCAATACTTTTCTTAATCGTTCCGCGGTCTGCACGGCGGCAGCCGCAGTAAGGCCGGCGTTCGTCAAGAGTATGGCGAATTCTTCGCCACCGTAACGGGCAACGATATTTTCCTTACGGCAGTTATCCTGTATTAATTTCCCGAAAACTGAGAGGACACGGTCTCCGTCAGGATACCCGATGGAATCGTTTATTACCTTGAAATCATCAATACCTATGATGAGGATTGCCAATGGCTCCGGGGTCCTCTTGCTTTTTTCCACCCACAGGATTTCCTCAAGGACACGGCGGTTGTAGAGCCCAGTGAGACTGTCCCGCATGGCAAGTTTCTTCACTCTGTCATGCTCCAGGGTATTCCTCATAGCAGTTGTCAAACTTTCGGCAAGACCTGTCAAAAGATCGTTGGTGGCTTTCTCTTCTGCCTCCTCGCCGCACCGGAGAGTAGCCTTAATCCCCTCACCCGCGATTTCAACTATCGCCGGGCAATTGCCGAGAACCCTGGCCTGCACTGGAGTGGCAAGACCCAGATGACTATGTCCTTTTATCTCCCGTAATTTCAAGCCGTGGAAGCTCTCCCTGGCCATGAGAAAACTACTCTTGCGACCTGCTGCATTGAGAGGGGAAAAGGCCATAACCCGCTTGGAATCGTCGGGAAAAGAAAAAACCGCAAGGTCATATCGGAAATAGTTATACAAAAGTTTTGCTGCAGCAAGCACCATATCCCGCGAATTCAAGCTGGCGCCGACCTCTCTGGCGAACGAGGACAAAAAAGTAAGCCCAGCAATTTCACGGTGCAAAAAATTGGTTTCATCCTGCTGCCTCCCCTGCAAAAAAAACAGCGTATCAACATTTTTGCAGTTTCCTTTCTCAATGCCACGGCCTGTTTTAGTGATCATCTTTCCACCTCTCGGTTTTTATCTTCCATTTGATTTCGTCACTATTCCGGGCTGTGACTTCGCCTTAGCCAAAGTTGCATCGCCTATGGGCTTCATCGGAGAGGGAAACCAGATCCTTGACCTTTCCAGCGCCATAATTTGCTTTACCTACCAATAAGCAAAAAGATTGCCAATTTCATATCTATTGAGAATTGAGGCTGTTTTTACAATATACAGGGCATAGGATATTCCTGTCTGGCCTACAAAAACCATTCATCGCTTTGATATCCGCCAGTAGTTATCATTCTTATCGGGCAAACCGTAACTTAATTTTAACGAAAAGAGGATTTTTCTGAAATGCGAATATTGCAGCAACTAGTGGTCAAACTACTATTCTGGCCGACATGGGAAAGAGGAAGTGCCAAATTCATGGGGGTATTGAGTGGGGGTAATTTTCATTACATGTTATACGTATTCCTGTCATTTCAGTATGATAAACAACTAGTTGGATGCCTATATAAGATATATCCCATCTCTTCACACCCTCTCACTAACCTTCCCCTATTGATAGTAATGCGACAAAGAAAAGGCAGCCGAAGCTGCCTCCTACTTATATAGCGAAATCCGATAAAGTGATTCTGTATGGAGAGTATGCGATCAATAGAGACCTTACAATGCCTTAATTGACAAATGTCAGGACATCGCTGACCCTTATGTGTCAAGACATTGCTGACTCTTAATGTCATTTTCTGTATCAGGACATCGCTGACCTTCATTAAAATTTAGGTTAAGATGCTCTCCAAGAATTAACATTTAAGGAGAACATCAACGGAAGCAGACCCAAGAAAAGAAGCCAGCAGACGTCACTTTTGAGATGATGAGTCGCTAATAGCTTCATTATGCAAGCATCAACCGCTCTGAGGAGTGGTTTTTCAAGAGGCTGAAGTGATATAAGACCGGAGCGGCGGACTGGTAAAAGAATCGCTCCACGGCTCCCAAAACAAGGCCGATTGAAATGTCCCCGTAAGAGAAGGAAATCATTACAGCCACCAGAACAGATTTTATAATTGAGAGTTCAACCATCTTTATATTCGGGTCAGCGATGTCCTGATATTTTTTAGAATTAGACTCGGGGCAGCGATGTCCTGACATTTGTCACTTAATCCTTAGCGTGCATTTTCGCACAGATCTTCGTGGTCCCCTGATTACCCCCGATACGGTATCCTCCGTCAAAAAATGAAGCATATAAGACTTACAAAGTATCAACGCATCCGTCATATGTGGCAGTCATGTTAAATATGACGGTTTCAGATGACGGTTTTTCCTCCACCTGCGCTCTCTCTTTATATTTTACCCCGTACAATCAAACCATTACACTCGCAGATCCGCAAGTCTTCTCTGGCACGTTAGTTGCGATTTACCGGCTTAGCAGATCATGAGTACCGTTGTGCTTTCTGCGAATGATGAGTTGTTTTCTGCCTCAAGAGGATATTGCATGATCTACGCCACTATCAAGTTAACGGTGTCACCCGAAAAACGGAAAGAGGTCCTTCAAACCTTCAAAGCAATACTGGGACGGATTCGGCATGAGAAAGGCTGCATAAGCTGCAATTGTTACGTGGATGTTGAGTCTGAAAACATTATTTTCTTCATAGAGGAGTGGATGACTCGTGATGATTTAGGCACCCATCTTAGGTCCGTCCATTTCAGCGTTCTGATTGGAGCAATGAAACTGCTCAACAAAGAGCCGGACATTAGATTCAACACCATTGCCTCCACTGCCGGAGCGGAGGAGATAAAAACTGTGCGAGTGTGATGACGTACAGAGGCGCAACGTCATGGCAGAGCTAAGACAATCCGGATCACGGTTGTCATGGACAATGATGACTCTCTCCCCTTTTCTCTCGACAAATACAGCAAACGCCGGTATGTTCTTTAACGTCCATGAGCAAATCTTCCACAAACAACAACCGATGGAACTGATGGGAACCGGTTGTTTATGGCAGCCTTCAGGTTGCCAATGATAGTGTTCACTGAAAGCCACATTCTCAATCTTAGGAATCAATCAGAAATATATCCAAGGAGGATTAGTCTATGGGCAGTTTCGATCCAAAAATGCTGGAAGTTATATCAGCGAAGTGGAAAAGCAAAATTAAATATGTTGTGATTATTGTTGTCCTGCTTTTTGCTTTACCATTAGTTCGCGGTATGCTGTTTTCCTGGAAGGTGATAGAACCCGGTTACACCGGTATCAAGATCAACCGCCTTGTCAACAAGGGTGTTACACGCGAAGACATCGTCAACGGCTTCATATTCTTCAACCCCATCCAAACAGCTGTCGTTATCTACCCAACGTTCATACAGCGTGTCGCATGGACGCACGATATCGCCGAGGGAAGGCCTAGCAATGAGGAGTTGACCTTCAACACCAAGGACTCGGTTCCGGTTAACATTGATGTAGCCGTAAGTTACCAATTGGATGCCGAGAGAGTCCCCGACTTTTATACCAAATTCCGGGCTGATAATATCGATAGTTTTACTCACGGATTCCTTAGGGACTCAACTCGGAATATTGTTGCCAATATTGGCTCCGAGTACACCTTCGATGACATAAACGGCACAAAAAAAGAAGAGTTTTTGGCGCGTGTCGGAAAGACACTAAACGAGACTGTTCATCAGTTTGGCGTTAATATTCAGCAATTCGGACTTATCGGCTCACTTCGGCCGCCGCAGGCGTTACTTGATGCTGTAAATTCTAAAACTCAGGCAATCCAGAAGTCTATTCAGATCGAGAACGAGGTTCGTTCAGCCCAAGCCGAGGCGAAGAAGCGTGTCGCTATTGCCGAGGGTGAGGCGGCGGCTAACCGAGCCCTTGCATCCTCTTTGGAACCTCGGTTGCTTGAGTGGGAGCGCCTCAAGATCATGCGTGAGCAAATTACCAAGTGGAATGGCCAGATGCCCACCGTTATGACAGGTGGTGGTCAAGGGATGCTGCTCAATATCCAAGCTTCCGAAAAAGGCTCTGACGACGCGAAGAAGTAATCGGAATTGGTTCTGAATGTCGGGTGGGCCTCAACCCTACTTTCGCTCTGTTCAAGGTCATCTATTAGGGGTCAGTTAACGAAACGGAAAAATAGTACGGTAAGGTACGGGTGTTAATCATTCTAAACTTTTTCCTAATAAATAAGATTCGGTACCGCGAGGGAAGGGATTGCATAAAGCGTAGGGAAAGGGGCAGTATCGCATGACGATAAAAGGGGTATTTGCCAAGGGTATATTGGAATTTCAGGCAGCAGATATCCCGTTATTCCAGGATGTTGTAACAACCGTTAAATGCCTATATAACATTTGAACAGTGGTCAACCCAAGACACTGGCAATGGAGGTCAGGAGCAGGAAATCAATCAGGAGGTTTACTAACCCGGCTGCTCGTATAGCTATGCAAAGATGAACTGGCGGATTTATATTAATTTTGTGCTCGGGCAACTCCCTTTATACGGGGTTACCCTTATTATTGCCATTCACTATTTCAAAGTTGTTTGGTCCGTTTTCCAAGACTTTATAATCTAATCGACATTAATAATTTATTGTTATCTTCAAACCAGGACCGGATGTCAAGCTGCCTTAGCCATGCTGCCTTCAAACTCGCGCCGTATTTCAACAAGCAAAACGACAATTTGACCGGAAATATCGCGCAACTGGGGAAAGAGGTTTTGAGCCGCCTGCAAGTTCCCTGAATTAACAGCATCCACTACCTGACGCGCGATGGCATGAACTTTCTCATGCGGGGCTTCTATCGCCTTGAAACTCTGCAGGTGTCCGCAGAGTTTTTTGCCCTCGTTATCGTACCACTTTCCGAAACGACAAGTATGGTTGGTTGAAAGAGATGCACCATCTTGTTGGCGTTTACCTTTCAGAACCAGTTCTACATTGTCTACGAAGGCCTTGTGATCGGTCTTAGCTAATTCCAGAATAAAAAGATCGCTCCCTTCGGTTTTGAACTTCCTGATGTCCACCTGGATTTTTTCGGCAAGCTGCACTAGGCCGTTTGCAGCCTCAGTGCTCGTCCGGGCCAAAATTGCGGTCCCTTGCACCACTTCGGTAATCTGATGGATACTACCACTGATCTCACTGGTTGTTGCCGTTTGCTGCTCGGCCGCAGTTGCCATTTGGCTTACCTGCAAGGTGACGGTATTGATCTGGTCCAGGATCTCGCGCAAGGCATCACCGGACTTTCCAGCTTCGGCCGTCCCGATCTCAACTTCTTTAACCCCTTCTTCCATAACGCTGACGGCCCCTCTTGTGTTGTGTTGGATAGATTTGATCATTTCGCCGATCTCTTTGGTTGCCTTCGTGGTTCGCTCAGCAAGAGCTCTCACTTCGTCGGCAACTACAGCAAATCCACGTCCCTGTTCACCAGCCCTGGCAGCCTCGATGGCCGCATTCAAGGCAAGCAGGTTCGTCTGGTCGGCAATATCCTCAATAGTTCCGACGATCTCGCCTATCTGATCACTTTTTGCGCCGAGACTCTCCACGGTTCTGGCCGAGTCTTTCACCCTCTCGGCGATCAGATGCATCACTTCGACCGTCCGCTCAACAACCCCAGCGCCTGCAAGAGCGGTATTATTCGCATTATCTGAGCTTTGCGCCGCGGCATTACAATTCTGGGCGATTTCCGTTGAAGTTGCTGCCATCTCCTCTCCGGCCGTTGCCACGGTCTCTGCCTGGGCGGCAACTTCCTCGGCATCTTTCGCCATGGACTCCGCACTGGAATAAAGGTTCTTGGATTCATTCGTCAGCTGCAGAACCGCTTCCTGGATGGTTTTGATCATCATCTCCATGTTATTTGCCATTTTGTTGAACTTTTTGCCCATATCACCAAGTTCGTCGTCTGTGTGGATTTTGACACGGGCAGTCAGGTCATTATCAGCAACCTTGGCTATGCCTTCGGAAAACCAGCCCAGACGTAAGCTAAGTTTACGGCCGAAAAGAAACCCGAAAATTGCCAGAAGAGTACCGACAACAATGGACATCGCTAACTGTATCCATATCAGGCGCTTTGAAAGTGTATCAAGTGCCATGCGATCTTCTTCGTAATGCTTCCTTGCGGTATCCTCCATCTGCTGAACCGCCGCGCCTAGCGGCCTGTCGATCCCCCTGGCCAGGGTTGTATCCAGATGAAGAATGTCGCTATCGGCGGCGCGTGCAGCCACGAGTTGGCCCATCGATCCCTGATACTTGCCCAGTTCATCGCGTGTTTGCGCAACTGCCTGCTTTTCCTGGTCCGAGCCGGCAAGTTTTTCGTAGTCGTCGAGCTGCACCCCGAATTTACCTAACTGTTCTTTAAAAATGCCGATTTGTTTCTCATCCTTGCGAACAAGGTAATTCTTATAGGCGCGAACTGCCTCCGCCAGATATATTTTTGCGTTAAGGGCATGGCTGACCTGGGCGAAATTTCCCTGCTCCATCCGCTTGTAGGATTTAATCTGGTGATCGATGACATATACGGATATAACTGTGGAAAAGACAACTCCAAGCACTGCCAAACCTGAAATGGAATAGAGTTTTGTGGATATTTTTATGCTCATCTGGTTCTCTCCTTTAATTACGAGCAATATTTTTATGGCGAGCAATCCGATTCACATCATACTAATCGGTAAAATACAGTGCTACTTTAGCGAAAAGTGATCTATTTTCGGCTCTTGGGACGTTGGAGAGTGGAAATCGTCGTAAGATGCATTAAGAGTGTGAAGGTGAGCCAGGTCATGAATTTTATGGGACTGGGGCATGTCGCACCCCATACCTTTGCATAAAATTTGCACGTACCATCACCTCTCCCTGAAGCCTCTATGTATTAATACTCGGTTTATTTTAAAGAATCTAAATAAGGATATTCCTTAGTTAGAGCGAGGAAAACCCTTTGCAAAGGGAGGAAATGATATATATATATACGGGGAGGAGAATAACTGAAGCTTCAGGTCGAAGATGTTAGTATCGGCGAAAAGATGTCAGGATGAGACCGGAGGACAATGGAACTCCAGTTTTCCGAGCTTTCTCGATCAACTCTAGATGGAGCGGGGTAGCAGTTTTCAGATTTGCAAACCCAAATGGTTGGCCACTAGGGGCGTCAACCGAACCGATGTAAAGGGGGAATACCAACCACCCCATAGCAGAAAGCTGATATCCAGAAGAGGAAAGACGGAAATTTTAGGGGGTATTGTGTGGGGGTATATTGGATTTCAGACTGAATAAATTCCAGTTATTATAGCATGTTGTAATATCTGTATGATGCCTATATAATACTTTGAACAATGGTTAACCGAAATTACTGACAAGGACAGAAATCAATCAGGAGGTCTAACCAAGTGAGCTGCTCGTGTAGCGGGTAGCCTGACCCGACTTTCTTTCATCTTAACGAAATCCGAATACTCAAAAGTTCTAATTTCGTTCACGAAGGGGACCCAAACAAAACGGATCTGGGCAATGGATCGAACATTTTTCGGTTTAATCAAACAAAATCCAGCTACGGTACACCGGCCCAGTGAGTGAAGACGAAATCGTTGTCGGCAACTGGTGTATGGCAGCCGAAGCATTCCTGAACGAAGCCGGCATCCTTGCCGTACGGCGTGTAATTTTCGCCGACGAAACGGGCGAATCCCCACCCCCCTGTATTCTTGTATTTTCCGGAATTCTTAACCATAAACTCCACCTGCGCAAATGTGGCAGGTACCTCAGCAACCGGAAACTTTGGATGCTTCGCGGCGTTCCAGGCGACCTTGGCGAAGATGGTCCCGTCAGGGAAGGGACGAATCCTCTTGCGGAAGGCACGTATGGCAGTTGAATTGCCGAGAACGACCCTGATTTGACCTTTGTCCGACCGGTTGGACGGGGCTATCACCTGCCAGTCGCGATACCCCTCTAATAGGGCAATGCCGTTCGGCGCTACAGGTGGCCCTGCGGCAGAAGCAACAGCGGTGATAGAGAGCGCCAGGCACAATCCAAACAGCAGTTGTCTTTTCATCTCATCCTCCTTTGGTTTATTGGCTATTTTTGCCGTATGCGGCGCTCAGGTAAGCGGTAATCTCCTGCGTAACAGCCTGAGGGATGGGCGCTCCGAAAACCTTCACCATCTTGGCGACGATCTCGCCCCATGTCTCCTTCGCAAACCCCGGCTGCGTTGTTATGTAGTCGAGGCTGTGGCAGATGGCGCAGTAAGCGGCAGCCTTTTCCTTGCCCGGTCCAGATTTAAGGTCGATCTTCACCTCCGGCAAGCGTATGGCGTGGACCATTCCGCTAGATGACGCCGCCTGGTCCGCCAGCGCGCTTCCCGACAACATGAGTAAAAGACAAATGATTCGGATTATCATGGCACTCTCCTATCCGACTGTCACGTCAATGGTTTCAACCTTATTCCACATGTAGCCGGCTGGGTTCCAAAGCTGTTCAAACGGCTGGGAACCGCCAATGCTATCTACTGCCCGAGCCATGATTGTGTATTTGCCCGGGTTGGCGGGCTGCCAGCCATACTTCCACTGTATCCAGGAGTATTTTCCCAGGTCCCGGCCCAGGGTCGCCCGACACCAGTTCTGTCCGTCGTCAATGGATACCGTCACTTCCCTGATGCCGTAGCCTCCGGAGAAGGCAATGCCGAAGATCTCCACCTCACTGCCAAAGGGAAGCTTCGCGCCGGAAAACGGTTCGACAACCAGCGAACGGGTGTTCATCCTGGTAACGGGAACGGTCTTTTTCGGTTTGGTCCCCGGAGGAACGCAGGCGCAAGAGGTATCGGGAATCCGGTAGGCAGTCTTCATCCAGAACCCCTCAAAGGATTTGTCCAGGATGGTGATATCGGAAAGCGATTTCACCCAGTATGTGGCGAACCAACCGGGAACCACCAGGCGGGCTGGGAAGCCGTTCAGCATTGTAAGGGGCTTACCGTTCATGGCGTAGGCGACAATGACGTCCTCGTCAAGGGCCGTATCGAGCGGCAGGCTTTTAACGAAATCGGGTACCGTGGGGAGAGGAGGGCCATCGAGTCCGTTGAAGCCCACCTCGACTGAACCGGCCTTGAACCCTGCCCTGGCCAGGATCTCGTTCAGCCGGGCGCCGGTCCAGGTAACGTTCCCCAGAGAGCCGTTCTCCCATTGCCCTCCCGCCACCCGCGGCTCGAAAAAGCTCCGACCGTTGCCGGAGCACTGAATGACTGCAGTGTAGGAAACCCTCTCAAACTCTTTTTGCAGCTGATCCATGGTCAGCTCTATTTTCCTCTCGGTATTGCCGCCGACTTTGAGCCGCCACCGACTAAGGTCAACTTCCGTCGGGATGTTGCTCAAGTGCCAGCGGACGAAAACCGCGTCGTTCGGAGTGATGAGTTCCTTGAAGAACCTGGGCGGCATTTCCAGTTGCGGCGGCCTTGATGTAAGAAGAAGCATGTCGGTTTTTTCCGGATAGCGGATCATTCTCCTTTCTCCGGCAAAGGACTCCCATGGAATGCCGCCGCATGCCGCCAGTGCCGTAAATGTCCCGGCGGCCTTTAGGAAATCCCTCCTGTCCACAAACTTTTTGTCCATCCGTAACCCTCCTTCCGGTTGATGCATCAATGCTTATTTGGAATGATTCAAAAACCAGGCGAATTCGCCAAGACCTGCGCCGTCAGCTGGGGTTGGACGATATCAGCTATTTGGCTCTATTAAACGCCGAACAGACTTATCAGCAGGCGATGATCAATCTCGTGCAGTCTCTTGCCAATCGATACGCCGACACGGCTGCGCTCTTCCAGACGCTGGGAGGCGGTTGGTGGAAGCGGTCCGATGTGCCCGCCGGGGTCGGCGGATAATATCGTCCAGTGTCGCTATGATGATCGATGGCAGTACAAATATCGCCGGGAAGCCTATGTAGAGCGTGTTTCGTGGTGAGGTTTTTTCATGATGGGGGAAGAGTGGTCAAGTGCATCACCATCCCTGGATCACATTCCAAAACTACCCGATTGATCTCTTGCTTCCAACGACAATCGAAGGTATCAATAATGCTCTTCAAT
>Ga0326728_10016002_pt1 | contig 15434 bp, 13 predicted proteins | sample MB3enrmetagenome_FD_207602 | JGI IMG/M metagenome (GOLD analysis project Ga0326728, IMG submission 207602) | Lab enriched peat soil microbial communities from McLean, Ithaca, NY, United States - MB31MN | ecosystem: Environmental > Terrestrial > Soil > Wetlands > Peat | place: USA: New York...
TGATCGCAAGTCTACAGCCTCTGTGGCCGAGCATAGGGTTGTGTTCCGAGAGCGTTATGACCTTCTTGAGCATCAGCTCTTTAGATTCAAGTAACTCTGTGCTCGTTCCCGTTGCTTTCAAAGAGGACACTTCGGCCACAAGTTCATCGTACTTGGGCAAGAACTCGTGCAAAGGTAGATCTAGCAACCTTATCGTAACTGGTAAATCGTGCATTCGTCTGAAAATCTGTTTGAAGTCATCTTTCTGTAAGGGCCTCAGCTTCGCCAAAGCCCTCGCCCTCTCTTCATCTGTCGCTGATAATATCATCTCTTGGACCATGGGCAGTCTATCTTGTGCGTTGAACATGCGTTCGGTTCTGCAGAGGCCTATTCCTCCAGCGCCGAATTGCCTCGCGGTCTCTGCACCCTCAGGGGTGTCCGCATTCGCTCGTACTCCGAGCTTGCGAATTTCATCTGCCCAACCTAACAATTGCTGGGCGTAAGAGCTGAGCTTCGGTTCCACCGTGGGCGCGATTCCAAGTAGAACGTTGCCCGTCGTCCCATCTATGGTTATAATATCGTTCTTTTTGATCGTGTTTCTCCGCGTACTGAAGGTTTCCGTGGAGGTGTCAATTTTTATCTGTTCACATCCCACCACAGCTGGTTTGCCCATTCCGCGTGCGACAACCGCCGCATGAGAGGTCATTCCTCCTCTGCTCGTGAGAACGCCTCTTGCGGCGATCATGCCGTGTATGTCTTCAGGCGTCGTCTCCTCTCTTACTAGAATCACAGCTTCCCCTTCCGTACCGAGCTGATGGGCTTCATCAGTGTCGAAGATCACTCGTCCCGTTGCCGCGCCGGGGGATGCAGGCAGACCTGTTGCAACGGGCTTGGCTTCGAAAGTTGGATCAATCTGTCGGTGAACAAGTTGTTCTATGTGTGTGGGTTGCACGCGCAACAGTGCCTCTTCTCTTGTAATGCGGCCCTCCTTAACGAGATCTCCCACTATCCTTATGGTTGCGGACGCACTGCGCTTTCCAGAGCGAGTCTGTAAGATGAAAAGTCGTCCTTTCTCGATAGTGAATTCGATGTCCTGCATGTCCTTGAAGTGTTCTTCTAGAACCCTGCAGACTTCACGTAATTGCCTGTAGGCTTTCGGCATTTCCTTCTGAAGTTCAGCGATTGGTTTGGGAGTTCGGATTCCGGCAACCACGTCCTCTCCTTGAGCGTTGGTTAGGTATTCACCGAAGAAAACTGGTTCTCCGGTTGATGGATTTCGAGTGAAGCAAACGCCTGTTGCTGAGTCCAGTCCCTGGTTTCCGAATACCATTGTCTGAATATTCACTGCAGTTCCTAGCGTGTCAGAAATTTTGTTCGCCTGACGGTAGACTATTGCCCTATGGCCGTTCCAAGATTGAAAGACCGCTGAAACCGCCATCATGAGTTGCTCAATAGGGTCATCGGGAAAGTTTCTCCCCGCCCCTTGTCTCACAAGTTCCTTGAACTCCCTGACGATCCCGATTAGTGTGCTAGAGCCGAGCTCTGTGTCTGACTTGACGTTCAGGCTTGCTTTGTGCTTCGTGAGCACATTCTCGAAGACATCTCCCTGCACGCCAAGCACTACTTTCCCGAACATCTGAATAAAACGTCTATACGCGTCATAGGCGAATCTTTCGTCGCGTGTCTCTTGGATAAGCCCTAGAACGGTCTTGTCGTTCAAACCGAGGTTGAGGACGGTGTCCATCATGCCGGGCATCGATATCGGTGCCCCCGATCGGACAGAAACGAGGAGAGGGTTCTCGGCTGCTCCGAAGATTCTTCCCGTCTTCGATTCTAGAATCTTAATCTTAGATAGGATCTCCTGCTCCAGTCCGCTCGGAAATTTCTTGTGAGAACCATAGTAGTTGCAGGCTTCGGTCGTTACGGTTATACCGGGCGGGACAGGTAGACCGAGGCTAACCATCTCAGCCAAGTCGGCACCCTTTCCTCCAAGCAGATCCCTAAGTTTTGAGCTCCCCTCCTCGAAGAAGTACACATACATTGTTTAGTCACCTGATCGAACGGCGTCTTCACCGCGTGCATTTTAAATCGCTTTCTGGGGCAGAACTCAACTTTCGTGGACAAACGTTGGGGAAGTTGTGAGGGTGGTAGGACCTCATGCCCCGCGACGCGGGGCTAATGATTGAGTACAAAGAGGGCATGAACCTCGTAATAGTCGGTATATATCGTAGGTAGATATTACTTATTTCACGAGTTTTTCCTCGAAACGTACTACACGAATAATGTCGGAAGTAATGAAACAATGGCAGAACTCATGCTCTGGTTCGATCAAATCAAGAAGGAAGATGTACCTCTCGTAGGCGGGAAATCCGCCAGTCTCGGTGAGATGACATCAAAAACTAAGGTCCCAGTCCCCTACGGATTCGCACTAACTGCGGACGCCTACAGGCTATTTCTAAAGGAGAATAGGCTTGAGGAGAAGATCGCGGCTACTCTAAGTCGGCTGAAGGACCCGAACGATACCGTGACGCTTCAAAAGGTCGGCGCTGAAATCAGAAAAATGATAGTCTCCGCGCCTCTTCCTAAGACGCTTGAGAAGCTCATCGCCAAGTCCTATCAGGAATTGAGCGACCACGAGCATGTGAAGAATCCGTTCGTAGCGATTAGAAGTTCTGCGACGGCAGAGGATCTGCCTGATGCTAGCTTCGCAGGCCAGCAGGAAACCTACCTGAACATAACTGGAGTAGAAGGGGTAATTCAGAGCGTAAAAGAATGCTACTCAAGCCTCTTCACAGACCGTGCAATCTTCTACAGAGTCCAGAAAGGCTTCAACCATATGGATGTGGCGTTATCTGCGATTGTACAGATGATGTGCTACTCCGAATCTAGTGGCGTCATGTTCACGATGGACCCAACAAACGGCGACGAATCACTTGTCTTAGTTGAAGCATCATACGGCTTGGGCGAATATGTTGTGAAGGGCTCAGTCACTCCAGACGATTACTACGTGGACAAGGGCACTTTGAAAATCGTCAGAAAGGCGGTCCCCACGAAGACCATCATGCTTGTTCGGAAACCGAACGGAGGAACGGAAGAGAAACAGGTACCGCCAGAACTGAAAGATCGACAAGTCGTTACTGATGAGCAGGCCGTGGAACTTGCAAAGTACGCCTTGACCATTGAGCAACATTACGGGCGCGTAATGGACATCGAATGGGGTCTTGACACGCAGACCGGAAAAATGCTGATCCTTCAGGCAAGACCAGAAACCGTGTGGTCGCTCAAGAAGAGCCCGATCGAAAAATCAGCACCTATAGTGACAGAGAAGAAGATTCTCCTCAAGGGACTCCCATCATCACCTGGGATGGGTGCCGGTAAAGCGCACGTAATCTTGTCAGTGGAGAATGTGAGCGAGTTCCAAAACGGTGAGATTCTGGTTACAGAAATGACTACGCCCGATTGGGTTCCGACGATGAAGAAAGCCAAGGCCATCATCACCGACGCGGGAGGAATGACTTGCCATGCAGCAATTGTCAGCCGCGAACTCGGAATCCCATGCATTACAGGAACCAAGATTGGAACACAGACCATTCACAGCGGCCAAGAGGTAACCGTAGACGCCAAGATGGGTGTCGTCTACGACGGAATCGTATTGCAGACCACAGAGGCCGAAACTCGGCCCCAACCTTCAGCCGATGGATTAGCTGCTTTCAAAGACCCAACCGTAACGGGAACCAAGATATTCGTAAACCTCGGCGAACCCGAGCTAGCGAATAGAATCTCCCAGCTGCCAGTGGACGGCGTTGGCTTGCTGAGAATGGAATTCATCGTGAGCGATCACGTGAAGAAACATCCCCTGATGCTTATTGAAAATAAGCACCCTGAGGAATTCGTAGACAAACTCGCGACTGGCCTCGAAACAATTTGCAGGGCATTCTACCCGCGACCCGTGGTCTTGCGGTTTAGTGACTTCAAGACAAACGAATACGCCAAACTTGAGGGCGGAGAGAAGTTTGAGGGAAGTATCAAGGAAGCTAACCCTCTGATTGGTTGGAGAGGCGCGAGCCGCTACACTGATCCCCGCTACGAACCAGCATTCAGACTAGAGATTGCTGCCGTCCGGAAGGTGAGAGACGAAATGGGCATGAAGAATTTGTGGTGCATGGTCCCATTCAATCGAACTGTGAACGAATTTGTAAAGATCCGAGAACTCCTCCGCCAAGAGGGACTTGTGCAGTCGGACGACTTCAAGCTCTGGATCATGGCCGAGATACCAAGTAACATCATCTTGGCAGATGAATTCTGCAAGGCGGGCGCCGACGGTTTCTCAATCGGCAGCAATGACTTAACAATGCTAATACTCGGAGCCGACAGGGATAATGAAGTCCTAGCACCACTGTTCGACGAACGAAACCTAGCGGTCAAACGAGCCATCAAAGAACTCATCACAACGGCTCACAGCTACGGAAAGACAGTCAGCATATGCGGCCAAGCCCCAAGCGTCTACCCAGACTTTGCAAAATTCCTAGTCGAAGCAGGCATAGATAGCATCTCAGTGAATCCAGACGTAATAGTACACACCCGAAGAATGGTTGCCCAAGTGGAACACAGAGTCCTCTTGGACGCAGCCCGAAAGCAATGCGCCGAAAAAAATGATTGAATTAGTAGCTAATCAGGGCACAGCCCAGTCTACGAACTAGCTGTGCCCCCACCACACATTTTGGCAACACGAACATTCGACCTGAGCAAACTCCTCGAAAGCGGGGAGGTACTCAAGTCGTATTTCCGATGTGTCTCTCTGCCGAAGTGTAATTTGTCGGCTTCCGCATGCGGGGCAAGTCTCCATTTCGGTAGCCATCAGCGTTGGTCACCATTACTGGTATAATAGCGTAATACAATTAAAGGGTATTGTGTAATACACTCTAGCCATGAAACGTCGCTTCAGTATGACGCTTGACCCCTCGTTAATGCATAAAATCGACCTACTGGTAGATGGTACTAGGTTCACAAACCGCTCCCAAACAGCCGAATTTCTGCTCAAACTGGGAGTGGAGCAGTTCCGCCCAGAAAGGACTGCGTTAATTCTGTGTGGAGGACTCGAACCACGCGTAAAGCCAACAACCTTCTCTACCCCAAAACCACTCTTACCAATTGGCTACCAGGCACTTCTCGAATACCAAATTGAATACCTCAAGCGCTATGAATTTGACCGAATAATTCTGGCGATAGGCTTCCTGCAAGAACAAATCGTTCGCTACCTCGACGAACACAAGCTTGGAATTCGTCTGCGTTACAGTTTTGAAAAGGAGCCTCTGGATACTGGGGGAGCTATCAAGAACGCTGAACTCATGATAAGCTCTGATTTCCTCGTGTTGAATGGTGATGTTATATTCTCAGGCTTAGATTTGGACAAACTCATCTACGCTCATAAGAAGTCCGAATCACTGGCGACAATAGTCCTCGCCAAGTCAAAGACACCAACAAGGTTTGGAGCAGTCGAACTCGATGCTGAGAAGAGGGTTGTGAGTTTCGTCGAGAAGCCAAGGAACCCACATTCCGGCGAAACTTGGGTGAACGCCGGCGTCTACGTGATCCGTCCCACGATATTCAGTAAGATTGCGAAAGGAAAACGCGCCTCGTTGGAACTCGATGTGATTCCGAAACTCATGCGAGATGGAACCATCTTCGGCTACCAACATGAGGGATATTGGGCGGATGTCGGAACTCCTGAGGATTACCTACGAGTTCAGAAGGATCTTCTTACAGGGGTTTTCAGGCCTCAAGAGATTTCAACCAACGCGTGAAAACTTCCTTGGCCACGACTTTGCTATGACAGCAGCGGTATCCGGCGCCTCAGGTCTTTGAGAACCGCTACTGCGTGCTCGCCGTCTACGCGGCTGGACAACGCGGTCTTTGCCTCACCGTCACTGCTGAGGGTTACCGGCGCCTTTTCTCCTACAAAGACTTCGAACATTTTCTGCCAAGGTCCTGGTGTCTCGGTTGGAACCCCAACGTTCGCGAGGGTTGCAGCGACCATGGTCCATGTCCGCGCGACATTTGCTGGATTGTATCCCCCTCCACCGAAAACCACTAGCCGACCTTCAGCTACCTCATCTGCTAGTTCATGTACAGTTTTTGTGATCTCAACATAGGTCTGGCTGGTCAGTTGGAGATGCGCAAGTAAATCGTTGGCGTGCGCATCGGCGCCGCATTGAAGAAGCAGCATTTGTGGTTTGTATTTTCGCACGGCGGATGGAACTACTTGCCGAAAGAGTTCTAGGAATTGCTCGTTGCCGGTGAAAGGGAGCAGAGGTATATTGATCTTGAGACCCGAACCAGCTCCCTCACCGATCTCGTCTGTGAAGCCGGTTCCTGGAAAGAGGTGGTGGCCATCCTCGTGGAAGTCTACATCTAGGATACCAGCATCGGAATAGAACCCATACATTACACCGTCACCGTGGTGTGCGTCGATATCAAGGTAGAGAATCCTTTCGAGCGCGTATTTCTTTTTGAGGTAGGCGATTGAGACTGCAGGATCATTGAATATGCAGAAGCCAGAGGCACGGCCACGGTGGGCGTGATGAAGCCCCCCTGAAATGTTCATTGCATACGTAACCTCTCCTGACATGACCATGTCGACGGCTCTTAGCGAGGATCCGGTTGCGAGCGCAGAAGACTCGTAGCATCCTTTGAAGGCAGGGGTGTCCCCCATGTCAAGAAAACCTGTCCCAGCTTCACTTGCATCCTTCACGAATGCAAGGTAGGCATCATCGTGAAATAGGGAGAGTTCATCCCTGCTAGCCGGTCGCGGATCGGCGACTTTCACGTTCTTTGCAGATAGTAGGCCACTGGCGCGCATGAGTTCGAAAGTGAGCTTGAGTCTTGTGGGTTTCATGGGATGGGTTGGGCCGAAGTCGTATTGCTGAAACGCGTCACTGTATACGACGCCGAGCGTTTGGGTCACTGGATGTACCTCACCATGGACTCGTGCAGTGTTTGCGCGGCCTCAGTTTGTTATGGTTTTGGGCATCATCAATTTGCATCCACCCAAACTTAAATAATCCATACGTAATACCGTTTCACGGTGCAATAAGATGCTCCATTCGCCGAGTACCTTGAACGTAACTTTGACCGAGAAGGCTGCTACGAAAGTCAAGGACGCGCTGAGCAAGCAGAGTAACAAGAGCGCCGGGCTTCGGTTATACGTTTCCGGTGGGGGTTGCAGCGGGTTTCAGTACGGACTAGCCTTTGACGACAAGAACGATGGAGACCATGTGATTGAGTCGCGCGGTGTCACGCTACTCGTTGACGAGCAAAGCGCTCAGTACCTAAACGGATCGCAGGTAGACTATGTTGAATCCGTTATGGGAGAAGGATTCCACGTAGAGAACCCGAACGCAACCGAAACGTGTGGTTGCGGACACTCCTTCAAACCCAAGTGACACAGAACTATTCTCAACTCCACTCATTTCTTCCGCGTCAGCATATGTTGCTCGCCCAGACCATCAGCACGGTTCGATGGTCGAGGGCGGTTTAGACGTTATTGCGTAAGTTACCCAAGTTACGCCAGACACTTCACCTGTAATTCGATTACTCATCTCTTCTAACACCTCAGACGGAATACGTGCCCAATCTGCGGTCATTCCATCCAAGGAGGTTATTATTCGAACTGTCACGACGTGGCCGAGCTGCCGATTGTCCCCCAATACGCCAACCGCCTCATCGTCTCCGACTACAGCAAAGGCCTGCCAGACTGAGTCATAGAGCCCATGATGGGTAAGCACGTCTTCTACGATCGAGCTTGCGTCTCGACAAATCCTCAACTTCTCCTGGTTAACTTCCCCGATCACCCGGACCGCTAAACCAGGGCCCGGGAATGGATGCGTACTTACGATCGCGTCGGGTATACACAGCTCTCTAGCAATCTTGCGCACTTCGTCCTTGTATAGGAACTTTAGAGGTTCAATTATGGAGAAGGTTGACCATTCGGGTATACCTCCGACGTTGTGATGCGTCTTGATTCGAGAGGCAGGGCTACCGGTTCCGGCGCTCTCGATCACGTCTGGATATAACGTGCCTTGAGCGAGCCATCGAAAGGTTCCTAGCCTCGAGCTCTCCTCGGTGAAGACTCGAATGAATTCCTCTCCGATAATCTTACGCTTCTCTTCAGGATCTCTAACGCCCTTCAGTTTCAGAAGGAATCGATCTGAGGCGTCTACGTAATGCAGGTTCAGTTTGAGGTCGTCCCTGAGGACTTTGAGGATTACATTTTCCTCGTTCTTACGCAAAAGTCCGTGATTCACGAAAACACACGTCAGCCGCTCTCCGACAGCTTTCTGAAGTAGAACGGCAGTCGTGGTCGAGTCCACCCCGCCACTAACAGCCGACAGAATACGATCATCTCCTACTTGAGACCTGATTTGGTTTATGGAGGTTTCAACGATGGAGTGTGGGTTCCAATTGGGTTGGCAATCTGCGATAGTCCTGGTGAAGTTCTTGATGATTTGTGTTCCATTTTCAGTGTGTGCAACCTCAGGGTGAAATTGAACGGCGTACAATTTGCTGGACGAATTGCGTATTGCGGCTGTAGGGCAATTGTCCGAGGTTGCAATTACTTCGAATCCTTCGGGGAGGGTTTCTGCGTAATCTCCGTGGCTCATCCACGAGATGAGTTCGTTCCTTACTCCTCTGAACAGATCGGAGGCGTCCCTGATCTCGAGCTTTGTTTTGCCGTATTCGTGGCGATTGGTGGCTCTGACATGGCCGCCCAGCAATTCGACCATCAATTGCAGGCCATAGCAGATTCCTAGCACGGGTATGCCTAGTCGAAAGATGCCTGAATCGCATTTAGGGGCTCCAATGTCATAGACGCTGGCTGGCCCACCTGAAAGTACGATTCCCTTGGCGTTGAGCTTTAGAATCTCTTCAGGTGTAATCGTGTAGGGAAGTAGCTCCGAGTAGACTTCGCACTCTCTTATGCGGCGAGTTATCAGATGCGAGTACTGGCCACCGAAGTCTAAGACAGCGATCAGTTCTTGGGGCAACGCCCATCAGCAGGTATTATGACGTTGTTTAGATTAACGTTACCAGTCAACGTATACGCTTCAGTCCTGTGGGGTATCTCAATGCGAGGTCAGCGTAGACCTCTTTGTATTTCCCCCACAACTCCTTGTCAGTATTAGTAACGTCGCGAATGACCTTTGCCGGCACTCCTACTGCCACTTTTGCGTCCGGTATGGTTTGGTTGCTGGCCACCACTGCTCCCTCACCAATTATGCTCCACATACCAACTGACGCATAGTCGCTGACGACAGCCCCGACTCCGACGACTGCATAATCTTTCACGGTACAATTGTGAAGTAGAGCTCCGTGTCCTATCTGCACGTTGCTGCCAACCCTGCATTCCTCATTGACGCGGGCGTGAAGAACGCAGTTTTCCTGAACGCTAGTTTTGTCGCCGATTATGATTCGGCCATAATCTCCTCGAATTCTCGCACCTGCTCCAACAAAGCATTGTTGCCCAATGGTAACGTCGCCCAAGACTTTCGCGTCTTCATCGACGTAGGCATTCGACGCAATCGAGGGAACCTTGCCCTCAAATTCGTATACGCCCATACAACCTACCTCATCGATTGTTTATGCGATCGTTGTAACATGCTCTTTAATGTGAGCTGGTGCAGAACCATAAGCTACTCGAATATCGGAGAGGCACGGATGACGATAAGACGGTGGCTTCGGCAAAACCTCCAGTCGCAAACCCAAGTCCTAGATCCAAGCAACCTCTCGGGGGAATATGCACAATGTCCGAGCTGTGGAACACCAATCTCAGAGACGATCACTCCAGAAGCAGCCATCGTTCACAACTCTGAGACCTGTCACCTTGTTAACCTAGTTCTAGCGGAACTAGGAATCAGTTTCGGCCAAATGATCCGCGTCGAAATATACCCCGGCGCGGGACCGCTAAGAGGATTCTATTTTACAGCCGATCCCTACACGATTCACGTATCAGAGAGCGCGTACTCGGATTATAGAGAGTACATCATATTTCACGAAACGAAACATTTGGTCGATTGCCTAACCCGAGGACAAAGTGAGGAAGTTACTCCGGACAGGTTTGCACGCTACTTGTGCGCAAAGTATGGGTATAGATTCCCGCCTGACAATCCTGCGTCAGGCTTTGGCTAGGCGTAAGAGCTAACCTTAGCTTCCAGTTGATTCTTCGGAAGCACACCAACTATACGATCCACTTCCTGACCATTCTTCATAATCAACAAAGTAGGAATAGCCATCACGCCGAACTTCTGAGCGGTCTCCGGATTTTCATCAACATTCAGTTTCCCAAATACGACCTTCCCACTGTAATCCTTCGCCATCTCATCTACCATCGGGGCAATGGCTCTACACGGAGCGCACCATGCGGCCCAACAGTCAACCACAATCAACGGGTAACTTTTCACCGTCTGCTCAAAGTTTCTATCGCTAACAACAATTGGTTTTTCAATATTCGGAGTGGACATTTCATTTATCAGCTCACGCATTTTTCTTTCGCGAATTTGCTCGAGTTCATCCATAACTTGAACCTCGAACAACATTCACGAATAGAAGTTTCGTTATAAACCTACCCTGCAACTAACTTGCGCGAATTTCCAGAAAATGAGGGGAATCGTCTTGGCCGTTCTAGTCAAACTTAAGAACAGATGTAAGCCTACTATAATCTCCGCACGTGATTTTTTTGCCATTAAACTTCGAATTCACGGAAGAGCAGGAGATATTTCGAAGAACGGTTCGCGAGTTTGCTAACAAAGAAATCGCTCCCAAAATAAGAGAGTATGAGAAGAAGAGAGAATTTCCCTGGAACATTTACCGTAAGATGGGTAGCGCGGGACTGCTAGGTTTGAGGTTTGGTAGCGAATACGGTGGACAAGATGCTGATGCAGTTACGATGGGTATTCTAGTTGAGGAGGTGGCACGTGCTGGGTGGCAGATTCCCATAAGCGACATTATGGGGGAGATCCTCGAACTCAACGGTCCGGATGCATTGAAGAGAGAATGGCTTCCGGCCATGGCGAAGGGAGAGCGTATGCTTGGAGTCGCAAACACAGAGCCAGCAACCGGATCTGATGCCGCAGCCATAACAATGCGTGCAACGCATGAAGGCGATAATTACGTACTAAACGGCGAAAAACAGTACATCACAGGCGTCATGGAGATGGGTGCATACTGCATCTTGGCCAAGACCGACCAGGAAAAAGGTTCCAACGGGGTCAGCATGTTTTTCGTTGAGATGAATAGGCCGGGCATTGAGAAGTATGAATTAGACGCGTTAGGTTGGAAGCTTTTCTCATTCGGCGGTCTTGTGCTAAAGAATGTGACCATACCGGCAACCAACTTGATTGGAGAAGAGGGCCGCGGATTCCGTTACGTCATGGAGACGTTTGACCTCATGCGTGCACTCATCGCGATTTGGTCCATCGGCCTAGCGGAGAGTTCGCTCGAAGAGTGCATCGAATACGCGAAGCAACGAACCGCTTTCGGTCGACCAATTGCCAAATTTGAATCCGTTCAATCTCGGATAGTTGAAGGGTACACTGAACTTGAAGCAGCGCGGCTCTTATGTTACAGAACTTTGTGGTTGAAGGATCAGGGACGGAAGATTACGAAAGATTCTGCCATGATCAAATGGTATGTACCCCAACTCTGTTTCGAGATCGTGAACAATTGTCTGCAGAATCGTGGCGCGTTGGGATTTACAACATTGTGTATGGATGAGTATAGGTTGAGGGAACTTCGAGGTGCAATGATCGGAGACGGTACCATGGACATCAATAAGATAGTAGTTGCACGAGAGCTATTGGGGAGAGAGTTTCTCCCCTACCGATGAGGCCAGCCGGGCGGTATGCCTGTTCAGCGAAGGCGACGTTATCGAGCTATTTTCCTTCGCTGACTATGGTGGTGAGGGTGGAGCGGATCTTGTCGAGTCTCCGTACTTTCCACGTTATGACTTCCTTGAGTCGGTCCATCGAGTCGGTTTGAATTTTCGCTACGACATCGTAGACTCCGTACACGAAGTATGATTCCTTAACCTCAGGCACTTGCCGCAAGGTTTTAAGAATCTCATTCTCTGACCCCGCGTCAATATTCATAAAGACGAAAGCCATTGGCATTAAATCAGACCCCATTTAGAGTAGCGCGATGACCATTATGAGATTATCCCTACAATCCCAAGAGGCGTTCCGGGGGGCTTAACGGCGTCAACCCAGGCGAATTCTGAGCTAGAACGGGTTTCGGAGCTGATCGGCAGGCGCTCAATTACCGACCGCAGGATGGGATACGCTTGGATGATCGTCCCAGTACTACCCATCATCCTGTCCACGCTAGTTGGAGCAGCCGTGTTCGGAATCGTAATTTCGGCCATAGCGAAGATGGGCACCATTCCTCAACCGCAAAACGCCCAGAGCGTCCTGACTCCAGTAATGGCTGATGTTTTCGCAGTTTATGGGTTGTCAATATTCGGGTTTTTCATTGTACTCCTGTTCGGTGCTGTAGCCTTCTACTACATGGTAGACCGCCGTAACCAACACTTTGCACGCCAGCAACTTCTTTTCTCAAGCTTGCACCGTTATCTCCCCAGCGCTGCACAGACAGGGGCTTCTGAATCTATCTCACGTCTACGCCACATTTCCGAAGATTCCGTATTTGGGGAGCGTGCGAGGCCAGCTGGAGTGTGGGGAATACTGTTCCTTTTCGTTTCACCAATTGCAGGCCTAGCTTTGCCTTTTGACCTTACTCACGACTTGAGCTTTCACGAGGAACTACAGACCAAGTACCAAACGACTCTGATTGACGCATTTCGTGAGGCGGGCTACCAGCCGCCAACCTTTCCACCTACGAAACTTCACAAGAGAGAACCGCTACTCTTCATCATACTCTCAGCGATAACTGCGGGACTTTTCTGGATTTACTGGTTCTACACGCTACTAAGGGATTACAATGAACACTTCGCGGAACAGGCTAGGTTTGAGGATCAAATTCTGCTCCTACTCAAACCACCCGTGCCAACCAAAGTGTGCAAGACTTGTGGTGGGAGCGTTCCGGGGAACGCACGGTTTTGCCCGAGTTGTGGGACTCAGGCGAGTTAGGCGACTGCTGTGAAATATCTAGACGCATTTCAGTTAGCATTATCGCGGAATCGTCGTCTCCTAACCGTTATCGCGGTCGCGTTCTTCTCCGTCTTGATTCTCACAACCGTCGTTGCGTACTTGATCCTACTCTCGTATCCTGACTTTGGCAAGACGTTGCAGTCTGCGTTGGCTGGTGCGGGTGACTACATGGCGATCCCGCCGCCCTACACCAACGGCCTTTACAGGTTCATTTTCCTGAACAACATAGCCCACTTTTGGAACCCTGTTCGGTTGTGGGTTTGGATTCCCCTCATCGGTGCGTTTGAGTTGGGTTATGAGCTGATTCTAAACGCCGTGGTAATTGGTGGCGTAGCCGCTTTCGTCAGCCTAACGAAGGGACCACTCTACACCGTGGAGGGTTTGGTGCCTCACGGAGTTATTGAGATTCCAGCGTTTATTCTGGAGTTTACGGGGCTCGCGCGATGGCATGTGACGACGACGCGGGCGTTAGCGTCAAGATTGAGCGACCGGCCTGTTGACCGGCCGTTACTGAAAGAAGGGGTAAAGGACGCAGTAGTGTTATCCTTGTTGTCGCTGGTTTTGTTCGCTATTGCCGCGTACATTGAGACGTTTATCACGCCCCACCTACTCGGTCGTTAGCTCCTAATCAGGCGAAACCGTAAGTTACTTGCACGGTCGCAGTTACCTGCAATGTTCCGGGCTGTATTGATGTCTGGGCGGCGCCCGATGCTGCCTCAGCAAGTCGTGGGTAGTTTGTGGGCTGGAACGTGTAGCCGGGTGAAATTGATGTTGGCCCAGTAATGGTGATTCCGAGGGTGGATGCCATTGCTTTAGCTTGACCGTCGGCATTCTGAACCGCCAGCTGTAGCGCTTGTTGTTGCAGAGTGGCGAGTTTTGCGTCGGATAGTGTGAAGGTTATTCCCTGCACTTGATTAACGCCTGCTGATATGGCTTGATCGATAATTCTGCCAATCGATCCTAAGTCTGTGACTGTCACTTGGATTTCGTTGGTGGCGGTGTATCCGATGATTATTGACGGTGCGCTTTGGTTGACGTTGGTCTGGTAGATTGGGGTTAGAGTGTATGAGATGGTTTGGATTGAATCGTTGCTTATTCCTTCGCTTGCGAGAGCGCCCATCACCTTCGCCATTAGTGCCGCGTTGTTGGTGGTCGCCTCGGTTGCCGTCGTCCCTTGTGTCTGGACCGCTAGGTCGAGTAATGCTTCATCCGGTGCGGCGGAAACGGTAGCCGTTCCAGTTACTGAAATTGTCTTCTGTGACGTATTGGTTGCGGTCTCAGACGTAAGTGGTCTTGCAATTACTATTGCGCTGATCAGGACCATTGCAACAATAGCCACGGCGGCTAAGTAGTAGATTCGTCGAGCTGAAATTTCGCTCAAATTCTTAATCTCCTTGACACTCGCTTATACTCAGCCAAGAGATAACCCCATGGTTTTGAACGGGGCGTTCATGTTTTAGAACAACGTCGCCGCTGAGTCCGAACCATGTTTAATGCACAGATACATGACCAAATTCCACTCGGACGTGACGCTTTTCATTAGGGTTTAATGTTGAAATCTTATCTTGACTGCGCCCTGCATGGCGTTGAACCGATTTCGTGATTGCACGTGTTCAAGGTATTCATAACAACCAATGTGATTGAACGCATCTCACGCGACCTTAATCGACCGTACGAACGGATTGGCCTGTTAATGGGTACCTTGCAGGACTCAGCGTTATGGGTTAATGATATTATTCCTGGCGGAAGCGAGATCAGTGAAGTCTCCTGCGCCTTCCCACCACGCCGATTGGCCCAAGTGGCGAGTGATATTGTGGAGGGAAAGATTGACGGCCGAATAGTGGGATGGTACCACTCTCACCCCGGCCACGGATTATTTCTTTCGCAAACAGACATGGAAACCCACATGCAATTCTACCAATTCTCACCTTACGCACTGTCCTTCGTCGGGGACCCACAATCTGGCGAGTTCGGGATTTGGATTTACGAGAACGGCGCGGGAGTCATACAATTACCATCCAACTATATCCACATCATTTAGTGGAATCAGCTCTTTTCGAAAGCGAACGAATCAATTTTCGGAGAAGCCTGACTGATTCAATCTTAGAACTACGCAGTTCTCTGTCGGAGGAGTTCCAAAGGCTCGCCAGCAACCGCTTCGGATAGCCCCGTTTCGTATATTCAGCAACCTGCAACATTATGTCCAGGCGATCAGCCGCATGAACTATCCTTGATTCCAAAGTTTTCTCGGCATCGAATTCCTGTTGGACATTAGCGTACTTTGATCTGAGTTTA
>Ga0326728_10016003_pt1 | contig 15432 bp, 10 predicted proteins | sample MB3enrmetagenome_FD_207602 | JGI IMG/M metagenome (GOLD analysis project Ga0326728, IMG submission 207602) | Lab enriched peat soil microbial communities from McLean, Ithaca, NY, United States - MB31MN | ecosystem: Environmental > Terrestrial > Soil > Wetlands > Peat | place: USA: New York...
CCGGGCCGGCGCGCCGGTCCGCTCCACGGAGGCCCCGCCGTGACGACCCCCGTGACCATCGGGGTGATCGGCGGTTCGGGGATCGCCCGCCTCGCGGGCGGTAACGTGGTCGCGACCCATCCGGTCTCGACGCCGTGGGGAGCCCCGTCGGCCCCCATCGAGGAGCGGGTCGTCGGGGAGCTCCATCTCCTGTTCCTCCCGCGCCATGGGCCGGGACACACGATCCCCCCGCACCGCGTCAACTACCGGGCGAACATCGACGCCCTCGTTCGCCTGGGGGCGAGCCGCATCCTCGCGATCAACTCGGTCGGCTCGCTCCGGGAGGAACTCCCCCCGGGGACCTTCGTCCTGCCCGACCAGTTCGTCGACCTCACCAAGGGTCGACCGACCACCTTCTACGATGGCGGCCGGGTCTACCACGTCTCGCTCGCGGACCCGTTCTGCCCGGAGCTCTCGCTCCAGGTCGTCGCCGCCGGCGCGGCTTCCGGCTCACCGTTCGCGACGGGCCGGACCTACGTCTGCGTCGAAGGGCCGCGCTTCTCGACGCGGGCCGAGTCGCGCTTCTTCCGGGGCTTCGCCGACATCATCGGGATGACCTTGGTCCCCGAGGTGACCCTCGCCCGGGAGCGCGCGGTCTGCTACGCGTGCCTCGCCATGGTCACCGACTTCGACGTCTGGGCGGACAAGCCGGTGGAGGCCTCGGAGGTCGTTCGGGTCATGGGGGAGAACTCCTCGCGGATGCAGCGCGTGCTCGGGGAACTTCTTCCTCGGCTGACCGCTCCTCGGAGCTGTTCGTGCGGCCGGTCGCTCGACCAAGCGTCGGTCTAGGGGCCCCTCGGGCAGGTCGGGGTCGGCGAACGGTCACTTACCGAACGGGGAGACGCCCCGGCGGACGGTGATGGGGATGACGCCCGCGGCGTACTCCTTCTCGGCGATCTCCACGGGGTCGATGAGCTCGGCCGGCACGTCGATGAGGATGGGCGCGCCGAGCGAGACCTGCAACGCGCGCGCTCCGAGGATGCGGGCCCGCTCGAAGCGGGTGAACTCGGATTGCTCGGGGCGAAGATTACCGATGGGGCTAGGCACGATAGATTCCCTCGCAGCCGCGAGGCCGGATGCGGCCGACAAGGAGGTTGCCAGCCCGGGCTGTCTATTTACCGTTTGCGTGGGAGATGGCTTTGCCCAGAAACCCTGGCGCGCACAGAAACTCGGGTTCCCGCACAGAAACCGGCCTCAACCCTCCTTCAGGATTGGATCATCCTCATGTGTGCGGAACTGAAACAGTAGTGTCAAGACGGGCCTATAGTCTCTTGGACTTTGAGTCCTTAGTCACTTCCGTAAACCTAGCGCGAAGTTCACCCGGACTTACCACGGCCGAAGCCATGGCGGCTCCAACTTCCGCTTCCGACAGCCGCCTGAAGTCGTGACCGCCCATTGAATGGTAGAACGCGCTTACATGCCGCTTCATGCCCTCCAAAGATTCCGGGGTGGTCACCGAGAACTCGCATGTCTTGAATGCGTCCGGCGCGAGAACCCTGGACGGGTGGATTAGCAATGGAAAACGGGTACTCCCCTCATAGGTCTCGTCGAACCAGGCGGTGCTCGACCCAATTTGCTCCGCTTCGCCCTTGCTAATGTGTTCCCGGTCCCTTGCGACCTCGTTCTTACAGTCGATTACCCAGTAGCTGCTACCACCGACACACCAAAGGTTGTCTGGGCCCTTGTGAAAATCGTGGTCCGGTCGCTGAGTGACAAACCCGAGGAGCTTCCCTAGCTGATCTATACCCTCTTCAAACGAGTCGGCGCTTCTTCCGAATGCAAGCTTGTCGAGTACGGTTTCGAGGTGAAGCCAAACTGCGTTCCATTGGTTCTGCCCCTGGACAATCTGAAGAACTCTTCGAGCGCGGTCGGCTCCTTGAGTTGTAATCTTCGAGTATGAGATCCCAGTCGGGGGCATGAACAGGTTCGAATTCAATGTGCGCGCCTTGAGCTGGACCTCCATAGATCGTGGTCGGTCGGTTTCAAACAGATAACAGGCTTTGAGCTGGAGATACCAACCCTGATCAGAAGGGTCAGACGCGTCCGCAATCAGTTTGTCTACAAGTTCAACTGCGGTCTGCACATGACCCTGTTGAAAGGCTATCTCGGCTTCTCTCTCCGATGCCGCCCTCCTTGCAAACTCCGGGTTGGGCGGCTCCGAGGTAACCTTGCTCATCCGGGCCCGGTAGAAGGCCTTCCAACCCTCGTCGCGTTCGAGACATTGTTGGATCAACTTCTGGACGACTAGGAGGTCCTGGCCCTCCTTCTTGAGCTGTTCTGCGAGTTCCTCACCGATAGCAATCTGGGTTCTGACCTCACTTGAAAGAAACTCGCTCTTCGAATTCTCCGAAAGGAACGAAGTCAACCCGTTCCCGATGGCGACAACGACACACCAGTCACCCGTCCCTCGGATTGCTCGCCCGAGTCCTTGCTCGACGCGCTGCGCCCTTTGTCGCTTGGATATCCTTGAGGTATGTCGGGCCTCCTGCAGGTAACGGTCATAGATTGACGAGTACGATGGAAGAGAATCCATGCAGAGAACCCTGCAGACATCGTCTGGGAGATCTACACCGTCGTAAGCATTCAGAAGAACGAAGGGCGTGCTTACAGTTTTCCTCGCCACCTCGGCTTCGCGAGTTCGGATTGCGTCTTCGAGGGTGTCCACGTTGGTAACTCTCGCACCGCATTTCCTCCAGTCGTCCGCTTGGAAGTTGGAGGGAACGATAGCCGCGAAACCCGCGGATTTCGACTTCTTTGAGAACTCCATTAGCCATGCGATAATCCTCTCCCTGCTCAGCTTGTTGTTTACGAGGCTCGGCAGAACTATGAGCCGTTCGCCGCTAAAGTTGACGTCCCCCTTCGACAGCGGAGAAGTCACCGTCTCGGGGTTGAGCCCTAGATCCCGGACGAGGAAGGAGTCCTCCGTCAACGTGGCCGTAAGATAGATCCGCCGGGCAGCCTCGACGAATGAAGGAATCGCCGGGAGTGGTGCGAGTCGCGGTGTGATCTCCAAATTCAGTCCAGAGAATACACAAGTGCAGTTCGACAGCGCGTTCTTTATCAGGTCCCATGAGAAGAGAAGTCCCTCCTCCTCTTTGTGCTCACTGAGCACCCGAACAATCTCATCTTGACTCTCTCGCCACGACCAGAAGGGTACCGCCAGAAAGGACGTAGGAGTCCCCTCTTCAATTTCCCTAAATGTTCCTGCCGCCTGACGTTTGAGAGGGTCCCCGAAAATGTCCAGCAGCTTCTGGTAAACCGGATGAGGTGCCTTCGTCTGAGTCAGCTTCCTCGGAACTCGGATGGAGAACTGACCCCGGATCTCTTCTAGACATTTGTGTGCGTCATCCATCACGATGCCGCCGAGTCCAACCGGTTCCGCGTTCCCGCCCGAAACGCCGAAGATGGACTTCCCGTTGAACAGCTTCTTGACGTGGGCAACGAGGATTTTCTGGGAATTCAAGAATTCCCGAGGAAGCGCGGTGGAGTCCTCCGGGACTTGGACCGTCTGGATACCTGATTCCTCTGCCTGGCGACATGTTTGGGAAACGAGAAAGTAGCTCGGACACAAGTACAGGGCTGGCCGTCGAATCTCGTTCAGGGTGGACTGCAACATCAGCAATCCGATCAGGGTCTTGCCCTGACCGGTGTGCAACTTCACGATAACGTCCTTCTTTCCGCGATCGTTCTCGTACCACTCTTTCAGTACGCCAATCTGGGGCGGTCTAAGGTAGTCCCTCCCGCTCTTGCGATCCGCATGCTCGAAAATCTCGAGCGGATCCGGGCTGGCTTTAGGTGGCTCCCTTCCCAGCAGCTCATTGAAGTCGACCATTACAATGGCTCCCAACTCTCACTGAGTGGTGCTAAGGTGTGGCATCCGGTTTTGCACGACCTCAGATTGACGGACATAGATCATGCATTGCATCGTGCTCTTGCATCCTTTCCACGCGGTCGCGAACGCTGTCTCGTATGGGAATGAGTCCTGTCGCGGCTGCCCGAAACTCGTTGCCCAATTGAAGAAGGGCGGAGGTGACCTGGAGGGTTCGGAAAGCTCGCTGACGATGCTTGTCCCAAGTCCACAATGGTCCCGGGGTGACGTGATCCGCCACCGGGAAGGCGTGTTCTTCCTTCCAGAGCGCTTTCAATTCAGACATCCGAGTATTGGCAAGTCTCACAGGGTCGAAAGGGGGAACTCGCAGTCCCGCGCTGGCCCTCGGAGTTACCAACTTGCCAGCCACGGTCCCATGTCTGACTCGGGGGAACTCGGGTGTCGTGAAAATCATATCAAGTTCCAACGTTCGGCCGGTCCCCCGAAATCCGACAATGTCTGCTCCGCAGTCGAGCGGGCCAAGGACCCATACACCGAAATTGTGGACGACGAGTAGCCCGCCTGCGAGGTGGACTGCTTCCGCCGCGTTTACTAGAAGTTCGGAGAGATTCCTGCGTTTAACACTCGCATCGGGACCGCAAGAGAGGGCTTTTGATTGATCGAGGATCTTGATTGAGATGACGGGGAAGTTGCGAGGATTCGGATCTCGGTATAGCTTCACCAGGGATTCGTTTAGCGTCCTCCGTGATGCAAATGATTCGGTATCGTCACCGAGAAGTTCGGAGTGGAGCAGAAGGTGGATTCCGACGGCATCGAAGGCCGTTTCGACACTATCTGCGATTTGCCATCCGTAGTCGAACGCCCTCAGGACAGAGGATGTGGTTGAGCGAATAATCGGAGACGGGGCGAGGAAGACACTTGCCATCGCTTGAGACTCGGCCTCTTCGAACCAAGACGTGATTCCGGCAAACCCGGATTCTCTTCGAACTCGCTCCCACGCAATGCCGGTCTCCTCCCGTCCCGTCTTCGGGTCGCTCGTTAGGCCCGACGCAAGCAACTGCCTGAGAGCATCCGGGGGCGAATGCGTATCGTTCTGAATCCTTGCACGGGCTTCTGCACCAAAGGTCATGGCCTCCGACTCTGGGTCTGGGATGACGAACGGTCGTACCGGATAGAACGGATTCCCCTCAAGGGTGAGCTGACTCGGGCCTCCCGCGTAGCTTCCAAGCTCGGCTATTATCGAGCGACGAGTCGAGATAGGGACTATCAGGGCAGGGATTGAAGCACCGGCTCGCGCCAATTGAAGGACGGCCTGCGCTTCGTAGACAGTGCGAGGAGCCGGTGCCGTCGCCGGCATTGGATAACGTGTAGTACCCCTGCGAACGAGGCTACCAAATCGGGCAATTGCGGCTTGAGCTGCATCGTCTTTTAGGTACTGCAGCAACTTCCTACCTCATCCGATGGTCCGAGTCCGTCAATCCTTGTCTTCCCGAGAGATTCGCCGCGACAACAGCTTCGAGCCCGACCTGCCCCTTGCCGAGCGCTTCGACGAGAGCGCCAATGTCTCGCCAGTCAATTCGGATTCCGCCCACCGGCTTCTTCTCGCCAGATGGTTGGACTGCGTACTGGGTAATCGTGATGGCAACCCCCGCCCAGCGGTCATTGTAGGACCGAATTGAATACTGAATCTTTCCGCAATCAACGATTCTCTCGGCCTCGGGGTGAGCCAACCGGCCATTCGAGCAGTATATTCGATCTCGGCTGCCCGAGGTGGCTTCAAAGTATATCTGTTGAGTCGTGGCGAGGTAATCTAGCGCCTTCTGAAGTGTATCTGGTCTAGGCACTCGCAACTCCTTGACCAAGACGGACTTGGCAGCAGAACCGTGGGCTTGAAGATAGGATAGAATCGCTCTCCGAAGGGCTTTCGCTTGTTCGGTCGGCGCAAGCTCCGGGTACTTCACGGGGAGAGCCCACGCTGACTCCATGGAGTTCTCCGTTAGACTATCCGTTGACTCCAACGTATGCATTGTTCATAGGTAGTGTGAGCAAGTATTTGAAGACTGGCATTTCACGGAGGTCAGGCCGGGCCTCCACTAGGGTGGCTTGGTCAGGCCCTCTAGGGCGCGATATGGCACGTTCCGCTTGCAGTGGGCCTCATGTTTGAGATTCTCGCCCCGCTTGATCGGTCCCCATTGAATCTTGTATTCTCTTGTTTATTCTACTATGCTCTACGAGGGCTTTGCCCAAGAACTCGTTTCTGTGCGGTAGTTTCTGGGCGGGGGAGGAGTCTCTGGGCCGACCAGAGCTCCCCCCTATCGTCGCCCCGATCTGCGCAAGACCTCGGCGGAAGCGCCGCGGGGTTACCCGGCGGTTTCCGGCGCCCTGAACCCGTCGAACCTTCCCCGGCGCACTGCATACTCACGCTCTCACGGCATTTCCGGGAGCGGGCCGCGCCGAGCGACATCGGGATCCCGCCCGAGGCAGGTGCCGCGGTGACCGCGCGAGACCCGAGCGAAGAGGCAGGGCGCCTCCCCCGCGTTCGCGGGAGGAGGCGGTCGGAGCGGGAACGGTCTTGCCGGCGGTGCGCGACCCTCAGTACAACGTGATGCCCGTGAGGGTCAGGCCGTGCGTCCCCGCAAGGTTGAGCGAGGCGCTCGCTGTCGCGGAGACATTGTAGAAGTAGATTGTGACCCCCGCGTCGAGGTAGAGCAGGACCTGGTACTGGTGACCCTTTTGCAACGCTCCCCACAGGTACAAGTACGAGGTTGACGCGGTCGTCGAGAGAAGATAATGGCCGGTCGACGTGAAGCTCGCCCCGAAGAGCGTGGCGCTGGCGCCCGAGAGATACGAGCCGTTGGTAACGTCCACGATGTAGGCATACACAGATCCCAAGACCGACGCGTTCGCGTAACTGAAGTTCCCGTTCCCCGTGCCCGAGGAGACGGACAGGGCCGCCTTCGCGACCACGGCCAAGTTCCAACTGATGTACAGCCAGGTGTACCCCGAATGGGTCCGGTAGAACGTCGGCGACGTGATAATGGTCTGCCCGTAAATGGACGCGTAGGAAAACCCGGAAATGCAGCGTCCGGCGCTGATCTTCCCGGCCATCGAGAAGGTCCCAGTCGTCGCGCTCCAGGCGGGCACGGCCGACTCGTGGGCGTAGGCGGTGCACCCGTACGAGTACAGGGAGTTCGACGTCGTGCTCGTGAACCCCTTGTACGGAGGCGCCCAAGTCTTCGGGGTGCTGGCGCCGGCGAAGGGGGCTACGACCATGAGCAGGGTGACCAATCCCACAAAGCCGACCCCGGCGGCGATTCCCCGCGGGGCCCAGCGAGACCGCGCGATCTTCGGTGGCGAATACTTCCTCTCCATCGGGCCTGTTCCACTCTTGCGTGTCAACGATTCCTCGTCGAACGCGAACTCTCATGGCGAAGCGACACTTAGTCCTTGTCATGTGAAGGTACTGTTGCTGAATCGCGGGGTGGACGGTGCTGGACTCTCGCTCAGACTCGAACCGACCCGGCGGGATGAGACAGTACCGTCGTGCTTGAGTGATGCCAAGGTGAATCCCCTTGGCAGTCTCCCTTCAAGTAGTGCCTTGTGGCGCCTCTGCGTGATTCTCGGTTTCTGTCCAAGACCCCGAGTTTCTGTGCACCGCGTTGTTTGTGGGCAAAGCCGTGGGAGATGCCTTGGGCCATGAACGGACTCCGCTGCGATAGTTTCGGGGCCGAAGGAGGAAACCTGGGCGGGCGAGGACTTCCCCGCCGTTGCCCGATCACGGCCGAGGCGCTGAGGGGAAACCGGGCGGTTACCGGCGCCCTGAACCCATCGAGCCTTCCCTGGCGCGCTGTGGGTTCCCGCTCTCACGGCCCCTCCGAGAACCCGCCGCGCCGAACGACGGTGGACCCTCCCGGGGAAGGCGCCGGCGAGACGGCGCGAGGCCGGAGACGATGGCCCCGCGTTCGCGCCGGGGGGTGGGTCCACCGGGAGCGGGCTGGCCGGTGTTCTTCGTTCCTCAGTACAGCGTGATGCCCGTGAGGGTCAGGCCGTGCGGTCCCGCAAGGTTGAGCGAGGCGCTCGCCGTCGCGGAGACATTGTAGACGTAGACGGAAACCCCCACGTAGACGGTGATCAGCACCTGGTACTGGTGACCCTTGTGCAACGCTCCCCAGAGGTACATGTACGAGGTGGACGCGGTTGTCGAGAGGGTATAGTGACCCGGCGACGTGAAACTCGCCCCGAATGGCGTGGCACTGGCGCTCGAGAGGTACGAACCGTTCGTGACGTCCATGAGGTAGGCGTCCACGTACCCCCAGACCGATGCGCCCGCGTAGCTGTAGTTCCCCGTGCTCGCGGCGACGGACAAAGCGGCCTTCGCGACGACCGACAGGTTCCAAGTGAGGTATAGCCAGCTGTACCCCGAATGGGTCCGGTAGAACGTCGGCGACACGATCGAGGTCTGGCCGTAGACGGACGCATAGGAGTACCCGGAAGCGCAGCTTCCCGCGCTGACCTTACCGGCCATCGAGAAGGTCCCGGTCGCCGCACTCCAGGCGGGCGCGGAAGACTCGTGGGCGTAGGCGGTGCACCCGGACGAGTACAAGGAGTTCGACGTCGTGCTCGTGAATCCGGTGTACGGAGGCGCCCAACTCGTCGGGCTACTGGCACCGGCGAGGGGAGCTAGGACCATGAGTAGCGTGACCAACCCCACAAAGCCAACCCCGGCGGCGATTCCCCGCTGGGCCCAGCGGGACCGCGCGATCTTTACTGGCGATTGCTCCCTCTCCATCCGACCTGTTCCACTCCTTAGCGTCAACGATCACTCGTCGAACGAGGGTCTCCATTGAGAGGGAGCACTTAGTCCTTCGTACGAAGATGTCCTGATGCTGTGACCGGAACTGGACGATGCTGGGCCCTCGCTGGGACTCGAACGTCTCTGGGACGCGAATGGACCATCCTGCTCGAGGGATGACAGCGACCCCCGTTGTCCCTCCTCCCTCCGGAATGGTCCCACGGCGCCTCCGCGATCCGGACCGCGGGGATTCCTCCACGGGCGCTTCGGCGGGGAGCGACCCCCGCGGAACTGAGGGAGGCTCCTGGAGGTCTATAGGTCGCGTGCCCGGCTCGGACCGCGGTCGGCGTAGCCTCCACTAGAGGGTAACTTCGTAGAGACTACCGCCTGCGGTTCCGGGAGCTCCCCGAGCTCCCTGGTGAGCCTCCCGGAAGGCCGGGGAATCCACCCAGCTCTGGAAGTCCTCTTTCCGCTGCCAGTGGGTCAGTACCATGACCTCGTGACCCTGTTCTTCGCGCCAGAGCTCGAACTTGAGAAATCCCGGTTGCCGGTCCACCTTTCCCGCCCGGTGCCGGAACGCTTCGACGATCCGGTCGGCTTCTTCAGCGGTTTCGACGGTAATCCGATTGATGGCGACCCAGACCATGCCGCAAGGTAGCCTTCCTCCCCCATGAACCCCGTGGCCCCATTTCGCTCGAACCGAGGGGGGTTCCTTCGTGACTCCGTGGGTCACGAGGAAACCTCCATTCGGGAGATCCAACCACGGATTCGGCGCGCTCAGAGACCCGCGGCCCTTCCACGATTCCGACCGGAGCGAGCGACTTCCACGTAATCTTCGGAAGGGTTCGTACGGCTCGAGGGGACATGGACGACTATATCGTCGAGGAAACGCACTTTGGTCACGTTTATTAGACCGCCCCGCGAGCGGACCGACATGCGTCCGGTCCAAGTTCTCGCGGTGGTCGCTCTGATGTTCTTGGCGGCGTTGGTCGCCCCGGGCGCGCACGGGTCATCGTTCGGGGCTCCTCCACGACCGGACGCCCATGTCCCCCTTACCCCGTCGAGCTCAACAACTCCATCGCCGACCCTCTCCCTGCGGCACGACCCGACACCGCTCGTCGCCGGGTATACCACCATCATCGAGCCGAACGGAACCCTCACCAATGCCTCCGCTCCGATCACGGTCCGTGGGGACAACTACACCCTCACGGCGATGCTCGCCGGGACGATCGTCGATGAACGGAATGGGAGCGTTCTCGACGGGAACGGCTTTCTCCTTGCGCCGCCGGCCACCGCGCCGGAGGCTGTCGAGGTCTGGGGAGCAGTTCAAGTGACGGTCCAAGGCTTCAACATCACGAGCTCGGTGGCCGGAATCTACCTTCAGGACGACGCCCGGGTCACCCTCGACTCTAACCGCGTCGCGGTCGCGGGCTGGGCCGTCAGCGCCAGCGCGAGCTCCTCGTTGGTCATCGGAAACAACACGGCTCCCGGAACGGACGGCATCGAGCTCGACCAGGTGTCGGGGGGGCTCCTCGTCGGGAACGACCTCCCGCGGTCCCAGGACGATGCCGTCGCCGTCCTCTACTCCTCCGACATCACCCTCGAGAACAACGACGCGTCGGGGTCCTCGGATGGCCTCTATGCTTACGAAAGCGAGACCGTGGTCGTCCGGGGCAACGACTTCACTTCGACCTCGACGGGAATCGATGAGGTCGACGTCGGGGGGTCCTACCTCGTCTCGAACGAGCTCGGCAATGCGAGCTATGGGGTGCTCCTGACCGAGTCGAGCGCGGTTTCGGCGACGAACGACTCCGGGACCCACGATACCTGGGGGGTCTATGCGGGCGACGATGCGAACCTCTCGCTGACCGACGAACGGTTCCCGAACGCTTCGGAGAGCGCTCTGTACGTGTACGGGTCCACGGAGGTCAATATCACGGGAGGCGAGCTCCTCAATGCCAACGTGTCCGCCGTGAGCGTCATCGACGCGGCCCGGGTCCTCCTCCAAGGGTTCAACCTCTCGGGTTTCGGGGTCGATGGGCTCGTCGTCGATTCCTCCACCGGGGTTCAACTGGTCGATTCCGTGATCGGGAATGGACGAGCGAGCTCCTCCTATGCGGTCGAGGCCTCCTCCAGTTCGGACCTCCTCCTCACCGGGGACACGCTTTCGAATGCCGGTGGCGGCTTCCAGGACGGCGGTTCCTCGAACGTCACTCTCACCGGTTGCTCGGTGAACGGGGTCGAACGGAACGGCACCGCAATCCGCCTAGAAGGGGACCGCAACGTCGCTCTCCGACAGGACATGGTCCAGGACCTGACGGGCCTCGGGGTCGACGCGGCGAGCACCGTGGGGTTGAGCATCGTCAACAGCCATTTCTCTCGCATCTCGCTCGGAGCGGTGGTCCTGGCGGGTACCTCCGGAGCCCGAGTCATGGCCGACCAGTTCTCCGACTGGGGCCGTGTGGCCATCAACGCGAGCCTCTCCAACTCGCTCACCGTCAGTGGGAACTATCTGACCGACGTGGGCCAGCCCACCGGTGTCGGAATCGAGGTGGACAACAGCTCAGGCGGTGCCATCATTGAGAACACCGTCGTCAACGCCAGCACCGCCCTCGTTCTGACCACGGACCAGGGTCTCCAAGCGCTTTGGAACAACGCATCGCGGTCCGCGACCGGATTCGAGGCCGAGTGGGACGTGAACGTCACCCTCGCGGCCGATAGCTTCTTCCAGGACCGACTCGGATTCTCCGTCGCGGGCAACTCCGGGCTCTGGGTCTATCATGACAACTTCATTTCGGACGATGGATGGTTCTCCGGCGAGACCCCACCCCAGTTCGTCCACTGGGACGCGGGCTATCCGATGGGGGGAAACTACTGGTCCAACCATACGACCCCCGACGTGATGAGCGGCCCCGGACAGAACGTCCCCGACCCCCTGGGGGATGGCATAGTCGACACCCCCGTTCCCATCGACGCCCGAAGCGCGGACCGATACCCGCTCACCACTCCCTGGATGGGGTACTTCGTGGAGTTCGTCGCGACCGGCCTGTACTCTGGGTCGTCGTGGACCGTCGTCGTGAATGGGGTCCCGTACACCTCGCTCTCCTCCACCATCCTCTATCCCCAAACGGACGGCCCGAACGCGACCTTCACGTTCGTGATCCCTCGGCCGGCGGGGTACGGGTCGGTCACGCCGTCGACCGGCGGAGGTGTGGAACAACGGGCCAACCTGACCGTCCCGGTCACGCTGGTCCCCCGCTACTACAGCCTCACCTTCCAGGAGTACGGCCTTCCGTCGGGAACCTTCTGGACCATGATCGCGGCCGGGATCCCGAGCGGCTCCAATTCGACGACGATCACGCTCCGAGTCCCGAACGGTACGTTCAATTATGTCCCGGGGAGCGTCCCGGGCTACCTCGCGTACGGCGGGTCCGGGCTCATCCAGGTCAACGACAGTAGTGTCGTCGTTCCCAATGGCACGACCAGCGAATTCCCGGTGACGTTGGTCACCCTCCTCGCCGTGGCCGTGGGGCTCCTCCTTGTGGCGGTGCTCTTCCTGGCCGTGCGAGGACGTCGGCCACCACCTCCTAAACCCCCCGTTCCATTCCCCGTTGCCGGACCGACCCTCCCCGATCCGAACGATGGGAGCGCTCCTCCCCCGGGCTCGACCCGTTAGGCCGAGGCGGGGACGCCCATCCCCGATGTGTGTAGGTGACCGGCATACTTCAGTCCAGGACCTACAACTATATAGATACGAACGGTGAGGCTTAAGCCACCATATTTTCTCCACGTCCAACGTAGGTACGTAGTATGGAGGGGCGCAAGCTACAGCTCGCGGGAGGGTCGACCTTCCTCGTCTCTTTGCCGCGCCGATGGGTGTTGAGCGCCGGCCTGAAGCCGGGAGACACGCTGTTCGTGGATACCGAGGCCGACGGGTCGGTCTCGGTCCGCCGGACCGCCAACGAGAAGCACGTCGTCCAGCGCAAGGTGTTCGAGGAACGAGGGGAAGAGTCCCGGGACCATCTCCTGAGGAAGCTCATCGGCGCCTACATCTCTGGGTTCGGGCTCATCGAGATCCGTTTCCCTTCCGAGAAGGGACCGTTCGCTCGCCGAGTCGCCCGGGAGTTCTGTCACCTCGTGATCGGTCCGGAGGTGATCGAGGAGACCCGCAACGGGCTCGTCATCCAGGACCTCTCGGACCCCTCCGAGCTCAGCTCCGAGAAGTGCCTACGACGCATGCACCTGATCGTTCGGGCGATGCTCGAGGATTCCATCCACGCGCTCAAAGCGGCCGACCCGGCGCTGGCCCACGATGTCGCTCAGCGGGATCACGACGTGAACCGCCTGTACTGGATGATCGCGAAGCGCTACCACCTGCTCAATGTGTACCCGCCGAGCGGCGCCGACCCTGAGGAGTCCCGTTCGGTGCACTTCTACCGCCTCGTCGCGAAGCTCCTCGAACGAATGGGCGACCACGCGGTGCGGATCGCGACCGCCTACCCGACGCTCTGCAACGGCAAGGGCCTGGACCCGAAGATGATCGGGGAGCTGGAGGCCGCGAAGAGCTCCGCGATCCAGATGCTGGATATCGCCTTCAACGCCCTCATCGCCGGGGACATCGACAAGGCCAACGAGGCGATCGATTCCCGAGATGGCCACCAGAAGCTCATCGATGCGCTCTCGCACCGCGTCTCAAGCCGAAAGGGCGAGGAACTCCTCGCCCTGGGCACCGTCGTCGATAGCCTGGGGCGGACGGCGAGCTATGCGGCCGACATCGCCGAGCAAGCCATCGACCTGGCCGTCCTCACCGACCCGGTCCGCGCGCCGGCGGGGTAGGCCACGCGCCGCTAGGACCCCCCACCGCGAGCGGCCCCGGCGCCCCCGGAGGAAAGGGGGGAGCTCCGAGACGTCCCGGCGCCCGGCGGAGCCGGCCCGGGAGCGACCACGCTCGAGGCCGGGGGGGATACGGAGGAGGCGAGGGCCTCCCCGACCCGGTTCGAGGAGAGCGCCAGGCCCACGACCTCGGAGTCGATGCGGTAGGAGCGATGCGCGACCCCGTACTCGATGGCTTGGTCCGCGAGCTCGAGCAGGCGTCGCGGGTTCCCGAACGCGGCGCCGTTGAGGGCGGCGACCGCGGCCCCGTCGAACGGATACAACGGGTCCAGGTTCTCGACGACCCGTTTCGCCAACATCTTCTTCGCCAGCATGAGGCCCGCCTCCTCGTTGCTCAGCGACGGGAGGATCAGGGAGCGATTGATGCGGCTGTACAGGCCCGGTTGCGCTTTGCCGAGCCACGTCATGTAGTTCGGGAAGCACCCGAACATCACGAGCACCCCGGGTCGTATCGCGTCGCACACCTCCTGGAGGGTCCGAGCGAAGAGGTCCGCCTCGCCCTTGAGCAGCATCGAGTGGTGGAGGTCGTTGAGGAGCAACAGCGAGGGGGCCTTGGCGTTGAGGGCGCTCGCGATGGCTTTGCCCGCCCGTACCGGGTCGTAGCGCGGGTCCTTGGTCTTCTGCAGGGCCTGGACGTCCCGGAACCAACGCGGCGAGGAGAACAGCTGGGTGAACCCGCCGAGGTTCGCCGCCTTCACCACTTCCTCGGCCACGCTCCGAAGGACCCACGAGGTGCGTTCGGTGACGTCCACGTAGACGGTGAACGCCTTCAACTGTCGACCCTGCGCTTCGGCGAGGCGGAGACGTTCGGTCTTTCCCGCGCCGTTGTTCCCGATGAGGGCGACGATGGCCTTGTTCTCCTTGTCGAACACCTCGTCCTTGATCGTGCGGAGGGTCTCGTCGACCTGGAGATTGACGTGGAGCAGCTCCACATCCTCGACGTTCTCGCTGGAGAGGTCCCGGAACGGATTGCCGGTGAGACCGTATCGGTCGTAGGTTCCGCTCGGCATCCGTTCCCCCCCTTTAGATGACGCGTTGCCGGAGGTCGATCACGAGCCGTCTTCCATCGAAGTCATAATAGACATTGCGGTCCACGAATCGCCCACCCATCCATTTCGGGATCCGGAGGAACCGGTTGAGCCCCTCCGGGCCCTCTCGCGCGTGGAACTGGAGCATCCCGTCGGAGAGGTGAGAGGTGACCGCCTCCGCGCGAGGCTCGAACATTCCCCGGTCCGTCCCCAGGATGACCGTGGTCGACTTCCCCCGGCATTGGGCGCGGAGATTCCGCATCATCTCCGCGAGCAACGGCGCGTCGAGGCCGAGCGTCAGGAAGGAGAACGAGTCGACCGCCACCAGGCCTCCGCGCCCCCCGAACTCCGGGAGGTCGTTCACCTCGTCTCGTTCGAGGATCAAAGGCTCCACGGGCGGTTCCATCGAGGGCGGGGACTCCGCCGAGAACAACTGCTTGACCTCCCCCTCGTCCCGGGAAGTGATGAACGTCACAGGCCAACCCCGATGCATCGCCGTGATGCACATCCGCCGCACGAAGAAGCTCTTCGCGGGGTCGGCACCGCTCTCCACGACGACGATCTTCCCTTCCTCCAGCTCCGGGATGAGGGTGTCGAGACCGGGGATTTCGACGGGGATTCCCATCCCCGCTTCATGGGGAGCGAATCGCTTAAGGATGCCATCGGTAGTGTCCGGAGTCCACCTGAGCCTTACGCAGATTACGGAAGGCAGCCCTAAGCCCCACAGCTCGCTCCCCGGGGCGTGCGAGGGCTTCGGAGCGACCGACGGGGACTTTCCGAGATCGTCGGTTCGCTGTTCCTCGTCCTGATCGTCGTAGGGGCCGCCACGGCGTTGTCGGTGTTCGTCGCCT
>Ga0326728_10016005_pt1 | contig 15429 bp, 15 predicted proteins | sample MB3enrmetagenome_FD_207602 | JGI IMG/M metagenome (GOLD analysis project Ga0326728, IMG submission 207602) | Lab enriched peat soil microbial communities from McLean, Ithaca, NY, United States - MB31MN | ecosystem: Environmental > Terrestrial > Soil > Wetlands > Peat | place: USA: New York...
GACTTCATCGGCGACCGACTGGGAATCCCAGGACCAAAAATCCCAGACCTCGCAACCCTCGTCAGACCCGCCCCGGCTTGAGCCAAGCCAAGCCTGCCCGGAAATCTGCCCCGGTTACGCGTCAAGGGCGGAATCGCGCTTCTTGCCGGTTTTCGCGCCGACAACGCTCGGCTAGCCCTCGCCCTCCTGCGATTGATGAAATCGACCACAGCTTGAGACTACCACGAATTCTGATTATCGGAAAGAAATTGCCACCCGCGGCGGCGACGCCCGCCGGTCGCCGCGCCGCCGCGCTTCTCGCGCGGCTATTCTTCCGCCTCTTCGCCGCGCGCGAGCGCCCTGAGGCGCGCGCCGTCGAGCACCTTGATCTCGTCGCTCTCCTCTTCGCCGAGAACCGACATCCGTTTCAGTTTCGCGACGTTGCGGCTCACGGTTTCGAGGGTGAGGTCGAGATAGTCGGCCATTTCGCCGCGGGTCACCGGCACGGCGACCGTCGCGCGCCGCGCGTCCGGGTCGGGCAGCAGGGCGACGAAGAACGAGGCCACGCGCTCCATCGCAGTCTTGCAGCCGAGCAAGGCGATGACGTCGCGCAAGCGATGAATCTCATTGATCATCGCCGCCGAGACCCGGGCCGAGATCGTCGGGCGCCAAGGCAGGGTCGCTCGCTCGTAAGCGAAGATCATGCACGGCGACAGGCTTTCCGCCGAGCAATCGTGCCGGCGCTCCTTGGAGAAGCCGAACAGGCAGCCGGGCCCGACGATGTCGATGATCTTGCGTCGACCGTCGGGCAACCGGCGCAAGATCATCACCGACCCTTCGGAGGTCTCGAAGACGCCGTCGGCGGGATCCCCCTCGGCGAAGATGGTGTGGCGAGCGGGAATGCGCAGGCTCCATGCCGCCTCCGGCGCGTCGCGATCGGCCAGGCGCTCGAGATCGATCGGCGGGACGCGCGGATCGGCGACGAACGGAGACAGGTGGGGCAGATGAGACTTGGCGGCGACGTCCATGGACGGCCTCATGCAATTTCGGTGGAAAGCGCGCCTCCCGTCCGCGCGCGGCGAGGAGGCTTACGGCGACATCCGCGCCCGACGCGCCGCGGCCGCGCCATCAAGCGCGGCGCCGGGTCCGAGCGACGAGACGGAGAGGCGTCGGCTCGCGGCGTCCAGAGCTGCGCCGCCGATCAGCAGAGTGCGGCGGGACAGGCGGGGCGAACCCGTCTCTTCAATGTTGCGCATCACACGCCTCCTTGCCTCGCTTGCGGCGATGCAACCCTATGCCTTCGCCAGCCTAAGCTGGGGGGCCGCGCGCGCACACACGACGTGGCCGATTGTCGCAGGCGGGCGATGCGGGCGGGCGCCGACCCGGCGCGGCGCCCGCCCGCTCTCGGCCTCCCGGCCGCGTCGCTGGCAAGACGCAGATGCAAGCCGCGCTCGCCGAGCGCGGCCCCAGTCAGGGCGCGTCGCCTCGCGACCGCCATCGCCGTGCTCGCCGTCAAGTCGCGGCGAATGCGAAGCATTCGGCCGCCGCCACGCCGCTGCGCGCTTCGCTCGCGAACCTTGACCGCTGCGCGCGGCGATGGCCGTTGGGTTTCCAAGTCGCGTGGCCGACGAAAAGCGGCCGTCGGCCGCTTTCGCTCAGCAACGCGACTTGATAGCTCCTTGCCGCGCCGACCCAGCGCTGGCGCCCGAAGGGCCGAAGCGAAGCTTAAGGAGCGGCGCAGCCGCTTGACGGCGACGGGGCGGCGTGGCCGGAGGGGATCGGGAGAGTTACGGCCATGATGCCGCACGCCGCCTGATGTGTTACCGTGCGCCGGTCGCGAACGGGAGCAAAGGATGCGCATCGCCGTCGTCAAAGCCGCCCATGATGACGAGGCCGGCGTCTGGCACGTCGAGGCCTCCGATCTCCACGGCTTGCACGTCGAGGGCGAAACCTTCGAAGCGTTCTGCCGCAACGTGGCCGACGCGGTCGCCGATCTCCTCGAAGGCGACGGCGGCGGCCCGGGAGAAATCCCGGTCGAAATCATCGCCCACGCCTCGGTGCGCGCTCGAGTCGTCGCGTGAACGATTTCGGCAAGGCCGTGCGCCTCAAGCTCGGCGAAGCGGGTTGCGCGTTCCTGCGTCGCGGCAAAGGCGACCACGACATTTGGACGGCGCCTGCGGCTACAAACCGGCACCCGCCTGCCATCGCCGTGCTCGCCGTCAAGGCCAAGCCGCTTCGCGGTCGCTTCGCGAGCCTTGACCGCTCCGCGCGGCGCAGCCGCTTGGCGGCGACGGGGCGGCGTGGCCGGAGGGCATTAGGAATTTGCGAGCGTGTTGCCGAGGTCCAAAGGTGCCCTGATCACAAGCCAGGGCGAAGCCGGTAACGACCAATATCAACTCTAACAAATAGTTCGGTATTCTTACCCGGATTACCCAAGGCGTGCTTTGGCAAGAACGCATGATAGGTCCGTTCGGCCCATCCGGGGCACGCCTGCTTTACGGCCGCGGCATCAAAAGGCTCCGTCAATCGTCCTGACCGCACGGCGGCCCGAATCTCTGAAGCGAACTCCTTCATGGCGTCGCACCTTCCCGAAGGCCTTGCCGTGGTCATTCAACCAATAGCGCCACGGCTTGTCACGTAGAATATCGCGCCGCTTGCCCCCCAATCCCGAACCATGTTTCCCTTCCCCCATGCCCGCCGCCCTGATTCGCTCTCATCCCCTCGACGACCTCAACGAGGCGCAGCGCGTCGCGGTCGAGCATGGCGTCGGCGATTCGCAGGGGCCGGCGCCGTTGCTGGTCATCGCCGGCGCGGGGACGGGCAAGACCGCCATGCTCGCCCATCGCGTCGCGCATCTCATTCTCGCCGGCGCCGATCCGCAGCGCATCATGCTGGCGACGTTTTCGCGCCGCGCGGCGGCCGAATTGAACCGCCGGGTGCAGCGGCTGCTGCAACGCAAGCTCGCGGCCGAGGCGGCGGCGCGCTCGACGCCCGCCTACGCCGGCACCTTCCATTCCATCGGCGCGCGGCTGATCCGCGAATACGCCCCGCGGCTCGGCCTCGATCCGCGCTTCACCATCCACGACCGCGAGGATTCGGCCGACCTGATGGCCCTCGCGCGCCACGAGGCCGGGCTATCGCAGACTGAAGCGCGCTTCCCGACCAAGGCGACGTGCCTCGCCATCTATTCGCGCGTCGTCAATTCGCAGAGCGCGCTCGCCGAGACGCTTCAACGGCATTTTCCCTGGGCCGCCGCGCACGAGGGCGCGCTACGCGGCCTGTTCGCTTCTTACGTCGAGATGAAGCAGCGCCACGGCGTGCTCGATTACGACGACCTGCTGCTCTATTTCGCCCAGATGCTCGACGAAGCGGAAATCGCCGCCGACGTCGCCTCCCGCTTCGACCATCTGCTGGTCGACGAATACCAGGACACCAACCGCCTGCAGGGAAAAATCGTGCTGGCGCTGCGCCCCGCGGGGCGCGGGCTGACGGTGGTCGGCGACGACGCGCAGTCGATCTATTCGTTCCGCGCCGCGACGGTGCGCAACATCCTCGACTTTCCCCGCAATTTTTCGCCGCCGGCGCGCGTCGTCACGCTGGAGCGCAATTACCGCTCGACAGGAGCGATCCTGGCGGCGGCCAACGCCGTCATCGCGCTCGCCCCGGAGCGCTACGCCAAGAATCTATGGACCGAGCGCACGGCGGGCGCAGCCCCGGCGCTGGTCGCGGTCGGCGAGGAGGCCGATCAGGCGCGCTTTGTGGCGAGCAAAGTGCTGGAGAACCGCGAGGCGGGCGCGAGCTTGAAGAGCCAGGCCGCGCTGTTCCGCGCCGCCCATCACAGCGCCGCGCTGGAACTCGAACTGACGCGGCGCAATATCCCGTTCGTCAAGTTCGGCGGCCTGAAATTCCTCGACGCGGCGCATATCAAGGACGTTCTCGCGCTGCTGCGCTTCGCCTCCAATCCGCGCGACCGCGTCGCCGGCTTTCGCGTCGCGCAACTGCTGCCGGGCGTCGGCCCGGCGAACGCGGAAAGAATCGTCGACGCGGCGGCGGCGGGCGACGCCTTCGCGACGCTGGCGGCTTTCACGCCGCCGGCCAAGGCGCGCGAGGCGTTCGGCGAATTCGCCGCGCTGCTGGCGCGCCTCGCGCGCGGCGCGGCTTGGCCGAGCGATCTCAGCGACGCCGTCGCCTGGCGGCGCGCCGGCCTGGAGGACGATTACGACGACGCCGCCTCGCGCGCGGCCGATCTCGACGCGCTGGAGCGCATCGCGCTTTCGTTTCCCTCGCGTGAGCGTTTCTTGAGCGAACTGACGCTCGACCCGCCCGACGCCACCAGCGACGAAGCGGGCGCCCCGCATCGCGACGAGGATTATCTCATTCTCTCCACCATCCACTCCGCCAAGGGCCAGGAATGGAAGTCGGTGTTCGTGCTCAATTGCGTCGACGGCTGCATCCCCTCGGACCTGGCGACCGGCTCGTCGGAGGAAATCGAGGAGGAGCGCCGCCTGCTCTATGTCGCGATGACCCGCGCGCGCGACGAACTGACGCTGATCGTCCCGCAGCGCTTCTACGTCCACGGCCAGCCCAAGAACGGCGACCGCCATGTGTTCGCCGGCCGCACCCGTTTCATTCCCGCGCCGCTGCTGGAGCATTTCGAGCTCCAGACCTGGCCGACCGCGGCAAGCGACCCGCCGCCGCGAGCGGCCGAGGGGCCGAAGGTCGATCTCGCCGCGCGCATGCGCGCGATGTGGCGGTAGGCCGGGCGCCGCCCTCACCCCGGCCCTCTCCCGCAAGCGGGCTACGACATTCACACATCTTTGTCGGCCGGCGGCCACATCGGCCCGTCGCCGTCAAGCCGCTTCGCGGCTGCTCCGCTGCGCTTCGCCCGCTTCGCGGTGACTGCGCCGGTCCAATGTGGCGAAGCGCTTCCATGATCTTTGCTGAGCGAAGCCGGCCCGCAGGGCCGGCTTGCGCAGCAAAGATCATGGAAATCGAGAGCCTGAGCCGCGCGCAGGGGTCAATGTTTGCGAGTGAAACGAGCAACCCGCGAAGCGGGCTTGACATTGACGCCGAGCACGGATCAGGCACAGCAGACCCAGAAGTTTTCGAAACCGGATGTGTGAATCCGATAGCCCGCAAGCGGGAGAGGGGGCGAACCCCTTCTCCCCTTGCGGGAGAAGGTGGCGCGAAGCGCCGGATGAGGGGTCGGCGCGCCAGCGCCGTGTCTTCGCGCGCCTAACGGCGCGCGCCCCTCATCCGGCCGCGCTTCGCGCGTCCACCTTCCCCCGCAAGGGGGGAAGGGGGGAGCGCGCCGTCCTTTCCCAGGTGGCGAGCGAGCGCCCGCGCATCAGCTCCTGGACGAACGCCCACGCCGTCTCGAGGCGCTCCGCGCCGTCGCGCGACAGCCCTTCGCCGAGTTCGAAACGCTCTCCGCGCACGCAGAGCGCGAAGGCCGGCGGCGGCGCGCGGCCCTTGATTTGCGCGTAGACGTCGAGCACCGCTTCGGGCGCGAGCGCGTGGGTCGTATGCGTCATGTCGCGGCGCGGCGCGACGGCGCGGAACGAAAACGGCACCGGCGTGTCCTTGCCGGCGTCGACGAACAACGCGCAATCGCAGCCGTCGAGATCGAGCGCGTGTTCAATCTGCAATTGATAGTCTTCGACCGTCGCCATGTCGGGCCAGCCCGCCGCGGCGATGCGGGCGAGCAGCAGCGGCCCGAGGCCGTCGTCGCCGCGCGACTCGTTGCCCCAGCCGAACACGACAAGCCGCATTTCAGTCGCCCTTGCGGGCTCGGCTCACCAGCGCGCCGTCGGCGTCGACGAGATCGACTTCGAGCGGCATTCGCCCGAGCGCGTGCGTCGCGCAGGAAAGGCACGGATCGAAGGCCCGGATCGCGACTTCGATATGATTGAGCAACCCTTCCGTGACCTCGCGCCCGGTGAGGAAGCGCGCCGCGACGGAGCGGATCGCCTCGTTCATCGCCTGATTGTTGTGGGTGGTGGAGACGATCAGGTTGCAATAGGTCACCAGGTCGTCCGGACCGACGCGGTAATGATGGAACAGCGTGCCGCGCGGCGCCTCGATGACGCCGATCCCCTCCTCGCGCCGCGGGCCCTTGTCGGCCATCAGCTCCGTGCCGACGATGTCGGCGTCGTCGAGCATTTCGCGCACGAGTTCGGCCGCGTGCAGCATTTCGATCATGCGCGCCCAGTGATAGAGCAGCGCGCCGTGCACCGGCGCGCCGCGCCCGAGCGCGAGGAATTTGCCCCGCTCCTCCTCCGCCTGCGGCGTCGAGAGGAAATCGCAGATCTGCACGCGCGCCAGCGGCCCGACGCGATACCAGCCCTTTTCCGCCCCGAGCGCCTCGATGTGCGGGAACTTCATGTAGCTCCAGGGCTTCACTTCCTCATGCAGAACCTGCTGGTAGGTCGAATAGTCGACCTGATCGAAGACGATCCCTCCGTCGGGATCGCGCGCGCGCAAGGCCCCGTGGTAGAAATCGAGCGCGCCGCGCCCGTCGACCAGGCCCATCATGTTGGCGCGCGACTCGCCGAAGCGGTTGTAGAAATCGGGATGCGTTTCGTGCAGCCGCGCGAAGAGCCCGATCGCCTCGCGCGCCCAGACGACGATCTCGTCGATATCGCGCCTGAGCGCGTCGCGCTCGTCGACGCCGAGCGCCTTGTTCATGCCGCCCGGGATCGCCCCCGTGCCGTGAATGCGCTTGCCGACGATGTGGCGGATGACTTCCTGCCCGAATTTTCGCGTCAGCACGCCGCGTTTGGCGAGATCGGGGAAGGCCGCCGCGACGCCGACGATATTGCGGCGCGCGACCTCGCTCTCGAAGCCGAGCAGAAGATCGGGCGAGGCGAGATGGAAGAAATGCAGCGCGTGCGACTGCACGATCTGGCCGTAGTGCAGCAGCCGGCGCAGTTTTTCCGCGGTCGGCGTCAGCGGCCCGTAGCCGGCGATCAGGTCCATCGCCTTGGCCGCCGCCAGATGATGGCTGACCGGGCAGATGCCGCACAGGCGCTGCACCGTGACCGGAACCTCCCAATAGGGCCGCCCCTCGATGAACGCTTCGAAGCCGCGAAACTCGACGATGTGCAGGCGGACCTGGTGAACGCGATTGTCCTCGTCCAGCAGGATCGTCACCTTGCCGTGGCCTTCGACGCGCGTCAGCGGTTCGATCGCGACCCGCCGCAGCTTGTGCGGCTCTTGCGCCGTTTCCAGATTGAGCATGGGGCGGCTCCCGTCAGTCGTAATGGAGAAGCTGATGCTCGAGGCGCGGTATGCGGCCCAGGATCAGATCGTTGAGGCATTTCCAGATCGCGTCGGCCGAAGGCGGGCAACCCGGGATGAAATAATCGACGCGCACAATCTCGTTGACCGGGTAGACCTTGTCGAACAGCAGCGGCAGCTCGGGATCGTTGGGAACCTGCTTCGCGCCGCCCCTTTCGACATAGACCTTCTGGAGCAACTCCCCGACGTCGAGATGATTGCGCATCGCGGGAAGGCCGCCGTTGATCGCGCAGGCGCCGACGCCGACCAGAATCTTGGCGTGGGAGCGCAATTCGCGCAGCACATGCACGTTCTCGGCGTTGCACACGCCGCCTTCGATCAAGGCGATGTCGCAAGGCCCGCAGTGCTTGATGTCGGTGAGCGGCGTGCGGTCGAACGCGGCGACCGCCAACAGTCCGAACAGGCGCTCGTCGATATCGAGCAGCGACATATGGCAGCCGAAACAGCCGGCGAGCGAAGTCGTGGCGATCCTGATTTTCACCGGCGCCTTGTCCTGGGCGGGATCGGTCATGTCAGGCCTCCTCGATCGCGCATTGACCGGCTTCGGCGCTGATCGGCGCGAGGTCGTAGAGGCGCTCGCCGATCGGCTGGGAGAAGCCGACGCGTTTGATCAGGATCGTGCCGACCGGACAGACGTGGGCCGCCTTGTCGGCGATCGAGAAGTTGGTGTCGCCCAGCTTGCCGCTCGGCGAATTGACGATCAGGTGCGAATTGAGGCCGCGCCCGGCGAGGGCGAAGATCGACTTGCCGTCGAGATCGCGGCTGGCGCGCACGCACAATTCGCACATGATGCAACGGTTGAAGTCGAGCAAAACGTCGGGGTGCGAGGCGTCGACGCCGCGATCGGGGAAAAACTCCACGAAATGCGGCGTCAGCATTTCGAATTCGTAGCCGAGCGCCTGCAATTGGCAATTGCCGCTCTTTTCGCAGCCGGGGCAGAAATGATTGCCCTCGACGAACAGCATCTGCACCAGGGTGCGGCGATAGGCCTGCAGCTCCGGCGTGTCGACTTCGACCTCCTGTCCCGGCGCCGCCTTCAACGCGCAAGCCGAGGCGTTGCGGCCATTGACCAACACGGTGCACAGCTTGCAGCTGCCGTGGGGGGCGAAGTCGGGATGGGCGCAGAGGTGGGGAATATAGACCCCCGCCGCCAACGCCGCCTCGAAAATGGTCTGCCCCGGCTTGAACGGCACCGGCACCCTGTCGATGGTGATGATCGATTCCGGGGTGGTCATGATTCGACTCCCACATGCGCCTCGGCGTCGTCCCGACCGGCGAGCGCGCGCGTCTCGGCCAACGCCGCTTCGAGATCGATCGTCGGATAGAAATCGCGCCATTGCAAGCGCCGCTCGTAGGCGGGCCGGAACTTCTGCCAGGTGTCGCCGATCGCGTTGAGGGCGGTCTGACCGAGACCGCAGTGGCTGGTGCGCCGCAAGAGCTCGCGCAGGCGCATCAGCTCGTTGATTTCATAGTGGGTGCCGCGGCCGACGGCGATCTTTTCCATGATGTCGCGCGCCAGCGTCGTGCCGACGCGGCACGGGGTGCAGAAGCCGCAGCTCTCGTGGGCGAAGAAGTGCGCATAGTTGCGCGCCACCTCGAACAGGTCGCGGTCGGCGCCGAAGATCATGAACGACCCGCCGGTCGCCACGTCCTCGAAGGCGATGTGGCGGTCGAATTCATCGGGGGTGAGGCAGACGCCGGCGGGGCCGCTGATCTGCACCGCCGCGACATTGCGGGCACCGCAGTCGTTGAGCACCTGCGAGATGCGCACGCCGAACGGATATTCATAGAGGCCCGGCCGATCGCAATCGCCCGACACCGAGAGAATCTTCGTGCCGGTCGACCGCTTGGTGCCTTGGCCGGCGAACGCCTGGCCGCCGCGCAGCGCCACTTCCGTCGCTTCGCACAGCGTCTCGACGTTGTCGACCACCGTCGGCTTGCCGAGATAGCCGGAGGTCACGGGGAAGGGCGGGCGAATGCGCGGAACACCCGGCTTGCCCTCCAGCGATTCGATCAGCGCCGATTCCTCGCCGCAGATGTAAGCGCCGGCGCCGAGGTGAATCTCGATGTCGAAATCGAAGCCCGGCGCGCCGCAAATGCCGGCACCGAGCAGGCGGGCGCGGCGCATCTGCTCGAGCTTGGCCTCCAGCGGCGCGAGCAGGTGCTGATACTCGCCGCGCAGGTAGAGGAAGCCGCGCACAGCGCCGATGATGAAGCCGCAGATCGCCATGCCCTCGAACACGCGTCCGGCGTAGCTTTGCAGCAGGACGCGGTCCTTGAACGTCCCCGGCTCGCCCTCGTCGGCATTGCAGACGACGAAGCGCTCCGCGCCCGGGGCGTTGCGGCAGATTTCCCATTTGAGGTCGGTGGCGAACCCGGCGCCGCCGCGCCCGCGCAAGTTGGAGCGCTTCATTTCGTCGAGCATGCCCTGGCGCCCGCGCGCGATCGCCGCGCGCAAAGCGCTGCCCGCCTCGTAGGAGCGGTCGAGCAGCGCGTCGACGCGCCGAACGTTGTCGTCGACGTGGAAATAGTCCGCCGGCCATTCGCTCAAAGGGACGCGCGCGCGGACGAGGTCGCTGATCTCGTCGACGCGCCGCGCGGTCAGGCGCGTCACCGCGCGATTGTTGACCAGCATCGCCGGCCCCTGATCGCACATCCCCGTGCACGAGGTCAGATCGACGCTGACCAGCCCGTCGGCCGAGACTTCGCCGCGCTTCAGCTTCAGGCGGTTCAGCATATGCTCGAACAGCGCGAGGTTGCCGAGCATGCGGTCGGTGATGTTGTCTGAAAACAGCAGCCGATACTTTCCGACGGGCTTGTCGTAAAAAAACGAATAGAATTGCAGCGCGCTTTGCACTCGGGTGAGCGGAATCCGCAACTGCGAGGCGATGGCCTCGACGGTCTCGGGCGCGATCCAGTCGAGCGCTTCCTGCGCCTCGCGCAGGATCTGCACGAGATAGGTCGGATCGCCGCGGTATTTCTCGACCACGGCGGCGACGATCGGGTCCCGGGACGACATGCTCGACTTCTCCCTCCGGCTGTCCGGCAGCGGTTTTTCGACGACATCAACGCCGCGAACTCCCCCCTTGCGGGAGAAGATCTGCGCGCGCCACGCTCTTGCTCCGAAACCGCGCCCGCCGAAACGCCATTCGTTTCAAGCGGCCGCGATTGCTCACTTTTCCAGGGTGTTTCAATCTCCTTGACCGGGCAGGGCGATCTCGCCCTGAAAGTTCGCGACCGTCACGATAGCGCGGCGCACGGCCGCCGAACTGATCCGCATCAAACCGGCGACCGGCTTCTTATGCCTTAGGCCGAAAGGCCGCGCAGACCTCCGGGTTCGTTTCCAGCCGGTCGCCGCCGATTAAATCGAGGCAGTAGGGGATCGCCGGGAACACGGCGTCGAGGCAGGCGCGAATCGCCGAGGGTTTGCCCGGCAGATTGACGATCAGGCTGCGCCCGCGCAAGCCCGCGATCTGGCGCGACAGAATCGCGGTGGGAACGTCCTGCAGGCTACGCGCGCGCATCGCTTCGCCGAACCCCGGCATGAGCCGGTCGCAAACCGCCTCAGTCGCCTCCGGCGTCACGTCGCGTGGGGCGGGGCCGGTGCCCCCGGTGGTCACGATCAGCGCGCAGCGCTCGACGTCGGCGAGTTCCCGCAGCGCCGCTTCGATCGCCTCGCGCTCGTCCGGCGCCAGCCGGCGCACGGCGCGCCATGGCGTCGCCAGGATCGCCGCCAGCGCCGCCTCGATCCCTGGACCGCCCTTGTCCTGGTAAAGGCCCGCCGCAGCGCGGTCGGAAATCGTGACGACGCCGATCGGAACTTCGCTCAACGCCGATCCTCTCGCCCGCCGGCGCGACGGCCGAAAGTCGAACGCCGCGATCGGGTTCGGGCATGGCGATCCTATCACGAGGCGGCGCCGTCACAACAGACCCCCGGCGCCAGGGCGCGCACCGCCTCCTCCACGCTGTGAAAGAGGTGGTCGCGGCCGACCAGCGCCTCCAGCCCCTGGCGGGCGAAACTCTGTTGCGCGCGCACCGATTCGAGGCGCGCGAAAGCGACGTCGACCCCCGCGCCGCGCAAGCGTTGGACGACTTCGGCCAGGACCTTGGCGCCGGTGTAATCGATTTCGACGATCGCGTCGGCCTCGATGACGATCAGCTTGATTTCGGCTTGCGGCAGCCGGTGAATCGCCTGCTGGAACTCGTAGGCGTTGAGGAACGACAGCGGCGCTTGCAGCGCCAGGACGCGCACGCCGGGCACGGTTTCGCCGCGCTCCAGGGCGCTCGCCGGCCACCAGATCGACGTGCCGGGAATGCGCTCGAACTCGATCGTGCGCGCTCGCGTGGTCGTCCAGACGCCGTGCATCAGCGACAGGACGATGCCGATGGCGACGCCCTGCTCGATCGGCAGGACGAGGATCGCCAGCGTCGTGGCGACGATCAGCGCGAATTCGGCGGCGCTGCGTCGCCAGACGTCGAGGATCGTCGCCGCCCGCACCAGGCGCACGGCGACGAACAGCAACACGCCGGCGAGCGCCGCGTGCGGCACATGCGCGAGCAGGCCGGCGCCGAACGCCGACAGGGCGAGGGCGAGGGCGGCGCAGACGAGCGCGCCGAGCTGCGAGACGCCGCCGGTCTCCGCGGCGACCGCGGTGCGCGGCGGGCTGGCGTCGACGGGAAAGGCGCCGATGAGGCCGGCCAGCAGATTGGCCGCGCCCAGGCCGACGAAATCGCGGTCGACGTCGGGGCCGCGGGCCGGGTCGGAGGCGAAGCTGCGCGTCGTCGCCGCCGTCTGCACCATGACCACGACGGCGACGATCAGCGCCAGCGGCGCGATTTGCGGCAGATCGTCGAGCCAAACGCCGGAAATCGCCAATTTCGGCGTCGCGCTCGCCATCGCGCCGAGCGTCGAGACGCCGCGCGATTCCAGCCCCAACCCGCCCGCCAGCGCCGCGGCGAGCCCCAGAGCGATCAGCGCGGCGGGAAAGCGCGGATTGACGCGCTCGCCCGCCAGCATGATCGCGAACACGCCAAGGCCGATGCCGAGGGCGGCGAAATTCGTCGCGCTGAGCTCGGCGGCGAGCGCGGCGGTCTGGGCGACCAAGGTCCCCCGCGGGGCCGCGAGGCCGAGCAGCGCCGGCGCCTGGGCGACCAGGATGTGACCGGCGATTCCCGCCAGGAATCCGGTGGTGACCGGGATCGAAAGGAGGTCGGCGACGAAGCTGAAGCGAAAGGCGCCGGCAGCCACGAGAATCAGACCGACGCCGAGCGCGAGAACCGCCGCGTCGGCGGTGTAGTGCGGCGAGCCGCTTGTCGCCAGCAGCGCCAGCGTTCCGGCGAAAATCGGCGCGATGGTCGAATCCGCGCCGACCGACAACAGGCGGCTGGCGCCGAAGACGGCGAAGCCGACCGCCCCGGCGAACAGCGCCAGAAAGCCGACCTGAGGTTCGAATCCGGCCGATCGCGCCGTCGCCATCTGCTCGGGCGCCGCGATCGCGACGAGCGTCAGGCCGGCGACCGCGTCGGCGCTGAGATCGCTGAGGCGCCACCCCGCGAACGACTGGAAAAGCGGCCAGGAGCGGCGCGTCGCGGTGGCGGATTTCTCGCTCATCGAAGCCCGTTCCCGTGGGCGCGAAACTTTAACGCGCGCGCATTCAGTCCAATTCGCGCCGCCGCGTCAATGCGGCGTGTGACTTTTCACGAGCCGCGCGATACCTTGCGCGCGGCATGGCGGGACTTGACGATGTTCACGCGACGACTGGCTCTGGCGATCGGTCTCCTGTTCGGCCTCATCGGCACGCAAGGGCCGGAATTCTCGCAACAATATCGTCAACGGCTCGGCGGCGCGCTCGACGAACTCAGGCGGATCGTCGACGCGTTCGACGCCGAGGCGGCGAGCCGTTCGCTGACCCCCGCCGAGGGCATCGCCCGGCTGAAGGAAAACGCGGACCCGCTGGCGCGCGAGCGCGGCGCGGACATCGAAAGCGACATCGCCCGCGAAGCGCGCCTGGAGCGGGCGATCACCGAGATGAAGGACGCCGGTCCGCTCGATCGCCTGGTGGTGATGGCGCGCGATTTCGATCCGGCGATCGCCGGCGAGACGCTGCGCAGCTTCGAGCCCGCGGTTCCCGTGACCTCCGAGTCCGGAGTCGTGGGCGGTCTCGCGCTGATCTTCGGATGGGGCGCGACGCATGTTTGCGCCTGGCCGATCCGGCGAGGACGGCGGGCGCGGCGGGCGGCGGGCCGAATCAGCGTGGCGTGAAGCCGGGACCTCGCGCGCTTAGGACCAGCCCGCCCTTCGGCGTTTTCTCCTCGAGGGCGTCGAATCGCGATCGGTCCGGCGGTTCTCGGCGTCGTTAACTCCGGCGAAGCGGCTCGCGCCTAACGTGCGAGGCGGCGGCGCGAGGCGCGAGGAGGCCGCACGCGACTTCAGCGGGGAGCGGCGCATGAAGAAAATCGTCCTTCGGTTCGCCAACGCGCAGTCCGGCGTGACCGCGGTCGAATACGCGCTGGCGGCGATGTGCATCGTGCTCGCCATTGTCGTCTCCGTCGCCTTGACCGGCAGCCATCTCAACAACACCTATTCCGAAATATCGGGCAGTTTCAATTAGTTCGGCGCCGCCTCAGTTTTTTTGAATGGGCGCCCGCGACTGCCCCGCCCAGACCCTCCCCTTGCCGCGCGGCCTTGTCGCTCTTCTTCCGACGCCCTATGTGACGTGTTCCAGCCCCACTGTCGTCCCGAAGGCGCCATCATGCGCGGTATGCGTGTTTGCCCGGCCGTTTCGGCGATCGTCGTTGCGCTGGCCGCCGCGGCTCTCGGGCCGTCGGCGCAAGAAGCGCGCGCGGCGCAAGCGGTCGACGCCGCGCTGGTGCTCGCGGCCGATGTCTCGCGCAGCATCGACGACGAGGAATTCGCGCTGCAGCGGCGCGGCTACGCCGCGGCGATCGCCGATCCGGAAGTGCTCGACGCGATCCGCTCGGGGCGACACGGCGCGATCGCCGTCAGCTTCGTCGAATGGGCCGGCGAAGCCGAGCAGAAGATCTTGGTCGACTGGACGCTGATCGGCGAGGCGGCCGACGCGCGCAAGTTCGCCGCCGCGCTTCAGGATGCGCCGCGGTCCTACCTCGGGCGCACCGCGATTGGATCGGCGATCGATTTCTCCATGGGCCTGCTGAGCGAAAGCGGCTTTGTCGCCGACCGCGAGGTCATCGACGTCTCCGGCGACGGAACCAGCAACCAGGGCCGACCGGTCACGCAAGCGCGCGACGCGGCCCTGAGCGCCGGAGTGACGATCAATGGCCTGGCCATCTTCAACCGCCGCGCCGCCGCGCAGGGCGGCTTTCTCGCGCTGCACACCAACCCGCCCGGGGGCCTGGCCCAATACTACCGCGATAACGTGATCGGCGGCCCCGGTTCGTTCGTCCTGCCGATCGACGATTTCCGCAGTTTCGACGCGGCGATGATCCGCAAACTGGTCACCGAGATCGCCGGGGCCGCGCCGCGCGGCGCTCGCGGCGCGGCGCTGGCTCGCTCGCCCGAGCGCAGCGGGCGATCCCTGGGAGAGGATTAGGCGGCGCGTTTGAGAAACTTGGCCGCGACTCGCCGATTCGATAGATTGGCGCGATGTACGCCGCCGTCACCCGAGACATCAAGGTCACCGTCGAACCGGTCTATTCGCCGGAGCGATCCGATCCCGACGAACCGCTCTATTTCTGGACCTACAGGATCGAGATCGCCAACTTGAGCGATCGAACGGTGCAATTGACGCATCGCCACTGGCGCATCACCGACGCCGCGGGCCATCGCGAAGAGGTTCGCGGCCTCGGCGTCGTCGGCGAGCAGCCGACGCTGAGGCCGGGCGAGTCGTTCCGCTACGCCTCCGGTTGCCCCTTGCGCACGCCGAGCGGCGTCATGGTCGGGAGCTATCGCATGGTCGCCGAGGACGGAGACGTCTTCGACGTCGCCATCCCCGCCTTCTCGCTCGACAGCCCGCAGGCGAGGCGCGTGCTGAACTAAAGCGGGCGGCTCTAGGGCCTGTTGACATTCATTTGAGCGCGATGGCGGCGGCGGCGAGGTTGATCATCGCCGAGAAGCTCTGATCGGTCTTGTCATATCGTGTGGCGATCCTGCGAAATTGCTTGAGATTGCAG
>Ga0326728_10016006_pt1 | contig 15427 bp, 8 predicted proteins | sample MB3enrmetagenome_FD_207602 | JGI IMG/M metagenome (GOLD analysis project Ga0326728, IMG submission 207602) | Lab enriched peat soil microbial communities from McLean, Ithaca, NY, United States - MB31MN | ecosystem: Environmental > Terrestrial > Soil > Wetlands > Peat | place: USA: New York...
CGTCGACGCGGCCCAAATCATCACCAAGCGGTCGGCGCGGGACTGCTTCTTGAACCGCTGGATGTCTTCCATGACCTGTTCGGCCAGATCCATTTTGGATTGGCTCGATTTGACATTGTTGGGATGAAGGTTTCTGACCCACTTCTGCTCAAATGCCGCCGGCATCGGTTCCACGCCCTTGAGGAACCCCTTCAATTTATCAACGTGTTCCTTGCCAAGAACTCCGGCTTTTTTGGCCGCTACATAAGCGTTGTCCTTGAAAAGATCCCATCCGCCAAAGACCACATCCTCGAGATCTGCCAGGGGGACAAAATCTTTAATCTTAGGAATACGTTTCTCGGTCCGCTTGCCGAGACGAATGGTTCCCATCTGCGTGAGAGAACCCACTGGAAGCGCAATCCCTTTCCGCACCGCTTCCACCCCCGCAATCATCGTGGTCGCGACCGCCCCCATCCCCACGGTGAGAACGCCCAGCTTCCCTTTCGGTGCTACAATTGGAATCACCTTTTTCGCCACTTTCTTATCCTCCCTATCCAAGGTAGAAAATCACTCGTTAAAGCCAAATCCGCTATGCTTCACTAACTTCGGAGAAATTGCAATAAATTTTGTGCGCAACGCTGATATTCCAGCAGGCTACTACAATCGGTCCCATTCTCCATGGTGCGCCGGGCCGGAGTCTCACTGTCCGGCTTGGCTGAAGTGCTCAAACCGGGCCTTGGGGTCGGCGATGGTGGGCCGGCCTTCCAGGTCCACAAACCCCGGTTTGCCTTGCGCCACGAGCCGCTGATGCCCGAGCAGCAACGCGGTGCTCTGGCGGAACCAGGGCTCGAACTCCGGGTCGAGAGCAAAAGGATCCAGCATGGGCCGAGTCTCAGGCGTGTTATGCTCCGTTCCATTGAAGACGGGCCACCACCGCCGCCGCGCAGTGAAAACAATCTCCCCCAGGCGTTCGCGCGTATTGCGGTGGGGAATGACCTCCACGGCGTAAAACCCCAGGGCTTCCCACCGGTCCAGAAGAGCCTCGATATTCTGCTCACCGGCCAGAACCGGATTTCCCAGAACGGGGTAGGTCGGAATCGCCCCGAAGGCCAGGAAAATCCTGCGCAGTTCCGCCACGGAAACAAAAGCCTCCGCGTCTTCGGGCACGTAGCAGGGAGCACCCGCTTTAAGGAGCTTGGCGCGGAGGAGAATTTGCAGAGTGGCATCGTCGCCCCCAGCCGGGGGAGCGGCGCCACACAAAGCCGTCATGATTTCGGCGAGAGGCTTTCCCTGCTTTTCAGCCAGCGCTCGCAACCGCAGGAGCACGGCATAGGCCACGTGTCGCTCCGTGGCATTCCCGCGAGGGGTCAGCGCCACGACGTTCTCCCATGTAGGGCCGTCAGCGCCCAGACGGTCCCTGAAAAGCTTGGCGACCTTTCCGGTTATTTCCCGATTGCGGCGCTCCAGAGCCGCACGCATGCGGGCGAGGCTCCGCATTTCGGGAGAGGATTCCGGGGGAACCCTCGTCACGCCTTTGCCGCACAGGTAGATGCGGCCAGGGTTGTCGGGGTCGTTCAGCTTAAGGCCGGCTTCGGCCGCCTCACGGTCCATGGCCACGGCCTCGAGAGAGAATGTAGCGGCAATGCCCGCCACTTCGCAGGCGCGGCGAAACTCCTCGTGCCCCGCGACCGTGTAGTGATCGTTGATTCCAAGTACCGCAATCCCTTCGCGCGCGGCCTGCCACACCGCTTCCGTCGGCGAGCGAAAGACGCTGAACGACTCGCTGGTATGGATGTGGCCGTTGGTTCCGCGGCGTGGCCGCGGCCCGAGTTGCGCGCATAGCTCCGCGAGTGCGGCGATACGCTGTTCGAGCGGACCCCGGTAAAGCTCCGCCTCGAGTTCCTTCGTTCGTTCTACGGTTGGGTTATTCATCGAACCATGACCTGTCCCGAGTCCACCACCAGGGTTTGGCCCGTGATGCAGCGTGCCGCGTCGGAGCAGAGGAAAACCGCAGCCGCGGCAACGTCGGAGCGCTTGATGTCGCGCTTGAGAGCCGTTAAGGAAACATAGTAGGGGATCACTTCTTCAGGCTTGATCCCCTTTTTGCGAGCAGCGGTCTTGATGTACTCCGGGTTCCAGATTTTCGACCCTTCGAAAACATTGCCCGGGGCAAGGGCGTTGACGCGGATGCCGTCGCCTCCCAGTTCCAGTGCCCAGCCTCGCATCAGATGTAACTCTCCGGCCTTTGTCGCGTTGTATGCGGAGTTGGCCCGGGAGGCGTCGAGACCGCTTTTGGAGGAGAGGATGATCATCGCACCGCCGTCTCCCTGGGCGCGCATGATCCGTGCCGCCTCCCGCGCCACCAGGAAATAGCCCGTGAGGTTGATCTCCAGCGCCAACCGCCATAAATTCACCGGCATATCGACTAACTCGTAGGCCGGCGCAATCCCTGCCGCGCACACGGCGATGTCCACCCTTCCCCAATGGCGCAGCACTTGGTCATATGCCGTGGCGACGGCCTGTTCGTCGGTGACGTCCATGTGCAGGGGTAACGTGCGGGCGGGAGCGGCCGATGTGGCAGCCGCTTCTTTTGCGCCTGGGTCATCAACGTCGCAGAAGGCCACCGCGGCTCCGGCCTCTACCAATCCCTGCGCGATGCCACAGCCCAGACCCGACGCCGCCCCCGTCACCACCGCGACCTTACCCGCCAAGTCTTCCGTGGCCGTGCCCAAGAGCGCCGATCGATAGTGTTCCGCCTCCCAGTTGATGATGAAGGCGGCGGAAGCAGGGGCAAGGTTGTGGGCACCGCCGCGTCCGGATGCCAGATGGGTGATCCCCGCGGCGGCCACGGCGAGCGACTCCGCCGCATCCAACTTCTTCGCATCATCTGCCACTAGGAACGTTCCCACGTCCCGAACCACCGCTACACGTGGCGGAGCCTTCTCCACCAGTGCGGCTTTCAATTTCCCTGGCAATTCTTCCAGGGATTCGGCCAGAATCGCCCGGGCGCCCGTGTAAACGATGTGGTCCGGGGTCAGTGATCCGGCGGCCAATATTTCCGCTCTTTCATCACGCGCCACACTGGCCAATTCGGCATTGTCCGTCAACCGGGCGAAAGGGGCGCTCCCCTTCACTTCCCGCCAGCTTTGTCGCAGCGAGACCATGGCCTTGCGCAAAGCCCCGGAATCCAGACCCGGTGGAGTGCGAAGCGGCGCCAGTCCCGGCTGGAAACACCGCTCGCACCGGCTCACCCATTCCGCATGGAGCGCCACACAGGCATGAGCCTCCGGAGCGGAAACCAGCAGGCCGTGGTTCTCCATGAAGAGGACCACGGGCAGGCAGCCGTGCGCACGTTTATAAGCCTCAGCCGCCAACTTGACCGTATGAGCCAGCCGCCACCCGGGATCGGTGTAAGGCACCCAGAGCGGCGGGAGTTCACTCGCCGGCGTGATCTCCTCCAAGGCCTTCAACCCGGGTCCGCAGTTGAGACCATTGGCAGCAACTGGATGGGTGTGAATGACGAACCTGCCGAGCATGGCGTGCAGCGCGGTTTCAACGGAAGGTCGCCCCTTGCCGCCGATGATTGCTGCGGACAAATGCTGGAGCACGCGCGCTTCGCGCGTGTCGTTTTCCAGCGTGGCCAGGTCCTTCTGCTCAAAAATGCTCAGAACCGCCGCAACGTTCACCTCCACCCAGCCAGCCGACTCGCTCATCGAAGTCAAGGCCGTACCACTGGCCTTGATGGCCATCGTTCGTCCGTCGGGCGATTTCACCGAGGTGTTTCCACCGCCCACTTGTACGTAATCCGGTCTCGTGCCGACGGCGCGGGAGATTTCGATAAGCTGCGCCAGGGATTGTTTATCCATTGTGCGTGTCGCTATTCGCAATCAATGACGGTTTTGATTCCTTGTCCCGCCTCGATCACGGCGTAGGCCTTTACCATATCCTGTAACTTAAACCGGTGAGTGAGGAAGCGTTCCCAAGGCAAGTCATCGCGAGAGACCATGGCCAGGGCTTGGTGGTAATGCTGGAGATTGGAAGCAAAACATCCAAAGAGGGAAATCTCGTTGTAATGGATGAGATTGCTGTCAAGCGGCAGAATGGGGTCGTCTTTGGGCACGCCCGCAAAAAATGAGACGCGAGCTTTCTTCCGGACCAACTTCAAGGCATCAGCCTGCGCCGCTTTCACTGAGCAGGCGGTAATCGCGATATCGAATTTCTCCCCGCCTCCCGCAGCCAGAATCTTATTTACCGCATCCCCCCCCGAGGTGTTCACAGTTAACCCGAGACCAAACTCCCGCACATAATCCAGGCGTTCCTGCGAGACGTCGGCCACGATGACCGGGTCACAGCCCCGCGCCTTCAGGATGCTCGCGTGCATAAGGCCGATCGGCCCGACTCCGAAAACCACGGCGCGATCGCCGGGCTGAGGAGATAAATACTCCTGGCCGTTCAAGCAACAGGAAAGAGGCTCAATCAGCGCGGCGCGCTCCAGGGACATGGAGTCGGGAATGGGAATAACGTTCCCTTGCGCCACCGCGGCAGCCGGAATCTTGACGTATTCGGCGAAGCCTCCGGCATAGTCGTAGCCCACCGCCGTAAAGGAATCACAAAGATTATACTGTTTGCGCTTGCAGTAAATACACTTCCCGCAGCCCACGACCGTCGCCACCACAGCCTTTTGACCGGTGCGGGGCCCACTGTCCACGCCCGAGCCAATCTCGTAAACGGTTCCGACAATTTCGTGGCCGGTAATGGCTGGCGGCACCACGTTCTTCTGCCCGTGGGTGAAGATGCGCTTGTCGGTGCCGCACACGGAACAGCGCTGAACCCGCAGGACAACTTCCCCAGGCCCCGCCGTGGGCCTCGGGACATCCTCGATTCGCACGTCTCTTACCCCGTGGAAAACTGCGGCTTTCATTAGAGAACTCATCTATCTCGGGCCTCCTTCGGCTGGTATCCCGTTCCCCAACCCGCTTAGCGGACTCGGAAAAAAGTTTTGTGCCCCATGCCCCTCATGGGTGTCAGGTTAGACAGGTATAGAGAGATCGGGTTGGGTCTCCAACTTCTCGTGTCCACTAACACTACGAAAAGGCGCTTCGCACGAAGGGGGCAGTATACATGCAATATAATGCCAATTCAACGACCCGCCGGGAAGTTATTTTTGAGCACGCGAGGATTCGTCCGCAATGTGTCGGGAAACGGGGCCCAAAAGAAGCTCTCAAGAAACAGGATCGAACAAGTATTCGACATGGCTCGCCCCCGAATGCCGGGTGGGCAACAGCGCCGTTGGGCGAAGCCTCAAGTGGCCAAGTTCATCGGGCCAGGAACTCGACCAGCGAGGCCAACAGGAAAAGCGGGACAAGGAGCGCATAAATCCGCACGACGTCACGCACTCCTTCCGCCGGAAAACCAATCCAGCGTTCGGACGCGGGGTAACCATACCGCCCCTTAGGGAAAAGAACCGCCAGCCCGAGGCGGATCCCGGCCCCACCGGCAAGCGAATACGGGATCAACTGCAGGAGCAATACTCCAAGGTAGTAGATCCCCTCGTGCCAGGTCCGTAGTCGGCTCTCATGCCGGCCATCCACGGAGACGATCCCGCCGACCCATCCTCGATAGGCGGCAAACGGGAACAGTGGTGCGACGGGAAGCCCCATGAGGGTCGAGGGCACCGCGCCGAGCCCGAGGTTGCCTGCAAAGTCAAGAAGCGCTGCTCGGAGTGGGAGTCCTCGTTTTAGGGCGACGGCAGCCGGATCGCTCGCGAGAGCGCGTCCGACCAGACGGTCTCGGTAGCGAAGGGCTGCGACATGGTGAGCATGCACCATGACAGCACCAGCGATCACCCCGAGCATGTAGGTGAGCCCGATCCAGAGAATCGGTGCCCGGGCCCGCCGAAGCGCTAAAAAGATCGCGAGAAACGATAGGTTCATCAGGGGCGATCCTAAGGTGACCTAAGCCAACTTCCTTGGGGCTGACCTAGACAAAGCCGCTTCGGACCAACGGGGCGCGAACCGCGGGCTGACAACGAATGCTCAGAGGGGCGAGCAGCGGTCATTCACAGCCCCGATCGGCTGATTCCGCCTGGATCACGGCGAACGCGGAAAACATGCCGATTGGGTACTTCGCCGGATGGGGAATGAAACACGCCTGTACTGTGATGGGCCAGACCGACGTACTATCGCGCGCGGTGAGAGCGAGGGCCACCCTTACGTCACCGCGGGGCCACCGGAGCGCAGGAATCTGCGCTCAGAGCGCGCGCAGCCAAGCGAGCATGGTGTCGGCCTTGGCGGCCGGCACTCCCTCCGCCCACAGACACTCGTTTCCCTTGCGCAGCAGCAGGGTCACGCCGTTTGCCGCTGATCCAATAAACACGTCCGCACTTGAGCGCTGGTCGGTGGTGAGTTCCTGATACTTGTGGGCCAGAATCGTGTGGTAGTCACGGAAGAACGCCAGCGACGTTTCCGGACTCGTCCAACGCGTCCGCGCCACCAGCGTGTAGTCACTCCCATCGGAACGCTCGTAGAGCAGATAACGGTCCGCAAGCCAGGATGGGCCGAGCGTCTTGGCTTCATCCTCGGAAATGAGTTGCCCGAGGAGGGAGGAGTAGCCAAGTTCGCCCATGGCGTTCTCGCTCAGGAACCGGAGGTCGGCCGCGCCCTCGAGCACCGGAGGATGCGCCAGCGCGATCTTGGATAACGCCTGGTGATTAAAGTAGGCCTCCGGCTCGAAGATTTGCTTAGTTGCCTCCGGAGGGTGCTCGAACATCACGTTTAGGCTTTTCCAATTGCCGCGTTGCAGGCCGGCTTGGATAAAGCCCATGCCTTGCACGTAGGGGAAGAGAGCCTGCATGCGGAAAAAGTAGGGCGCATTGGTAAACGCGGGAAACTCCTCGAACTGCTGGGGAATCACCATTTCCATGAGCGGCGCGATGGAAGGCAGTTGCCCCAGATCCGCCGGCCCGGCCATTTGTTGCAGCATGGCGGCCGTGGCCTGTCCCTCCACCACGGCCTGCCGCGCGTTCGTGGCATCGTCATCGTCGCGGGCGGCGCGGAGATAACTTTCCAGGTCCCAGCTTTGATCCTGTAGCGCGTGGGTGAGCTCGTGGGAGAGCACCATGGTCTGCGTATCCGCCGGAATCCAGTCAGCGATGAACATGGTTTTGCGCTTGGGGTCATAGAAGCCCGCGGCCTGTTCCGTGTAAAAGCTGACCAGAAACTTCTCCAGGTTGAAGTCCCGCGACACCAGGCCAAAGGCGCGCACCAGGGCTTCCTGCGCGTGGATTTCCGCCGGCGTCATCTCTTCGTGCAGGTTCTGAATCAGGTACTTTTCGATTTCCGGCCGGCTGATGACCTGCTTCTTGAGAGGCGCCTTGATGGGCAGGCCCGTAATCTGGCTCATCTGCTGAAGAATTTCGTCGGCTTGCGAAAGGAGGTCCTGGGTCGCTTGCTGCTGGGCGACAGCTGTCGTCGCGAACAAAAGCAGCAAGCTGAGAGAGAGCATCCGGGGGAGAAATGGAAATCTAGAGCGTGAGACAGGCTTAGAGGGTTTCATCATGTTGAACACCCCGACATGGGAAGCGGTGATGTTTCCTGACTCCCAACTGGGAATCGTTTGACCCGCCCCTGCCACGAGACTATCATAAAATGTGCGCGAGCAAGCCGGGTGATCGCTGCCTCGCCTTAGCGCCCCGCTCTCCGGGGCTGGCAGGGGCGGGGGAGAGGAAAGTCCGAACTCCGCAGGGCATTGTGCTCGCTAACGGCGAGGGCCAGAGGGGGATGTCCGACACATCGGACCGTACGCCTCGGGTACGGAAAGTGCCACAGAAAATATACCGCCGTGCCGGCGCCTTCGGGTGGACCAGCGCGGTAAGGGTGAAATGGTGCGGTCCCGGGTCGCCGGGAATTAAAGTAAAGGCGCACCGCCTCAGTGGTGACACTGAGGGCATGGTAAACCCCACACGGAGCAAGACCAAATAGGAGGGGAGGGGCGGCCCGTCCCGCTACAACCCTCGGGTAGGTCGCTGGACCCCGCGAGCAATCGCGGGGCTAGAGGAATGATCGCCATCCGTCAGTCGACGGAAACAGAATTCGGCTTACAGGCTTGCTCGCGCTAGGTAATGTTGGCGGTGCGTTCCATCCCCCCACGTCATCGTAAACAGCTACTCGCGCGGCGGAACCGGACCCCCGCACAGTGCACCATTGCCGGAGGCCACTTGACGCTCGACATGCTTCAGCCGCTTCGCCGCGGCACGAGCAGCCGTGTGTTTCACCTGGGAATGGCAGTGAGAACGCCGCGGGAACCGAAGGGAAGAGTAGACATCGGGAAGGTCAAGAAAGCGATGGCGCTGCTCGCCGCCGACTGGAGCGGATTTCCACGAGGAGAGAGGTCGGGGGGCAGCAAAGGGTCGGAAACACGGGCCGAAAGAAGGGCGGCTGCGTACTTAGGGGTTCTCGCGAGAGGCACGAAGGGCACCTTGCGTGGCCCGTGAGAGCACCTTGCACCGCGAACTCGACTCACAATTGCATTGGGCGGCGGTCAGGGGTATCTTTTGGTGCCGGAAAGTGGATAACGGAGAATACGGCTTAACCGGTTTCGGGGCGGAAGTCCCGGGCGGGCGTCCCTCTCGACGGCGGCGCAGGATGAAGACGAGGATCAGACCCGCACACCATCTCCAAGTAAGGAGCGAACTCCGATGTTTCGAAAACTGCTGATAATCCTGGCCGCCCTGGCTCTGCTGGCTCCCGCAGCCCGTGCCCAGAGCGTGGACGAGATCATTGCTAGAAATGTCGAGGCCTTGGGCGGCATGGACAAGCTCCAATCGGTCAAGACCCTCCGATCGACCGCCACGCTAAAGATGGGATCCTTCCAGGTGGCCGTGGAGGCGGAAAACAAGCGCCCCGACAAGGTGCGCCAGGAGTTCATTCTCCAAGGGCTAGCCCAGGTTTCGGCGTACGACGGGAAAACCGGCTGGCAGGTGAATCCCTTTCAGGGGCGGAAAGATCCCGAATTGCTTTCAGCGGACGACACCAAGGGCCTTCAGGTGGATGCCGACATTGACGGACCGCTGGTGAATTACAAGCAGAAAGGCTCCGTCGCCGAGCTGGTGGGCCACGATTCGGTGGAGGGCACCGATTGCTACAAGATCAAATTGACGCTGAAGAACGGTGACGTGCGCTATTACTATCTGGACGCTGAATCCTACATGGTGATCAAGCTCGAAACACAGACGATCATCCGCGGCTCCCTTCAGGAAAGGGAGACCTATTACGGGGACTATGAGAAGGTGGACGGCATCTACTATCCGTTCGCCTCGGAATCGGGCCAGAAGGATCAGCCCGACCGCGTCCAGGTCACCCTCGATAAGATCGAGGTGAATGTGCCGCTCGACGATTCGCGCTTCGCGGTGCCGGGGGGCAAGGCGGACGCGAAAGGGTCGGGCTGAAGCACTTAACACCCGGCCGGCAAGGAACAGGCCAGTCGCGAAGGCGCTCCGGCAAGGCCCGGCTGAGCCCGGCAATGCCGCCGGACCGCAAACACCTTGAATTCTGACGGCATGGAGCGGGCGGAGCCAGAGCCGCTACCGTTACAGCTCCAGAGGGGAAACTTTTCGCATGCACAAAACGAACCCTAAACTGCTGGTACCTGTGCTACTGCTCGTGGCGGGGCTCTGCCCGGTGAGCCTTGCAGCGCAGTCTCCGAAGTTCGACTCTGACACCGTCTCGGGCCTGGGAGCGCGCAATATCGGCTCGGCCCAGATGAGCGGCCGCGTGGCGGCACTGGCGGCCGTCAAGGAGGACGGCAAGCTCACCGTCTACATCGGAGCCGCGAGCGGCGGGATGTGGAAGTCGGAAAACGGCGGCACTACTTTCAAGCCGGTGTTCGACAAGCAGCCGGTGCAGTCGATCGGCGCCATCGCCATTGATCCCTCGCACCCGAAGACCCTCTGGGTGGGTACGGGGGAATCCTGGACTCGCAATAGCGTCTCAATCGGCGACGGCATCTACAAGTCAACCGACGGCGGCGACAATTGGACCAACATGGGGCTGAAGGAGTCGGAGCGCATCACCAACATCCTCGTCGACCCCAAGGACAGCGACACGGTTTACGCCTGCGTCCCCGGCAAGCTGTGGAGCGACAGCGACGACCGCGGCCTCTACAAGACCACGGACGGCGGCAAGACCTGGACCAAAACTCTGAAGGGCGCCAATCTCTCCACCGGCTGTTCGATGGTCACCATGAGTTCGAGCGATTCCCAAACCCTTTTCGCCGGGATGTGGGATTTTCGGCGCAAGGGATGGACCTTCCGCTCTGGGGGCGACAGCCCTGCCTCGCCGAGCGGCAGCGCCCTGTTGCAGACTACCGATGGTGGCGCCACATGGACCGACCTGAACGAGAAGTCCGCCCCCGGTCTCCCGCCCAAGCCGTGGGGGAGGATCGCCGTCGCGGTTGGCCCGTCGAATCCGAAGGTGGTCTATGCGTTTATCGAATCTCCCCGCAGCGCCCTGTATCGCTCCGGCGATGGCGGCAAGACGTGGGAGGAGCGGGATCGCAGTCAATCGATGATCTGGCGTCCGTTTTACTTTGCCAACCTGATTGTGGATCCCAAAAACGAAAACAAGCTCTATAAGCCGGATCTGACTCTCATTATGAGTGAAGACGGCGGCAAGAGCTTCAGCGCCATCGGAGGCGGCGCTCACGGAGACTTTCACGACGTCTGGATCGACCCGGACAACACCAACCACCTCATCGCCGGAGACGACGGCGGCGTGTGGTACTCCTACGATCGAGGCAACAACTGGTGGAAGGCCAACAACCTCCCCATCGCGCAGTTCTATCACGTCAGCGTCGATATGGCGGACCCGTATCACGTCTACGGCGGGTTACAGGACAACAGCGTCTGGAAGGGTGATTCCGCTTACCCGGGCGGCATCTCCAACAGCCGCTGGGAAAACATTTATAACAGCGACGGCTTCTGGGCCTTCCTCGATCCCGCCGATGCCGACTACGCCTACGTCGAGGCGCAGGGCGGCGAGATCTCCCGCGTCAATCTGCGGACCCTGGAAACGCGCGACATTAAGCCCCAGCCAAACTACGGCGAACGCAAACTCCACTTCAACTGGAACACCCCTGTCCACATGAGCCCGAACGAACCGGGCACCCTTTACATAGGGGCGCAGTTCCTCTTCCGCTCGCGCGACCACGGGCAGAGTTGGGACCGCATCTCTCCCGACCTCACCACCAACGATCCCGAGAAGCAGAAGCAGGAACAGTCGGGAGGCGTCAATGTGGACAATTCCGAAGCCGAGATGCACACGTCCATCTATTCCATCAGCGAGTCGCCGCGCGATGGGAAGACCATCTGGGTGGGTACGGATGACGGCAACGTGCAGATCACGCGGGACGCCGGCCGCACCTGGACCAACGTGGTCGGAAACGTCCCCCATCTGCCCAAGGCCTCGTGGGTGTCGTGGGTGGAGGCGAGCGCGTACGATGCGGCTACGGCTTTCGCCACGTTTGACCGGCACACTTTCGGCGACATGGCCCCCTACCTTTACAAAACCACCGATTACGGCCAGACCTGGACGCCTCTCATCGGCCCGGACAGCGGCGTGCGGGGTTACGCGCACGTGATCAAGGAAGACACGGTCGCGCCGAATCTGCTCTTCCTGGGCACCGAGTTCGGCCTGTGGATTTCGCTCGACGGCGGCGCGCACTGGGCACAGTACAAGGGCGGCCACTTTCCCGACGTGGCGGTGCTCGACCTGGTGGTGCAGCCGCGCGACTCCGACCTGGTGGTGGCCACCCACGGCCGCGGCATCTGGATTGTGGATGACATCACGCCCCTGCGCAGCCTCACTCCGGACGTGATGAGCCAAGAGGCTGCCTTCCTGCCTGGCCGACCCGTGCAACAGCGGCTCAACGCGAGCGGCGGCTGGTCCGAGGGCAACGCAGCCTTCAGCGGGCCGAATCCCCCGGACGGCGCCATGATCACCTACTACCAGCAGAAGCGCCACATCTTCGGCAAGATGAAGATTGAGATTTTCGACGCCCAAGGCAAGCTCGTGGATACGCTCCCGCCGAACAACCGGCGGGGGCTGAGCCGCGTGAACTGGGCGATGCGGCTCAAGGCTCCGCGCGTGCCGCCGGCCGCCACCCTCGCCTTTGAGACCGCCACCGGCCCGCGGGTGCTGCCCGGCACCTATACCGTGAAAATGACCCGCGGCGAAAAGACCTACACCACGGAGCTCAAAGTGGGTCTCGACCGGCGGGCTAAGTTCACCCTCGAAGATCGCAAGCGGGACGACGACGCCGTGCTGCGTGTCTACAGCCTGCTGGGGGATATGAGCTACCAGGTGAGCCGCATTACCGGCGTCCGCGACGGCCTGCTGGCCCGTAGCTCCAAGCTCGGTGGCGCGGATCCGCTCGGGAAGCAACTGGCAGAGCTTGCCGGCCGCGCCGACGAAATCCGTAAGAAAATTGTGGCCACCAAAGAAGGCGGCAATATCACGGGCGAAGAGCGTATCCGCGAGAAGACGTCGGAGTTGTACGGTGACCTGACAGGTTACGAGGGCCGGCCCGCCGATTACCAGGTGGCGCGCATCGAATCCCTCACCCGCGAACTCAATGACGTGGCCAAGGAATTCGATGCTTTCACCGCCAAAGAGTTGCAGGACGCCAACCACTCCCTGACGAGGAAAGGACTGCCCCCCGTCCAGCCGGTCACGCGCGAGATGTGGGACAGGGCGAACGACCAAGCAGACTCGGGCGGCCTACCGGCCACGTACGCCTGGCACTTCCGGCCTTAGCCTGCGCCGAGGCTGGACGAGCTTGGGGCGTGGGCGCTGGCCTTCGAGCCCAGCCCGCCCTCCAAACTGAGTCACCCCTCGCGGGATTTGAGGCACAGGACTATACTGGCAGTCCGCAACCCGCAGTCCGGAAAGGACGGTTCCATGGTTTCGATTTCCCGGCGTAATCTTTTGGCTTCATTGCTGGTTCTGCCCGCCGCATTGCGCGGCGACGACGAAGGCGCGTCCCTCTTCAATGGCCACTCACTCGAAGGCTGGAAAGCGGGAGAGCACCACCACTCCTTCCGAGTTGAGGACGGAAAAATCGTGGCGGCTGGACCACGCGCGCACCTTTTCTACACCGGCCGTGTAAGGAACGCAAATTTCAAGAACTTCGATCTGAAGGCGGAAGTGCTGACGCGCCCGGGTGCGTGCTCCGGCATCCACTTTCACACGGAATTTCAATCGCGAGGCGCTCTCAAAACGGGCTTCAAGGTACAAATCAACAACGCTTACGCCGGCGAGGGTGATGAGCGCGACCGCCGCAAGACCGGCTCGCTTTACGGCATCCGCAACATTTACAAGGCCCTGGTAAAGGACGACGACTGGTTCGAGGTGCGCGTTCAGGTGCGCGACAAGCAAGCGCAAGTTTGGCTGAACGACACGCTGATCGCCGATTACATCGAGCCTGACCCGCCCCTGGTTGCGGCGGCGCCAACGCTCCGCGGCGGCGCCATCGCGCTGGAATGCTGTGGCGGGTCACCCAAGGTGTATTTCCGCAATCTTGTGGTGAAGCCCTTGCCCGATGACCTTCGGACGCCCCCGGAGCAACTTCCGCAGGTGGATGTCGTCTACCGCCAGTTGCTACAGATGAACCAGGAGGGCTACCCTGTGGTGGACTACCACACGCACCTGAAGGGCGGACTGACCCTGGAGCAGGCCCTCGCCAACTCGCGCCGCGTGGGGATCATGTATGGCATCGCCGTCAACGGTGGGCTGAAATTCCCCATCACCACTGACGCCGGAGTGCTGGATTTCCTGGCCAGTATGAAAGGCACACCCGCTTTCATAGGATTGCAAGGAGAAGGCCGCGAGTGGGTGACCCTCTTTTCCCGTGAGGCGATTGCCAAGTTTGACTACATCTTCACCGACTGCATGACCTTCAGCGATGACCGCGGCGTGCGCAGGCGTATGTGGATTCCCGAAGAGGTAGGGGAGATTCCTGACCCCGAGCAATTCATGGAAATGCTCGTGAGCCGCATCGTCGGCATCCTCAACCACGAGCCCATCGACATCCATGCCAATCCTACTTTCTTGCCGGACGTCATTGCGCGCGACTATGATCGCTTATGGACTCCGGAGCGGATGCAGAGGGTCATCGAAGCCGCCCAAGCCAACGACGTGGCGATTGAGATCAACAACCGCTACCGGCTGCCCAGCCCGGCGTTCATTCAGCGCGCGAAAAACGCTGGGGTGAAATTCTCCTTCGGCACCAATAACGGCGATCCGAATTTGGGACGGATGGAGTACGCTTTGGCGATGGTCAAGCAGTGCGGCCTCGCGTGGCAGGACATCTTCGTTCCCAAGCCGGACGGCCAAAAGGCGGCGCAGAGGCGGAAAGCGGCTTGAAGGTTATTGAGCCCCAATCCCGGATTTTTCACGGAGGAAGGTGGATAAAGGGCAAATCCCCGCAAAAACCCGCAATTGCTAAGACTATTGATTAGGCGGGGTTCAGCCCGGCATAGAGGATTTAACGACAAATTGTCAGCTTAAATGCGGCCTTGACAATTGGCAAACCGGGATTTGACACAGGCTATTCTGCCCCGCCCTTCCGGCAGCCACCTTCGCCGGGGCACATTTTTGCGGCAAGGAACAATGCCAGGGACTCGCGCGGTTACCTTACGCCTTCTGGTAGGATAAAAGCATGGGTTTGTTTGGGTCGAAGTCGAAAAAGCTGAGCGCCGCGAAGAAGCTGGAAGGGACGGTGCAATTCCCCGGGGATAAATCCATTTCCCACCGCTATGCGATGTTGGCGGCGATTGCCGCGGGGGAGAGCGAAATCCATTTCTTTTCCTCGAGTGCCGATTGCCAATCCACGCTCGACTGCCTGAAGTCTCTGGGCACAAAAATCGAACGCAAAGACAACTTGGTGAAAATCACGGGCGTCGGCCTGGACGGCCTGCGAGCGCCGTCGGGGCCGCTCGACGCGGGGAATTCCGGCTCAACCATCCGCATGCTTTCCGGGATTCTCGCTGGGCAGTCGTTTCGCTCCATGCTGGTGGGTGACGCCTCGCTCTCTCGCCGCCCCATGAAGCGCGTGGCCGATCCGCTTACGCTCATGGGTGCGCGTATTAAGACCGCGGAGGGAGGCTGCCCGCCGATCGAGATTGAAGGCGGCCACCTTACCCCCATTCGCTATGAGATGCCGGTGGCGAGCGCGCAGGTGAAATCCGCCATCCTGCTGGCGGGCCTCTTTGCCGAGGGCGAAACAGCGGTGGTGGAAAAACTTCCCACGCGCGACCACACCGAAATCGCCCTGGAGCAGATGGGAGCGGACATCGGCCGTCACCAGCGCACCATCGCCGTGCGGGGCCGCGCGCGCTTGGAAGGGAAGAAACTTTACGTTCCCGGCGATATCTCTTCCGCGGCGTTTTTCATCG
>Ga0326728_10016010_pt1 | contig 15426 bp, 13 predicted proteins | sample MB3enrmetagenome_FD_207602 | JGI IMG/M metagenome (GOLD analysis project Ga0326728, IMG submission 207602) | Lab enriched peat soil microbial communities from McLean, Ithaca, NY, United States - MB31MN | ecosystem: Environmental > Terrestrial > Soil > Wetlands > Peat | place: USA: New York...
CGAGGCGCGCAGCCACTCGAAATCGCCTTGCGGCAATCCCCAGGTGACGGCGATCCGGTGGGGAATCAGAATGCCGTTGGCCCCGCGGTAGTCTTCCGAGCGGCCGAACCAGGGAGTGAGCTCGAAACGCTTGCCCACCACGCGGTAGCGGCGGGCTTGGATGCCGCGGTCGACGGCCGCGATGCGGAGCAGCGGGGAGGGCGAGATCGCGCCGCGCCAAAGGAAGCCCGGCGGGTCGAGGGAAAACCACTGCTCGGCCTGGAGAGGGAGCCAGCGCTTGCCGGGAGCGGTCCGCATGGCGCCGGACTGGCGCAGATGGGCCGTGCGGGGGGCCTGCTTACCGGCGACCCGGGCCACGGCGAGGTGGCGGGCAGCGGGGGGCGGCAGGCGGGCGAAATCGGCTTAAAGGCTGGCCATTTCCCCCGACGTGATATAGTGAAATCACTATATCGTATCGCCCATGACAGATGAGCCGCCCTTAAAGCCCGTGATCTGGGTCGGATCGAGCCACAAGGATTTTGTGCGAGTTCCCCGAACCGGTACAGGACCACATGGGTTATGCCCTGTACGTCGCACAGCGAGGAGGCAAGCACCGAGACGCGAAGGCCTTGGCTGGCTTCGGCGGGGCAGGCGTGGTGGAGATCATCAAGGACTTTCGTGGAGACACGTTCCGCGCGATATACACGTTACGGTATTCCAGAACAGTATATGTCCTGCACGCCTTCCAGAAAAAATCCAGGACTGGACGGGAAACGCCGCGCCGGGACATGGAGCTGATCAAGCAACGGCTGCGCGAAGCAGAACAGATCGCACAGGAGGACAAGCCATGAGCAAAAAGGCATACCAGATCGGGGGCAGCAATGTGTTCAAAGACATTGGGGTGCGGGACGCGGATGAGCACTTTGTCAAGGCGCAACTGGTGTTCAAGATCGACACCATTATGAAGAAGCGCCGCATGAAACAGGTGGAAGCTGCCGATCTGCTCGGTGTTCGCCAACCCGATATTTCCAAGATGCTTCGGGGCGAGTTCCGGCAATTCTCTGTTGAGCGTCTTCTGCGTTTTCTTGTGGCGCTCGATCAGGACGTTGAGATCCTCGTAAGGCCACACCGTGACCGAAATAACGCTCCGGCGCTGCATGTATCCTAGAATGCCCAGGGGAGCGGGTCTATGACGATCGCCTTAAAGGTCCGGGGAGTACAATCACCTGTTGTTCCATTCGAGGTCTGACGGATGGATTGGACGCCGGGAGTTTACGCCTGCCGAAATCGCTCGTGGGAAGGGTTTCGCAAGGACTTCTGCGGCCTGCTGGAGGCGTGCGTCGAAGAGGAAGGCCGCTACGTCGTGGTGAGTTCGAGCGACAAGGTTCGCTACGTGCAGTTTCGATCCTGGCGCGGAGGCGACGTGCTGGGCGAAGCCGTCAGCAACGACTACCTCACGGGCGACGACAGGTTAAGCGCAGCGACCATCCGGCGCCTCGGGGTACTCGGTTGGAGAAAGCAGGGCACGGCGGCGCGGCGGAACTTCTCGCAGCGCTGGGCGGCACCGGTGGAGGTGGGCGAGGTGGCCGGCGTGGCCGTGACCACCATGGCGCAGGCGTACGGAGCGGCGGCGCCTTCCCAACTCGAGATCACGCTGGGTTCGTTCGAGGGCCGGAAGAGCACGCATTCGACGGTCACCATGGCGCCGGACCTTCCCCGCCTGCAACTGCCTTCCGGCCTGGTCATTCAAAACGCGTTCCGGGGCAGTGCCTACCGGGTGGGAATGCCGCTGGGCGCTGGCGGCTTCGGCGCCGTGTACCGGGTTTCTCAGACAGCCGGCCCGCGCATCCCCACCGCGTGCGTGCTCAAAGTGACGCTGGAGCCGACGGCATGGCACCGGGAAGCCTATTTTGGGGACCTTCTCAAGAACGAACCTGCCGTGGTGAGGATGTACGAGTCGTTCGCCTGGATGCCTCCGGGCGACTCGCGGCCGCTGTATTGCCTGATCTCGGAATTGATGGACGGCGGCGACGTGCAGCATTATCTCCAGAAACGGCCGCAGCCCTGGAAAGAGTCGAAGGCGCGTTACGAAGTGATTCGCGTGCTGCGCGCGGTGCGGTTGCTGCACCAGGGCGGCGCGGTGCACCGCGATCTGACGCCGAAAAACGTTTTCGTCACCGCGGACCGGCGGCTCAAGATCGGCGATTTTGGAATCGCCCTGCATGGTGTGGTGCAGCAAGGCGTGGCAGCGGACGCGTTCAACCCGGGATATGCTCCGCCGGCGCTCCTGTCCGGCGCCGCCAAGCACTGGAGCCCGGCGGACGATGTGTTTCACGTGGGCAAGCTGTTCGCCATGCTGCTTTCAGGGGGAGCGTCGCCGCCGGGCAGGAAGGAGGTCAAGGGCCTGCGGTGCAGTGCCGCGGCCAAGGCCATCATCCAACGCTCGATCGGCGAGAAGCGCAAACGGTTCCGCGACGCCGATGAGCTTCTGGCGGCCCTGGAACGGAAGATCGCGATGCCGCATACGCTGCGCGTGACGTCGCTCACGGGCAAGCGCGTGGTCTTCACGGGCGGCATGGATATCAAGAGGTCGGAAGCGCGCAAGCTGGTGGAGCAGTGCGGCGGGATTTGCCAGGACCGGGTCAGCCAGGCCACGGATGTGGTGGTGGTGGGCGATCAGGGCGCTGCGGCCTGGATCGCCGAGCAGAAGGGCAACAAGCTGCTGGACGTGGATCGCGAATGGGCTCGCGGTCACCGGATCGCGGTGCTCGGTGAAAGAAGATTTTTGAAGTTGGTCAAGTAAGGGGCAGGAGTAAGAACACAGGCAGGAATGCCTGTGCTACGTTACGGCAGCACCATCACCGGGGCGCGCCAGAAGTTGAACTTCTGGCCGGTGGGATCAAGGACGTTCACCTGGCAATCGTATTTGCCGGGCTGGAGTTTGGCCATGGGCACGCTGAAGCGCAGGGGAACGGCCTTGGATTTCGCATTGAGCCCCTCGGACACCTGGAGCGGCGCCGTTTCGAAGGCCTTCACTTTCCCGCGATAAAAGCTCACGCTGGCGACGAGCGGATGGGTGGTCTCGGCGGCGGGTTCGTAGGCTTCCAGGTAAACGTACATTTCCTGGTCCTTCCTGAACACACGGGTCACGCTGGGAACCAGCTTCTGGCCGCCTTGCACCAGGGGATTGGCTTCCAACAGCTTCTTGTCCTTCTCGGCGCTGAATACCGCGCTGTTGAGGTCCATGCGCTGGCTGCTCAAGACCACGGCGCTGATGGGCAGGCGTTGCTGTTCGGTAGTGAGATCGGGAATGGCGAACTTGGTTTCGAAGGTGCCCATCTTGCCGGTCTCGTTGTCGCGCGCCAGGAACTTAATGGTGTAAGTGCCGGGCGCGAGGGTGAAGCCGGTGTCGTAGGCCAGGGGGCTCTTGGCCAGTTGAGCGGCGGTGGCTTCCTTGAGTTTGACATCGGCGGTATCGCGGACGTTCTGCACGATGGCGCCCTTGGCATCCTTCACCTGGCCGATGAACTCGATGCGGGTAGTCTCCGCGCCGCCCGCGGTTTTGGCCAAGGCCAGCTCGCTTCCCGGAATCTTCACGGCGACGGGAACGAAATAGCGGTCGCGGGCCAGGCGGAAGTAATCGATCTCCATGGCGATATCGATGTCGGTCACCGGATCCTTCAGCATCAGGGCCTCCTGAAGCTGGCGCTCGCGGTCGGAGGTAGTGAACTTACTGAACGACTTATTGGCGTAATAGCCGGCGCGGTATTCGAGGGGCTTGGCAAGTTTCCCGCCCTGGCCGCTATTGAGTGAGATCTTGATGCGGCGGAAGTGTCCGTCCAGGACGGAGTTGGTGGAATAGTAACCGACGATGTAGTAGCTGGAGATATCCTTCTGCGCCTGGATCAGTCCCATGGAAAGGTCGTTGTTATCGAGAAGGGCTTTGCCGCCGGTATCCTCGGCCAGGGTGTAGAGGGTTTCCTGCTGGCCCTGGAAATTGCTGGTCGCGGCCCGCGCCGAGCTTCCGGAGTACATGCCCTGGCCGCCGGGGGAGCCCTTGGTGGCATCGCCCAGCGGCGCCGAAGCCACCAGGCCGCGCGCGTCGATGGTGTAGATGGCAACATTGGAACGGATGGCGGCGTTGATGGTGGCTTGCATCTGCGCCTGGTTGTCGGCGCTCTTGGTGATGCCGCTGGTGAAATACACCAGCGCCTTCTTTTCGTTCAGGGTGGCGAGCATCTTGACCGCGGTTTCGAGCGCGGACAACTGGCGGTCGGTATTGAAGAGGTTGAACTCGGTGTCGTCCTGGGTGAAGGCCGCCCCGGTATCGGCCGTGCTGTCGTCGGCGGTGGTCACATCGAAGCCTTGGCCCTCACCGATGGTCAGTCCCTTGATATCCTTGGCGAGCTGGTCGCGATCGTCGGTGAAATCTTCGACCACCCGGATGTCGTTCGAGAAGGTCATGATGGCCATCAGGTCGGAAGGCGTCATGTCGGTCTTGATGAACTTCAGGGCGTGAGTCTGGGCGCGGATCTGATCGAAGATGGGCATGGAGGTCAGGTCGAAGAACATGACCATCAGGCGGCGGTCCTTGTATTTCAGGTCGCCGGGCTTCTCGGGAGAAATGACGTTGGCGGTGACGGCCTTGATCGCGGCAGGCTCGGCCGGTTTGGGGGCCTCCGCGGGCCGCGCCTTCAACTGCTCCGGAACGGGCGCGGGAGCGGACTCCAACTCCTGAAAATCGCAGATGCGGACTTCCTGCGGCTTGCCGTCTTCAGTGACGGTAAAGTCCTTGGCTTTGAGGCCCTTGATGGGGTTGCCGTCTTTGTCCCTGACATTCACGATCTCGATCACCAGGGTGGCGTTGGCTTCGAACTTGACTCCGCCCTTGACGGTCAGGGGAGCGTTGGTCTGCTGCTGCGCGGGCTGCTGCGCGCGCTGGGGCGTCTGCTGCTGCGCGGCAGCCACCAGGAGCCAGGCGAGAAATGTGGCAGCGGCCAGGAGTGCTGCAAGGATCGATCGCATAGGTTTAGAAGTGGAATCGTAGAGTCGCATTGAAAGACCGCATGGCATTGGCGCTGGTGGGGAAGCCGAACAGCGCGTTGCCCACCGTAGTATTCCAGTTGGTGAAGACCACGTGGTTGAGCAAGTTGGTGGCGTCGAAGCGCAGGTCGAAGTTCTTGCGCTCTCCCAGGCGGAAGGTCCGGCCGGCGGAAGCGTTGAGGCTGAATTGTCCCGGTCCGGTGATGATGTTCCTTCCGGCATCGCCCCACTCGCCGGCCGGCGCCAGGGCGAAGGCCGCGGCATTGAGATTGGAGCCAGGCACCGAAGCGGCATAGATCGGGAGACCGGTAAGGTCGGGCCGCAGGGTTCCGGTAACGCCGGTTCCGCGCGTGGTGGAGGGAACGGACGGCGACAGCGGCAGGCCGCTGCCGACGGAGATATTGGCGATCAGGGTCCAGTCTTTGAGCAAGGCGCCCTTCCAGCCATTCACCAGGGTTCCACCGCGCGTGCCGACGCCGGTGCTGTACTGGGTCGAGAAAGAAAGGCGCTGCCGCTGGTCGTAGCTGGAGTTGGAGCGCTCGGCCGCGAGATCCAGCCAGTTCTGCGCGATGGCGCCGCCGCCTCCGCCGCGCCCTCCGACGCCTGCCGCGTCATCGATGGCGTGCGAGTAGACGTACATCAGGTTTCCGGAGAAGCCGCTGCGGAAGCGGCGTTGCAACTGGCCGGAGACGGAGTTGAAAGTGGAGTTGGCGTAAGTGGTCTGATAGACGTATCCCGACGGACAGGAGGGGCAGGGATTGACAGCTCCAGCAGGGTAGGTATTGGGTAGGAACATCTGCGGCTGGTGGGTGCCCTTGGTGCCGTTGTAGGTGATGGTCGCCACCAGCGCGGCCTTCAGGCTCTGCTGCACGGCGGCCTGCCAGACCTGCGAATAGCCGAGGCGGAAATTAGGATCGATGGCATAGGTATTGTTCACCGCCAGGGATCCCGGCTGGGTGAAGATGTTCTGGATGCTGAGCAGGCGGGTGAGCGTGTTGGGTTCGGTGAAGCTGTCCGAGAGCGGCGATTGCTGCGCCATCTGTTGGGCCATGCCCTGGTAGACGGAAGTGTTGAAGTAGATGCCATAGCCGGCGCGGACCACCGTGGAATGCTTGGGGAAAGGACGATAGGCGAGGCCGAAGCGCGGCTGAAACTCATGCCAGTCGGAATGCAGCAGCGCCCCGTTCGAAGGGCAGGGCGAACCGGCGAACGTAACGGCAAAAGCCGCGGCGCAAATGGGCGTGGCGGAAGAGAAATCGGGCCCGATGGCGAGGTTTACCAGGCGGCCGTACTTTTCGTTGGCGGGAACCTGGTAGTCCCAGCGAAGGCCGAAGTTGAGACTCAACTTGGTCGAGATGCGCCAGTCGTCGTTCAGCAGGAGGTCGAACCAGTCGGCGCGGAAATACTTGTCGGCATTGCCGTAGGCGATGGACGCGGTATCGGGGTAGCCCAGCAGAAAATCGGCCATGTCGTAGCCCGTGCCGCTGGCGATGAGGCCATTGGCCAGGGGATTGCCGGTAAGGGTGCCGTTGAAAACCAGGCTCCCGCGGGCGCTTTGTTGCGAGAACTGGTTGAATTGCTGCCGGCGGAAATCGCCGCCGAAGGTGATATTGTGCAGCCCGCGGATCCACATGAAGCTGTCGCCGGCCGCGCTGGTCTGGTTGTGATTGCGCGAGTAGCTGCCGTCGGAGAGGCCGCTGAATCCGCTGCTGAAGGAAAGACCGGGCGGTCCGTAGAAGAGGGGCGATTGCAGGTTGCCTTCAATGCCGGCGAGAGCGGAGACATTGGTGCCGTTGGCCACGAAGTAGGGCGTGGCATTGGTGGCCGAGCGGCTGAACTGGTAGCGCAGGTTGCTGATCAGCCGGGTGGTGAAATGGTAAGACCAGTTGACGCTGGCATTGATGCCGGTCATGGCCGTGCTGTCGACAAATTCGAACAGGTTGGGACTGGTGGTGTTCGAACGCTGATAGCTGAAGAGACCGGAAATCTGGTTCTTGGAATTGATGACGTGGCTGATGCGCGTGTTGATGTTGTCCTGGTTGGTAATGCCCACGAGGGGAATCTGGTAGTTGTAGCGGGTGCTCCCGGGGAAGTTGGGGAGGGGATAATAGTTCGCGAGCGCGAGCGAAGAGGAATTCAGGCGCGAGGCGGGGATGACGTTGTTGGGGAACGGCTGGCCGTTGGCGGGGTCGAAGATGCTGACCGGCGCGCCTTGCGCAGTGAGGGCTTGCGAGAAATCTCCGCCGCGCTCGGCCGCCGTGGGCACCAGGCCGGTACCCGTACTGCCGTTGCGGTTGCGCGTCAACTGGTAGTTGAGGGTGAAGGTGGTGTGCTGGCCGCTGAGGAGATGGGGAATCTTGAGCGGGCCACCCAGCATGGCGGTCATGCGCGACTTGGCATAGGCCGCCTTGGCCGTATTCTGGCCGGTGAGCGAGAACTGTTTGGCGTCGAGGGCCGAATTGTCCAGGATGAAGGCCAGGTTGCCGGTATAGGTCATGCGGCGGTCTCTTCGGCCATTGCCGAAGGAGTTGGCATTGCGCCCGCCACGTCCGCCGGGACCGCCGCGTCCGCCACGGCCGCCGCCGGGAAATCCGCCGCCGAAGCCACCGCGTCCGCCGCCGGCCATGGCCATTCCACCGCCGCCGCGTCCGCCGCCACCGCCGGGAGGGCCGCCTCCCGGACCACCGCCTCCAGGACCGCCGCCGCCCGGGCCGCCGCCAATGCCGAAATCGCTGCCGGGACCACCCGGCCCGCCCGGACCACCCGGGCCGCCCATGCCGCCCGGGCCAAAGCCGCCGCGGCCGCCCATCATCCAGTCATCCTGTTGCGGCATGCCGAGCGCGGAACTGACGCTGCCGTTCACCACCAGGGCGTCGGAAGCACTTTGGTTCAGGTCGCCCTGCGCGCCGAAGCCGTTGTCGTTTGCGGCTGCCGGTTCCGCCGCCACATCGCCGGATTGATTCACGTCCAGGCGCTGGAATGCGTTCTGCGCAACAGCCTGCCGCAAAGACGGGCGGCCGTTGGCGGAATTCTGCGATCCGCGGCCTCCGGCATTGGCGGGTGGCTTGGCTGCCGCCGAGGCGGGCGCCGGTACCGAGGTGTTTGGTTTTGCCGCGGCCGCGGGGGTGGAAGCAGGGGACGCAGAATTGGCCGTGGGCGGAGCGCTTGACGGGGTTGCGGGTGCCGCAGGGGCGGGCGGAGGCGCGCTGGCAGCGGCGAGCGCGGCCTTCAGAGCCTCGGCCGTCTGGAGTTTCAACTCCCATTGGGCGGCTGGCGCCTCGGCATCGATACCCACCTCCTTGGTGGCCTTGGCGAACCCCAGCATGTCTATTTCGATCGTCCAGAGGCCATCCGCCAGGTCCGGGAACGAATAGATCCCGTTCTCATCGGTGGTGGTCACGACTTTCTTGTCGCCCTGGATAGCGGTTATGGTGGCGCCGGGGACAGGGAGCCCAGCGGATTTCACGGTGCCGTGATGCTCCGCGGCCATCAGCCTTGTCACGGCAATCCAGGCCGCCAGGAGGCAGCCTAACGTGATGTAAGTGCGGTTCGCAGCCATTTAGAGTTACCAACTAGGCGCAGTGGGGAGTGCCAATGTTACGGCAGAGCGGGCCGTGGGGCGGCGAAAAAGCCCTAAATAAAGATGGAACTCTTTGAAAAGAGGGAGAAAAAGGCCACACAGGCAGGAATGCCTGTACTACAAAACCCGAGAATCTTCGCGGTGCGCGAAGATTCTCGAGTTTGCGATCAGCCGTCAGCGCTCAGCCGTTGGACCTCCGGAACTTCCGGCTCGCTGAAAGACATCCACGATGCCCGACCGGCGAATTTGTCACGAATCGGAAGCTGACCGCTGAAAGCTTGCGGCGAAGCCGCACTGTGCCACACAGGCAATAATGCCTGTGCCACCCTGGTCGCCCGTGGCGGCTCGAAATGAAGCTCAAGGGCTTCCTTCAGGTTCTCCAGCGCCTCTTCTTCGGTCCGGCCCTGGCTTGCTACGTCGACATCGAGACACTGGGAGACAAACCACTTCCCCTCACGCCAGACGGTAGCGGCGAACGGACGTTTCATATCCGCATTTTGTCACAATGCGCGCCGGCGCGAATCCTTGACATACAATCGAATAAGCTAGTACGCTACAAAAGCTCATCCACTTCTGCGAGGAACTAGTTTATGATCCCTCAGCTTGAGAAGTCCTCACCTACATCCGATTCCACTTTGATCCGCGAGGCCCTCGCGGCGGGCGAAGGTCTCGTCCGTCTCGCCCCTTGCTGGGTTCCACGATCGTTTCTCATGCCCGGCGGCCGGCTGAAGCTCGACCCGCGCGACCTGTACATCCTGGGCGGGCACCGCGGCGGCATCGACGAGCGGTGGTTCTCCTCTACCACCAAAGCCTCCAACGGACCACTGACGCCGGAGGACGAAGGATTGAGTTACATCGAGTTTCAGGGGAAGAAGGCCCTGCTCAAAGAGGCCATCGAGACGGCCGGCGACCTCTTCCTCGGATCCGACATCATGGAGCGCGAGGGCGGCTGGAACGTGCTCTGCAAGTTCTTCGACAATCTCGGACCGATCCCCCACCATCTCCACCAGACCGACGAGTTCGCCGCGCGCGTGGGGCAGAAGGGCAAGCCCGAAGCCTACTACTTCCCGCCGCAATACAATTTCACCGGCAACAATTTCCCGTACACCTTCATGGGCCTGGAACCCGGCACCACGCGCGACGATGTCCGCCGCTGCCTGGAGAACTGGGACCGGGGCGATAACGGAATCCTCTACCATGCGAAAGCGTACAAGCTGAGGCCCGGCTCGGGCTGGCAGATCGATCCCGGAATCCTGCACGCGCCCGGGTCGCTGGTGACCTACGAGCCGCAGGTGAATTCCGACGTATTTGCCATGTTCCAATCGCTGGTGGAGGGCCGCACGGTGCCGTGGGACCTGCTCGTGAAGGACGTTCCGCCCGAGCATCACCACGACCTCGAGTACCTGATCGACATGCTGGATTGGGACGGCAACACCGATCCCGAATTCGGCAAGCACCGCATCTTCGATCCGGCGCCCGTATCCTCGACCGCCGAAATGGCCGACGCCGGCTACTGCGAAAACTGGGTCGCGTATACCACGCCCTACTACTCGGCCAAGGAGCTTACCGTGTTCCCGGGCCGCTCGGTGACCATCCGCGACGCCGCGGCATACGGGCTCATCCTGACGCAGGGCCACGGCACGATGGGCAAACTCGACGTCGAGACGCCCAGCCTGATCCGCTACGGCCAGATGACCAGGGACGAGATGTTCGTCAGCGCGGATGCCGCCCGCAACGGCGTGGCCATTACCAACCGGAGCGATACCGAGGACCTGGTGATGCTGAAACATTTTGGTCCCGGCAATCCGCAAGCTCCGCTATCGCGTCCTTCATGAAACGGCACCTGCTCTTGGCCGCCGCTCTCCTGGCTTGCTCCTGCGGCAACCACCAACCGCCGCAGAAGCAAGCGGCGGCCGAAGCGCCCAAGCCCGTGGAGTACTTCCACGTGGATGCGGCCACGGCCGGCACCATCAAGGGGAAAATCCGCCTGGGCCGCGGCAAAGTGAAACCTCCGCGCACGGTGATTTCGATGGCGTCGGACGCCGGTTGCCAGCAGGCGCACGCGGGCAAGCCGGTCTATGACGAATCGGTGATCGTCGGGTCCGGCGGCGGCGTGGCCAACGTTTTCATCTACCTGAAATCGGGCCTGGAAGGGAAGAAGTTCGAGCCGCCGAAGGAAGCCGTGGCGCTCGATCAGCACGGATGCCTCTTCACGCCGCGCGTGCTGGGGATGGTCGCCGGGCAGATGCTGGATGTCAAGAACAGCGACACGGTCTCGCACAACATTCATCCCATGCCGACGAACAACCGGGAGTTCAACCAGCAGCAGTCGCCCGGGGCGCCGGATATCGAGCATAAATTCCCGCGGGCGGACGTCATGATTCCGGTGAAGTGTAACGTGCACTCCTGGATGCACGCCTACATCGGCGTGCTGGACCACCCGTACTTTTTTGTTACCGGTCCCGACGGATCCTTCGAGCTGAAGAACGTCCCGCCCGGCGATTACACGCTGGCCTTCTGGCACGAGAAATACGGCGAGGGCACCATGCCGGTCCACCTTGCGCCATCCGGCGTGGCAGAGCTCGCTTTGGACTACGACCACCTGCAATGAATAATCTGAGACTGCTCCTCGCACTGCCGCTTCTGGCCCTCGTGACCGGTTGCAGCCACGGCCCCGCTTACCGCGTCTACATCAGCAACGAGGCCTCGGGCGATATCACCATCATCGATCCGGGCAAGATGGAAGCGCTCCAGACCGTACCGCTTGGGAAGCGGGCGCGGGGCATTCATCCCAGCCCCGATGGCAAGCTGATCTATGTGGCGCTGAGCGGTTCGCCGTTCGCGCCTCCGGGCGTGGATGAGAGCACCCTGCCGCCGCCCGACAAGAGCGCCGACGGCATCGGCGTCTTCGATATCGCGCAGAACAAAATGCTGCGCAAGGCGCCCGGCGGCTCCGACCCCGAGCAGTTCGCCGTGGGCAAGGACGGCACGCTGTACGTTTCGAACGAGGACGCGGCCGGCGTCAGCTTTGTCGATCCGGTGCACGGGCAGGTCCTGAATACCATCCCGACCGGCAAGGAGCCGGAAGGCGTCAGCCTGACTCCGGACGGCAAACTGATCTACGCGACGTCGGAGGATGCCGGCACGGTGACGGTAATCGATATTGCCGCGGCCAAAGCTGTGAAGACGATCCAGGTCGGACGGCGGCCGCGCAGCATCTCGTTCCTCCCCGATGGCTCGCGCGCGTACGTGACCAACGAGAACGACGCGACGCTGACGGAGATCGACACGGCCAAACAGGAGGTCACGAAGACCATCCCGCTGGGCGAAGGGCTCAAGCCCATGGGGCAGGCGATGTCGCGGGATGGCCAGCGGCTCTACGTCTCGACCGGCCGGGGGAAGAAAGTAGTGATTGTCGAGCCTGCCACGGACACCGTCGCGGCCTCGTTCGAGGTGGGCGACCGGCCTTGGGGAATCGCACTTTCCCCCGACGAGAAGCTCCTGTTCACGGCCAACGGACCTTCGAACGACGTGTCGGTAGTGGACCTCGCCACGCGGACGGTGACCAAGAAAATCAAGGTCGGCGACCGGCCCTGGGGAGTGCTGGTGCTGGGGCAGTGAGGCCGAAAACCGAACTCACCCACAGATTCTTTTGACGAATCGGGATTTCTTGCACGACGTTAGCTCGGCGAACTATGGGCACACATCGGCCGGCAGACGGCTGAGCACTGAAACATAGACCTCCCGCGCCGTCGCCAAGGCGGTTCCGGCCTCCTCGGCAGTCGCCTCCTCGGGATCGCCCGGATAGCGAAACTTCCACGCGTACTCGGTAAGCGGCGCCGCCCGGCGAAGCAGCGGTTCCAGGCTCTGGTCGATCTGGCAGCACGCTTCGCCCAATTCAACCAGGTTATGCGTCTTGCGGAACGGAATACGATGCCACGACAGAAACGCCTTCAGCGATTTCTCCGCGGCCTGTTGAGAGTGAAACACGATGTCCTCGGAGAACGGCGGGTCTGCCTGCAATTCGTATCGGGCGGCGCCCAGATCCTTGCTTGCCTTCGAAAGCCAAGCGCGCACCTCGGCAACCAGGGCTGGATCATGCGGCATGGAGTAGTCTTCCCTCACGAATGACAGTGGCCGGCAGGGATGCGGCGAGGTGCGCCCGGCCATCAAACTGGCTGGCGGTCCAAACCAATACGTCGGACGCAACCCCGGTGCCCCAGAGCGCCATATAGGCGGCGCGACTCCGACGGAGTTCCATCGGCGCGCTGTCGGGTACGATGACCATGATGTCATAGTCACTGTCGGGACCGGCGTCGCCGCGGGCGACGGAACCGAAAAGGTAGATGCGCTCCGGGCGGTACGCTTCCACCAAACGGCGCACGACCTCGGCCAAGGCTGCATCGTTGGCCGTCGGAGTCTTGAAAACAGTAGCGTGCCCGGTAGTCATGGTCCGTCCCCACCAGTCTGCCACAACAAGCGCAATGCGGCCGGCCCTTCAGCAATCAGCGACTTTGCCGGTTCAGACATTACACAGCGCCAGGGCCTCGGCCAGGGTCTCGGCCGGATCGCGGGTGGGGATGAATTCCTGCCCCACGTACCCCTGGTATCCGATTTCCACCAGCGTGCGCATCACGGCGGGGTAATTGATTTCCTGTGCTTTGTCCATCTCGTTCCGCCCCGGAACGCCAGCCGTGTGGATGTGTCCGAGCCAGTCGCGATAGCGGCGCAGGCGGCGGATGACGTCGCCGTTCATGATGGCCACGTGGTAGATATCGAACAGCAGCTTGGCATTCGGGGAGCCGACCTGGCGTACGATCTCCGCGCAGTAGTCGATGTCGTCGCCCTGGTAACCGGGGTGGCCCTTCATGGGGTGGGAATCGTCGCGCGTATTGAGCTGCTCGAGGCAGAGGGTGACGCCCCGCGGCGCGGCGTATGCCGCCAGCTCCCGCAGCCCGCGCACGGTGTTCGACGCGCCCTCGGCCAGCGGAATCTCCCCGCCCGAGGGGTCTTCGGCATCCAGCCATTTATACCCGGTGAAGGCTATGACATTGGGTATGCCCGCATCGGCCGCCTGGTCGATCGACTGTTTGGTGGAGGCGATCACTGCCTCCTGGTAGCGCGGGTTGTTGAGCCCTTTGACAAAGGGCGGATCCGGCATGCCGTTGTACGCGATCGCATTATCGAGCCCGTATTGGCGAACCACCGGCCACAACTCCGGCGGCACCAGTTCCACGCTGCGGTATCCCAGCGAGCATGCCATGCGGCAGACCTGGTGGATGTCCCACTGCCATTCCGTGCCGTTCAGGCACCAGTAAGCCAGCGAATGTTTGAGTTGTCCCATATTCATTTCGGAGCGGGGGTGCCCCGCTCGACGTAATTCTTCAGCCGCGTGAACTGCTCGGTGAGCACGGAATCCACCGGGGCGGCCCAGGTGTTCATGCCGGCGGGCAGATAGCCGGCGACCGCATAAGTGACTTCCAGTTTGGTGCCGCCGCCGGCGGGGGTGAGTTGGATCTTCAGGCTGCCGGTGGCGGCGATGGACTGCATCGGTCCCAGGGCGCCGCTCATGACCAGTGCCTTGCCCGGCGCGGCGTACACTACTTCGAGATGGCGCACGCTTCCCTGGTTGGGGAGTTTCTCGCAGAAGCATCCGCCGGCTTTGGCATCGATGCTCAGGTTATGCGCATCCCCGGAGAATGTGTGCACCGGGCTCCACCAGTCGCCCACGCCGACGATCCGGCGATAGACATCGTCCGGCGCGGCCTGGATGCTGAGGGTCACCTTGACGGTAAATCCGTTAGCCGCCGAGTCCAGCACCTCGGGCCGGGCCGGAGTAGGGACCAGAAACACAGGCAGGAATGCCCGTGCCACATAGGCCAGCCACGCGTGTTTGCGCATCGACGCTACTTCAGCTCCTGCATCATACCCGGCAGGCTCCACTGCATCTGCATACTGTTCGCGGTCCAGCCGAATTCGGCCTGCATGACCTTGGCGACATCGTCCGCGCTCTTGTGCTCGCGGATCAGCCCGGCCGCGCGCACGCGCATCTTGTCCACGTTGTTCCGGTAGGTGAGCAGGTTGGCCTTGGTAGTCACCGGACCATGTCCCGGAATCACGGTATCGAAGTCCCACGCCTTCATGGCCTGGTCGAGCGTGTTGGCCCACTCCGCCAGGCTACCGCCGCCGGAGTAGTCGATGAGCGGCGTCGTGCCGGCCATCAGGTCGCCCGTGTGGACGGTGCGCAACGCGGGGAAATAGACGACCGCGTCGCCGTTGGTGTGGCCGCGCCCGAAATACCGCGCGCGCACCTCCTTGCCACCCAGGAAGACCGCGGTCTCCTGCGTGAAGACCACGCTGGCGCCCACCATTCCGGGCGACGCATTCGACTGCTTGTGCTCCACGATATTGGTGCGCGCATTGGCGGTGGAAATGATTTGGGCTCCCGCCGGCGCGAACTTGCTATTGCCGCCGCTGTGGTCCTCGTGGTGGTGCGTGCTGAGAATGTATTTGATGGGCTGCGAGGTGACGCTCTTCACCTTCGACACGATGCCGTCGAAGTCCCGGTCGTACTTGTCGTCCACCAGGATGACGCCTTCACCGGTGACGTAGACCGCGACATTGCCGCCATCGCCCTCGATCTCGTAAAGGTCGTCCTTGACCTTATTGACGTTTAAAGTGGGAGGCGCCCCGCCGCGGTTCTGCGTGTATGCCATCCAGCAGCCGAACAGGAACAGGGAACCCGCTACAGCGCGTGCAACCAGGATGCGGCTCATGTCCGGACACTATAGCAGATGGAGACGGGGGCCGGGGATCGGGGCCAG
>Ga0326728_10016011_pt1 | contig 15422 bp, 12 predicted proteins | sample MB3enrmetagenome_FD_207602 | JGI IMG/M metagenome (GOLD analysis project Ga0326728, IMG submission 207602) | Lab enriched peat soil microbial communities from McLean, Ithaca, NY, United States - MB31MN | ecosystem: Environmental > Terrestrial > Soil > Wetlands > Peat | place: USA: New York...
CTGGGCATGCTTAACGCGCTGTTCATACTGGGCCGCACCATCGGCATCTTCGGCCATGTGTTCGACCAGAAACGCATGAAGCAGCCGCTCTACCGCGTGCCGTACGACGAGATAGCTTACATGACCGAGCTGTAAAAAGCTCCAGTACCCCCCAATAAACCGGCCCGTCTACGAGCGGGCCGGTTTTTTTGTCGTCGAAAAAGGGAAGTCTATTTTTCCAGCTTTTCAATCCATATCGATCCGCAGGCTTTTTTCAGGGAAATATGAAATCCGTATTTGGCGGCGATGGACGCGAAGATGTCCGGCTGTTCCTGCCCGTTGCCTGTTACATATATAATGCTCGGCGCGCTGGCGTGGTCTTTTATAAGGCCTGCGCAGAAATCATGGGTGGAATTATTTATTACCATAGGCAGGAGTACGGGTCTTTTGGGCAGCGGATAAGGCGTGAGTATCGACGAGAGATAATCATAAACGGCGGGGTTGGCCGTCAATTTTAAATCCATCGATTCGCCAAGCGTGCTGGCCATGAAATAAACCGTGTTCGCATTCCCCTGCGCTGCTGCCAGCGGCATGGCTTCCTTCCAGTTTTCATACGGGCGGTAAAATTGGGTAAGCGATATGCGCCAGAAGGCCGCCAGCATAACTCCAACTACTATCAGCGTGCGCGCGCGCAAGCCGCAATAATGGCAGGAGAGAAGCGCCATGTATATCGCCCCCGCGCTCATGGAGGCCAGCATATAGCGGTGCGTGAAAACATGTATCGGCGTGCATACGGAGAAAAGATATATCAAAACAACCGGCGCTATCCATGTTGCCGCAAGCAGTTTGCTCTGCGTGCTGCGTATGAATCCGCCTGTTTTGAAAATATTTATTTTTAACTCCAGCAACATTGCCGCAAGCATGCCGGCCGCCGCACCGATTGCAATTTCCAACGGCAACAGCGGCACCAGCATTTCCCACGGTTTGGAAATATCAAGGTAAACCCTTGCGCGCACTCCGCCGTAAGGAAACACCGCCATATAAAGCGCGGGCAGCGCCGCGAGTATGTAAAACAGCGACCATTTTATCAGCGCTGCGCGCTTTTGCGGCTTGTCGCGCAGCAGGTATATCGCGGCGGCGGACTGGCAAAGCCATGCCGCGCCCGAAAGGAAATGGCAGTAAAGCGCGCACAGCCAGCAGCATGACCATGCGGCGGCAAGCGATGGCGAGTCCTCGTCTATAAATTTAAGCAGGAGCAGCAGCGCGGCGAGGCTGAAAAATATTATCAGCGCATATGGCCTAGCCTCGGCGATATGCATCGCCACAAGCCGCGAAGAGACGACAAAAAGCACGGCCATGTATCCCGCTTCGGAGTTGCCGCCATAGCGCCGCGCTATTTTATGGATTATCGGAACGCATCCCAGCGTCGCCGCAACCGGCAGCACGCGCAGTTGCCAGTCGCCAAAACCCAGCAGATGCGTGGTCGTCCATGAGAGCAGCGTATATAACGGCAGCCATGGCTGGAAGGCAAAAGTATTTCTGACGCAGTCATGAAGGCTGGAATAGGAAAGCCACGCGATTATGCCTTCGTCGCGCCACAGTCCGCGCGCCAGATATACATAAAACCAGGCGCTCAGCGTGAGCAGCGAGGCTGCCGCAAAAAGAGTGGTCTTGCTTTGCTCCGCCGGCGGCTGAGACATGTGCACCTTTTTTATGCGAGGAATTCCGGCACGGTCTTTGCAGCCGGGGCGTGTATGGATACATCGGCCAGCGGGGTAAGCGCCGTTTTTTCCGGGTTTATCTCGATAAGGAATGCGCCGTTGCGTTTGGCTATCTGCGGTATAAGCGCGGCGGGGTATACCACGCAGGATGTGCCGATTACAATGCAGACGTCGCAGCGTTCCGCCGCGGCGAAGGAATATTTAAAAGCCCTTTCCGGCAGCGCTTCGCCGAACAGCACTATATCCGGGCGCAGTATGCCGCCGCATTTGCAGTGCGGGGGAATTTCGCCTATCGGCACCGCGCGGTTTGGCTGCGCCGCGCCGCATTTCATGCAGTGGAGTTTCCAGAAATTGCCGTGCAGCTCGTAGACGTCGGCGCTGCCCGCGTCGGTATGGTAACCGTCGATGTTCTGCGTGGCCAGCGCGAAATTGCGGTATTTCTTCTCCATCTGCGCCAGCGCGAGATGGGCGGGATTTGGCTTGTTGGCGGCGATGACGCCGCGCATCTCGTCATACCAGCGCCAGGCCATTTCGGGATTGGCGTTTAGCGTGTCTATGGAGGCCACTTCCTCGGCGCTCATGTTGTTCCACAGCCCGTTTGTCCCCCGGAAAGTCGGCACGCCGCTTTCCGCCGAAATGCCGGCTCCCGTCAGCACCAGCACGTTTTTCGCCTTGCCCAGTTTCAGTTTTGCCGTTTCTATCGCGTCGTTCATAGCTATTTGGTAATGTTCACCGAATCAATTGCGTCGCCCGCCTCATCATAAGCGGTGAAGGTAAAGGAGTTAGCGTTTACGACTCCTTCTCCGAATGCGCGCAGCGGCAGGAATTTTTCTGACCAGTCGGACGGGCTTTGCTGTTGCGCTGCGTCCCCAGCACCTCCGAGCGTGACGTATATCACTCCGTCGTCCGGCGAAACTGCGCCGCCTTTTAGCGGTTTTGTGCGCTCGTAATCGCGATCCGTGCCCTGAAAAACCATGTCTACGCCGTAATTTTCAAGCAAAGGTGCCAGATCTTTCGCCAGCGCGCCGTTTATTCCGGAAGGTCCGCTGGAATAAACCGGCGTGTTTATCAAAATGAATTTCCAGTCGGCGCTGCTTTTGGCGAGCTCGGCTTCCAACCATTCGTACTGGGTGCTGCCGGGCGTCAGATTGGGCGCCTGTGCAACGCCCACGGTTTTGTTGGCGTCCAGCGCGATGAACAGCGCGTTGGCCGTTGTGAATGCGTAATAGTGTGGTGAGGCCAGACTGGGCGTCATCTGGTGGAACGGAATATAATTTTTCCTCAGGAATAGCCCGGCGATTTTGGGGGACGTTTTGGGCGGCGCATAATCACGTCTGCCCAGCGCGATGAAAAACGGCGCTTTGCGCAGCATGCCCGAAAAAGGCGCGAAGTAGCCCGCATCGGCGGAAGCATCCAGCCCGTCCGGCGACAGGTCGCCGGTGTGCAGCACGAAATCTGGGGAGAATTTCAGCATCTGGTTTCCGATCGTCGTGGCGGAATCATTGTCTCCCGCCTGCGAGCCCGCCGCCATGAACTCGAAGGCGGTTTCTTCGGCCGGACGCAATGTGCGAAATGTCCCGGTAGCGGCTTCCACAACGGCGTTCTGCCCGTCGACCGGCACATATACGCGATAGCAATATTCCTTGGAGATGTCCAGTCCGAAAAGGTTTATCGCGTGTTCCTTCGCTTCCGGGGAAATCGCGCTGAACTGGTTGCATCCCGGCGCGACGCCGTACGCAAGCCAGGATACCGTGGCCGTATCCACCCGCCAGCGCACTACGGCGGAGTCGGGGCCCGGGTTTTCCGTGTACGGCCCGCGCACAAGCTGCGCCGCGCGCGCGGCGCAGGGCAGAAAAAGAAAGGTTAAGGCAATCACCGGCAGCGCTCTCATGATGACTAAATTTTAACTCAATAGTTGGGCCGGCACAATGCCTTTCGCTGGAACGCGCGTTCCAATATATGTACAATAAACCCAGTACCGACCGTATATTTGCAGGATGGGAAACCGGGGCGCAAACGCATGTCCGTGTAAAAGGGGGCATTGTGAGTTCAGAAAGCGATCGCAGAAAGTATGTAAGGGTTGACTCCAATTATGTCATTCGTTGCGAAAGGTATCCTCTCTCGAAGGATGATTCCTCTCGGCTGGTGCCGGGCGTGACAAAGAATCTCAGCGCCGGCGGAATACTTTTTGAGTCTCATGCTCCGTTTAAAATCGGCGACTCGCTGCGCATAGAACTGCGCCTGCCCGGCTGGAAGGATTTTGTGGCGGCACAGGCAAAGCCGGGGCTGGAAGTGGACGGCGACACTCATTTTGTTTACGGTACCGCGGTGCGCGTTGAGCTGGTTGACGAGAGTCTCTACGATGTGGGGGTCACTTTTTCGGAGATGGACAAGAATGTGCGCTGGGCGCTTATGAAATACATCTACGAGCGTGTGGACAACGAGCAGAGCTGACAATGAGCAATACCAAAGAAGAGATAGAATTTAAATGGTCGGTAAAATCCCCGGAGCAATTCGGGGATTTCCGCGAGGCGGCCAAGGCGGCGGGGGCCAAGCTGGGATCGCCGCAGTCGCGCCACAATCATGATTTATATCTGGATACCGCAAAAGGCGCCCTGGAAAAAAGCAAGATAACCTGCCGCCTGCGCGATTGCAACGGGCGCTTTGAAATGACTATAAAGGCGGCTTCCAAGCTGAAAGGCGGTTTGGCCCGCCGCAGCGAAAAGAATATACCGCTTGAAGGCGTGCGCAAAGCGGACGCCGCGCTGGCTCTGGTGCGCGATTTGTACCATCATCCCGCCACAAACGGCGACCAGTTGGAAGTGCGCTTTTCCATATCCAATAATCGCCGCGATCTGGACCTGTCGCTGCCTGGCGCGTTCAAGGCGCAGGTTTCATTCGACGAAGTTGCGATAAACGCCGGGCTGAAAACCGTCGGGATGCGCGAGATAGAGATGGAATTTCTGGAGGGGAACCTGCGCAAATTTCTGGACTTCGCAAGGCAGATGACCAAAAAAGCCGGGCTTCTGCCCGCCAGAATGTCCAAGGTAGCCACCGCCCGCGCCGCAATAAAATATCTGCACTGACACCGTTGAGTAGCTGTGACAATATACCGTAGGATAAAAGTGGATTATTCAAAAATCAGCGTTAATCTTGCCTGAGCGGACTACAGGATAATCTTTTGACAACTTCGGAGCTTTTGGGCATCTTGGATCCGGGGCGAACAAATTCCCATAACAGGCTTTTGAAAAACTATAGCAGCCGGTTCTGCAATATTTCAGTATTTCGCAGCTTTTACATGGTTCAGGCGCTAATGTGGCATCAAAATTCCTCAATTTTTTAGCCTTCTCGGAAAACCAAGCTTTTTTAAGACTGATTTCTTTGATGTTTCCCAAGGACAATTCTTCCGAATCCTCCAGTAAGTCACAAATATGTATGTTCCCATCCGCAAAAACACCTATTGACTGTACTCCGCCGCCGCAAAGAGTAATAGCGCTCTTTGATGTCCATTCTTTATAAGGGACTATTTCTTCCACAAACATTTTTCCTTTATATTCTTCCTGGAGTTTGCGGGTTAAATTATACAATGAATCGAACATGGATTTGGGTATAAGTAAATCGTCGTCATTTCTGTAACCCTCGCTTCCGGGGAAAAAAGTGGAAAAGCCCACATATGCGACGCCCAGTTCATAACAAAACCTGACGTATTCTTCAATATAACCGGCATTTTTTTTGGTTATTACCGCTTTAGTGCGGACCTTAATACCAGCTTTTAATATTTCCCTGAGGTTGTTAACCACTTTTTTGTAGGAACCTTTCACTCCGCTCAGATCCTCCAAAATATCCTCTCGGGAAGCATCAAAGCTGACCTGAATAAATTCTATTTTTGTCTTTTTTATGTCCGTAATTAATTTTTTGGTTATATGCAGGGCATTTGTGCTTATGTAGGGGAAAATGTCGCACTTGAGAAGATGCCGAATAATTTTACTTAAATCATGTTTGAGAGTCGGTTCTCCTCCGGTGATAAAGGCTCTGCAAACCCCCAAAGCTTTTGCCTGATTAATTATGTCAATGATTTGTTCTGTGGAAAGTTCGTTGGCTACTTTCCTCGGTCCACCCTTGTAACAATATTTACAGAACATATTGCATTCCCGCGTTAACCCCAATACCAGCATTAACGGGCCGGAATATGTAATAAAGCCTTTTTCCGATATGGTCTTTATACAATTATCTTCAGGATTGGCATTATAGATAAATTGAAAAGGGTCAATTTTAGATGGTCTGGATTTTGGAATTGAATTCATTTCCACAAATCCGGAATGCATGTCATATAGTGACATAATCATATTTTGCGCATCATTCGGAGATAATTTAAATCCCTCCGCTACAAAAGAACAAATTTCTTCAAGCTTATTTTGCCCATTGGAAAGACTAAAAATTAGTGCCTGACTGGGTTCCAGCAGGCATACTTTTTCTTCTATTTTATCAATACAAAAAACCCCCATAGCTTCTTTGCGAAGGCAATAGTTATCCTTAAAATACGGGAATATATTTTCCATAAATCACCTTTAAGCCCGCAGAACCGCGGAATTTAAGCGTCCTTGTATCTTTGTGTAGGGCAAAAATACACTTGGAACCACCTGAGAGTGATTCCATTTCGTTAGCCATGTTTTTATATTCTGTTCCAATGTGCGCAAGAACAGCTAATCCTTGCGGTTTACACTTTTTAACTACGGGATTTATACAACCTTGCTGCCTTTGCACGCGGCACATGAACCTTGGCAAGCGGTGCAACTGGAATCACAAACTGTGCATAATTTAGTTGGTTTATCCAAGGTTTTCAGTTTCATTTGGACATTTTCAATTGCGTTTAACAAGTCCTCACGCATTTTAAGCAACTTTTCTTTGGATTCCTTCATTGTGTTCCCCTTTTAAATTGTGGAATTTAGACAACCTTGGTGCTTTGACATGCAGAGCATGTACCCCGACAAGCTGTACAACTGGAATCGCAAACGGTGCATAATTTCGTGGGCTTGGCGATGGCATTTAATTTCATCTGAACGTTCGCGATAGCATTTAAGAGATCTTCCCGAATTTTCAGTAGCTTTTCTTTGGATTCTTTCATTGGTTCCCCTTTTTGATACGTATATTAGGCACCCCTACCACTTGCGCATACAGTGCATGAGCCCTGGCAAGCGGTACAACTGGAATAACAAACACATGCTTCATTTGTTGTTTTGCACAGGGCATTTAACAAATTTTAACGCATTGCAAGCAGTTTTTCTTTAGATTCTTTCGTTATTCCCCCATACTTAAAAGGCACCATTACAGCCACATTGTGGAAGATATCATTATTTCTTTGCGCTGTCAATAGAAATTTTGTATCCCTTTTAATGTCTTTTCTGCTTCATCAGTACAACCCAAGGTTCAGTTATCCGCTGGCGCTTTCTTGAAGATAGGGCGTTCTTTCTGCTCTTCCAACACCCGCTCGATCTGAAAATCCTCTTTTTGCAATGTCCTGCCAGTTTTTAACCAGATTATTTTCAGTATTTTATTCTGCAAGTAGTTCATGAAATCCTTGTCGGCATAATAACCTCTGATCCGTTTTACCGGTTTGTAATTATCCAGCGAGCCCAGAAATACATAACCTTTAAAGATATCCTGCAAAGAGGCGTTCCCGTAGTTGTTGTTATCACCGTAAAATGTACCAAGCTTTATTCGCCCCAGATTCGTATCGGCTAAATCCATTGCGAAAAATTTGTCCTGCCGTTTGTTCAGTTCCTGTTCTATTATCCCGCCAGCCGCATAGGGACAGGTGCTCAAGCCCTCGGAGTATGAAAAATTATGCAGTATGATAGGGAAGTATTTGCCCGGATAGCGTATGTTTAAGTATTCCCCGGTTGTGATATCGTCATATGTCATTATGAGCGGTAGGGTGGGCAGTAGCCCTATATGGGTTGACCCGGCATAATAAAGCACTCGGAGATTTTTCTCTACAATATCCTTGGAGATGACATCGGCCATGAATTTGTTGCGGTTGAAAATAAATCCCCGGGCCTGTTCCATATCGACCGATTTCATGTCCAGTTTATCGTCGATAAAAAGTTTCAGGAAAGGATTGTCAGTCAGGATTATGCGCACCTGGCGGTCCTTGGGCAGTTTTTTGTTTTCCTCCCAGAGCGTTTTAAAAATGTCTATATAATCTTCATAACCCCAGCCAAGGTCGGGTATACTTTTTAATATTTGCAGGACTTTTTCTCTTGAAAATGTGTCGCCAAAAACCACCTCATCCGCCAGATGCTGGTCGTATGCGGAGCCGAATTCCAGAGCGACGCAGTCGACAAGGCGTTCCCGCACCGCCCGCCTTATGACAGCATTTACGAAGGAAACCTGATTTTGCACCCAATGCGCCTCGCCTATGCCGACCACAGGGTATTGCTTTATTTTTTCTATTACATATGTTTCCGGATCCGTCAGCGTACCGGTGGAAAAAAGGGTTTCGCCCGCGCCATCTGCCGCGAAGGAGTTTGTAAAACAACAGGCAAGGATCAAAACCGGGATGAGCGCGAATATGTATTTTTTGAGATTGATTTTCATGTTACCCCATGATTCTAATGTATGATATCTTCCCTTTATTGTCAACGGCGCTATTTGCACTCATAATTTTATTTTAAACTGAAAAAATCCCCAGTTCAACCGGGGATTTTTTTGTTTTGAAGGTGACTATCGTCTACTTTTTCAGCTTGGGCGCTTTTAACGGCACCAGGCTGCTGGCGTGCGGTATGGCCTGCTGCTGCTCGCGCTCGCGGGCTTTGGAGCAGAGATACTCCTGCGCGCGGAAGCGAGTTTTTGATGACGAGGCTTTTAGCCGTTCGTAATGTCCGTCGGATTTCAGCAGCCAGGCGTTGGTGTTGTCCTTGAAGTAGCCGGAAAGGATGTCGATAATTTCGCGTTTTGCCTGCCTGTCGTCCACGGTAAACATAAGCTCCAGCCTGCGGTCCAGATTGCGCGGCATCCAGTCCGCGCTGGACAGATAAACCTCGTCGTTGCCGCGGTTGTGCACGTGCAGGATGCGGCTGTGCTCCAGGAACATGTCCACGATGCTTACCACCTCGATATTCTCGCTCAAGCCCCTCACCCCGGGGCGCAGGCAGCAGATGCCGCGCACGTTGAGACGGATTTTTACGCCCGCTTTTGAGGCGGCGTATAACGCGTCTATGACGTCGCGGTCAACCAGCGAGTTCATCTTTGCGGTTATGCGTCCGGGCCGCTCTGCTGTGGAGTTTGCCGCCTCGCGGTTTATAAGGCGTATCAGCTTGCGGCGCAGCCCGTAGGGCGCGGCTTCTATTTTGCTCCACGGCGCGGGTTCTGAATAACCGGTTATCATGTTGAAAAAAGAGGCCACGTCGGAGGTGATGTCTTCCCGCGCGGTGAAAAGCCCGATATCGCCGTAAAGCCGGGCGGTTTTTTCGTTATAGTTGCCGGTGCCCAGATGCGCGTAGCGGCGGATGCCGTCGTCCTCTCGGCGCACTACGAGGCAGGCTTTCGCATGCGTTTTAAGCCCCGCCACGCCGTAAATGACGTTTGCGCCCGCAGCTTCCAGTTTCTTGGCCCAGGCGATATTGTTTTCCTCGTCGAAGCGCGCCATCAGCTCCACCAGCACGGTGACCTGCTTGCCGCGCGTGGCGGCCTGCTCGAGTATCGCGGGCACGGCGGCGCCGCTGCCAACGCGGTAGAGAGTCTGCTTGATGGCCAGCACGGACGGGTCCTGCGCGGCGGCGGAGAGGAATGTTTTGAACGCGTCGAAACTTTCGTAGGGCAGGTGCAGCAGCACGTCGCGGGAGCGCAGCAGCTTCCAGACGTCGTCGGCCTGTTCCACCGGCGAGATGTTGCGCGGTTTCCAGCTTTTGCGCTTTAGCGGCTCGAAACCCGGCTGGAAGGCCAGTTGTGAGATGCCTTTGATATCCATCCAGTCGCACGCGTCCACCGTGTCGGCGAAGGAGAGGTTGAGCGCTTTTTTTAGAAAATCGGCGATGACCGGCGGCGCGGCGAGCTCCAGCCGCGATATGCGTCCCTTGCGGCGCTGCTTGAGCGCGCTTTCCATGGCCTTGATGAAATTGGCGTCCGCCTCGTCTGTAAGCTCCAGTTCCGACGCGCGGGTCAGGCGTACCAGACCGGAGTTAAGCAGCTCATGCCCCAAAAACAGGTCGCGTGCGAACATCCCGACGATATCTTCCAAAAGCATGAACTGAAACCCCTGTTCGGCTGGAAGCGTCACAAGGCGCGGCAGGTTGGGCGGTATCTCCACGGCGGCGAAGCGCGTCTCGCGGCCTTTGGGCGCGCGCAGCGCGGCCAGAAAATAGATGTCCAGATTGGACAGATGCGCCATCTCCCTCCCCGGGCGCAGCGCCATGGGCGTAAGCGCGGGCAGAACTTCCCTGTCAAAAAAAGTGCGTGCGTATTTGAGGCGCGCCGCGTCCAGATTTTCCGGGCGCAGGCGGCGTATGCCGGATTCCTCCAGCAGCGGCACCAGTTGCGTAGTGAAATGTTCGCGCTGCAAGGCAAGGAGTTCTCTTGCGCTGTCGCGCACTGTCTGGAACTGCGGGTCTGAAAATTCCAGACGCGGTACGCGCACCATATAAAATTCGTCCAGATTGGAGCTGACTATGCCGCAGAATTTAAGGCGCTCCAGCGGCGGGTTGCTTTCGTCCATGGCCTGCGCCAGCACGCGGCGGTTGAATTCCAGCAGCGACATCTCGCGGTGGATATATTGTTTTTCCGGTTTCATAATGAGGGCACCTGCCTTACTGTTATCGGGTAGCCGTAAATGTCGATGAAAAAATCCGATTTATTGAGGAGGCTCTGCTTTTCCAGCGAGATGTCACCGGCTTCGTCGGGCACCTGCAGCAGGTAGTTGTCCTCGCGGCGTTTAAAGCGCAGATCCTTTATGCGCTGCTGGTGGCTGTTGTCCAAAGCGTCGGCCACGCGCAGTATCGCTGCCAGTTTGGCCACTATGGTCCGGTCCTGTCTGGACAGCGCCATATACGCTTCGTGCGAAGATTTGGGCAGCGAGCGGCGGTGGTAGCGCACTACGTTGGCCACAATGTCCTTGTGCGCCTTGCGCAGGCCGAAAATTTCAGCCGCCTCGATAAGGTACATCGAGTGCTTGTGGTGGCTGGACGGCGAGACGTAGGTGCCGATATCGTGGAGCAGCGCGGCTATCTCCAGCAGCATGCGCTCGGTGGGGGAAAGGCCGTGCTCCTTTTGCAGCGCGTCGTAAATCCTGAGCGCGTTGGCGGCCACGTTGTGCGCGTGATCCTCGTCATAACGGTATTTTTTGCCTACGCCGCGCGCCGAGCTTATCACCTGTCGGGAAATGTCGCCGTAATGGTTGCCAGACACCATGTTGCCGACTTCCAGCAGCACGCCCTCGCGGATATTCGCCATCGGCACCAGTATGTTTTTTGCCTGAGTTTCGGCGAGGAAGGCGCTGTAGATGAGCATGGACGGATATATCAGCTCCGCGTCGCGATATGAAAGGGAGAGCCGTCGCGCCGTCTCCTCCGGCGGATATTTTGCAAGGTTTTTTACGAAATCAAGCAGCTTGTCGCTGGAGAGCACGGCGTGGTTCGGCCCCGCCTGCCTGCCCGCTTCGCGCGCGACGGCGCGCATGTCGCCGCCGACGGCGATGAAAGTGTCTACGCGCGCGGGATTGAAGTCGCGCGAAAAGTCCTCTATTATCATGCGCAGGTTGCGCTTTAGCACGCGCGGCAGCGCGGAATGCTCGAATTTTGTTGTGGTCAGGTTCTGCGGCAGGCGTATGGAGCCGAGCGGCAGCGAGCGCGAAAGCACCACCCGCCCCTTTTCCAGTAAAGTTATTTCTGTTGTGCCTGCGCCCACTTCTATAACCAGCGCGCAGGCTTTTTGCAGATTAACTGCGCCCGAAAGCGCGTGTTCCACCGCCATCAACAGCAGGCGGTTTTCTTCCATGCCTTCCAGCACTTCCACGTCTATGCCGGTGCGGATGAAGACCTTGTCCACGAAATTGTCGCGGTTCGCCGCGTCGCGCACCGCGCTGGTGGCGATGGCATGCACCTGCTGTATGCCGTAATTGGTTATGACCTCGCGGTAGTTGGCTAGGATGGCAAGGCTTTCGCGCATCGTGTCCTGCGTGATGCGCCCGGCGCTGAACACGTCCTGCCCGAGCGAGACGGGTTTTGACATGTTCTCTATCTGGCGTATGGCGGATTTTGCGCCTATTTCCGCGACTGAGAGGCGTATCGCGCTGGAGCCGATGTCTATGACTGCTACGGGAACCGCAGTGCCGGGGTTTTCTTTCATGTCTGCCTCAGCGTCTGTCGGCTGACATTTTAGCCGCGCCCAGCACGGCCGCCATGTCGCCCAGTTTCGCCTGCGCCACCCGCACCTTCGCGCCGAGGGCGGGCAGGGCGTGTTCGCGCATCGATTTTTCCGCCTGCGGGACTATCAGCGCGCCCATAGCTTCAACCATGCCGCCGCCGAGTATTATAAGTTCGGGATCCAGAATGTTGACCACATTTGCCATCGCTATGCCGAGCAGTTCGGACTTGAAGCGTATAAGGTCGCGCACCGGCTTGTCGCCTGCGGCTATGGCTTTTGCCATCGCGCCGCTTTTGATATCGCGTATGTCGGTGCCGGTTTTTTCCACCAGATTTTTGGAATGTCCGCGCGAGGCGGTCACCGCCGCTTCGGCGGATACTGCCAGTCTGCCCACCATCGCCTCAAGGCAGCCGCGGTTGCCGCAGCCGCATTCCGGTCCCAGCGGGTCCAGGAAAATGTGCCCGAATTCGCCTGCCGCGCCGTTGGCCCCGCGATAAATCTTTCCGTCCAGTATAAGCGCGCCGCCGATGCCGGTGCCGAGGAAGAATCCCGTCACGTATTTGTACCCGGCGGCCGCGCCGAAACAGTATTCGCCGTAGAGGCCCATGTTGACGTCGTTTTCCACCATCACGGGCACCCCGCCGAATTCCTTGGCCAGTCTTTTCCCGAGGGGATAATTGTTCAGGAAAGGCATGTTTGGGGCCAGGACGACGGTGTCGTCCTGCGCGCGTATCACGCCGGGGCAGCCTATGCCTATCGCTTCAATTTCCGCAAGGGATATGCTTGCGTCCTCGCAGGCGCGCTTGACCAGTTCGGTCACGGTGTTTAGAAAATATCGCTCGCCCTCTTCGGTGACGGTGCGCGCTTTTTGCGACGCCACCACCTTGTTTTTGGAGTTGACGATACCGGCGAGTATTTTGGTGCCGCCGATGTCTATGCCTACGCGATAGCTTTTCTTTACCATTTTAAATATCCCTCGTTTGCAAAAGCAGTTTGGTTGCGGCTATGTGTATATTATACATACTATGAATGCGCTATTTTATCCGCGCGGGGGATTTTGTATAGTGAAAAGCGGCGGGGCATTGACAAGCAAAGACATTCCCATACGACAACGCATTTCCCTTTTCCGACGGTAACATCGGCGCATGTGCGCATGCGCATGTAACAACGTGAATTTTTTGGGAGAGTTATGAAAAAAATTATATATATCCGGAAAGCGTATGTTTGCATGGCAGCCGGTGTTTTGCTGATGACGGCTTGCGCGACGTCTCCGGGAGAACGGTTGGTGGATTCGGCGTGGCGTGGCGAACCGGCTGATGCTATGGCGGTGCTGAAAGATACTAATAACCAGATTCCCAAGGAAGCGTTGAATCTCTCAATCCTGCCTGCCGTGAATGATAATAATATCGCTATGGTTAAGGATTTGCTGGATCGTGGCGCGGATATCGATTTTCGTGAAATCGATTACAGAAATGTCAATTATCTTGACCTTCGTCATGTCGCAGGCCATTCATTTCGCAAACGCAGTAAGGCACAAGCTCCACTATTAGAACAAGCTCCTTTATTGATTATTGCCGTAGAAAAAGGCTATTTGGACATGGTTAAGTTGTTGCTGGAGCGCGGCGCTCATGTGCATGCTGCTGATTTATCAGGAAACACCGCGTTGATGATTGCCAAACGCAATAATAATACCGCCATAATAGACTTGCTAAATTCCCATAATCCGGCATATGTCCAGTTTCAGGCGGATGAAAAAATAGGGGATGATGCCGTTGCGGCAGGTAACTTCAAAAATGCTTTTGAAATCTATGTAATATTGCTTAAAAATCCATATGAAGACCGCGCGCGGTTGCGGGATAAAATTGTCAGCCTTGTTCCAAAGCTTGACGCAGTGCCTGAAATCCCTGAAGAGGCGCACGGCCATATGGTTACAGCTCTGGCGTTGCTAAAGAGTGCGACGAGTGACTCGGACTATAATAACGCAGGGGGAGAGATTCAGCAGGCTTTAACAATAGCCCCATGGTGGGCCGAAGCGTATTACAATCTCGCTAAAATTGCGGAAGCTCTAAAGGACTATAATGGCGCAATCATGGATTTAAAGCGCTATCTTCTTGCAAAACCGCAGGCCGAGGACGCGCGAGCAGTGCAGGACTATATTTACGTTCTGGAAGCGAAGAAGATGAAGGCAACTCAAACTAACGGGGACAAGAAATGAAACGGATAAAAATATTGCTGCTGCCATTGCTGCTTTGCTGCGGATGCGCAACGACTCAGTTTATGCAATTGAATGCCGATATGCTCAACAATAGTAATAATCAGATTCCAAAGGAAACGCTGACCCACGCGCTTTTTAATGCTGTTTCTTCCGATGATATTGTTTTTGCTCGTGCATTGCTGGACCATGGCGCGGATGTGGAATGGTGGTCTCCGCTGACGGTGGCGGTAGGTAAAGGTTATGCGGATATCGCCAAGCTGTTGCTGGAGCGCGGCGCAAATCCGCTGGCCAAGAATAGTGTCGGGGATACTGCGTTAATGATTGCCAAACGCAATAACAATACCGCCATGATAGATTTGCTAAACGCCTATGATCCCGGTTATGTCCAGTTGCTATCCGAAGAAAAAAACGGGGATGATGCCGCTCAGTCCGGGAAAGCGAAGAAGGCTTTGGATATTTATGCGAAGTTGCTGCGTAATCCGGCAATCCCGGATGAAGACCGTGCCCGAATACAGGAAAAGCTGGTGGGGCTTGTGCCCAAGCTTGACGCTGTGCCGGAAATCCCCGAAGAGGCGCATAAGCATATGGTTAAGGGCATGGTGTTGTTCAAGGATGCAGGGGTGGGGAACATCAAGAAAGCCGTGGACGAAATGCAGCAGGTTATCGCAATTGCGCCGTGGTGGACCGAGGCTTATTTCAATCTGGCCAAAATGGAGGAAGGCGTCGGGCAATATGACGCCGCCATACGGGATTTGAAATTGTATCTGCTCGGCAATCCGCAGGCCGACGATGCGCGCGCGGTGCAGGACCATATTTACGCGCTGGAAGCGAAAAGAGACGAGGGAAAATCTCAAACTGATGCGCCAGCAGAACCGCAGGAGCCAGCGCAAACGAGGAAGCGCACCTGGTGAAGTAAGTTGATGTCCTTTTTATGTTGTCATTGCGAACCCGTAGTTTGGGTGAAGCAATCTATCCACTCCCGGGAATTATAGATTGCTTCGTCGGGAACGGCACTGCCCTTCTCGCAATGGGCATAAAGGTCAAAAAGTGTTGAAAGTTTTTGAGCGGCTGTCGTCGTGAAATGCTAGGGTTTATGCCACGAATCTTAAACCGGTTTAAGATTGGAGGCTGATAATGTCAAAAAAAAC
>Ga0326728_10016013_pt1 | contig 15419 bp, 23 predicted proteins | sample MB3enrmetagenome_FD_207602 | JGI IMG/M metagenome (GOLD analysis project Ga0326728, IMG submission 207602) | Lab enriched peat soil microbial communities from McLean, Ithaca, NY, United States - MB31MN | ecosystem: Environmental > Terrestrial > Soil > Wetlands > Peat | place: USA: New York...
CATCGACCGCGTGCTGAAGCGCGACCTGCCGCAAGGCCCGTGCTGGCGCCGCTACAATCACGATGGGTACGGACAGAAGGACGACGGCGGCGCTTTCGATGGGACCGGCGTCGGCCGGTCGTGGCCGATCCTGACCGGTGAGCGCGGCCATTACGAACTGGCCGCCGGACGAGATCCCCTGCCGTTCATCGCGGCGATGGAAAAGTTCGCGAATGCGGGCGGCATGCTCACCGAACAGCTTTGGGACGCCGATGACCTGCCTGATAGAAGCATGAAGCGCGGCCTGGCCACCGGCGCGGCGATGCCGTTATGCTGGTCGCACGCTGAATATGTCTCGCTCGTGCGCAGCCGCCACGACGGCGTCTGCTTTGACCGCGTCGAACCGGCTTTCCAACGTTATGTGGCGAAGCCGGTAAAAAGTCAGCACGAGATCTGGAGCTTTCGCCACCAGCTCCGCCGAATGCCTTCTGGAAAGACATTGCGCATCATTATTGCGACAGAGGCGACAATTGTCTGGTCAGCCGATAGCTGGGCGAACACCCGCGTGATCGAAGCGGCCGGGGACGACACACTCCATTTGTGGTCTGCAGATCTGCCAACCGACAAGCTGCACGGCGGTTCCGTGATCGAGTTCTCCTTTGTCTGGAAGGAGACCCAGCGCAGGGAAGGCAGGAATTATTCCGTCACGGTCGGTGGCCCAGGTTAATCGGCGCCGGTGACTCAACGCAGTCACACGAATTACGAACCGGAGAACATTTATGAAGAGATGAATCCAAACGGAGGCGATCATGATCCAGATCAAACGCGTTTACGATCCGCCCGCAAGGAACGACGGCGTTCGCTTCCTCGTCGAACGTCTCTGGCCGCGCGGTGTGAAGAAAGAGAAGCTGAAGCTGACCGGCTGGATCAAGGACGTCGCTCCCAGCACCGAGTTGCGGCAATGGTTCGGTCATGATCCGTCCAGGTGGGAGGAATTTCAGAAACGCTACCGGACCGAACTCGACACACATCCCGAGGCGTGGCAGCCTATCCTGGCGATGGCGAAGCAGGGCAACGTGACGTTGCTGGTCAGTTCTCACGACGCCGCACACAACAACGTGGTGGCGTTGAAGGCGTATCTTGAGAACCGGTGCCCGGAGTTAAAGAAGCGCAGGCAACTGTCTGATGACTGACACACTCACACGGAGGTTAACGATCGAGCGGCACATCATCTACGCCAGCTAACATGCCAACGTTTAATCACGCACACCGCGCAATCCACTTCCCCGAGGATCGCTTGCTTCATGTCTGGATGAGCCACTCAACGATTGCGTTGATTTTCGCCGTTGTGGCCATTCCCATTCTCGCGGCATGGCTACAATATCTGGTTTTTGGTCTGGCTCCTGAACTATCGAATTACGCGATTGATCCGCGTCTGCCTCCCAATCCGCACGGATTCCCCGCATGGCTGCGGCTCACCCATTTGTTCAACTTTTTCTTTCTCCTGCTGCTTGCCCGCAGCGGGTTGTCGATCTTGGCGGACCACCCACGCCTGTATTGGAACCGCCATTGCACGCCGGGTACCGAGTGGATCCGTTTCACGCCTCTCGCAGTTCCCCAGGACCGTCTCTGGACTGCCAAGGACGACGCCCGTTACATCTCGCCGCTTTTGGCCCTGCCCGGATACCGGCACACCGTCGGAATGGCGAGGTCGTGGCACTTCCTCAGTCTCTGTGGGTTCCTGCTCAACGGATTCCTTTTTGTGGTTTTGTTTTTTTGCACCGATCAGTGGAAACGACTCGTCCCGAGTTCGTGGGAAATCGTTCCGGAAGCCTGGAATACGTTCGTCCATTATGTCACCTTCCACATGCCGGTCGAACCGAACGGTTTTTATCATTACAACCCGCTACAACAACTCTCTTACTTTGGCGTCATTTTTGTCATGGTTCCGCTGTCGATGCTGACCGGCATGGCCATGTCGCCGGCTCTCGACAACCGTTTCCCCTGGTTCCCGAAAGTGTTCGGCGGACGCCAAGCGGCCCGGTCTTTGCATTTTCTCCTGCTGGTCGGATACCTCGGTTTCCTCGTCGTGCACGTCAGCCTGGTTGCCGCCACGGGATTTGTTCGGAACATGAATCACATCGTCATGGGCACGGACAACCAAAATCCAATCGCCATAATGATCGGATTGACCGCGATGGGCGGCGTGGTGGCGTCCTGGGCCATCGCCCATTTCATCGCCTGGAGATTTCCGCGCCAAGTGCAGCAAGTGCACCGATTTCTCGCCGCGCCTTTTCTGAACGTGCTCAATCGCTTTCATCCCAGAGAACGCTATACCAGGGATGACATCTCTCCCTTTTTTTGGCCGAACGGAAAACTTCCCGTCAGTGACGAATGGAAACGCCTCGCCGAAGGTGGTTTCAGAGATTACCGGCTGAAAATCGGCGGTTTGGTGCAACATCCACTCAGTCTGTCTCTAGCAGACCTCAAACATCTCGACCGCAAGGAACACATCAGTCTCCACCATTGCATCCAGGGCTGGTCGGGCATCGCCCATTGGGCAGGCGTGCCGATGACCAGGATTATCGGACTTGTGAAACCCAGGTCAGAGGCCAAAGTCGTCGCTTTCTTCTCTTTCGGCGAGGGACTCTACGGCGGGGTCTATTACGACACTCAGACATTGGCCAACGTCCTGAAGTCGGAATGTATCCTGGCGTATGAGATGAACTACCAGCCGTTGACAGAAGTTTATGGCGCTCCTTTGAGACTGCGTGTGGAAAATCAGCTCGGCTACAAAATGGTAAAATGGATCGAATCGATCGAGTTTGTTGAAAGCGAGAAAATGCTCGGCAAGGGACAAGGCGGCAAGAATGAAGACGACGAATATTTCGATTTACTGCCGAATATCTGAACGCTGATTCCTGCAGTTAAATCATTCTGGAATAATCCTCCAGAACGGTGGCACAATTCTGAGACGGGTTCTCAGGGTGTTAGCCAAACTGTTAGCCATTGGCTTTCCCTATCCTCCTAAGTCATTGCCGCACCCACGGTTAGAGTTGGAGGCGGGAGTCGGAATCGAACCGACGCATAGATTCCAATGGGCAAATACATCACTTTTATTGGGAAAAATACGTACTCAAACGTTATTGACATCAGTAGAAGTTAGTACAAATGTTATGACATGGCGTTAGTGCCTGTAATCCGATAATCGGAATCGAACTTAAGCCCCAAGCGCTTTACTTATGGCGTCCATTCACAGACTGCCTCACACGAAGTACTGGTATGCCTCCTACCGGGCGGGGGGCAGGCAGCATTTGCGTTCAACCAAGCAGGCCGACCGCACAAAAGCAATGTCGGTCGCCATCCAGTACGAGAAAGCTGCGAAGCTCGCGGATGCGCAGGTTTTCACCGAGGGACAGGCCCGCGACGTGTTGAACGACATTCTGAAGTTGACCGCTCCCAGTGAAGAACTGCGAACGCCACGCATTGGTGCATTTCTCATCGAATGGCTCGAAACCAAAGAAGCGGCGAAATCGACTTCAACCGGCGTTCGCTATCGCCAGATCGTCGAGGAATTCATTGAACACTTGGGCGAACGGGCAGCCCGTCCACTATCTTCTCTCACCGCTTCGGATATACAGAGCTTTCTGACGAAACGCCAGCGGAAGGGGTGCTCGCCAACTACGGTGAACCTCGACGGCAAAATTCTGCGGACTGCGCTGAACTCCGCCCGGCGACAAGGGCTGATTTCACATAATCCAGCCGAGGCGGTTGAGTTGCCCGCCATCAAGACTGTTCAGCGCGCCACGTTTTCCGCCGGAGAAGTTTCAATACTTTTGAGCACCGCAGATGGTGAGTGGAAAAACCTGATCATGCTCGGCTACTTTACCGGGGCACGGCTCGGCGATTGCGTTCGGATGCGTTGGAACGCCGTCGATTTCACTGCGGGCACGTTGACCTTCACACCGGAGAAGACAAAGAACAGAGGAGGAAACACTGAAGTTGTGTTGCCTCTTCACCCGGAACTCGCGGCCCATCTGGAAAAAATCGCAGTAGCGGATACAGCGGAAAAGTTCATCAGCCCCCACATGGCCGAACTCACGCCCGGTGGGCGTCACGGCCTGTCGGAAGGGTTCAAGCGCATCGTCGTCAAGGCTGGCCTTGATCTTCAGACAGTGCAGGGCTACGGCTCACGCAGCATCAGCAAACGGACGTTCCATGCCCTCCGGCACTCATTCACATCGGCACTGGCCAACGCCAATGTTCCACCGGAACTGCGGATGAAGCTCACGGGCCATACCAGTGAAGCTGTGCATCGCGGTTATTCACATCACGAGTTGGCGGTCTTGCGCAAAGCGATGCTGAAACTGCCCGGACTGGGCACATCGAAAGCCCGTAAACAAAAAGGGCGAAATGAGCAGAAACCAATCAGCGATGGCGGAAGTCCTCGCTGAGTCCGGTAGCATCCGACCGGTCTCAGGCTGCGTGATTGTGAGAAACTCCCTCGGTTGCCGTGCTCCTTCATTGGCGTCGATTTCTGACCCGGACCTCGACAACGAGGAGGAGGCGGCTTTTCTCCGGGATGTGTGGGAGCCAACCGGCCATGCGCTCACGGCGTTTGAAATCACGAACGCATTCCGGGCTGCTGGTTACGAGGTCAAACGGGTCGAACGAGAGCCACACCACAAAGTTTGGATCATCAGGTTGCGTCGTGCGGCGGCTCCTCGTATCGGCGACGAAAACCAATTCCATCAGCATGTCCGCGAGGTTCTGCAACGTGCTGGAATTTGTTTACGAAGGAAATCCGACCTGACGACAAGTCAAACAAAAGATAGGGCATTCGTTGCTTTCATATTGCCGCGACCCAAACGCCGAAGCCCCGCGCACGATGATCCCAAAGTTCGTCAATTGCTGGAACAGTTACTGTGAAGCAAACCATGGAAAACGATACGGCCACAGATTATGAAGGGCGATGAGTTACTTGACCGGGAGGAGGCAGAGGAAGCAAAGGAGGTTTGGCGCGACTCGCAGGTCCGTAGGGACGAAATCGTCCTGGAGAAATTGCGAACGGAAGGATTTTGCTTCGCTGACGCAGTGTAATCCCTGACCATCGGCTCCACCAACTATTTTTGACGATCCAAAATGTTTACAAATCATTCTCTGTGGCGGATAATTGTATGGGACGTGGCAGCAGGCAAAGGCTGCTGTTCAACTGGAGCATAGACGGCTTATGAAGAAACGTTTTGATCGTCTGCTCATCCGGTCGCTCATATTCGTGGTGCTTCTCCTCGTCTGCGTGCTGTTCTGGTATGTGGGCATTTTAATCGTTACCAACGCCATCATGGGCCTGAGCTACGGGCTGAGACTGGGTATCGTAGTCCTGTTTGTTTCTGGGTTATTGGCCTGCATCCCCGTTTGTGTGGTTATCAGCGGAAAGATTTATCGAAAGTATTGTGGCAACAGCGTTGATCCGAATGCTGCAGCCCCACCACGCTAAAAGTCTTTGCAGGGGGGATGGCGTACCGACATGAGGAGGGCGTTCAGGCTGCTGGCGGTCAACTACCCGGCAGCTCTGGTAGATAGGATGTGATCTCAATTCTTATCGACCCATGCTTCCAACCGGCCCCAGCGCTGCCGGTTCTTCCACCCGTCAAACCTGTCCAGTCGGACCCACCATTCCCGCTCGACCGGGAAATTGTAAACTTTTTGCGCAATCAACAGGAAGCCGTTCCGACTTGGACGATGGTCAACTCCGTTGCCGCCGCTCTCAATCCGGCCAACCGTTCCGAGAGCCGAGAGCTAAAAAAACAAATTCTCGGCAGGATAACTCGTCTTGTTCACCTTCGCTACGTTCGCAGGGTCGGCAGGCACTACTTGGCGTTGCACTGATTATTTTCAGGCACAACAGCGGCGGCAGTGCGTTTTGCGCTGCCACCATCTAAAATTCTCTGCATCCGCTCTTGTCGATTCTTGCACAAGGAGAAACCGTCGAACTCCTTCCAGACACCATGCACTTCGGGTCTTGACGCCGTGTCTGAGTCACGACGCCAGCGTTGAGTCCCTTCGAGCGCCTGTATGTACATCATGAGTCCAAGCACAATCGACCCTGTAAACAATCTCATCAATTCAATCCGCTGCTGCCCGCTCTGCTCGGCAACGTGCCATCTCACATTTGAAGGCATCAACCCCATGCTTTTTGGCGTCCACTGCCGCTCATGCGGAGCCTCGATCCCGGCAACCCATCTCAATCGCCAGGATGCCGTCCGGCTGTGGAATCGGCGAAGCGGCTTGGCTGCACTGGGAGGCAAGGCCACGGCCGGAAAGTGCTCTCGGCGGAAAAGGATGAGTTGTCGTCGAAATTTGAAACGGGGACGAGAAGCCAAACAACTCAATAGGCTCAGGACCGAATTCGAGGCGAAGACGTGGCTCCTCCGGTCGGCCAGGGCGGTGGAGAGGGCCGAGATGGAGGAGGCAATCGCAGAGAATCGGGCCTGGCTGCGAGAAAAGGAACCGCTGACCCGGCAGTACCCCGACCTGAGCGAAATGCTGGATCGGCTGAAGTCTCGCCAGGCGCAGGCGAAATGTCCCGCAGATGGGGTCGCGCAAGCGGTCGGCCTGGCACCAAGTGCCGGATGCTTCCAGGCTAGGTGCGACCGCAACGCCCCGTAATTGTCTCTGCAAGAGCGCACAACGAGAAGAACAGAGCCAATGACCGACATGCGGACCTCAAAAATGAACTGGCGACCAAAGGGCCATGTTGGAGTGCGGTTAGGGAAAGGCTAGTGTTGAAAACTGGCTCCGACATGCCCTCCGGGGTCCAAGCCTTTAGTACAAGTTGGACTCTTTTTTTCTTGACTTGAAAAATCTGCGGCGCAACTGTCGATTTCGTTATGAATATTAGACACTGGAAGGTTGATTCATGGTTATCTGACTGTCCTGGTATAGTCCCCCTGTTGACAGTTTTTGCACTGGCTTTCACGAGCGGGTGCGCTTCAGTGAAAGTCACGCCATTGGATAGTACGTTTAAAGCGACTAACCAAGAAAAAGGTCTGCGGTACTATATGCCAAAGCCATACTTGCTCGTCATGGCGTTGCCGACAGCGAACACTTTGGCAGGTGCATCAAATGTTCCCCCGACTCATGTGCCCGTGTCCGATGCTGACGCAACAAGCCCCGGAGGCGGCCGGAATGGCTCCGGAAATGCGGCTTCAAACAGTGGGGGCGGCGATGGCACAAGCGGCAACGGGAACCAAAGTGGTGCCGGTTCTCAGAATTCGCAAGCCATGGCACCAGTTTCCGACACTTCATTTGCGGCTTCCACGCCGGCGTATTCAGTCAAGATCATCTATCTCCCGGATTATGAACATCCCATGGCAATGAAACAAAGCACCGGCATATTCGGTTCTGCCGCGATGAAACCCGTGCTGCAAGATGGGTGGATGTTAGTATCCCTCGACGCCAGCGCCGACAGCGGTACGCCCGCAGCCATTTCGGCTCTCGCTTCGATAGCGGGCCAAATTGTCGGAGGCGGAGCAGGTGCTGCGGCTAAAGGTGCAGCCGCTGCTCCTAGTGGTGGTCCAAAGTTAAAATCGGCAGTTCTTCCGCCGGGCTTGTATAGCCTTGGGGGGAAGGACGGCGTGAAACCTGTCGTTTTCTTCACGGACGAGGGTCCGAAGCCGCCGCCCAAAACAGATTAGGTCATGCCCAAACCGACGGATAATCCTCGTTGTGACCTTTTCTGGCGGATTAATGGCCCGACGAGCATCCCCCGTAGTTTCCGAGGTAGAGACCTAGGTCAATTGCTAAGAAACCGCCGATTAGGAGTCCGGGTGAAGAGAGCTTGCGGTCTCTTGCTTTTCCTTGCATTTCAATCCGGATGTTCATGCCTGGGAGGCACTTCCTCCCAGGCCATATTAGGTGTCCAATGGACAAACCAAATGACGGAATTATGGTGTTGGGCTGCGAGTGGACAGATGATCATGTCTTATCTGGGAACCAATGTTGCGCAGTGTGTGCAGGCTGATGCGTTCTTTCGTGTTTCCGTTTGTTGTTCATCCAACATACCAGCTATTTGCATAAATGGAGGCTGGCCGCAGTTTGAAAAATACGGGTTCCAGTATGACCGTACACATAACCAGGCGTTAACTTTTTCCCAGATCCAAGACCAGATTAATCAAAAAAAACCTGTCGCTTTTTCGTGGCATTGGATTGACGATCAAGGGAATTACGAGGGTGGCCATATGATGGTGCTCTACGGTTGGGAAATTGTTGATGGCGTTCCATATGTCATTGTTCACGACCCGAATTCCGAATACGAGGGTGAAATGGCGTATGAAGCCTATACTTCCGGCAGCAATCATACTCATTGGGATGACTTCTATGATATTGGACACTAATGAAACGTTAGAGCTTGGCAGGTGGTATCTCTCCATGCTCTGCTTTGGCGTGATGTTTTTGCCGATTCAAGCGAGCACGAACCAGCTTAATTCGGCTGTACTTGCGGCAACAAACGCGTTGCCGATTTTTTTACAATTTCAAGTTGCGCACAAGGCAGAGCTGCCCGCTGGCGGTGAGCTGAAAACTTCCGAATTTGCGAAGAATGCAGAAGTGAAAGAGAAGCCTGCCTTGGGAATTCCTTTCCAAACTTTGTCGTTGTCATTAAAGGATGTGCGATCGTACAAGCCGGGGAACGATGTGCGGTTGTTGTTCAGACCCGCCAACAAACAAATTTTCCCCGTGACTTCTGGCAAGCGGATTCTAGGTGGCATCACTGTTGAGCAAATTGGTTCGGAGTGGAAGCCATCAAGTTATTCCACCGGAGGACTGGTTTATGAACTAAGCGCAGCTCGGGACGAAATTGCGCCCAGCAGATCCAAGAATGCTGAGTTGCCCTTCTTGGTTCAGATGAAATCCATGAACTACACGTTTCTGGGGTTTCATGCGTCCAATGGAAATTTGCTTTTGCGACCCTTGCGTCCGTACCCCCTTATTGGCCTTGCAACCAATACTAATTACAGTGCGGAAACTGTTCTTGAACGGCTAGTGCCAATTGCAGAACGCTACAATGGCTTGCCGCAATGAAGTCCCTGTTTGCTGGTCGGCATGCGGTGGGGCCAAATATTGTCATTACTAACTCATCGTTTTATTTCAGTGTTCCTGTGGCAAGAGCCGCCCTGATTACTTCGCCAGCGTGATGGTGCAGCAACGTCGTGGAGAGGGCGGTCGGCCACTAACGGGGCGTCAAGTGACCTCTTTGAGCAGTCCAAAGTGGTCCTCTTGTTGGGATTGCGTGAGCACCTGCGGCATAAAGCGGCCAACAAGTACTCGGAATTCAGTTTGGCCGCAAGTGTATCGAGAGTCGCGGCCAGGCGCTTGACTTTCCCCGCCCGGCGTGGCTCTGATTCTGGCCGTAAGGTTGCTGTGAAGCTCATGTCGTTGCCAAGTGTTGGATTACTCATGGGACAACCATGAATCACAAGTCAATACGGTGGACTATCTCCCTCGTGGCGATTCTGATCGCTACGGCTCACTTTCTTTGGCCGAGTTTCAGCTTAGACACCACGTACATCGTCCTGCTCGTCCTTGCTGTGATTCCGTGGCTCGCCCCGATCATCAAATCCGTTGAACTTCCAGGCGGCTTCAAAATCGAGGTTCAAGACGTGAAGGACGCCACAGACAAGGTGACGGCGATACCGAAGAAGCCGAAAGCGGTCATGTTCGCCAATGAAGCGCAGCCGCCTGCGCCCCCTGCCGAGCCTGTTGATGCTTTCTCCACGATCCGTCAGCTTGCCGCGACTGACCCCAATCTGGCGATGGTGGGCTTTCGCATCGAGCTTGAGCGCCGTCTTTCGGCGCTTGCGCAGCGATTCGGTGTTGATGCGCAGCACCGATCCGCTGGCCAGTTGCTTCGTCAATTGCAGGCGCTCGAAGCTATTTCGCCTTCGGTCGCTTCAGGACTCTCCGACATCATTGCGCTTGGCAATCAGGCAGCCCACGGCGCTGCGGTCTCTCCAGAGGCAGCACTGTGGATGGTGAAGGCAGGGTCTAAAGTCTTCAAAACCCTCGACGACGCCACACCCGCCGATGCTGGACAACATGGAAAAGCCACGCTGCCATGACAAAAGCACCTGCATTTGTGATTACCCAGGGCACAAGGAATTTGGACAGGTGCTCGTTTGCGGTCGGTGCGGACGAAGTGACGGCATGGCTTGTGGTCCCTTCGGTCATGCGTGCCACCACTGTGAACCACAGCAATTCACCCCCTGCCTCAAATGCAGCAAGCCCAGGATAGAGTGTTGCTGCTGAACTTCATTTGGGCGTTTCGATTTGTACCGTGAGAACGGACGGTTTCCAATTCACAGCCAATCATCGCCGGTGGGCGAAAGCACGGCAGCGTGAGCACATGGAAAATCGTCAACAAAACGAAGTTGACGAAAATTTTCGATAAAGGCACCGGCAGCTTTTTAAGAGCGTCGGTGGGCTGAGTTTTGATTGCTCCAGGCCGTAATACGCCGAATTGCGGCCTTGTGGGTCCTGGTCCGGCACCGAGAATTGCGACCCCGACGCAGGAACGAATCCGTCGAGATCAGCGCCCGGCTGGTAAACGCCAGATCAATGCCGGTGATCTGTAACTCGTCTGACGGTGAATCGTGGAATGGTGATGAAGTGTTGGAGGCCAGCCGCAGGACCATTGCCGAGTGCTCCTGATCCGGCGCAGATGCACTCCACTCCGACCGCTCCTGCCAATCTTGACTGCTTGCCGTGGCGTGCAAAGATGAGCCATTATGCAGGACATAGTTACAATTCTCTCGTCAGGTGCTCTTTCATCGGTTCTGGTCTTCTTGTTCAGGAACTGGATTTCAGAACGCATCAAAGCCTCGATCCAACACGAATACGACCAAAAGCTTGAAACGCATAAGGCACAATTGCGAAGCCAGACGGAAACAGAAATTGTTCGGCTCAAAACTCAACTTGAAATTGCTGCCGCCGAAAGAACTTTCCGTTTTTCTCATGTCTTTGAACGCACGGCAGAGGCGATTGCGACGACATACCAAAAGTTATTGGAGCTAGAACAAGCGGTGCAGAATTACACGCAACTTCTCGAACCCTCTGACGACCCGAACAGGACAGAACTTGCGAAGATTTTGCGAACCAAAGCAAACGAGTTTTCTGAATACTTTCGGCCGAACAGAATTTACATTCCCAAAAGCACTGCTGAAAAAATTCGGATATTCTCGGACGCAGTTCACGGCTTGGCGTTTCATTTTAGCATGGCAATGGCAGTTGAAAAGGCGCAGGTGAGAAATCCCGACCTTGTAGAAGAGAGGCACAGAACACTCGAAGAATTGCGTAACAAGGTTCCTGAGCTTCTCACTTCGCTGGAAGATGATTTCCAAAAGGTCTTGGGTTTCCCGATAGAGGGTAAGCCTGTGGCGTAATTGTTTGGTTCTGATCGCATGGTATCACACGTCCATCCCCCAACCGTCACGTGTGTCAGTGGCATTTGGTCTGGCACCACTGAATATGATGTGCCAGACCGTCAAGGTCTGGGAAAAGGACGCCCTCATGAATACCATGCCGGAATAGCGAGACTTTCAGCGGCTGTCGAGCATCATGGGGAATTCGTATTCGATAAACGACACCTGAGTCTGGCCGGAACTCCTCTGTCGGAATCCGATGTGCGGTAAAAAGCCCACTTTGCGCCCGGAGTCTGGGTGTGACAATCCTCGGTATGTATCTGACCGTGCGCTCGATTTTCATCGGGCCGCATTCTGGGAGTGGTTCGGTTAGGTCTTTCTTGCGACATCGCCATGCAATGATTTCTGCGTCTTCACGCTTTGGACGCCCTTCATTTGCACGATCTTCATAGCGGGTTTCGCACTGGAAGCAGACTGCGAAATACAAGGCCACGAGCGGACTGCGAGTCCAGTCGAGCAACCGAGTGGCCATCCCGTGATGCTGCGCAACGGCCAACAATTCCCAATCGTCCGCAGCGGGGACCGGGACACGATCAACTGACTGGCGGCGAAAAAGTTCGAGCATCAACTCCTCATTGACCGTTTTCCTGCCAGAATTGGCATTCGGCTTGAGACGACCGACCTTCGGAATCAGCCTGAACGATGCCGCCCCGTGGCCCCGGTAGATGACCGTGGTCGGAATGTCGTCCTTGAACTCTGATTCGACCAGTTCAGAGAGTTTAGCGATGCTGGTGACTGGTACGTCGATTGAAATATCGGTTTTGTTCACACCTGATCAGTGAGCCACCCGAACTCTGCTTTGTAAACAAAATCTGCTGCCCTTATTTGATGTTCATTTCGTCATTTTCTTCAGCTACCGCTTCGGTGGTTTGCCAGGCAGCTCACCGTCCCGAACCAGCCGCCGATACCCCGGCCCGCGGTCAAGGTTCCCGACCGCCGGGACCGCCTGTGATGGTCATGGCACGGCTGGCGAATACCGGGAGAATGTCCTGGTGAGCGGCTGCGACTATAACGTTTTCCTGCCTGCTGCCTTCGCCTTCGCCCATCTCGCCTTGGCCAGATGAGCAAGGCGCTTGCGTGCTGCGGCACTCAGTTTCCGTCTCGGTTTGGCGGCGAGCTTGGGTGCTTTTGTACCGCGCTGTTTCGCCCACCGGGCACGCTGCGCAGCCGCAATCTTTGCACGGGCTGCCACACCCATCTTTCGACGCTTACGTGGAGCAGCAGCACGTTGGGCAGTCGTTCCAAAAAGCCGGGTAAGCTCACTCTGGAGGGCTTCGATTTTGTCTTTAATGTCAGCCGCACGGCGCAACTGACTGGCAGATAGGTTGATCATCATTCAGCCAATGAATCTCAGCATCCCTGCCAAGTCAAGCCCATGGGTAGTGTATTTGGTAACATCCGGCAACTACGTGAATTGTGCGCCCAACTGAACCCGATGCTGCATGCAGCGGCGAAACAGATTGGAGCATTTGCGCCCAACATGAACCCCTCCTCTTTTCCAGTTTGTTTCTCTTCGGTTAATGACGTAAGCTAAGACATGGGTTAGCCGCTGGACCAATGAGTGCCGAATGAAGAAGCTCAGCCGACGCTGTTTTATCTTAGGGGCGATCCTTTCCGCTCCTTTGTTGTTGGTGGCTGATGCCAAATGGATCGAGCCGGAATGGATCAAAATCCGTCGGCTGCGGATGGGCACCGCCAAGCCGACCCACAGGTTCGTCCACATCACGGATATCCATCACAAGGGTGACCGGAGCTATTTCCAGAGCTTGGTTAGAAAGGTCAATGCGCTCTCGCCGGAGTTCGTGTGTTTCACTGGGGACCTGATCGAAAAGAAGGAGTATTTGGCCGAGGCTCTGGAGATTGTCTCAGGGATCAAATCACCGTTGTATGGGGTTCCTGGAAACCATGATTACTGGTCCAAGGTGCCCTTTGATGGCATCGCCAAATGCTTCGCGGCGACTGGCGGCGAGTGGCTGATCGACCGAGCAGTGGTGACCGCCGACGGCAAGTTCACCATTTTGGGTGCAGCCTGTCTCAGATCAAATCAAGCGCCACTGCGGCAAAATGCGAACACGCGCAATATCTTTCTGATGCACTACCCCGCCTGGGTGAACAACTTGGGCGGCCAAAGATTTCACCTGCTGTTGGCAGGCCACTCCCATGGCGGGCAAGTCCGGCTTCCATTCTATGGGCCATTGATGGTGCCCTTTGGAGTGGAGCAGTACGACATGGGGCTCTTCAAAACAACTTGCGGGCCGCTCTACGTCAATCCCGGCATCGGCTGGTTCCCAGTGCCGATCCGATTCAATTGCCGACCGGAGATAACGGTGTTTGAGGTGTGAGGTGGCCAACCTCGTTTCGCCGACGCCGAGACCGCCCACGAGACTCGGCCCCCCCGGCTGGCGAATACCGGGAGACTGTCCCGATGAACCTGACGCAGTGCCCCCACGGAGCCTTTGGCGGCACTGGAGCCGGTGCGCCAAATTGGAATTGCCTGGCTGGTCCAACCAGGAATCTGGTGCCGTCTCGCCGGACGCCAACGGCGTATCGGAGCCTTGAACCAAGTCAGCAGACGGGTCTGCGCTTCGTTTTCTGGCAACAGTTGAATGTCTGCAATTGCAGACAAATCTCCTGATCATGTGTCTTGCCAATCATTCGCTGGTGAATAACTCGTCCTTGCCACCAACCGTACACTGGTCATGCTTCCCTTATCTGAATAGTCTTAACCCGAACGGACAGTTGTTATGTTGGATCGAACACCCAGGTCTTCTGACGAACCGAACATCAGTCTCACCCTGGCAAGAGCCACCGAAGGCAACCCAGGCGGAACCATCAGGGTTCCTGCGTCGCAGCTCATCGCTTACAGCGAGCAAACGGGCTTTACACGCTTGAAATTAGCTGGCGGCAAAGTCCTCGATGTTAGGGAGGGCACCGATCAAATTGACCGCCTGGTCCGTGCCGCTGCATCCCAAGCCGATCCTGCTTTGCAATGATGGGAACGCTGCCGGAGGACATTCGAGTATAACAATTCTCGTCCAGCGCCGAAGCGGGAGAAAAGTGCCATGATTGCCAACGCAGTGAATGAGGCGGATGGATTTGCCACGAAGCCGATATTGCCGAGTCCCGCCGAAAAGGCTGAGCCGGACAGCGCAGGCTGCGGCGTTCGGCTGCGAGATGAGGAATAACACGGTGAAGATTCTTATGAAAATTTCTGCCATAATTGCCATTTCGGTGTTTCTGCTCGTGTCGGGGTGCTCGTCGGTAACAACAGACCGCCCGCTCAGCGCAGACTCGAAGCCGTTGGACAAGGAAAAGTTTGAGGGAACATGGCTTTTCGGTGACGATGCCCTTACAGTCAGATTTGCCAGCAATGGTGTGGGCCGGTTGGCGGGCGTCGAGTGGAAAGATGACCAATTCCAATTGGCTCAGGGTGAGATGATCGTCACTGAAGGCAAGAAGAACAACTTTTTGTCCGTACGCTTTCAGGAGGACGGCGTGTGGACGAATGAGTACTGCTTCTTCCAATACAGTTTTACAGACCAGGGCGACCTTTTGCTCTGGTTGCCGAATCCAGATGTTTTTGAGCATGCCATCAAGACAAACGCACTCTCCGGCGTTGTCCGTAAGGAGCAATTCAGCACGAGCGTGACAGTGACGAACGCCACAGGCGTCCTGCTTGACTTCATCAACCAGCCTGAAAGGCTTGATTTGTTTAAGTACAAAGAACCAGTGGTCTTGAGAAGGATTGCAGGGCCAAAGAAATGATGGGATCACTGCCGGAGGACAAGGGAACCTATATTCTGATTGCCTCGGTTTTCCAGATGAAGCGGCTGGAAATTGGCTCGCTCGGCAAATTCGACATTGTTCCGGGTTTTTATTCGTACGTGGGCAGTGCCTTTGGTTCTGGTGGCCTCTGCGCTCGCATCGGTCACCACCTGGAATCAACCGCTGCGCCGCACTGGC
>Ga0326728_10016014_pt1 | contig 15416 bp, 15 predicted proteins | sample MB3enrmetagenome_FD_207602 | JGI IMG/M metagenome (GOLD analysis project Ga0326728, IMG submission 207602) | Lab enriched peat soil microbial communities from McLean, Ithaca, NY, United States - MB31MN | ecosystem: Environmental > Terrestrial > Soil > Wetlands > Peat | place: USA: New York...
CTGACCCTCGGCCGGCCAGCTTAGATGCACAAAATACTCATCCCGCAGGAACTGAAAGCTCCCCAGCTGAAAACTGCAATACCCCGTCCGGTTGCTCGCCGCCGAGACCTGCACCGCTGATGGTGTCACTGCTGTGCCCATCGCTGAATCTCCACAAATATAGAACTCCCACAAACTAAGCTGTCACGCGCTTGCAATCCCTTTTTAGTATTGCACCTCGCCCTTAGGGCCACTTGCGTATGGCAGTTCCTCACCATAGCCGCAACCACGGGCGCCACCACGGCAGACCAGAGGTAAAGATAAGCAACGTTATGGAATAACCAATGATCGAGCGCCGCTGGCGCGCTGCATCGCTGCGCCCGCGGCGGATCACGACCGAGGAGATATGCACCGCAATGAAAGCGGCGACCATGATTGCGGGGTGCAGGATAGCAAAGAAATGTGCTTCCGAGCCGGGCGGGAGTGCAGTGTTTGTCGAGCTTACTACCACGGTGGTCAGTGGACTGAACAGAAGATAGAGAGCGGCACCCATCAGCGCCTGGATATCCACTGCAATGCCGAAAAACTTGCTGAGCCGCGGACCCGAGGGCGCCCACGCCTCCTGACCCGACAGTCTAATTGACGCACTCACCACGGCCGCAAAGCCCGCGATCAGAACAACCCAGCGCCAGGCGCTGTGCGCAATCAACAGCCAGAGGTACATCGAAATCTCATGAGAACGTGCTGCCGCCGGAGTTTAAATTGCTGTTAGAACAACACCGGCAGCCCAGCTCGCCGCGGCTGCCCTCATTCCAGGGAGCGAGCGCCCGTCTCTGCAGGCTGGGACGCCCACACCCGGCGGCCGCCTGCAATGCGCCGCGGGGCAGTTTCGTGCAGGAAAAGACAAACTACCACACCGAGGCAAAGCCCCGCCAGCGCCATCATCAGCGTGTACTGAATGCCGAAGCGCTGCGCGATGGTCCCAGCGATCGCGGGGGCGATACCGCCCCCGAAGATCTCCCCCGAACCAACGATGATCCCCGTGGTCGAGGAGACCAACCCGCGCGGCGCCGCCTCGGCGGCAATGGGCCCAGTGATCAGACCGAGCAGACCGAAGGGAAAGAAGGCGGCCACGAACAGCAGCGTAAACAGCTTCAGTGGCTCGGGACCGGTGTGCATGAAGATGTAGACAAAGATTGCCCCGATCAAAAAACCGAGTACCGCGACAATCTTGCGCCCGACGAGATCGGAGATCCCTGGCATCACCATTTGGCCGAGAAAACCGCCAAATCCGATCGCCGAGGTTACAAATCCCATCTGCGTCGTAGAGAGCTTAAGATAGTCGGTTAGATAGTTGGGCATCATGGCGCTGATGGTGAAAATCCCACACATCGCGCAAAACAGCCCGATCATGCCCACCCAGACGTTGCGATGCCTGAGCACATCGCCCAGCGGTGCGCGTTCGCCCCCTTCGTGTCCGGGCGGCCGCACTTTGAGTTCATGGGGCTCGCGAATAGTGATTGCCAGCAGTACCGCCAGAATCAGGCCGGGGACGGCCACCAGGACGAATACCCAGCGCCAACTCACCACCTGCAGCAACTGCGTAGCCAGGATCGGTCCTAAGGCCAAACCAAACAGCGGGAACGTGCTCTGCTGCAGGCCTAGGTTGAAGCCGCGCCTCGAGGGCTTCGAGGCATCGTTGACCGTTGCGAAACTGGTTGGACAGAATGTTCCCTCGCTCACACCCATGATCGCCCTGATCAGCACCAGGCTCAGGAGACCCTGAGTCAGACCGCTGATTCCCGAGAGCAGCGAGAAGACCACGATTGCCGGAATCAGCACACGCTTTCGCCCGAGCCGATCTGAAAGACCACCACCGACTATCGCGAAGAATCCCCACGCCAATCCCAGCGCCGCCACGATATTGCCGATGTCCTGATAGTTGAGGTGCAGGTCCTTCAGAATCGCTGGAAACAGCGGTGCAACGATCCAGCGGTCCAGACCCACAAGACCAAAGCCGAGCGTCAGCAGCGTGACGGCCTTCCATTCATATGATGTATCCCACGCCTTCTCGGTCATCGACATCCTCCTTACACTAGTGCGCCGCAATCCTGGCTGGTCAGTCGCCAGAGCTGCCCCTGTCTCGTCAGGCGCGTCGCGAATGGGCCAGACTGGAGGTGGCATTGAATCTGATGGGAGACGGGCGCTTGGCTACCGCGGACCTACACTATAATTTAGATTATCGTTGCAAGTTTAGCGGAGAGGGACGTCCCTATTATTCGCAAATTGCAAATACTGTCTTGGACCGATGAGCCGCTTTGAACGGTCTCCCGCCCCAGAATCACCAGCAGATGGCCCGCTGCCCGCTGCAGGCACGTCGACCGCTAGAACTCATACTGACCGCGCTCGGCCCGTGAGAATTGGCATCGCCTGCAGCCCACATAGTTCGAGGGACATCAGTGCAGGGCGTGCTCATTCACACCCCATGCGCTCGCTTGGTACGTTCCTGCAGATCCCGAACCACGCTGAGTTCCTGTGCCGTCGGCACCGGGGTCTGAATGAGGTTTTCGGCAAACTTGACTGGCCAACCGGTATTGGCCCGAAGCTGCTCAGGTGTAACGCCCGGGTGTATGGCTACGACCTGCATCTCACAGCTCACCGGATCAGGCTCCATGACGCACAGATCCGTGACCAACTTAGTGGGTCCCTTAGTATAGATGCCGAGCCGGCGCCGGTGATCGCCGCCCTCGCCATGGCCCAGGGAGGTGATGAAGTCTAACTGCGCCACGAAGGTGCGCGTGCTCTGGGCCATGGTGATAAAGATCTCGCCGCATTGCGTAGCAATCTCCGGCGCGCCACCGCCGCCAGGCAGACGCACGGTCGGGTGCGCGTAAGGACCCACGACCGTGGTATTGAGATTCGCAAATCGATCAATCTGCGCCCCGCCCAGAAAACCCACTGTGATACGCCCGCCCTGTAGCCAGTAGCGAAACATCTCCGGCACTGACACGGTGGTCAGCGCGGTATCGCACAGCTCTCCGTCGCCGATCGACAACGGCAGTACGTCGGGCCGCGTGCTAATGGTGCCCGACTCATAGATCAGGGTAATCGCCGGCGCATGCGTCAAACGCGCCAGGTTGCAGGCGGCCGAAGGCGCACCAATGCCGACGAAACACACGTCTTCTCCGCGCAACGCGCGCGCCGCGACCACGATCATAATTTCGTTCGCGCTGTACTCACTCATGGGCTCACCTCGCAGCGCGAGCGCTCGATCACATTGATGCGCATCCAGGCAAGAAAACTCTCGCGGTCGCGGGCGATCCTGTCCCACCCGATGTAGAAGCCATTGTCACGCTTGTAGTAGCCGTGCGCATAGGAAGGATGTGCTCCTCGCGGCACCACGCAGATTGCAGTGACCGTCCACGATGGCAAGATGATCGCGTTCGGCGAGCGCGCGCCAAAGTCTTCCACTACTTCCTCGACGGTCACTAACGCGCGCTTGGCTGCAAGTACCGCCTGCTTCTGCACCCCGACGATGCCCTCGAGAAGCACATTGCCCTCGGCGTCGGCCTTCTGCGCATGAATCACGCTGACGTCCGGCCGGATCGCGGGCACTGCGGCGAGCTGCTCGCCGGTGAACGGACAACGGATAAATTGCACTTGGTTGTTCACGCGCGCGAGATCGGTGCCAACGTAGCCGCGCAACACCGCGAACGGTACGTTTGCAGCGCCGGCATCGTAAGCATTCGCCATCGCAGCATGCGAGTGCTCAACCAACGCCAGAGGAGCCGGCCAACCGTTCTCCACCGCATCGCGCAGGCGATGCAAACTGCCGACGCCCGGGTTCCCGCCCCAAGAGAACACGAGTTGCTCGATACCCCCCATGCCTATGAGTTGGTCGTAGATCAGGTCTGGCGTCATTCGATACAGTGTGAGTCTCTTGCGCCTCTGCCTAATCAGTTCGTGTCCAGCCGCAAACGGAATCAGGTGTGTAAAGCCCTCCATTGCGACACTGTCGCCATCATGAATGCACTCCTCGACCGCGGCCGCCAGCGGAAGTATCCGCGCGCGCCCGCTCATACGCGCTCCAACAGCATGCAGATCCCCTGTCCGACGCCAATGCACATGGTGGCGATACCGTAACGCCCCCTCTCTCGCTCCAGCCGGTTAACCACAGACGTGGCAAGCCTTGCGCCGCTCGCGCCCAAAGGATGTCCAATCGCGATCGCGCCGCCGTTGGCGTTAACACGCTGCTCGTTGTCTGCGAGTTGCAACTCTCGGAGCACCGCAAGTGCTTGGGCGGCAAATGCTTCATTAATCTCGATGACGTCGATATTCCCCAATTCCACGCCGGCACGCTGAAGCAGCTTGCGTGTCGCCGGCACCGGCCCAATTCCCATGAGGCGTGGCGCAACGCCCGCGGTTGCTGCGCCCAGTACTCGCGCCCGCGGCTTGAGCCCATAACGTCGCGCCGCCGCCTCGGTTGCCAGCAACAATGCGCAGCTGCCATCGTTCACCGGAGAGGCATTACCGGCGGTCACCGTACCGTTCGGATGCACGATCGGCTTAAGTTTGGACAGATCCTCTAAAGTCGTCTCCGGCCGCGGCGGCTCGTCGACATCGACTGTGACAGGAGCACCGCGCGCCCGCGCCACGCTCACGGCCACCAACTCACTCATGAAAAAGCCTGCCTTGTGTGCGCTGGCCCAACGTTGCTGACTGCGCAACGCAAAGGCATCCTGGTCGCCGCGGCTCACGCCGAACTCCTGGGCTACGTTTTCCGCCGTTTCTGGCATCGAATCAACGCCGTAACGCTCGCGCATTAGAGGATTGATGAAACGCCAGCCGATCGTCGTGTCCTCTATCTTGGCCACCCGTGAGAATGCTTGCTCCGCCTTGCCCATTACGAACGGAGCGCGCGACATGCTCTCGACGCCGCCGGCGAGCGCGATGTGAGCCTCACCGCTCGCGATCGTGCGCGCAGCGATAGCAAGCGCATCAAGCCCTGAGCCGCAAAGCCGGTTGATAGTCGCTCCCGGGACGCTTTCGGGTAGCCCGGCCAGTAGAGTTGCCATGCGCGCGACATTGCGGTTGTCTTCCCCGGCCTGATTGGCACAGCCGAAGAAGGCCTCGTCGATGGCTCCAGGATCGAGGTCCGGTGCGCGTGCAATCAGCGAACGCACCACATGCGCCGCCAGATCGTCTGGACGCATGCTCGAGAGCGCGCCGCCATAGCGCCCGAAGGGCGTGCGCACAGCATCGCAAATGAAAACGGGTATTGGTGTGTCCATCATGACGTTCCTGACGAGAACTATCAGTCAACCACAGTGGGTTTGGTTGGTGCAATGCCACCAGACCGATCATGGTCGGCTGAAAATCGCTTAACCAGCCCACTTCGTGAGGGAACATTTGCAACAGGCGTGGACGGCAAACGCGGTCCGCGGTGGGCGTCGAATCGACAATTGCGTGAGAGAAACGCATGCGATTAGCCGCTCGGCTCGCTGTAAATTGGGGCTTTTTAAAAGCGACGCTTGCCTTCGGGCAAAGTCCCGCGCCCCGCAGTGCTGGCTCAGCACACGCCGGATAGGAAGGCCTGCATGCAAAGCAGGTGATCTATCGGTCCGATGACAGTATTTGCGATTTGCAAATAATAGAGCAATCCCGATCCGCTACATTGGCATTGATGGATCAACGACAGCGACTTGACCAAGAAGGCAAGCATTATTGACGCAAGGGGAAGGAATATGTGTAGCTGGAGAGAACGCGCGATGAAGACGAATAAGATTGGTCCACGCAAGCTACGCATCATAGCCGCTGGGGTTGTAGCCATTACTGGCGCGCTGATAGCCTTTGGTCATGGCGGTCAGCTCGATCCGATCACGGCGGCTGCGGCTGCCGAGCCCACGAAGGCACCACCGATCAGGCCAGTGATCAGCATCAACGTGCTCATGGTGGAGTTTGTCGATCAGGCGGCAGATGCCATCTGGACGGCTGCCGCGAACCCGCCCAAAAGACAGTGTGAGTGGGACGAGGTTCAATACCGCGCCACTCAGCTCGCAACGACCGGTACGCTTCTGAGAGTGGGCGGGACCGGGTTGTTGGACATGATGTGGAAGGATTCACCGGACTGGGTACCGTTCACCGAGAAGATGACGCAATTGGCCTTGGCTGCATCGCAGGCGGCTAAAGAAAAAAATCTTACCGCGCTAAAGTCCGTTGGGGACCAGCTGGATCTTAACTGCGAAGCTTGTCACCGCGCGTTCAAGTCCGAGGTTCCGACCCAAAACATCACGACGCATCTCTCGCATGCGACACCGTTGTCGCAGGGCGTGAAGTGTCCATAGTGACTATGCGGGTGCCGCCACGGAATGACCTCCCTGCACCTTTAACAGGCTGTTGAAAAAGGAAATTGTGACGTCGTTTCCATTGTAATTTTTGCTGTAACTACCTGATTGTTTGTTTCGAATCGATGAGAAATAGCAAAAACATAGGCTCAAAAAATGTTTTTCAACACCCTGTTAAGGTCGCCGGGAGTAGTGGCATCACTGAAGAGCCGTGACGCAACGCGGTGGCTACTTGGGGAAGCACGCCTTGCGACTGGAGCACTTCATGCAGACGACGCTTCGGTTTCGTATCGATCCGGCGAACGCCCGCAAGTACCTTGGCGGCACCTTCTTGGGGCATACTCTTGCCGGCAATGACCTCGATGCAGGATTTCGCGTGATTGGACCCACCTGATTTCGTCTGAATGGGACCACCCGATTTCGGGGTAATGGACCCACCCGGCCGTCGTTCTCGACCCCGGATGTAGCCGCCATCGAGGCCCACCGTCACCGGAGGTCTAGGTTCAGGCGAGGCCTCGATCTCGTATTGGCATTCGGCATCGTAGGCGAACTGTTCGGGACCGAGCTCAGATTCGAGTCGCTCGGCCGTCGCGAACACGTGTTGTCGCACCGTCTCAACGTGAAGGCCCTGATCGACCGGCAGCACGTCACGCAGTAAATCGACCACCGCGGCAAAGGATAAGTGCGCCGACCACTTCGCCTGCAGGAATTCGAGCTCCGACGCCGTATGCGGCGTCAGGATCGTGTTCAGCGGGCTGTAGGTGGCGCGCCCCTCACAGGCACATCGTTGCTAGCGTGGGCTTCGTAACTCTGTCGCCGAAGGCGCACCGAAAGCGCAGCGGATGGCAGCCTTTAATGGTCCGTGGCCGATGACAACAGGGACACGCACGGTGGCTCTCGAGGTGTTCGGCGAGTTGCTGACGCACCAATTGCCCTTGCTGGCCGCTGAGTATCGATTTCGCTTCTTTCAGCCGAACACCAACCATCTCAAACCGGTTCAGATGCGAGTCGGCGCAGCCAAAAGCGATTTGCAGCACTTCGGGCAGTTGAGCAACGGCGGTTTCTGTGCGCACGAGAAGACGCCGCCAAATCGATGGACCGATTCCCCGAAGAACCACGCGCAACTGGTAGATCTGCGGCTCGTGACGATCGCTTTTCGACATTGATCTAGCCTACACTGGTAAATTGCACACCCAGAAAATAGATGGTCTCCCGTTGTGAGCTATGCGGCAGGTCTTGGCGTGGTGCCGCCCGCGGCGGACTGGGTGGGCCGAGCTCACGGCGCTGCAGCGTTTTGCACTCCACAAATTCACCCGTCCCGGACATGACATCAGTAACTTTTGGCCGGCCTTGCACGAATTTGGACTGTGCGGACGAATTGTCGCTCGCGCACCACGGAAACTGTTAACGGCGACAACCAACCCATGACTCTGGCACTGCTGGCGTTCCTCGGCGGCGTACTGACGATCCTGAGCCCGTGCATTCTGCCGGTACTGCCCTTCGTCTTCGCCCGGGCTGAGCAGCCCTTTCTTAGGAGCGGGTTGCCATTGCTGGCCGGCATGGCCGCGTCCTTCGCAGGGGTCGCGACCTTGGCCGCTGTCGGTGGCGCCTGGGCGGTGCGAGTCAACCAGTACGGTCGTGTAGCGGCCCTGGTCCTGCTGGCGGCCTTTGCGGCGACGCTCCTGTCCCGCCATTTGGCGGACTGGCTGGCCCGGCCCTTTATCAGCCTCGGGAACCGGCTGTCCCGATCGGGCGCGGGCTCCAGGGCGGGACTCTGGAATTCTCTCTTACTCGGTGTGGCCACGGGTCTGCTGTGGGCGCCTTGTGCCGGTCCGATCTTGGGCCTGGTGCTGACGGGCGCCGCGATCTCCGGGCCCAACGGTCAGACGACGCTGCTGCTCTTCGCCTATGCCGCTGGTGCGGCTGTGTCGCTGGCTGTCGCCATGCTGGCCGGGGGGCGCCTGTTCAAGCTGATGAAGCAGTCCCTCGGTGCCGGGGAGTGGATCCGGCGCGGCCTGGGTGTCGCCGTATTGCTCGGCGTGGTGGCCATTGCCCTCGGCTGGGACAGTGGTGTGCTAACCCAATTATCCTACGCCAGTACCAATAACCTTGAACAGTCGCTGGTCCGCACGATCACCCCGAACTCCAGCGCGGCGGGTGGGTCGATGAGCATGGCCATGACGGGCTCCCCAAGTGGAGGCGCCATGTCGGGCGGCAACGCGGTGGCGGGTGGCAACGCCATGATGATGATGAGCAAGGCGCCGTCCTCCGTTCCGCCCATCGAAGGGGTATTTCCATCCCTGAACGGAGCCTCCTTGTGGCTCAATTCGGCGCCGCTCACACCCGAGGCCCTGCGCGGCAAGGTCGTCGTGATCGACTTCTGGACCTATTCGTGCATCAACTGCCTCCGATCTCTCCCCTATGTGAAAGCCTGGTACGCCAAGTACAAGGATCTCGGCCTGGTGGTGATCGGCGTGCATGCGCCCGAGTTTGCCTTCGAGAAGAACGAGGCGAATGTCCGGCGCGCGGTAAAGGACCTTGGAATCAGCTATCCAGTGGCACTCGATAATAACTACGCGATCTGGCAGGCCTTCAATAACCAGTTCTGGCCCGCGCACCATTTCATCGACGCGATGGGACGCATTCGGGGGCATCACTTTGGTGAGGGAGAGTACGACGCCTCGGAGCAGACCATTCGGCAATTGCTGACGGAAGCCGGCCACACAAACCTGCCCGTGCCCGCCTCTGGCCAGTTACAGGCCACGGGCGTGGAAGCGGCCGCCGATGATGCGCACATCCAGTCGCCGGAGACCTACCTTGGCTATGAACGGGCCGAGCACTTCAGCTCTCCGGGCGGTGCCACACCCGATCAATCCAAAGCCTATACCGTGCCGGCCCATCTGGAACTCAACCAGTGGGCCCTCTCAGGCCAGTGGACCATCGCCAAGGACCAGGCGGACCTCGACAGCGCGCCGGGCGGCCTCTCGTTCCGGTTCAGTGCACGCGACGTGCACCTGGTGATGGGGCCGGCAGCTGATGGTAAGCCCATCCGTTTTCGGGTGGAACTGGATGGGGCTCCGCCCGGTCCAAATCATGGGGTCGACACGCGTGCCAATGGTATTGGCACGGTCACCGAAGAGCGACTGTACCAGCTGATTCGCCAGTCGCACCCGGGGGGCGAGCATACTGTGACCATTCGGTTCCTAGGCCGCGGTGTCCGGGCCTATTCGTTTACCTTTGGCTAGTTTGGAGGGGCACTGGATGAAAATGCACCAGCGATCCGCCATCAACCCGCGCATTGGCGTGGACCCGCGTCGGCGCCGACTTCTGAGCTATGGGATATCCGCGCTGGCCGCTCAGGTGTTCGTGGGCAGGGCAGTGTCCGCATCGCTGTCCGCACCGCTGGCCAGCTCAGATGTGTCCATTGAGAATTTCTCGCCGGCCGGCAAGAGTCTGGGCATCGTGCGTGTGCCGAAACTCATCAAGAGCGATGCCGAATGGCGCGCTCAGCTCTCGGCGCTGGCCTATGACGTCACGCGCCGGGAGGGCACGGAACGACCGTTCTCAGGGCAGTATGCGGAGAGTCGCGGTGACGGGCTCTACCGCTGCATTTGTTGCGACACCGCCCTCTATGATTCGCGGACCAAGTTTGAGTCCGGCACAGGATGGCCGAGCTTCTGGCAGCCCATATCAAGTGTCAATGTGGTTCAAAGTCTAGACAACAGCATCGGCATGCAGCGCGATGCGATCTCGTGCCGGCATTGCGATGCCCATCTGGGCCATGTCTTTGATGATGGCCCGAAGCCCACGGGCCTGCGCTACTGCATGAATTCGGTGGCATTGCATTTCATTCCCCGCGCTTGAATTCTCAGGAGTCACGCATGTCGAACCAAACGATCCGCCCGAACGCCCGAATGTTCCTGGTTGTCGCGCTTGCCGCATCGGCTTGGCTTGCCCTGCAACCGCTCCACGCGGCCGATGGTCCCGTCATGATTGCGCCGCCCGCGGTGGATAATCCGAAGGCCGACGGCGCATTGCAGTCCGCGGTGCTCTCCGGCGGCTGCTTCTGGGGCGTGCAGGGCGTGTTTGAGCACGTGCGCGGCGTGCGCAAGGTCGTCGCAGGGTATGCCGGCGGCGATAAGTCCACGGCCGAGTATGGGACCGTGGGGCGCGGCACGACGGGGCACGCGGAGTCGGTCCAGATCACGTTCGATCCGGCCGAAGTCTCCTACGGCGAATTGCTGCACGTGTTCTTCTCCGTCGTTCACGACCCGACACAGCTAAACCGGCAGGGGCCCGACAGCGGCACACAGTATCGCTCGGAGATTTTCTATCTGGACGATGCACAGAAGAAGATCGCGCAGTCCTACATTTCGCAGCTCAACGGCAGCAAGGTCTTCCCCGAACCGATCGTGACGCGCGTGGATGCCTTCAAGGGGTTCTATCCCGCTGAGGCCTATCATCAGGATTTCCTGATCCACAATCCGAACTACTCCTATATTGTCTACAACGATCTGCCGAAGATTCAGAACCTGCGGCGCATGTTGCCGGAATATTTCCAGGGCAAGCCGGTCATGGTGACCGATTCGGGATCCCGTTAGGGCGCCGATCGAAATCGAAGAAGTCACCTGGAGGTGCGGCCCATGAACCCGTACGACGCCTCCCAACCCAGGCACGGGCTACACGCTATACACCCCACCCCACTCCGGCGGCACATCAGACACGACCTCGCGTCCGTTCCACGGCTACTACTTTCGGATTCTGACCGCTCAGGGTCCGCATGCGACTGGTGGCAACCCAATCAAGTATCAGGCGTCTTACCCGAGGACTTCTGGTGATAGTCGGCGCTGAAGCTGGATTTGCCACAGAAACCAACAATCGGCCTCGCATGCGACTCGCGAATCATTGCTTCGGCGTCTCCGCGGTGCCGATCGGAGCGCCTGCTCGGCCAAATAGGATCGCTAAAGGTATCGCTTTGATGTGCCTTCGTCCTCCAAAAGTAACGAGGAACCGGCGGACCGCGTTGAGTCCGTAGCCGTTGGGCGGGATGATGATTCGCGCATCGATATCGAAAATTAGTTTTGAGGTCTCCGATCGTTGGGTACTCGCAGCCTCGTCACGATTCGAATCGGGTGCGGTACTCCGAAGTTCTTCTAGCTCGCGCAGCGCCTCCGCGATCGGAGCTGGTTGTGGGGATTCCAGGTGAGAGAGTGCGGCTTTCCAGAGGGTGCGCATGGCCGTTCGGAATGTTTCCGACGACATCGACTCTCTGGCCTCTGAGGTTTCCTCGGGATTGACCTCCAGTGCAAGGCTTAGCGGGAGCACGCGCTCTACGGCGTCGCCAGTTGGCGCCGCGGAGTCGTTCGGATTACGGGCCGCAGCAAGATCCTCTTCGGTGAGTCGCTGGTCGCTGTAGATGGCGGCTCCGGTCAGTTGCGCGAGGAACATGGCGAGTTCGAAGTTGATACCTCTGAGAACTTGCAGCTGACCGCCGTCTTTCCCCGCTTCAAGCGGTTGGATGAGTGCGAGGGGGTCTTTCGCATGCTCGGCTCGGATGTATTGCATGGCCTCGCAGATCTTGTCGTCTGTGAGCTTGGGCGAGCTGGCCCGGATTTGGCGTCGAAGGGCCTCGTCGGGCAACCGCGCGATCATTCGCTTGAGATCGTCCTTACCTAGTTCTCGGCCGAGCCTTAAGTCCTCCGCGCTCAGCTTGATTTTCCCCCTTCTTTCCTTGGCGATTTTCCAGATGACCTGTCTCAACGCGTCATTGAATTCCAAGGGATCGGGGATCACATGAACCACTCCGGCATGGATGAACGGAACCAGAGCGGTCAATAGCGCGACATTCTTGATGGTCTGTTCTTTGTACTGTCCGGGCGAGTCGATCGGGCTGTATTCGGGCTTTACGAAAGTGGCATTCGTAAACGGATTGAGGAGGACGATTTCGTCGAAGTAGTGCAGCCATGCGATCACGCTCACCGCGATCGTACGCGGATCGATCAATCCGACATAGAGCGCTCGAAATACGCGTTCGTCGGGTCTTGGCAACAGGTCCGCGATTTGGGTGTCACTAGGCCAGAGAGACGCGTGGGTACCATGGATCCGCTTGACCTGTTCATCGGACAACTCGCGACGAACGTCCTCCCAGGTCTTGCCGTGGCTCAGGCCCAGAATGTCTTCGATCGCACGGAAGAAAATGAGATTGCGCTCTCGAATGCTGTAGACATCGGAGGGCATGCGGTCCTCCGGCGCGACGTCCCTGCAGCACGCCTGATAAGATCGCCCGCTCCCGCAATGGCAACGCTCATCCGGCGCGGGCTCAGATGCCGGCGCGTCCTTCCGAAGGTATTCGTGGCTGCACGAGGTTCTACCGAACGCATCTTGATAGGCCGAAGTGCCGTCTTTGTATCCGATGTAGATTTCACCGCCGAAGTGCCACAGCTCATTGGCCGGCGGCAGCAGCACCTTGCCGTTCGCCGTCCAGTCGTCGGAGATGACCTTTTCGGGGTAGAGCCAGCTCTCGTCTGTCGCAGCGATATAACGGCGCGCGCGAGATTTTAGAATGTGATTGATGCCGATGACATCGGCTCGCGAGAGCTTTCGGGTGCGTATCCACGCGTCGATTCGGGCTAGGGTGTGACCGAAGTGTCGCGGGTTCTGTCGTGGCTTGAGTAGATCGGTCCGGTCGCCGTCTTTGGCGTATTCCAGGTTCGTCAAGATAAGGCAGTGATTCGCGTCCAATGGGAAGAGCGTTTGCGAGCCGATCAGCTCGATCGGCGGGTCCTCCGGATAACGACACATTTCGGCGTCGGGTGGACACTGTGCGTTATAGATGGTGACGGGATGATCCGTGACGATGAATTTGACATCGGATTCCTCGGCCGAAACTATTTCGCGCGCGGCCTCGAGCCACATCGTGCAGTGCATTTGCCGAAGCTCTTGCATCTCAAGCATGAGTTCGAGCTGATCGAGCCGCGGATATCGAGATTTGATCCAATCGAGGCCCTTCGGCGTGCGTAGCTTTTGCGCATCGAGATACTCGAAAAATCGCTGGAATCGCTCGTGGATTCGTCTGAGGTCACCATCCACGACAGCCTGCAGCGCGTTGGCGCCTTCATTGTCTATCCCGCCGAACAGAAAGCGCTCGATCTCGTCATTGGGCGTGCCGAAGAATAGCGTTGTATAAAGATCTTGGGCCCAGAAGCAACTCTTGGGTGCATGTCGCTGAATACTGGATGACGCCCCGACTTGCTCGCCACTTGGCGGTGCGGTTCTCTGTGGAGCCAAGTCCAGGTAGTAAAGAGGCGTCTTCGCGTCTTTCAGAAAACGCTTCTGATACCACACCGGTACGTAGTGATTGCGGCGCGTGAGCATGTGGCTGGGATTTTCCGGCAGTCACCAATCTCGATGCTAGTGAATCGGCCAGGGGATCTCGAAGCCCTGGGGGCGGTCGAGCAGGTTGCCGTACAGGAACCAACGGGATTGATCGGCCGCGAGCGCCGAATAGAGCCAGATTTCCACAACGGACGTGGCCGGCTTGGCGATAGATGAGAACACGAGAGGCCCTTCCTGATTGACATGGACGGCGACGATGGTTTGCGCCGAGGTCGGATACTTACTCAGCGTCGCCAGCTCCGATTCAATTGTTGCATTCGGATTGAGGTGGGGCGGAACGACCTCTTTGAGCTGCACACGAGCGTAACGGCTCCGACCGTCCGCCTTGCACCACAGGACGCAGTCGAAGTCCTCTTCCTCGATCATGGCATACGCGATGGGCGCTTTCAGGACGGCCTCGCCGACAAAGTGGGCGAACAGCGCTGCCTGTTTGTTTTCCAGAAACGGCCTGAGCGCGTGTTGGCGCAGATCATCATGGGTGACCGATATGCCGCGCCGCACGAGTTCGGCCTGCGCTCGACCTAAGTTCACCAGGTCGGCGCGCGGGTCTCGCCACGGCAGAGCCCGCCACTTCCGTCCCGTGATCCGATCCGCTTTGCCCAACTCGCGCATGGAAGCGAATGGTACTCCCCTGCCGGGCGCGCGGCGCGCCGCTGGAGCGAGCCTCTGATTTCAACGCTTCCACTCATTCGTATCTGGAATGGCGCGGGGTCGAGGATGTATTCCAAGATGCCGCCATGGCGGCGATGTTCGCAAAAGAGACCGCTACTCTGGGGCTCGCGGAAATGCAGGGGAACCTCTACATGAGCGTGCGTCTCGGCAACGCGCTCACGGCGATAGCGCGTATCGATGCCCGGAGCTTTTGCAACGCGACTGGCCTTCTGCCGCCACTCGATCGCGCGCACGGGAACGGCGTCATGCTTGAAATGCGGAGCTTCACGGACCATCGCATGGCCGCCGTGCGCTTCGTGCGCCTGCCGCAAAGCTTCATGCCGGATCTACGACACCACTTGGGAGTTCAGGCCAAGCGGAAAGAATCAAGCGAGCCGGCAACTTCAATTGCCGGCGTGTTCGTAGGTGATGAGCGTTCCCTTCTCGGAGCCACCGAAGCGGTCGGTGAGGACTGCCGTGTGTTCGGCGCCTACGTATCGGCCGAAGCGCTCGGGATGAAGTGGTGATCCAAATCGCGGCCGCGCCGAAGCTCGCCGGGCAAATAGGCGTGCCGCAGCGATTCTAAACAATTAATATGACCAGGACGGCTGGATCTGATGATCAAGGTTTCCCCAAATTCCCGAACTGGAACCCCAATTCCCGCCCGTTAGCCCGGGTCACACGGCGTGCACATCAGCGCCCGTCACACACTACGCCGTCGTCTGGGGCGCCGTCGCACCCGACGAATATGCGCTTCCATTCAGTCGGCGGACTAGGTTCGGCAAGTTTAGAAAATACCGGCGGGAGATCTTCCCGCCGGGTTGGTCATGACTCGACTATGGTGTCACTCGCGATCCTGGCTTCTTCTGCCAGTTGAAAATCCCTCTCCAGACGACGGGCCTTCCTTCTCCTGGCTTTTTCTGCCACTTGAAGCTCCCACTCCTGATGAAGGGCTTTCCTTGGCAGATTTCGCCGATCTTCGCGGGTGATTCCGTACTGCGGAGCGACAATCGTTTGGCGATCAATCTTTCGGGTCTGTTTGTTTTC